>Ga0315902_10002100_pt1 | contig 31598 bp, 21 predicted proteins | sample LakEriMetagenome_9_FD_203523 | JGI IMG/M metagenome (GOLD analysis project Ga0315902, IMG submission 203523) | Freshwater fungal communities from buoy surface, Lake Erie, Ohio, United States - Buoy 12 MA117 | ecosystem: Environmental > Aquatic > Freshwater > Lake > Lake biofilm | place: USA...
TACCCGACGCGGGCCTTCCCGAGGTTCTGGCCCTGCCACTGCACCCCGAGCGTGTGCAGCGGCACGAAGTGACTGAAGGCGAACGGACGGTCGATGACCGGGAAGAAGACGCGGCCGTGATGGTAGACGTCGTTCCAGTAATTCACCGGCGTGTGGACCTTGCCGGCGATGACCGCGTGATTCGCGGTGACGCTGTATCGCAGGAGGGACCGCTCGATGCTCGGCAGGTAGCCGGTCGACGAGGTCCCCGTGAACCGGATCACGTACTCGCCGAGGAACGAGAGCCGGTCGCTCGCCTTCCCGGTCACGAAGAGGCTGTGCTCCCCGATCGAGAAGAACGCGTCGCGCTCCGCCCCATCGAGCACCGAGTACTCCTGGTGGCCGTAGCCGTTCACCTGGACCTGGCGCCCCTGCGCGCCGACGACGAGCGGGCCGAAGCTGAGAGCGCTGACCAGCAGCGCGAGGTGAGGAACAACCTGACGCAGTGCGGGGATGGGCATCAGGGAAACCTAGGGCGCGGTCACGGGCCAGTCTACCACAGCAGCCGGCGACACCGCCCGTCGAGAACCACCGCCGATTCCACCGTCGCATCCACCGCCGAGGCGGTCGATTCGGGGATACCTTCCAACGCGACGGTCGCCCCCTCCCTCCCTCCGCCCCCACCCTCGGGACCGCTCCGCCTCAATAACGATGCCTCTCGCTCTGACCACCCGCCGCGCGGGCCGGCTCGCCATCGGTGCCGTCTGCGTCGGACTCTCCGCGCTCTCCGCCTGCGGCCGCACCACCACCCCCGCCACCCCGCTGACCGAGGCCCCTACCTGGGCGGCCGACGCGGTCTGGTATCAGATCTTCATCGAACGCTTCCGCAACGGCGATCCGTCCAACGACCCGACCGCCGCGGACATCCAGCCCTACACCCCAGAGCCCGTCCCCGCGAACTGGGCCCCGACCCCCTGGGGCCACGACTGGTACGCCCTCGATCCCTGGGCGAAGGCCGCCGGGATGGACTTCTACGGGTCCGTCTCCTTCCGACGCTACGGCGGCGACCTCCAAGGCGTGCTCGACCGACTCGACTACCTGCAGGACCTCGGCGTCACCGCGCTCTACCTGAACCCGATCAACGACGCGCCGTCGCTCCACAAGTTCGACGCGCGCAGCTACCACCACATCGATCACAACCTCGGTCCCGATCCGAAGGGCGACCAGGCCATCATCGCCGCCGAATCCCCGGCCGACCCCGCCACCTGGCGCTGGACCGCCGCCGACTCGCTCTTCCTCCGCCTCGTCCGCGAGGTGCACGCGCGCGACATGCGGATCATCGTCGACTTCTCGTGGAATCACACGGGGGTGAACTTCTGGGCCTGGCAGGACATCCTCGCCAAGGGCCGCGCGTCCGCCTACGCCGACTGGTACGAGATCGACGCCTTCGACGACCCCGCGACCCCGGACACCAACGAGTTCCGCTATCGCGGGTGGGCGAACGTCCCCTCCCTCCCCGAGTGGAAGAAGACCGGGCGCCCCGTGGGCCAGACGCATGGCGCGATCCCGGGTACCCTCGTCGAGCCGGTGCGCCGACACATCCTCGCCGTCACCCGGCGGTGGCTGGACCCGAACGGCGACGGTGACCCGTCCGATGGCATCGACGGGTTCCGACTCGACGTCGCCGACGTCGTCCCGCTCGACTTCTGGCGCGAATACCGGCGCGTCGTCCGCGGCATCAACCCGGAGGCGTACCTCGTCGGGGAGGTCTGGTGGCAGCAGTGGCCGGATTCCCTCTGGAACCCCGACCCGTGGCTCCAAGGCGACGTCTTCGACGCCGTGATGCACTATCAGTGGTTCGATCCGACGCGACGCTTCCTCGCCCAGGCCGAACCGGCGCTCACCGCCACCGGGTTCCGCGCCGCCCTCGACGCCACCCGCGACGGCATCCGGCCCTCGTTCCAGCGCGCCCTGATGAACCTCACGGCGAGCCACGACACGCCGCGCTTCGGCACCGCGATCCAGAACCGCGGCAAGAACAAGTTCCGCGCGACCCCACGGGACGACGCCGGGTACCGCATCGACCGTCCCGATGCCATCACGCGCGAACGGATGACGATCATCCTCGCCCAGCAGTTCACCTGGGTCGGTGCGCCACACATCTGGAACGGCGATGAATCGGGGATGTGGGGCGCCGACGACCCCGACCCGCGGAAGCCCGTCGTGTGGGACGATCTCGCGTACGAGGACGAGGTGGTCCACCCCTTCGGCCGGCCGCGATCCCGTGATCGTGTCGCCCCCGACACCGGGCTGCGCCGCATTTATCGCGAGCTCGCCGCGCTGCGACGGGCTCACCAGCGCCTCTTCGCGGATGGCGCCGTCGAGTGGTTGAGGACCGACGACGCAGCCCGCGTGGCGGTCTACGCCCGACGGCTCGGGGCGGAGGCGGCTGTGGTGGCGCTCAACGCCTCGGACGTGCCGGCCGAGATCGATTGGCCTGACGGCGGCCCGTGGACGGTCGCCTGGCCACGGACCGATGAAGGGTCATCCGCCGGGCGGTCGTCGCCGCAGGACGTGCTACGCATCCCGCCCCGCGGCGCCGTGGTGCTCGTGCGCGACACCCCGTAGCGAGACATCCACGCGGGAGCGTGACACGACCCCACCTCGCGCCTGAGGCGGGCCCGGCAGGTCAGCGCCCCTGCCGTCCGAGCCAGGCCACGGCCTCGACCGTCGTCGAGACCCCGAGCCGCGCGCGCAGGTTCTGCTTGTGGAAGTTCACCGTCCGGCCCGAGATCCCGAGGCGACTCGCGATCGACTCGGCGGTCAGACCCTGCGCCACGAGGGAGAGGATCTCGACCTCACGGTCCGTCAGCACCGGACTCGGCATGGGCGCGACGCCATCCCCCGCGCTCCCCCAGGCGGGCCCGAAGTGCCGCCCACCACGGGCCACCGTCGCGATCGCCTCCCAGAGCTCTTCCACACTCGCCTCCCGGCTCAGGAGCCCCGCCGCACCGGCGTCACGTGCCACTCGACCGAAGAAGGGGTCCGCCGCGGCGCGGAGCACGATGACGGCGCTCGCCGCCTCCCCCGGTGAGCGGAGCCGACGGATCGCCTCGAGCCCGGAGAGCCCGGGCAACTGATCGTCGGTCAGGACGATGCCGGGACGCGCCGACTCAACGACCTCCAGCAACGCCGCCCCATCGGTCGCGATCCCCACCACGGTCGCGACGGCCGAGACCGACCGAGCCAGCGCCTCGAGCACGAGCCGCTGACCATCCGCCAAGGCGATCCGTGGGCGGGCGGGCGGGAGCGTCACCCGATCACCCCTCGCGTCCCGCGCGCCAGGCATCGACCGAGTACCGGCCCGGGCCCGCGAGGGCGACTCCCGCCGCCGCGGCGCCGAGCACGAGGACGAACTCGATCCCCCCGTCCCCGGCGAAAAACCCGTTCTTGAGGTGCACGATGCTCAGCGCCCCCGCCATGATGATCGTGAGGCCGGCCCCCGCCCAGCGGGTGAGGAAGCCTGCGGCGAGCGCGATCCCGCCGAGCAGCTCCCCGAGTCCGACCATCGGCCCGACGATGCCCGCCAACGGGATCCCCATCCCGGCGAACCCCTCGGCCACGGCACCGAGCCCCCGGTCGAAGACCTTCTGCGCCCCATGTGCCGCGAGGGTCACGCCGGTGGCGGCGCGGATGACGAGGAGGCCGAGGTCGGCGCGGGCGGTGGTCTGGTCGGTCATCAGGATGGGTTGCGAGGGGTGGTGGCGGTCGGGAACACTGGAGCGTGACCTCCCGATCCACGCGGGTGGCCGGGAACAGCTCGGTGCGCGGTGAGGCACGAAGGGCCCCGGGAGGATCCCGGGGCCCTTCGCGAACGTCAAGTCAACAGCGGATCAGGGCAGCTTCGCCATCTCGACGCGGCGGTTCTCGGCCCGACCGGCCGCCGTCGCGTTCGTGGCGACCGGTCGGCTCTCGCCGTAGCCCTTCGCCTCCATCCGGCTGGCGGCGACGCCCTTCTCGACGAAGTAGCGGACGACCGCCTCGGCCCGCGCCTGCGAGAGGCGCTGGTTCGGGGCGTCCGGACCCTGGTTGTCGGTGTGACCCGAGATCTCGACGCGCACCTCGGGATTCGCGACCAGCGCCGCCGCCACCGAGTCGAGCTTGGCGAACGAGCTGGGGCGGATCACGGCCTTAGAGGTCTCGAACGTCACACCGGTGAGCGTGAAGGTCGACGCGTCGGCGAACATCTTCGGGCAGCCGCGGGTGTCCACCGCCGAGCCGGCCGGCGAATCGAGGCAGGCGTCGACGTTGTCGGCGATGCCGTCGCGGTCACGGTCGCCCGGGCAGCCCTCGGCGTCCACCTGCGTGCCGGCCGGGGTGTTCGGGCACTTGTCGAGCGTATCGGGGACGCCGTCGCGGTCCGCGTCGAGCGGGCAGCCCTCGGCGTTCACCGCGATGCCCCGCGGGGTGTTCGGGCACTTGTCGGCGGTATCGATGACACCGTCGCCATCCGTGTCCGGCGGGCAACCATTGGCGCCGACGCGAGTGCCGATCGGCGTGTTCGGGCAGTTGTCCTGCGTGTCGATGACACCGTCGCCGTCCTGATCGTTCGGCGGGCAGCCATCGGGGTTCACGCGGGTCCCGGCCGGGGTGTTCGGGCAGGCGTCCTTGGCGTCGATCACGCCGTCGTTGTCGGAATCACGCGGGCAGCCCTCAGCGGTGACCGGGGTGTTCGCCGGCGTGTTCGGGCACTTGTCCGCGGTGTCGATCACGCCGTCGCCGTCCGAATCACGCGGGCAGCCATCGGCGGTCACCGGGGTGAGCGCCGGGGTGTTCGGGCAGCGGTCCTGCGTGTCGATGACACCGTCGTTGTCGGTGTCGCGGGGGCAGCCACCCTCGTTGACCGGCGTGCCGGTCGGGGTGTTCGGGCAGCGGTCGATCGAATCGCTGACGCCGTCACGGTCCGAGTCCGTCGTGCGGAGCCCGAACGCGATGCCGACGCTGAAGCCGAGGCGATTGTACTCCTCGGCACGATCCTCGTAGACGCGGAGACCGAGCCAGGGACGCGGATAGGTCGCGAGACCGGTCCGGAAGGCGAGGCCCTGCTCCGTCGTCTCGGTCCCACCGATCGGGGCGTTGGTGCGCGACTCCTGCGTCATGACACCGAACGCGGAGAACTGCATCCCGAGGATCTTCGGGAGCGGGATCGCCGCGCCGCCGAAGACGCCGTTCGCGCTGGTCGGCGAGAAGCCGGCCGTCTCGTCGCGCGAGACCTGCGCACCGGCGCAGATGTCGAGCGGGCCGAACTTCATCCCGGCGCCGCCCATCACCCCGAGGCCGTTCCCCGAGAGCGCCGACTGGCCGTTGGCCGCGTCACCGCCGGTCTGCACCCCGGCGAAGAGCCCGCCCATCGTCAGGGTGGCCCCCAGCGAGGACGGACCGGTCAGCCCGTCGCGGTGGAAGTTGCTGATGATCTCCATCGCCGGCACGGACCGGGTGGCGTGGAGGCCGAGGCAGGCCTGCGCCGCGGCGGCCGACGGGGCCAGAAGCGAGGCCAGGACGGCCACGACGGCGGCGGGACGGCGGAAGGTCGTTCGATTCGACATGACGGAAGGGAGGCTGGACGTCACAGGATGGGAGGAACGCGAAGGGTGGCGTGACATGGCATCACTGTGGCTTGATGATCACGACACCGGCCGTGGAGGCGGCGTCGATCTGCGCGGTTCCCGTGGTGTACGTCGGGGTCGCCCCCGCGAAGAACCGGTCCTTCGAGAAGATGATCATCGTGACCGCCTGGCCGCCGTTACCGGCCTGTCCGACCGTCGCGAGACCCGCCGGCGCGGTATAAGCGTTCGATCCGATGTCCTGGACGGTGTACGAGAGGAGCATCGACCCGTTGGAGGTCGCGTTCGCACTCGGCGTCGTGATGCCCGCCGTCGGCGTCATCGTCGAGGCCACGGCGTCGACGTCGATCGGCGTCCCGTTCGGGTTGTTGATCGCCGCGATGATGTAGGTGCTGCGAACCTTCGGGGCCGATCCGCCGGTGCCCGTGGAGAATGTCACCGAGACATCACCCGTCGAGGCGGCGACGCGGTAATACACGTAGGTCCGCAGCTGACGCGGCGTGGCGGCCGTCCCGACCGACTCCTGCCGGAGGAGCGTCCACCCGGCCGGCGTCGCGAACGTCGGCATGTCGTACGGATTCGCCGTCGGGCTGTGCGACATGATCATCACGAGGAGCTGACCCGCCGTCGCCGTGCAGGGGTTGTCGACCGGGTCGATCGTCGGCGAGAGATCCGCGCTGTTCGAATTGCCCGTCGTCGCCGAGCAGACGATGCCGGTCAACCGGCTCGCCGCCGACGCAGCGGCCGTGACGTTGAGGTTCACCGACGCCGCGGCGACCGCATCACCCGCCGACCGCGTCGCGGTCAGCGTCGTGGTGGTCCCCGCACCGGCGGCCTGGCTGTAGTAGACCACGAAGGAATCGGCGGCCGCCGGCACCGTGGCGCTGGTGATCGGGGTCGTGCCGTTCACATCCGAGTAGAAGGTGCCACCGCCGCTGGCGGTGAGGTTGAACGTCGTCGCGCCGGTCACAGCGGTCCGGACCGCACCGCTCTGGACGGTGAAGACGACCCGCTCCGTCACCTCACCGACCGCCACGCTCGGCTGGGCCGAGCCGGCGAGCACGAGCTCCGGAGCGTTCGTGACGGTGATCGTCACCGTCTGGGTCACCACGTTGCCGCCGGCATCCGTCGCCGTCACGGTCACGACGTACGTGTTGTTGCCCGCACCAGCGCCCACGTCCGTCGGCGTCTCGAAGTCCGGCGCGACGGCGAAGGCCAGCGCCCCACCCGCGGTGATCGTGAACTTCGCCGCATCAGCGCCACTCAGCGTCCAGTTGACCGCCTCGCTCGCCGTGAAGGTGTGCACCGCCGTCGTGTTCTCCGGGACCGAGGCCGAGCTGGTGGCCGCACCCGCACCGCCGCTCGGACCCGTGATGATCGGCGCGACCTCGTCGACGATGTTCGTGACGGTCACCGTCACGGTCTGCGTCGAAGTGTTCCCGGCTGCATCGGTGGCCTTGACGACGACCACGTAGATGTTGTTCCCGGCGAAGCCGTCACCCGCGACGATGTCCGTCGGGGCCTCGAAGTCGGGCGCGGCGATGAAGGACAGCGCACCCGTCGTCGGATCGATCGTGAACTTCGCGCCATCCGACCCGGCGACGAGGCTCCAGGTCACCGGCTCATCGGCCGTCATCGTGTTGACCGCCGTGGTGTTCTCGACGATCGACTTCGAGGCCGAGATGGCACCCGGGCCACCGCTCGGGCCCTGGATCACCGGCGCCGTATCGTCGAGGTCCGTCACCGTGACCGTTACCGTCTGCGTCGACGGCAGCCCCAGCGTATCCGTCGCCGTGATGATCACGACGTACGTGTTGTTTCCGGCCGTGTCACCGAGGTCGGTCGGCGTCTCGAAGTCCGGCGCTGTCACAAAGCTCAGCGCACCGGTCGTGGCGTTGATCGAGAACTTGGCCTGGTCCGCCCCGCCCGTGACGCTCCACGTCGCGGTCTCATTGGCCGTGAACGTGTGCACCGCCGTCCCGTTCTCCGGGATCGACTTAGCGCTCGTCGCCGCACCCGCCGCCCCGCTCGGACCCGTGATGATGGGCGCCGAGTCGTCGACGTCCGTCACGGTGATGGTGATGGTCTGGGAGGAGGCGTTCGTCGAAGCGTCCGTCGCCGTCACGATCACGACGTACGTGTTGTTGGTCGCGCCCGCCCCGACGTCGGTCGGCGTCTCGAAGTCCGGCGCCGCGATGAAGCTGAGGGCCCCACCCGCGGTGATCGCGAACTTCGCGGCATCGTCACCGCCGGTGATGCTCCACGTCACGGCCTCATTCGCCGTCAGCGTGTGCACCGCCGTCGTGTTCTCCGGAAGCGAATCGATGCTCGTCGCGTCGCCCGCCGCACCGGTCGGACCGGTGATGACCGGGGCCGTGTCGTCGACGTTCGTCACCGTCACCGTCACGGTCTGAATCGAGACGTTCCCGGCCGCATCCGTCGCCTTGACCTCGACGACGTACGTGTTGTTTCCGGCGGTATCGCCCGCGTCGGTCGGCGTCTCGAAGTCCGGCGCCGAAGCGAAGGCGAGCGCGCCACCCGCGGTGATCGTGAACTTCGCGGCGTCATCCCCGCTCAGCGTCCACGTGACCGCCTCGCTCGCCGTGAAGGTGTGCACCGCCGTGGAGTTCTCAGCGATCGACTTCGTGCTGGTGGCGGCACCCGCCGCCCCGGTCGGACCGGTGATGTCCGGCGCGGCATCGTCGACGTTCGCGACCGTGACCGTGACCGTCTGCGCCGAGGTGTTCCCCGCCGCATCCGTCGCGGTGACCGTCACGACGTAGGTGTTGTTGCCACCCGTGTCGCCGAGGTCGATCGGCGCCTCGAAGTCCGGCGCCGCGACGAAGCGCAGCGCGCCGCCCGCGGTGATCGTGAACCGGGCCGCGTCGGCCCCGCCGGTGATCGACCACGTCACGGCCTCGCTCGCCGTCATCGTGTGGACCGCCGTCGTGTTCTCGTTAATCGTCTTCGTGCTCGTGGCGTCGCCCGCCGCGCCGCTCGGACCGGTGATGACCGGCGCCGTGTCGTCGGCGTTGGTGACCGTCACCGTGACCGTCTGCGTCGCGGTGAGCGTCACGCCATCCGTCGCCTTGATGATGACGACGTAAGTGTTGTTGTTCGCCCCGGCGCCGATGTCGTTCGGGCTCTCGAAGTCGGGCGCGGCGTTGAAGACCAGCTCGCCGGCCGCATTGATCGAGAACTTCGCGGCGTCGTCGCCACCATCGATGCTCCAGGTGACCGCCTCGTTCGCGCTGAAGGTGGCGACCGCCGTCGTGTTCTCCACGATCGACTTAGCGCTCGTGGCGGCACCCGCCGCCCCGCTCGGCCCGGTGATGACCGGCGCGTTCTCATCCACATCCGTGACCGTGATGGTCACGACCTGCGAGGAGAAGAGGGTCGCGCCGTCGGTCGCCCGGACGGTGACGACGTAGGTGTTGTTCCCGGCCGTCGCCCCGAGGTCCGTCGGCGCCTCGAAGTTCGGCGCGGCGTTGAAGGTGAGGTTGCCGGCCGCATCGATCGAGAACTTCGCAGCATCCGGGCCGCTCAGCGTCCACGTCGCCGGCTCGGACGATGTGAAGGTCGCCACCGCCGTCGTGTTCTCGGCGATCGACTTGGCGCTGGTCGGCGAACCGGCCCCACCGCTCGGGCCAGTGATCACCGGCGCGACGTCGTCGATGTCGGTCACCGTGACCGTCACTGTCTGCGTGGAGATGTTCCCCGCCGCATCGGTGGCGACCACGCCGACCACATAAGTGTTGTTCCCCGGCGTGTCACCCGCATCCGTCGGGCTCTCGAAGTCCGGCGCGAGGATGAAGGAGAGGTTGCCGGTCGCGTCGATCTGGAACTTCGACACGTCGGCGCCCGTCAGCGTCCAGGTCACCGGCTCGCTGGAGGTGAAGCCGTGGACCGCTGTGGTGTTCTCGACGATCGACTTGGTGCTCGTCGCCGCGCCCGCACCACCCGTCGGACCGGTGATGACCGGGGCGGCATCGTCACCGTTCGTGACGGTGACCGTCACGGTCTGGGTCGTGAAGTTGCCCGTGAGGTCGGTCGCGCGGACCTCCACCACGTAGGTGTTGTTCCCGGCGCCAGCGCCGAGGTCGGTCGGGGCCTCGAAGTCCGGCGCGGCGATGAAGCGCAGCGCCCCCGTGGCCGGGTCGATCGTGAAGGCCGCCGCGTCCGCCCCGCCGCTGATGCTCCAGCCGGCCGGCTCGCTCGACGTGAAGGTGTGGACCGCCGTCGTGTTCTCGACGATCGACTTGGCGCTCGTGGCGTCACCCGCCGCGCCGCTCGGTCCGGTGATCACCGGGGCGGAGTCGTCGAGGTCCGTGACCGTCACGGTCACGGTCTGCGAGGCGGTGTTCGCCGCCGGCGAGAGATCCGTCGCCTTGATGACGACGACGTACGTGTTGTTCCCGGCCGTGTCACCGGCGTCGGTCGGCGTCTCGAAGTCCGGCGCCACCGCGAAGGCGAGCGCGCCGCCCGCGGTGATCGTGAACCGCGCGGCATCCGCCCCGCCGTCGATGGTCCAGGTCACCCCCTCGTTCGCGAGGAAGGTGTGAACCGCCGTCGAGTTCTCCGGAATCGACTTGGCACTGGCCGCAGCGCCGGCCGCGCCCGTCGGACCCGCGATCAGCGGCGCGGTGTCATCGACGTTCGCGACGGTGACCGTGACCGTCTGGTTGGAGATGTTCCCCGCCGCGTCCGTGGCCCGCACGATCACGACGTAGGTGTTGTTGTTCGCGCCCGCGCCGAGGTCGTTCGGATTCTCGAAGTCCGGCGCCGACACGAAGGTGAGGTTCCCGGCCGCGTCGACGGCGAACTTCGCGGCGTCCGCGCCGCCGCCGATCGTCCAGGTGACCGCCTCGTTCGCCGTCAGCGTGTGCACGGCGGTGGTGTTCTCATCAACGGTCTTCGCGCTGGTGGCCGACCCCGCGCCACCGCTCGGACCGGTGATCACCGGCGCCGTCTCGTCGGCGACGTTGGTGATGGTGATGATCTGGATCTGCTCGGAGGCGTTCCCCGCCGCATCCACCGCCCGCACACGGACGACGTAGATGTTGTTGAGCGGGATGCCGTCACCGGCCGCGCCGTCGGTCGGGTTCTCGAAGTCCGGCGCCGTGTTGAAGGTCAGCACCCCCGCCGCGCTGAGCGTGAACTTCGCCCCGTCCGCGCCCGGCACGATGCTCCAGGTCACCGGGAGCAGCTCGTCGGTGGTGAAGGTGTGGACCGTCGTGGTGCCCTCGGGGAACGACGACTCCGAGGTGGTCGCGCCGCGCCCACCGGCGGGACCCTGGATGCCCGGCGGGGTGTCATCGATGTCCGTGACGGTCACCGTGACCGTCTGGATGGCGACGTTGCCCGCGGCGTCGGTGATCTCGACGTCGACGACGTACGTGTTGTTCCCGGCGGTGTCGCCGTTGTCGAGCGGCGTCTCGAAGTCCGGCGCCGCGATGAAGGTCAGGTTGCCGGCCGCGTCGATCGCGAACAGCCCGGCGTCGGTCCCGTCGATGCTCCAGGTGCCCGCCTCGTTCGTGCCGAACGAGAAGACCGCGGTGGTGTTCTCGGCGATCGAGACCGCGCTCGTCGCCGCGCCAGCCGCACCACTCGGGCCGGAGATCTCCGGCGCCGTGTCATCGACATCCGCCACCGTGACCGTGATGGTCTGCGACGAGGCGTTCCCCGCCGCGTCCGTGCCGGTCACGATGACGACATACGTGTTGTTGCCGGCCGTGTCCCCCGCGTCGAGCGGCGTCTCGAAGTCCGGCGCCGCGGTGAAGGAGAGGGCCCCGCCCGCGGTGATGGAGAAGCGCGCGGCATCCGCCCCGCTCAGCGTCCAGGTCACCGCCTCGTTCGCGGTGAAGCCGTCCACCGCGGTGGTGTTCTCATTGATCGTCTTCACGCCGGTGGTCGCGCCGGCGACACCGCTCGGGCCGGTCAGGACCGGCGGCGTGTCATCGACGTCCGCCACCGTCACGGTGACCGTCTGCGTCGAGAAGTTCCCCGCCGCGTCGGTGCCGGTGACGACCACGACGTAGGTGTTGTTGTTCGCGCCCGCGCCGAGGTCGTTCGGGAGCTCGAAGTCCGGCGCCGCGGCGAAGGCGAGCGCCCCGCCAACGATGGTGAAGCGCGCGGCGTCATCGCCGCTGAGCGTCCACGTCACCGCCTCGTTCGCGGTGAAGGTGTGGACCGCGGTGGTGTTCTCATTGATCGTCTTCGCGCTCGTCGCGTCACCCGCCGCGCCGCTCGGACCCGTCAGGACCGGCGGAGTGTCGTCGACGTCCGCCACCGTCACGGTGATCGTCTGCGTCGAGAAGTTCCCCGCCGCATCCGTCGCCGTCACGGTCACGACGTAGGTGTTGTTCCCGGCGGTGGCGCCGAGGTCATTCGGATTCTCGAAGTCCGGCGCCGCGATGAAGCTGAGCGCCCCACCCGCGGTGATCGTGAACCGCGCCGCATCGGCGCCGCTCAGCGTCCAGGTCGCCGGCTCGTTGGCAGTCAGCGTGTGGACCGCGGTGGTGTTCTCATTGATGGTCTTCGCGCTCGTGGCGTCACCCGCCGCGCCGCTCGGGCCCGTGATGGCCGGCGGGGTGTCATCCACGTCCGCCACCGTCACCGTGATCGTCTGCGACGACGCGTTCCCCACCGCGTCCGTCGCCGTCACGATCACGACGTAGGTGTTGTTCCCAGCGGTGGCGCCGAGGTCGTTCGGCGTCTCGAAGTCCGGCGCCGCGATGAAGCTGAGCGCCCCGCCCGCGGTGATCGTGAACCGCGCCGCATCGGCGCCGCTCAGCGTCCAGGTCGCCGGCTCATCCGCCGCCAGCGTGTGGACCGCCGTCGTGTTCTCATCGATGGTCTTCGCGCTCGTCGCGGCACCCGCCGCGCCGCTCGGGCCGGTGATGGCCGGCGGCGTCGTGTCAGGCACGCGCACCGTCTTCGGGCTCCCCGTCACCGCCGTCCCGCCGATGGTGGCCGAGATGGTGTGGGTCGCGACCGTCGCCGGCGCCGTGTAGGTCGCCGTGCAGACGCCGCTCGCGCAGCTGAAGGCCCCGAGCGTGCCCGCCGAGGCGGCCGCCGCGAAGCTCGCGCCGGTCGCGTCGAGGACCGGATTCCCGAAGGCGTCCTTCACCGTGACGGTCACCGTCGCGGTCTGGCCGACCGCGCGGACCGAGTCCGACACCGCGAGAGTGGTCTGCGCGGCGTTCGGCGCGGCCGCGAAGACGCGGACCGACTGCCGGTTCGCACCAGCCGCCGAGATCGTCCCATCGGTCGTCGCCAGCACCGCCGTCTCGACCTTATAGAGGATCGAGGCGACCGGCGTCGCGACACCGTTCGTGAACGTCACGCTCGTCGCCGTGCCGACGTTCGCACCGCCGATCGTCGGGACGGTGCCCGTCGCCGCGTTCGCCGCGCCGCTGAAGGTCAGCGACTTCGCGCCGGTGTAGCTCGTCGCGACGTTGCCGAGGGCGTCGAGCGCCGTGATGGTCAGGTTCTTCGTCGTCCCCGCGGCCTGCGTCGAGTCGCCCGTGATGCGGAGCGCCGTCGGCGCGCCCGGCCGGACGGTGATGGTCTTGGGCGCCCCGCCGATGGCCGTGCCACCGAGCGTCGCGTTCAGCGTCGGGGTCCCCGGGGTGTTCGCCGCCGTGTAGGTCGCGGTGCAGACGCCGTTCGCGCAGCTGAAGGCGCCGAGGGTCCCCTCAGACGCCGACGGCACGAAGAGCGCCGGGGTCGCCGTCAGGACCGGATTGCCGTACTGGTCACGGAGCGTCACGGTGACCGTCGTGGTCCCCGCGACCGTGACGATTGTGTCCGCCACCGCGAAGGTGCTCTGCGCCGCCGTCGCCGCGCCCGCGACGATCGTCGTCGTCGCGGTGTCGCGCGCGGCGAGCGTCGGGCTCGAGGCGATGAGTCGATAGTTGACGCCGGCCTTCTGGATGCTGAGGCCCGGGAACGAAGCGACGCCCGCCGTCGGGCGGACGCGGAGCGTACCGAGGAGCGTCGCCCCCGTGCCACCCGAGGTCGGGTCGACCGCGATCACGATGCTGTCCGTCGCCGTCGTGATGATCTGCCCGCGCGCGTCCTTGATCGCGACCTGGATCCCGCCGAGCGTCTGGCCCGCCGTCACCGACGCCGTCGGGTTCACCGTGTAGTCGATGACCGGCGCCGCGACGACGATCGTCTTCGAGACCTCGACGACCACGTCACCGCCGGGGCGCCGCGTCGGCGCGCCGATGGTCAGGTTGCTCCCGACCCCCTCACGCCGAAGCGTGTACGTCGCCCGGAGCTGCACCGCGCCGGTGCCCGACAGCGCGACCGAGACCGAGTCGTCGCCGCCGCCCAGGTCCGTGAGGCTCGCGCCGCCGCTGACGACGGTCCACGTCGCCGTGCCCGGCACGACCGTGTAACCCGCGGGGGCCCCAAGGCCCGCCCGGATCACCGCGCCTCGCGTGTAGACGGAGTCGGACAGCTTCATGCTGCCGACTGGCGCCTCACCCACCGGCGCCGTCGGGGAGTCGGTGCAGGAGATGATGACCGCGGCGAGCGCGGCGAGGCGGACGAACGAGGAGAGACGGAAAGTGAGTCGCATACCTTGAGAGGTCGGGCGGGGGTGACCCAATGCGGGCCAATGGTGCATGATGGCGGGAAATCAACCGCGCAATCATACGGGCCGCAAGGGTGAGTGGATACCTGACAATTGTTACAGGTACTGCCGATGCATCATGCGCACAACGCCGGACACCTGCCAAACCTGTTCCTCCGGGGGGACGAACCACCCCGCCCGAGGTCACCGAACACCGGGAGGACCGCAGCACCCACCCCCCGGGTCACACCGTCAGGAGCCGGGCGGGACGAAGTTCGACAGGAAGAGCCGTTCCTCGGGCGTCAGGCTCCCCATCCCCTGCGCGGAGATCTTGTCGAGGATCCGGTCGACCTCGGCGCGGGTGAGGGCGTGCACCCCGTCGAGCTGCAAGCGGTCGAGACGCTCCCGCACCGCCCGGTCGGCGGCGGGCGGGACCGCCCGCACCTGCCGCTGGAATCGACGCGCCGACGAATACCGCTCACGCAGCGTCAGATACGCCCAGGCGCCGAGATACCCCCCGAGATGCGCGAAGTGCGCGACGCCGCTCCCCGTCCCGCCGAAGCCGGAGAAGATCGAGAGCCCGGTGTTGATCGCCACGAGGAGCCACGCCTCCACCGGCAGGACCCCCCAGATGTAGATGCGCTCGCGCGGCCAGAACATCGCAAAGGCGAGCGAGACGCCGAAGACGCCCCCCGATGCCCCGATGATCGCGGCGCGCGGTGCGAGTCCCATCGACAGCAACGCCCCGGCCACGCCGCTCACGAAGTACAAGCGCGCGAAGTCGCGCCCGCCGAGCCGGTGTTCCACGCGCCCACCGAAGAAGAAGAGCCCCAGCATGTTGAAGAACAGATGGCTGAAGCCGCCGTGCAGGAACATGTAGGTCAGAATCGTCCACGGCCGCGTCAGCACCTCGCTGGGCGCGAACACGAGGAGACCAGCGAGGCCCGGAAGCACGACCTGCAGACCGAAGACGGCGACATTGGCGATGATGAGGCGCTGCACCCAAGGCGTCATTCGGTGGAATCTATCCGCGTAACTTCCCCGGCATGTCCCCCGCGCTCCGCGACCTCGCCTCCCTCTTCTTGCGCCTCGGCGCCACCGCCTTCGGCGGCCCCGTCGCGCACACCGCGGCGATGGAGGCCGAAGTCGTCCGCCGCCGCGGGTGGCTCCCATCCGGCGCCTTTCTGGACCTCGTGAGCGCCGCGCACCTGATCCCGGGGCCGAACTCCACCGAACTGGCGATGCACATCGGATACGCGCGGGCGCGCTGGACGGGGCTCGTGGTCGCGGGGACCGCCTTCATCCTCCCCGCGGCGCTCCTCACACTCGGCGTCGCGTGGGCCTACGCGCGCTTCGGGGCGCTGCCGCGCGGGCAGGCGATGCTGGCCGGGGTGACGCCGGTGATCCTCGCCGTCGTGGTGCAGGCGCTCTGGGGACTCGGGCGTGCGGCACTGCACTCCGCCCTGACGCTCGCGATCGGTGTGGCGGCCGCGACCGCCGTCGCGCTCGGGGTGCACGAGCTCGCGGTGCTGGCCGTCGCCGGGGGGATCGCGGTGCTCGACCGCCGCGTCACGGCGGGGGGCGACCCGCTCGCCTTCGCCGCCGAGCCCGTCACGCTCACCACGATGTTCGGGGTCTTCGCGAAGGCGGGGGGTCTCCTCTTCGGGAGCGGCTACGTGTTGCTCGCGTATCTGCGCGCCGACCTCGTCCAGCGGCTCGGGTGGTTCACCGAGGCGCAGCTGCTCGATGCGATCGCGGTGGGTCAGGCGACGCCGGGGCCCGTGTTCACGACGGCGACCTTCATCGGGTACCAGCTCGCGGGGGTGTCCGGGGCGGCCGTCGCGACGGCGGGGATCTTCCTGCCGGCCTTCGTGTTCGTCGCGCTGACGGCGCCGGCGCTCCCTCGTCTGCGGGCGCATCGTGACCTGCGGGCCGCGCTCGACGGGCTCAACGCGGCGTCGGTCGGCGTGATGGCGGCGGCGCTCCTTCCGCTCGTCTCGGGCGCGGCGGGGCGTCCCTGGCTGCTGGGGCTCATCGGGGGGCCCGCGCTCGCGCTGCTGGTCACCGGCCGCGTCGGGGCGATGGCGCTGCTGGCGATAGGGGCGGGGGTGGGGGTGATCGTGGGCTGAAGGCTGGAGGCTGGAGGCTGGAGGCTGAACGCTGGAAGCTGGACGCGTTCGGCGTAGGTTTCGGCCTCGTCCCCCACCGATAGGAGTTTCTCGTGCGCTCCGGCAATCCGACCCTCACCGCGAAGACCTTCACCGGCCTCACCGACATCGGCGAGCGGATGACGTTGCGCGGGGCGGTCCACAAGACCTTTCTGATGCTCATCGTCGTCGTCCTCGGGGCGACGATCGCGTGGAACGAGTTCGCCGCGACCGGGGCACCGCCGGCGTGGGCGTGGTGGGGGAGTCTGGCGGGGCTCATCCTGGGGCTCATCATCACGTTCCGGCCCGTGTCGGCACCGACGCTCGCCCCCTTCTACGCCCTCGCGCAGGGCGTCGCTCTCGGCGCGATCTCCGCGCTCTTCGAGCAGCGGTATCCCGGCATCGTGCTGCAGGCGGTGGGGCTGACGTTCGGGACCCTCTTCGCGCTCCTCGCCGCGTATCGGTCCGGCCTGATCAAGGCGACCGAGAACTTCCGTCTCGGCCTCTTCGCCGCGACCGGGGGCATCGCGCTGGTGTATCTCGTCTCGTTCGTCCTGGGCTTCTTCGGCAAGAGCATCCCGGTGATCCACAGCGCCGGTCCCTGGGGGATCGTGTTCAGTGTGATCGTCGTGCTGATCGCGGCCTTCAACCTGGTTCTCGACTTCGACTTCATCGAAGAGGGGGAGCGGGTGGGGGCGCCGAAGTTCATGGAGTGGTACGCCGCGTTCGGGCTGATGGTGACCCTGATCTGGCTGTACCTGGAGATCCTGCGACTGCTCGCGAAGTCGCGGTCGCGTCGCTGAGCGACTTGGCGGGACGCCCTCCCGTCCCCACCGACGACGAGGCCCCCGGCGCCATGATGGCGCCGGGGGCCTCGTGCACAGAGCGGGCGATGGGACTCGAACCCACGACGTCCAGCTTGGGAAGCTGGCATTCTACCAACTGAATTACGCCCGCAAACCTGAACGGAAGGTATGTGCCCCAGCCGAACGTGGGCAACCCCCGGTCCGGGACCGACCGCCGGCCCCTCGCCCCCGCACGCTCCGCTCGGGTATTACATTGACAGCCGATGGACTCGACCCCCCTGCGCACCCTCGTGTACGTGAGCGCCCTCGTCGCCCCGTGGTCGGAGGGGATGATCGAGGCGATCGTCCGCGATTCCCGGGACCGGAACGCCCGGGCCGGAGTGACGGGCGTCCTGCTGCATTGCGACGGGAGCATCATGCAGTGCCTCGAGGGTCCGGAGGCGGCGGTCCGGGCGACCTTCCAGCGGATCGCCAACGACGTGCGTCACACCAACCTCATCATCACGATCGACATCGAGACGTCGGTGCGCACGTTTCCGACCTGGCTGATGGGGCACCTGCAGGTCACGCGGTCGGAGTTCCTGCAGCTCGAGTCGGCGGAGTGGCGACGGGTCGCCGCGCAGACGCCGGCGGGCGACGCCGCCGTGGAGGGCGCACCCGGCCTCGCGCTGCTCCGGCACTTCGCAGCGACGGCCCGCGGGCGATAACGCCGCGACGACACCGCGCCGACCCGGCACCGACGATGGTGGTGACCGGAATCCGAACAGCGGTATGTCTTGCCCATTTCCCGAGGGCACCGGAGAATACGATGACGCGCTCGCCTCCGTCTCCCGTCCCCGCGCTGCCACGCGCTCCGTCATGACCGACGACACGCCGCACTCCCCGCCGCCGTCCCCCGACGCGACCGTCATGGTCCCTCGGACCTCGGGGGGCAACGACCCCGTGATGGCGCGCCTCATCGAGGCCACCGCGGGGCAGTACCGCGTGGACCGCGAGCTCGGGCGCGGCGGCATGGCCGCCGTCTACCTCGGCCACGATCTCTCGCTCGACCGACAGGTCGCGATCAAGGTGATGTCGCCGGAGCTCTTCGACTCGGGCAAGGAGATGGTGGACCGGTTCCTGCGCGAGGCACGGACCGGCGCGCGCCTGAACCATCCGCACATCATCCCCGTCTACGCGGTGCGCGAGGAACAGGACCTCATCTTCTTCGTGATGAAGTTCATCGACGGCAAGGCGCTCGACGCCGTCGTGAAGAAGGCGGGGCCGCTCCCGATTCCGGTGGTGGCGCGCGTGATGTCGCAGGCGGCGGATGCGCTCGCGTACGCGCACCGGAGCGGCATCATCCACCGCGACATCAAGCCCAGCAACCTCATGCTGGACAAGGAAGGGTGGATCGTCGTCACCGACCTGGGCATCGCGAAGGTGCAGGACTCGCAGGCGCTGACGGCGACGGGGTCGGCGATGGGGACGCCGACGTACATGAGCCCCGAGCAGAGCATGGGGTCGCGGACGACAACGGCGGCCTCCGATCAGTACTCGCTCGGCTGCGTGGCGTACGAGCTGCTGACGGGGCGGCCGCCGTTCCAGGGGGACTCCGTCGTCTCCCTGATCTTCCAGCACCACGCCGATCCCCCACCGCCGATCCATCCGTTGCGGCCCGACGTGCCCGCGGAGCTGGCGAGCACCGTGATGCGGATGCTCGAGAAGGCGCCGGAGGACCGCTTCTCCGACCTCGACGAGGTGGCGCGGATCTTCCGGGGCTTCGGCGAGGCCGACGAGGAGTGGATGCGGCTCGTACTGCGAGGGTACGCGACCGGCGCGACCACGGCGGCGGGCGGCGCGCCGGTGCGCGCCGCGGCGTCGATGAGCTCGGGGGCGCGCGCCGCGACGGTGCGGATGGCGCGACCGGGGACCGCGACGCCGACGTCGACTCCCGTGCCCGCGATCCCGTCCGCGACGTCGATGCCGTCGATCAGTGTGCCGGCCGCGCCCCCGCCGACGCCAGCGGCCCAACTTCCGCGATGGAAGCGCGTCTTCCTGAAGCAGGATGGCGCGTCGACACGCCTTCGGACGCCCAAGCTCCGCTACGTGGCCCTCTCCGGGTTCCTGCTGTGGGTCGGCTGTTTCCCGCGGCCCTCAGGGCTCGAGACGACGGTGCCCTCCGTCACGGCGCTGATGCGGATGCGCGAGGATGCGGCGGAGGCGGCCGTGCGGCGCAATCAGGTGCGCGGCCGCGGCCCGTGCGACGGCATCCGGAAGGACCTCGCGAGCTGCCGCACGTATACGCCGGTGCCGCTCACGGCGATCGCCCCGGCGATGCTCGAGGCGACGCGCCTCGCGCAGGATCCGATGTTCCGGGAGCGCCGCGGGCTCGATTGGGGCGCGATGCGTCGAGCGCTCGGGTATCCGCGCGACGCCTTCGATGCGGGGAACTCGGTGGACCGCTCGGATCTCTTCGCCGTGTTGCCGCGCCTCCGACAGCGCATGGACGTCGTCGGGCGCACCGGCTCGCTCTATCAGCAACTCGCGCAGCAGCTCTGGCTCCCCGCGGACGCGTCGATGCTCCGCAAGGTGCGCGAGCTCTTCGCCGCGCGTCGGCTCGCGCGGGCCATCACGCCGGACCGGGCGCTCGAGCTCTATCTGAACACGGCGGAGTACGGGACCGGGCTCTTCGGCATCGAGGCGGCGGCGCAGGCCTACTACGGCGTGCCGGCGCAGGCGCTCACGCGGGCCCAGGCGGCGGAGCTCGCCGCGACGCTCACGACGCCTCGATCCTCCACGCCGACGGAGAGCCCCGCGGAGATGAAGGCCCGCGCGGGACTCCTGCTCCGCGCGATGGACGGCGACTCGGTCGCGATCCCACGCCCGTACGAGCGGGTCGCGCCCGAGGGACGCTGACCGTCAGGGCCGACGGCCCGCGGTCGAGTCGGGGGCCGCGGCCGCGGCGAGCGTGACGACGCGACGGACGTCGCGGAGTCGCAGCGCGCGGTAGTTCGTCACCGGCACCTCGATGACGCGACGCTGCGCGGAGGAGGCGTGGATCATCCGCCCCTCGCCGACGTAGATGCCGACGTGCGAGATGCGCTGACTGCGCCCCTGGCTGAACACCATGAGGTCGCCGGGGCGCATCACGGCGGTGTCGTTGGGGACCGAGGCGCCGAGGGTCGCGAGCTGCGCGGCGCTGTGCGGGAGGGTGAGGCCGAGCCGCCCGAAGACGTATTGCACGAGGCCACTGCAATCGAGCCCACGCTCCGGGGTGGCTCCCGCCCAGACGTACCGGATCCCGAGGAGGGAGCGCGAGTGCGCGACGAGCGAGTCGGCGTGCACCTCGACGGGGTCGATTGACCGCGCGAAGGGGCCGCGCGGATTGGGCTTCCGAGCCGCCACCGAGGCAACCGGCCGCCGGGCCGTCGGCCGCGACGTCCGCGCGCGTTGCTGCGCCTCGGCGGGGACGCCGAGGGCGAGGCAGAGGAGGGCGAGGACGGGAACGCGACGCATCGGCCGGAAGTTAACGCTGGATGAACCCGGTCGACACCCTCTTCGTGATCGTCGCGACGGCGCTCGTCCTCCTGATGACGCCCGCGCTCGCGCTCTTCTACGGCGGCCTCGTCCGCGCGAAGAGCATCCTCAACACGATGATGATGTCGCTCGTGGCGCTGGGGCTGATCGGGCTGCTCTGGGCCGCCGTCGGGTATTCCCTGGCGTTCGCGCCCGGGAGCGAGCTCATCGGCGGCCTCGGGTATGCGCTCCTCGGCGGCGTCGATCTCGAGCTGCGGCAGGGGAAGACGATCCCGCATCTCCTCTACTTCGCGTATCAGGGGACCTTCGCGATCATCACCGCCGCCCTCATCTCGGGGGCGATCGTCGAGCGGATGCGCTTCACGGCGTATCTCCTCTTCCTCGCCGGCTGGAGCCTGCTGGTCTACGCGCCGGTCGCGCACTGGGCCTGGGGCGGCGGCTGGATGGAGCGGTTGGGGATCCTCGACTTCGCCGGCGGCACGGTGGTGCACATCACCGCCGGTACCGCGGCCTGGGTGGCGGCGACGATGGTCGGTCCGCGCCACGACCACGGGCGTCAGGCGTTCCTGCCGCACAATGTGCCGATGATGTTGACCGGCGCCGCGCTCCTCTGGTTCGGCTGGGTGGGGTTCAACGGGGGGAGCGCCCTCGCAGTGAACGGCACGGCGGTCCAGGCGACGGTGAACACGATCCTCGCGCCGATCGCGGCGGTGGTGACGTGGATGCTGCTCGAATACCGACGCTTCGGCCGCGCGACGGCGGTGGGCGCGGGGACGGCGATCGTCGTCGGGCTCGTGGCGATCACGCCCGGCTGCGGCTTCGTGAGCCCGCTCGCCGCGCTCGCGATCGGCGCGATCACCGCGATCCCGTGTCAGCTCGTGATCCATTGGCGCGTGCGCACGGCGCTGGACGACTCGCTCGACGTGGTGGGCGCGCACGGCACCGGCGGGATCGTCGGGGCGTTGCTCACGGGCGTGTTCACCTCGACGGCCTGGGGCGGACCGGCCGGGCTCCTCGAGGGCGCCACCCGCCCGCTCCTGCTGCAGGCGCTCGGCATCACCGCGACGATCGCGTGGACCGCGGTCGCCACCTGGCTCATCCTCACCCTCGTGCGGGCGGTCACGCCGCTGCGCGTCACGGCGCGCGACGAGGCCGCCGGGATCGACGTGGACCAGCATGGCGAGGAGGGCTATTCCGACGGCGAGGGCGCGATCCTCGTCCTCGATCCGATCACCTCGAAGGGGAGCCGCGCATGAAGCTCGTCGTCGCGATCATCCGACCGGAGCGCCTCACGGCGGTGCTGGAGTCGCTCTACCGCGCCGACGTGCGCGGGCTCACGGTGAGCAAGGTGCAGGGCCACGGCGGCGAGACGGAACACGTCGAGACCTACCGCGGCACCACCGTGAAGATGGACCTGCAGGCGAAGGTGCGGCTCGAGATCGGGGTCTCGGAGCCCTTCGTGCAGCCGACGATCGATGCGATCGTCGCCGGTGCCCACACCGGCGACGTCGGCGACGGGAAGATCTTCGTGCTCCCCGTGGAGCGCGTGGTGCGGATCCGGACGGGGGAAGAGGATGGGGCGGCGGTGACGCCGGTGGGGCAGTGAGGCTCAAGGCTGAAGGCTGGAGGCTGAAAGGGGCCAGCGTCCTACTTGCAGCGCTCCTTCTCCTCTCCGCCTGCACCAACGTGATGCTCTCCGGTGCGACCGTCATCGAGACCGGTGACGCGCCGCGCGTGGAGGTCGCGTACGGCCCGGGCCCGCGGAACCGGGCCGACGTGTATCGGCCACAGGCATCCGCCACCCACGGCGCCCCCGCCCCAGTGGTCGTCTTCATCCACGGCGGGAGCTGGGAGAGCGGGACCAAGGGGCTCTATCGCTGGATGGGACAGGGGCTCGCCGCACAGGGGTATGTCGCGATCCTGCCGAACTACGGCCTGATGCCGGCGACCGGCTTCCCCGACTTCGTGCACGATGCGGCGGCGGCGGTCGCCTACGCGCGGGCGCACGCCGCCGAGTGGGGCGGCGATACGACGCGGTTCTTCCTGATGGGGCACAGCGCGGGGGCGCAGATCGCCGCGCTCCTCGCCTATGACGGGTCGTATCTCGCACGGGTGGGGCGATCGCCCCGCGACCTCACCGGGTTCATCGGCCTCTCGGGGCCGTACGACTTCGTGCTCGACTCGAAGCTGCTGCAGCGCACCTTCGGTGGCTCCCCGGAACGCGAGGCCGCCTCGCAGCCGGTGCGGTTCGTGACGGCCACGGCGCCGCGCACGCTGCTGGTGATGGGGCGCGACGACCGGACCGTGCGGCCGCGGAACACCGAGCGCCTCGAGGCACGGCTGCGCGAGGTGGGAGCGTCCGTGGAGGCCCTCTGGGTCCCCGGGGACCACGGCGTGACGGTGGGCGCCTTCGCGCGGCCGTATCGCGGGGACAGCGAGATCGTACGCGCGGTGGACGCGTTCATCCGCGGGACGGACCGGAGCACGGCCCCGCGGCCCTGACCGGCGGGCGGCGTGGCGGCGCCTCGATCGGCGCGTGAGATTTCCCTGATGCGACGCCGGCGCCTGGTACTCCTCTCCCTCCTGTTGGCCGCAGGCGGTTGTCCCGACCCGATGAGCCCGGAGCAGGTCGCCCTCGAGGCGGCGTGGCGGCAGTGGGCCGCCGCGCGCCCCGCCGACGACTCCTACACGCTGCTGCAGCGCCGGATCTGCTTCTGCATCCACAACTCCGAGATGCGCGTGACGGTGACGCGCGGAGCGATCACGGCGGTGGTCGACGCGGAGACCGGCGCCGCCGAACCCTCGGAGGCGTACGAGTGGTACCGGACCGTCGATCAGCTCTTCGGCGAGATCCGCGAGGCTCGCCGGACGGACGGGATGCTCCGCGAGGTCGCCTACCACCCGACCTTCGGATATCCGACCCTGGTCTCGATCGACCCGATCGCGATGGCGGTGGACGACGAGACCGCCTGGCAGACGACGCTGCAGAGCCGCGGCGAGCCCGGCAGCATCCGGTGACCGGTCGCCCTGATCCCTGACTCCTGATCCCTGACCCCTGCCGTCATGGACCGCCGCCACTTCGTCATCACCTCTGCCCTCGGGGCCGCCGCCGCGAGCGGCCTCCCCCTCCCCACGCCCGCCCACGCCTCCGCCCCCTCGCCCATGTCCGACGACACGCCGACCCCCACCCGGAAGATCCTCATCGCCGGCGGCGGCTTCGATACCTCGTTCATCCGCTACATGGCGCTGCTCACCGGGAAGTCGCGCCCGCGCATCTGCTACCTGCCGACCGCCTCGGCGGATGCGCAGGACGGGACGATCCGCTTCTTCCAGCACTGCGCGCCGCTGACCGTCGAACCCTTCGTGCAGCACTCCTTCATCGAGAGCCTCTCGCAGACGCAGGGGTGGGATGAGGTGTTCCTCTCGATGGACGGGATCGTCGTCTCGGGTGGCAACACGCTGAATCAACAGGCCATCTGGAAGGCGCAGGGGATCGACGTCGTGCTCCGGCAGGCGTGGGAGCGCGGCATCGTCCTCGGCGGGGCGAGCGCGGGGTCGCTCTGCTGGTTCGAGGAGGGCACGACGGATTCCCGGCCCAAGGCGCTCTCGATCGTGAAGTGCCTCGGCTTCCTCCCGGGGAGCCACTCGCCGCACTACGACTCCGAGCCCGGGCGGCGGCCGCTCTACCAGCGGCTGATCGCCGCGGGTGAGATGCAGCCCGGGTACGCGGTCGATGACAACGCGGGGATCTACTTCGAGGGCACCAGCGTGAAGCGCGTCGTCACGGCGCGCCGGGGCGCGAAGGCGTACCACGTCACCGCCGAAGGCGGGCGCGCGTCGGAGCGGGTGCTCGAGCCGGAGTGGATCGGGGGGTGACCGCGCCGCCCGCGCCCGCGTGACGCACCAGACCGGGCGCCGTCTCGCGCTTCGCCGAGGCGCCGCTCAGTCGACCGGGAGGTGCTTCTCGCGCCCGAGCACCGTCTCCGCCCGCGTCGACCGCACGAGCGGGAAGAGCATCTGGTGGTACCACTTCTCCTGTCCGTGCCGGCGGTCGTCCTTGAGACCGTAGGCGGGCGGGAAGCGCCGCGTGATGCGCGCCGTACCGAAGAGCACGTCCCAGAAGAAGAGCAGGTTGCCGTAGTTCCCCTCGTAGAGCCCGATGCCGTCGTCCTGTGTGAGAGCGTGGTGCGCGTGGTGCGTCGCGGGGGTCGAGATGGTGCGCTCGAGCACCCAGGCCACGGGATGCAGCACCCGGTAGCGGTAGAGCCAGGTGTCCCAGCGCACCGCCGAGTGCGCGCCGACGATCACGAGGAGCTTCACCGCGCTGTACCAGACGAAGACCCAGCCGAAGCCGAGGTAGAGGAGCGCCCCGCCGAACCAGAGGCCCGGCATCATGAGGTAGTAGAAGGCGTTGTTCCGATAGACGACGCGCACGCTCATATACGCCGCGGAGTGGTGCGCGCGGTGCAGCGGCCACATCACCGAGGTATGCGAGAGGCGGTGCCACCAGTACTGGGTGAGGTCGTCGGCGACGAGGAGCACGCCGACCATCGCCCACCAGGGCCAGTCGGCCCAGGCGTCGCGCGCCTCGGGGATCACGAGGGCGCAGAGGGCGCGGGCGGTGGCATAGACGCCGGAGGCGACGACCGGGAACATCAGGCCGACGGCGACGTCGAGGCGATCGTCCTCGTGGCCCGCCTCGGGCGGGAAGAAGCGGCCGGCGGCGACCTCGGCGAGACCGAAGCCGGCGAAGAGGCCGAAGATGACGAGGAGCTGGAACAGTTGGGGGTCGAGCGACATCGGGCGAATATACGACGAGGCGCTCGCCGGCGGATGCCGACGGGCGCCTCGAAACCATGTGAGAGCCACAGGTGGGAATTGAACCCACGACCGCTCGATTACGAATCGAGTGCTCTACCCCTGAGCTACTGTGGCGGTTGTGACCCTCGAACGATCCTGCTATGCCCTGGCGCGGACTCGAACCGCGACGCCTTACGGCACCACCCCCTCAAGATGGCGTGTCTACCAATTTCACCACCAGGGCAAACGACAGGGGTCAGGTGGGAGGCGTCAGGTCACAGGGAGAACCTGTGGCCTGGGCCCAGACATCTGATCCCTGCCCTACAACGGGAGCGACGGGGCTCGAACCCGCGACCTCTCGAGTGACAGTCGAGTGCTCTAACCAAACTGAGCTACGCCCCCTGACCTACGGACCACAATGCCAGGTGACGAGCCACCGCACCCAACCTGCCAGTCCTTCCTGCCTACCTGCGACCGTGGAGCCATAGCCCCAACGGGAATCGAACCCGTCTCTGCACCTTGAAAGGGTGCCGTCCTAGCCGATAGACGATGGGGCCCGATCGACCTGCGGTCCTGCGTGTCACCCTGCTGACCTACCCATAGCGGTAACGGGATTCGAACCCGTGTTCCAGCCTTGAGAGGGCTGTGTCCTAGTCCCCTAGACGATACCGCCGCTGTGCCCTGCCCCCTCACCCCTGCCACCTGCCGTTCGCACAGGCCCGGAGGGAATCGAACCCCCAACCGCCGGTTTTGGAGACCGGTGCTCTACCAATTGAGCTACGGACCTAGTCAGGGTGGATGACGGGATTCGAACCCGCGACCCTCGGAACCACAATCCGATGCTCTAACCGACTGAGCTACATCCACCAGACTCTCTGGGACCGTTTACCCAGAGCAATACAAAGTAGGCCCGTCCCGCCTCCGAATCAACCGGGGCGGCATCCGCCCCGGTCCGACACGCCGGAACCGCTCAGTCCTTCGCGCGGTCCATGTACTCGCCGGTGTTCGGGTTCACGCGCACCCGCTCCCCCGACGCGATGAACTCCGGCACCTGGATCGTCACACCGTTCTCGAGGACCGCCGGCTTCGAGCTCGCCGTCTTGGTCGCCGTCTTCATCACCGGCGCCGTCTCGGTGATCGTCAGGTTCAGGAACTGCGGGAGCTGGACCGACATCGGCTTCCCGTTATAGAACTCGACCATCACCATCATGTTGTCCTGCATCCACGGCGCGTTGTCCCCGAGCGTCTCCTCGTCCATCTCGAGCTGCTCGTAGTTGTCCGTGTTCATGAAGTGGTACGAGTCGCCGCCCTTGTACAGGAACTGGAGCTCCTGCGTCTCCATGTCCGCCTTGTGGATCTGGTCGTCGGCACGGAAGCGGTGCTCGAAGTTGTTCCCCGAGCGCAGGTTCTTGAGCTTCGCCTGCACCATCGCGCGGAGGTTGCCGGGCGTGTGATGCCGGAATTCAATGATGCGGCAGGGATCGCCCTCGAACACGATCACCATCCCGCGACGGATCTGCGTGGCTGGCAGCGCCATAGGTCGGACTCGGACAAGAGAAAAGGCTAAACCTCGACAGCCTCGGAATTTAGCCGACCGGGCCGCCGAGGGTCAACGGGCGGCGAGCCGATTGGTTCCGAGTGCCCCGACGGCGACCGCTCCGGCGACCGCTAGGGCGCGAGCCCCTCGAGCACGGGGCCGAGGCTCCGCCACATCGCCCGCGCCGCCCGACGCGCCCCCTCCTCGTTCGGGTGGATCCCGTCGTCCTGATTGAGCGCGGGGACCCCCGCGATCCCGTCGAGGAAGAACGGGATCAACCCCACCCCCTCCGCCGTGGCCACGGCCCCGAAGGCATCGTGGAAGGCCCGGGTGTATGCCGCCCCGAGGTTCCGCGGCGCCTCCATCTGCGCCAGCAGGATCCGCGCCGACGGGTTCGCGCGCCGCACCTTGCCGATGATCGCGCGGAGGTTGGCCCGGGTGGAGTCGACATCGAGCCCGCGCAGCCCGTCGTTCGCCCCGGTCTCGATCACCACCACCGCCGCCGGCCCGCGGAGCAACCAGTCAGCCCGACGGAGCGCCCCGGCCGACGTCTCCCCGCTCAACCCGGCGCCGTCGATCCGCGCCGAGACGCCGAGCGAGTCGGCGATCCGCTGCAGGACCGCGGGGTACGCGGAGTCGGGGTCGAGCCCGAGCCCCGCGGTGAGGCTCGTCCCGATGATCAGGACGCGCGGCGCGGCGGTTGGCGCGGGTGCGGCCGCCTGGGTTGATTCCATCACAGCCGCGGGAACGCTCGACTCCCCGGCCGTCTTTTCCTGGGAGCCGCCGCACGCCGCCAGTCCCAGCGCCGCGACGACCCGCCATCCGACCGCTCTCACTCGACTCATGCTCGCAGCCCGCGACCTCACGAAGGAATACCCGAGCGGCACCGGTGCGCTCGCCGTCCTCAAAGATGTGTCGTTCGACATCCCGCAGGGAGCGTTCGTCGCCATCGTCGGCCCCTCCGGGAGCGGCAAGACGACGCTCCTCGGCCTCCTCGCGGGGCTCGACCTCCCCTCCCGCGGGTCGGTCACCCTCGACGGCGCCGACCTGACACGCCTCGACGAGGACGGGCGGGCGCGCCTCCGCGGCGAGAAGGTCGGATTCATCTTCCAGAGCTTCCAGCTGATCCCGACGCTCACGGCCGCCGAGAACGTGCAGGTGCCGCTCGAGCTCCGCGGCGAAGCGGACGCCGCCGAGCGCGCGCAGGACCTCTTGGCCCGCGTGGGGCTGGCCGGTCGCACGCACCACTATCCGACCCAGCTCTCGGGCGGCGAGCAGCAGCGCGTCGCGATCGCGCGCGCCTTCGTGAACCGCCCGCGCATCCTCTTCGCCGACGAGCCCACCGGGAACCTCGACGGCACCACGGGCGAGAAGATCGTCGCGCTCCTCGACGAGCTGAACCGCGAGTCGGGCGCGACGGTCGTCATCGTCACGCACGACCTGACGCTCGCCGAGCATGCGCAGCGCGTGATCCGCCTCCGTGACGGGGTGGTGATCGAGGACCGCCCGGGCCGTGGCGGCGCGGGCGGCGCGGCGCCGACGCCGACGCCGACGCCCTGATGGCGACGCCCGCGCTCCGCCCGCTCCTGCGCCTCGCCTGGCGCGAGAGCCGGACCGCCCGTCGGCGGCTCCTGCTCTACATGAGCTCGATCTCCCTCGGTGTCGCGGCGCTCGTCGCCATCGACTCCTTCGCGTCCAACGTCCAGGTCTCGATCGAGGCGCAGTCGAAGGCGCTCCTCGGCGGGGACCTCAACCTCCGGGCGCGCGACGGCTTCACCCCGGCGATCGACTCCCTCCTCGACTCGCTCGGCGCGGCAGGGATCCCGTCCGCGAAGGTCCAGAGCTTCGGCTCGATGGCGATCGTGCCGCGCACCGGGGCGACGCGCCTCTCCCAGGTGCGCGCGGTCGGCGTCGGCTACCCCTACTACGGCGAGGTCCTGACCGAGCCGGCCGGCGCCTGGGCCACGCTGCACGACGACCGGAACGCCTTCGTCGACCCGTCGCTGATGATCTCGCTCGGCGCGCAGGTCGGCGACACGCTGAACGTCGGCTTCGCCCGCTTCGTGATCCGCGGGCGGATCGTGAACGTCCCCGGCGATCCGGGGATCGCGGGCACCGTCGCGCCGCGGATCTTCATCCCCGCCCGATACCTCGCCGAGACGCAGCTCACCGGCTTCGGCAGCCGCGTCGAGCACGAGGTGGTGGTGCGGCTCGCCGAGGGGACCGACGCGACCGCGTGGGTGGCTCCGTTCAAGGCGCGGTTCGACTCGCTCGGCGTGCGGGTGCGCACCGTGCAGGAGAACGAGGTCGACCTCACCGACGCGATCGCACAGCTCGCGCGCTTCCTCGGCGTCATCGGCCTGATCGCGCTGCTGCTCGGCGGGATCGGCGTGGCGAGCGGGGTGAACGCCTTCGTGCAGCGGAAGATCGACACCGTCGCCGTGCTGCGGTGCCTCGGCGCCTCGAGCGGCCAGGTGCTGCTGATCTATCTCGTGCAGGCGGGGGCGATGGGGTTCGTCGGGGCCGCGCTCGGTGCGGCGATCGGCGTCGGGATCCAACTGCTCCTCCCCGAACTGCTGACGGGGTTCCTCCCGGTGGACGTCTCGGTGACACCGGTGCCGTCGGCGATCGCACTCGGGATCGGGATCGGCGTCTGGGTGGCCCTGGTCTTCGCGCTCCGGCCGCTGCTCGTGCTGCGGCTCGTCTCGCCGCTCCAGGCGATCCGACGCGACGACGCGGCGCTCAGCGCCTCACGGCGCGGCGACCGCTGGAGCTGGGCGGTCGACCTCTCGCTCATCGGGAGTGTCTTCGGGCTCGCGGCCCTGCGCGCCGAGACCCTCGCGCAGGGGGCCTGGTTCACCGTCGGGATCCTCGTGAGCCTCGGCATCCTCTACGGGAACGCCGCACTCGTGGCCCGGCTCGCGCGGCGACTCAGCTCCCCGCGGTGGCCGTACGTCGTGCGGCAGGGGATCGCCAATCTGTATCGCCCGGCCAGCCAGACGCGCTCGGTGATCCTCGCGCTCGGCTTCGGCTCCTTCCTCGTGACGACGAATATCCTCGTGCAGGCGAACCTGCTGCAGTCGTTCGACGTGACGGCCTCCGCGGCGCGCGGGAACCTCGTCTTCTTCGATGTGCAGGAGGATCAGCAGCCGGGGCTCGACTCCCTGCTCCGCCAGCCGGGGAACGACGTGGTCTCGACGACGCCGATCGTGACGATGCGCCTGCAGGCGATCAACGGGCAATCGACGGAGGCGTGGGCGGCGGCCAAGGGGCTCTCACCGCGGTACTGGGCGCTGCGGCGCGAGTATCGCTCGACCTACCGCGACACCCTCGAGGCCACTGAGGTGGTGACGGCGGGGCGGTTCCACGAGGTCGGAGCGCCGTCGGACACGGTGTACGAGTTCTCGTTCGAGGAGGATGTGGCGAAGGACCTCCAGCTCGCGATCGGCGACGTGGTGACGTGGGACGTGCAGGGGGTCCCGGTGCGCGCGCGGCTCACGAGCACGCGCCGCGTGGAGTGGGGCCGCTTCCAGCCGAACTTCTTCGCCGTGTTCCAATCCGCGGCGATCGCCGCGGCGCCGAAGCAGTTCATCCTCGTGGCCGCGGTCCCGAGCGACACCGCCGTGGCGCTCCTCCAGCGGGACGCCGTCCGGCGCTTCCCGAATGTCTCGAGCATCGACCTCTCACTGATCCGCAACACCATCACGCAGATCGTCGACCGCGTCACGCTGACGGTGCGGTTCCTCGCGCTCTTCAGTTTGGCGATGGCGGTGCCGGTGCTCTTCAGCGCGGTCGCCGCCACGCGGCGCGACCGGCTGCGAGAGGGGGTGCTGCTGAAAACGCTCGGCGCGACGCGGGCACAGATCGGCCGGATCCTCCTCTCGGAGTACGCGCTCCTCGGCCTGCTCGGCGCGCTGAGCGGGATGCTCCTCGCCTTCGGTGGCGCGTGGGGGCTCACGCACTTCGTGTTCGAGGGGGACTTCGCTCCCGCGCTCGGTCCGGCGGCGGCGATCGCCGGGGTGATGATGGGGCTCGCGGTCGCGATCGGGTTGCTCACCGGGCGTGACGTCTTCCGCGAGACCCCGATGGCGGCGCTCCGGGAGTGAGCGGCCCGGCGGCGACGCTCCGCGACTGGGCGACGGGCCGCTGGTGGTGGTGGCGGCTCCCGCTCCTGGTCTGGCTCATCCGCTCGGCCGCCGCGCCGCTCACCGACGTGGATCGGGGCGGCGTCTTCGGCGGCATCGTCTTCGGCGCCCACGAGTTCGGCCATCTCCTCTGGGCCCCCTTCGGTGAATGGATGGGGATCGCCGGGGGGAGTCTCACGCAGCTGCTCATCCCGATCGGGGCGGGCGCGCTGATGGTCCGGTCACGGGACTGGTTCGGGCTCGCCGTCGCCGGACTCTTCCTCGCCAGCAGCCTCGGGAACCTCGCGTGGTACGTGGCCGATGCCCGCGCGCTGGAACTTCCGCTCGTCAGCATGTCCCCCGACGGCGCGATCCACGACTGGGAGTATCTGCTCGGCTCGCTCGGGTGGCTCCCGCTCGATGGCGCGATCGCGGCGTCGCTGCGCCGCGCCGGCTGGGCCCTCGTCGCGGCCTCGTCGCT
>Ga0315902_10002101_pt1 | contig 31575 bp, 27 predicted proteins | sample LakEriMetagenome_9_FD_203523 | JGI IMG/M metagenome (GOLD analysis project Ga0315902, IMG submission 203523) | Freshwater fungal communities from buoy surface, Lake Erie, Ohio, United States - Buoy 12 MA117 | ecosystem: Environmental > Aquatic > Freshwater > Lake > Lake biofilm | place: USA...
CGCGCAGCGCCTCCGGCACCCAGATCGCCGGCAGTGCGTCGGCGAGCTCCCGGCACAGCGTGCTCTTGCCGGTGGACTCGGCGCCGAGCACCGCGACCAGCGCGCAGGGGCTCACCGCCCGGACTGGGGCACCGGGGCTGGCGCCTCGAGCTGGTCGCGCACCTCGGTCACCGCCTGATCGCGCACCCGGTCGAGCCAGCGCCTGGACTGCCGCACTTCCTGGTCGAGCGACTCGATGGTCTGCTGCATCGTGTCGAGCGCCTTCAGCTTGTAGGTGGAGACCATCTCGATCGTGTCGTAGACGTTGCGGAAGGACTCGCGCAGCGTGTCCAGACCGATCGCGCTGCTGGTGGCCTGCTCATGGATCTGGCCGGCCTGGGATTTGAGCATCGCCGAGGTCGACACCAGCAGGTTGCCGGTGGTCTGGTTGAGCGCACCGATCTGATCGAGCACCAGCTTCTGGTTGGCGAGCGCCTGCGCCACGATCACCGCGGTGCGCAGCGCCGAGATCGTGCTGGTGCTCGCGCGGTCGACGCCCTTGATCAGCTCGAGGTTGTTGCGCCGGATCATGTCCATCGCCAGGTAGCCCTGGATCGTGACGGCCAGCTGCGTGAGCAGGTCCTGCACCTTCTGGCGGACGTAGAAGAGCAGCTCCTCGCGCACCACCCGGGCCTTTTCGGGATCGGCGGCCTCGATCTCGGCGAGCCGCCCCACCAGCGCGGCATCGACCCGTCGCCCGAACACCACGTACTGCTCGAGCCGCTCCATCACCTGCCAGGCCTGGGCCTTCTCCTCCTCGATCGCGGCATTGTCGCGGCGCAGTTCATCCTGACCGTTGTGCAGCGCCTCGAGGATCGCCTTCAGGTGGGTCTGCGAGGACTGGTACTGCTGGAAATAGTCCTCGATACGCCGGCCCCAGGGGATGAGCCCCAGCAGCTTCTTCGGTTCGAGCAGGTTGCCCTGGCGCGAGGGGTCGAGCGACTCCACGGTGTGGCGCAGGTCGAGCAGCGTGCGCGAGATCGCCGAGCCCTCGTCGAAGAGCCCCGAGTTCATCGCACGCACCGGGCGCTCGAGCAACCGGTTGGAGAGATCGGCCGCCTCGCGGATCTCGCGGTTGCCCAGCGTGTGGACGCTGCCCGCCTGGGCGGCGAAGGCCGGGCTGCGCACCTCCTGGCGCAGCACGATGTCGACGAACTCGCCAACCTTCAGATCGATCTGCGCCAGCGTGTCGGGATTGAGCTTCACCATGCCGGCGGCCTGCTCGGGCGGACGTGCCGCCACCGGCTGCGGCGGTACCAGTTCGAACTCGGCGGGCGGCGGCGGGGAGGTCGGGGGCGTGGCGCTCATCAGGGCGATCTCCAGGCAAGGGGCCAGGCAGAGGGGTCGGGAAGAGGGGTCAGCGGACCGTCTCGCCCGGCGGCGTGAAATGCAGCGGCTGCTCAGCGAACTTCTCGCGCAGGAAGCGGCCATGGATCAGCAGGCTGCGGGCGTCCCTGTCGTAGTAGCTGCGGGCGAGATCGGCCAGCGTGGTGTCGAGCAGGCGCAGCTGCTCGGCGAGCACCTGCGTTGCCGTCCGGCCATCGCCGAGCCTTTCGGCGGCGGCCATCGCCTCGGGCAGCTGCAGGAAGCGCTCGAGCGCATCGGGCAGATACTCGAAGGCGATCTTGCGCACCTCGAAGGGCCGCAGGTCGAGACCGTCGGTGGCGTCGGTGCCGATCTCGATCCGCTCGAGCAGGAAGTCGAGGCGCGACTCGATCGAGGCCAGCGTCGCGACAGCCTCGCGCAGGCTCTCGCCGCGGCGCGTCAGGCGTGCCTGCAGCGGCTCGAGCCGGTCGCGGTAGCTGCGCATCGCGGGCGCCTGCGCGGCCTGCCGTGCCGACCCCGCGAAGTCCTGCTCGAGCACGCGCACCGAGGCCTGCTGCAGCTCGTCGCGAATGGCCATCAGCTGATCGACCAGCAGCCGCTCGGGCGTACCGGGGCGGCTGTCACGCCAGGGGCCACCGGCATCCGGTGGCAGCGCCGCCAGGTTGTCCACCAGGCTCGGATAGCGCGACAGCGCGGTCTCGCGCAGCTCGGCATGACGAGCCGCCTGCGGGCCCTCGAGGCGGGGCGCGAGCAGGCGGATCGCGCTGAAGGCCTCGGAGGCGATCGCCACCAGCTCCGGGTCGTGCCCCTTGTGCAGACGATCCAGACGCCGCTCGATGCGGCGCAGCTTGCGGCGCATCGAGCGCGACACATCGGGCAGCTCGCCGGTGACCGGTTTCGGGATCGCATTCCACGCGATCAGGTAGAGGAAGAAGGCGATCGGCAGCGACGCGAGCAGCAGCACCACCGCGCCCAGACGCACCGCGAGGACCGGCAGGCCGGTGAAATCGGCGATGCCGGCGCAGACGCCCCCGATCAGGCGCTTGCGCATGTTGCGCATCAGGCGGCCCCGCGACGGCTGGGGAGGAAGCGGAAACAGGGAGGACATGGTCGATGGCCTCGGCGGTGGTGGCGACGACAGCCGCATACTCTAAACCGGCCCCGCGACGGCGGGCGCGAGGCGGCGCGCGACGCCGCGCGCCGCCCGACGGATGGGCCTCGTGCGTGCTAGCATGAAATTTCGGTCACGGCAGTCGCGCCTGCGGGCAGGGTTGCGCCCGCGATCCGCGTTCCACCCGCGCCATGATGCCGGCGCCCTCGACGACCCAACCCGGAAAAGGAGCCTCGATGAATCGCCGTCGCTTCGCTGTCGTGCTCGCTGCCGGTCTGCTGACCGCCAGCGCAGCCATCCAGGCCCAGACCCGCTGGGACCTGCCCACCGCCTACCCCGCCACCAACTTCCACACCGTCAACCTGACGCAGTTCGTCGCCGACGTCGATCGGCTGTCGGGCGGCAAGCTCAAGATCGCGCTGCATCCCAACGCCTCGCTCTTCAAGGCGCCCGAGATCAAGCGCGCGGTGCAGGGCGGTCAGGCGCAGGCCGGCGAGATCCTGCTCACCAACTTCAGCAACGAGTGGCAGATCTACGCCGCCGATGCCCTGCCCTTCCTCGCCGACAGCTACGACGAGGCCACCAAGCTGTATCGCCTGCAGAAGCCGCTGCTCGACAAGAAGCTCGGCGAGCAGGGCATGATGCTGCTCTATTCGGTGCCCTGGCCGCCGCAGGGGCTCTACAGCAAGAAACCCATCAACAGCGTGGCCGACCTGCGTGGCATCAAGTGGCGTGCCTACAGCCCCTCCACCGCCCGGATCGCCGACCTGATCGGCGCGCAGGCCGTCACGGTGCAGGCCGCCGAGTTCCAGCAGGCACTGGCCACCGGCGTGGTCGAGTCCACGATGACCTCGGGTGCCACGGGTGTCGACAGCAAGCTCTTCGAGCACCTGAAGTTCTACTACGACGTCCAGGCCTGGATCCCCAAGAACGCGGTGCTGGTCAACCGCAAGGCCTTCGATGCCCTCGACAAGCCCACCCAGGACGCCCTCATGAAGGCCGCGGCCGACGCCGAGGCCCGCGGCTGGACCGATTCGCGCCGCGTCAACACCAGCACGATGGAAACCCTGCGCGCCAACGGCATGACCGTCGTGCCGCCCTCGCCGCAGCTGAAGGCCGACCTCAAGCGCGTGGGCGACACCATGCTCAAGGAGTGGCTCGAGAAGGCCGGCGCCGAGGGCAAGACGCTGGTCGATGCCTACCTGAAGTGATCGGCGACCGAGGCTGAGCTGATCACCGGCCGATCATGAGCGGCACCTCCGCGCCCCGGGCCGGCCGCATCCGGCGGGCGCTCGAGGGCCTGTACCTGCTGGGTGGCACACTCGCGGCCCTTTGCGTGCTCGCCATCCTGCTGCTCATGATCGGCGCCTCGGTGGGGCGCATCGCCAACTGGCGGGTGTCCTGGGTCAACGACGTGGTCTCCTGGCTGTGCGCTGCCGCCGCCTTCCTGGGCATGGCCTACAGCTTTCGCAACGGCGACTTCGTCCGCGTCACGCTGGTGCTCGAGAGCGTCTCGCCGGCGATGCGTCGCCGCCTCGAAGTCGCCTCGCTGGCGGTGGCCGCGGTGGCCATCGGCTACCTCGGCTGGTGGGCGGCGCGCTTCACCTGGGAAAGCTGGGAGTTCAACGACATCGCGGGCAACATGGTGCCCATCCCCATCTGGATCCCGCAGATGAGCTTCGTCGTCGGCGCGGCCATCCTGGTCGTGGCGGTCGTCGACGAATGCGTGTGGGTGCTGCGCGGCGGCAAGCCGAGCTATGTCGCGCGGGTCGAGGAACGCCACGCCCGCGGCGACTTCTCCGAGGAACTCTGATGGGCCTGCTCGAGATCGGCGCCCTGCTGCTGTTCGTGCTGCTGCTGATGCTCTCGGGTGGTGTCTGGATCGCGATGTCGCTGGCCATCGTCGGCTGGATCGGCCAGGCCTTCTTCACCACCACGCTGCCGGGCAAGAACCTGTTCTCGTCCTTCTGGGAGACCACCGCCAGCTGGGAGCTCGCGGCGCTGCCGATGTTCATCTGGATGGGTGAGATCCTCTACCGCACCCGCCTGTCGGAGCAGATGTTCAGCGGTCTGTCGCCGTGGCTGTCGCGGGTGCCGGGACGGCTGATGCACACCACCGTGCTCGGCTGCGGCATCTTCGGATCGGTGTCGGGGTCGTCGGCCGCCACCTGCGCCACCATCGCCAAGGTCGCGCTCCCCGAGCTCGAGCGCCGCGGCTACGACCGCAACATCGCGCTGGGTTCGCTGGCGGCAGCCGGCGGCCTGGGGATCCTGATCCCGCCCTCCATCACCATGGTGGTCTACGCAGTGGCCGCCGACGCCAGCGTGATCCGCCTGTTCCTCGCCGGCTTCCTGCCGGGGCTGCTGATCATGCTGCTGTTCTCGGGCTACATCGGCTGGTGGAGCCTGCGCCACCCCGACCGCGTGCCGCCGCCCGACCCACCGCTGCCCCTGCTCGAGAAGCTGCGCCGCTCGGGCAGCCTCATTCCCTGCGCGCTGCTGATCCTGTTCATCGTCTGGGTGCTGGTCGCGGGCATCGCCACCGCCACCGAGTGCGCCGCCTGGGGCGTGGTGGGGTCGCTCGCCATCGCTGCGGCCGGCCGCAGCCTCACCTGGCGCAATTTCTGGGAGGGCCTGGTCGGCGCCACGCGCGTGAGCTGCATGATCATGTTCATCCTCGCCGGCGCGGCCTTCCTCACCAAGACGATGGCCTTCACCGGCATCCCCAAGGCGCTGGCCGAGGCGGTCGCCGCCGCGGGGCTGTCGCCCTACGCGCTGATCGCGGTGCTGGTGGTGGTCTACCTGGTGCTGGGCACGGCGCTCGACGGCATCTCGATGATCGTGCTCACCAGCGCGGTGGTGCTGCCGATGGTCGAGCGCTCCGGCTTCGACCTGATCTGGTTCGGCATCTTCGTGATCATGCTGATCGAGATCGCCGAGATCACGCCACCGGTGGGCTTCAACCTGTTCGTGCTGCAGAACATGACAGGCGTCGACAGCAACCGCATCGCGGCCATCACGCTGCCCTTCTTCGGCTGCCTGCTGGTGGCCATCGCCCTGGTCACGGTCTTTCCCGCCATCGTCACCGGCGTTCCGAACTGGCTGATGGGCGTGCCGAAGTAGCAGCGTCCGCTCCCCGGGGGCGTACCGAAGCAGCGCAGATCGCGGGGGCTGTCCGAGGGTCTCGCACCTATACTGGCCCGGCGGCCTTGATGCCCGCTGGAGACCCTCATGAAGACATCTTCCTCCGCCCGCCGCCGCCTGCTCGCCGGAGCCGCCGGCGCGGGCCTCGCCCTGGGCACGATGCCACGCGCCTTCGCGCAGGCCGAATGGCCGCGTTCCCCGGTCAGGCTCATCGTGCCGTATGCACCCGGCGGCGTGACCGATCTGCTGATGCGCCTGCTCGCGAAGCATGCCGCCGAGCGTCTTGGCCAGCCGATGCCGGTCGAGAACCGCGCCGGCGCGGGCGGCGTGGTCGGCACCACGGCAGTCGCCAAGTCCTCGCCGGACGGCTACACCGTGGGCGCCGCCGGCAGCTCGGCGCTGATCGCCACGCCGATGCTCAACGCGCAGGTGCCCTTCAGCGTCGCAGCCGATCTCGCCTTCGTCAGCCTGTCGGCGGTGGTGCCGATGACGCTCGCGGTCAACGCCTCGGTGCCGGTCAATTCGCTGGCCGAGCTGCTGCGTTACATGAAGGCGCAGCGCGGCAAGCTGTCCTACGGCTCGACCGCGGTCGGCCACTACGGCCATGTGAGCCTGATGGCGATGAGCGACGCGCAGGACGCCGCGATGGTCCACACGCCCTACAAGGGCGAGAGCCCGCTGGTCCAGGACCTGGTCAGCGGTCAGATCCAGATGGCATTCGTGGCGCCCTCAACGATCCGGCCGATCGCCGAGTCGGGCAAGGTGAAGCTGCTCGCGGTCTCCGGCGTCAAGCGCCTGAAGCCGCTGCCCGCGATCCAGACGCTCGTCGAGCAGGGCCTCGACTCGCCGGTGTTCCGGATGAACCCCGGCTGGCTCGGCATCATCGCGCCGGCACGCACGCCGGCACCGGTGCTCGCGCGGTTGTCGTCGGAGTTCGCCGCGGTGGTGCGCCAGCCCGAGGTGGCCGACCAGATCGTGCAGTGGGGCATGGACCCGGTGGGCAGCACCGCCGAGGCCTTTGCCGGCACCTACGAGGCCGAGCGCCCGGTGTGGCGCGAGCTGCTCGCGAAGGCCGGACTCGACGTGCGCTGAGCCTGCCGGTTCGCGCGAGGCAGGCGGACGAAGCCGCGCCACGCGCGCCCGCGGTCCGCCGCCGACCACCTCAGGCGGAGACCAGCCGCCAGGCCTGCTCGGCGCGCTGCGCGGCGAGCGCGCCGCGCGCCAGCGACTGCGGCGAGGCTGCCGTGCCGTCGAGCGCACGCCGGTACACCCCCTGCAGGATCGCGGCGAGCTTGAAGAGGTTGAAGGCGAGGTAGAAATTCCAGTCGTCGATGCCCGCGCGGCCGGTGCGCCTGCCGTAGGCTGCGAGATGCTCGGCCTCGCTCGGGATGCCGAGTGAGCGCCAGTCGAGCGCGGCAAGCCCGGCCGGCGGCTCCGCCAGATGCCAGGCGAGCGCGTTGAAGCCCAGGTCGCACAGCGGATGGCCGATGGCCCACAGCTCCCAGTCGAGCACCGCGATCACGCGCGGCTCGCGGGGATGAACGACCAGATTGGCGAGCTTGTAGTCGCCGTGCGTGATCGTGACCGCCGTATCGGCCGGAAGGTGTCGCGGCAGCCAGTCGATGAGGCGCTCCATCGCCGGGATGTCGGCGGTCTGCGCGGCGCGGTACTGCGTCGTCCAGCGCTCGATCTGCCGCGCAACATAGGGCTCCGGCCGCTCCCAGGCGCCCAGCCCCAGCGCCCGGTGATCCAGCCGGTGCAGCCGCGCGAGCACCTCGTTCATCGAGTCGAAGATCGCCGCACGCTCGGCTGGCGCCAGTCCGGGCATCGCCGGGTCGGTGAAGATGCGGCCCTCGACATGCGCCATCAGGTAGAAGGCCTCGCCGAGCACCGGATTGCCATCGGGCATCGCCAGCACCGCCTGCGGCACTGGCACGTCCGTGCCGGCCAGCGCGCGCAGAATGGCGAACTCGCGATCGACCTGGTGTGCCGAGGCCAGCAGCCGGCCAGCCGGCTTCTTGCGCAGCACCAGCCGCCCGGGCCCGCCATCGCGCATCCGGTAGCGCAGCAGGTAGGTGGGGTTGGAGTAGCCACCCGGGAACTGCCGGACCTCGAGATCGCCGGCGAAGTCGGGACGCGTCTCGCGCAGAAGGTTCGAGAGCTTGTCCTCGTCGAGCCTGTGCCGCGCATCGACCGGCACGGTGTCGGGCAGGTTGGGCATCAGGGGCCGCGGCCTTCGATGATCGCGAGCATGTCCCAGGCCGGCTCGGCAAAACGACGCCCGACCGCGGCGAACTCCAGCCGCCGCCGGGTCTGATGGCGGAAGCTGCGGGCGCGCCGCAGGCAGCCCAGCGCCCAGCGCATCGAGCCCATCAGCTCCCAGAAGCGCACCGCCTCCGGGTCGACCGGATGGCCGCTCGCCCGCTCATAGGCCGCGTAGAGCTCGGCGCGCTGACCAAAGCCGCCGACCGGACCGTCGCCACCGAAGCGCCAGGTGCGCATGCAGAGATAGCCGAGATCCTCGAGCGGGTCGCCGAGATGCGCGACCTCCCAGTCGAGCACCGCACGCAGGCCTTCCGGCCCCGCGATGAAATTGCCGGTGCGAAAGTCGCCATGCACCACGGCCAGGCGCCGCGGCACCGGACGATGCTCGCGCGCCCAGCGCAGCGCGAGCTCCATCACCGGCTCGGGCCAGCCCACCGCGTCGAGCACGCGCCGATACAGCGCGAGGGTCTGCTCGGCATCGAGCCGTCCGAGAAAGGGCATCCGCGCGGGATCGATCGCGTGGATCGACGCGAGCGCGCGGGCGCACTGTCCGGGCAGGGCCGTGCGGGCCTGCGCGAAGGCCGCATCGCGCACGATCCGCGTGCCGAGGGTCTCGCCCTCGCGGTGCGCGGTGATCGCCCCGGCGCCCAGACCGTCGGCGGGCTCGAGCAGCGCCAGCACCGCCGGCACCGGCACCCCGGCCTCGCCCGCGACCGCCATGGCCTGGAACTCCTGCGCCCCGACGAGCATCGGCAGCCAGTCGTCGTCGGCCTCGGGATCGAGCGCGGCCGACTCCGGCGCCTGCTGCAGCACGAAGCCCCGCCACTGCCCGTCGACCTCGGCCTCGAAGGACCAGGTCGCCTTGTTGGCGCCGGCCGTGAGCGCGCGCAGCGCGCGCACCGGCCCCTGCGCGCCGAGCCGCGCCCGCACAACGCGGTCGATGGACCGCTGGAGTTCCACACCGTCTGACACCCGGGCCTCGTGCACGTGGGCGATGGCTATGCTGCAGCGATGTCGCGATCGTCCCACGAGGACCGCGCGCCCACCGACCCGATCATCGCCGGCATTCACGCCGGATCAGGAGCCCGCATGGATTTCGAAATTCCCGCCGACATCCGGAGCACGCTCGCGGAACTCGATGCCTTCATCGAGCGCGAGATCGTGCCGCTCGAGCAGTCGCATCCCGAGTTCTTCGACCACCGGCGCGAGTACGCGCGCACCGACTGGGAGCGCGGCGGCATGCCGCGTGATGAATTCGAGGATCTGGTGCGCGAGATGAAGCGGCGCGCCGACCGCGCGGGCTTCCTGCGCCTGGGCCTGCCGCGCGAGGTGGGCGGCCAGGAGGCGGGCAACCTGGCGGTGGTGATCATCCGCGAGCACCTGTCGGCACGCGGCCTCGGCCTGCACGGCAACCTGCCCGACGAGTCCTCGCTGGTGCCGAGCATGCCGATGGTCCACATCCTGAACGCCTACGGTTCGCCAGTGCAGAAGGCGAAATACCTGCAGGGGCTGGTCACCGGCGAGCACTACATCGCCTTCGCGCTGACCGAACCCGACCACGGCAGCGACGCGACCTGGATGGAATCGACCGCGGTGCGCGACGGCGACGAGTGGGTGATCAACGGCGTCAAGCGCTTCAACAGCGGCGTGCACAAGGCGACCGCCGACCTGGTGTTCGCGCGCACCGCGGGCAAGCAGGGCGACGCCGACGGCATCACCGCCTTCATCGTGCCGATGGACGCGCCCGGCGTGAAGATCGAGTACTACCACTGGACCTTCAACATGCCGAGCGACCATGCCGAGGTCAGCTTCACGAACGTGCGCGTGCCGGCCGATGCGATCCTGAACCGCGAGGGCAGCGGCCTGGTGCTCGCGCAGCACTTCGTGCATCAGAACCGGATCCGCCAGGCCGCCCAGAGCGCCGGCGTGGCGCGCTACTGCATCGCCGAGTCGGTGCGCTACGCGCGCGAGCGGCGCAGCTTCGGCAAGCCGATCGCGCAGCACCAGGCGATCCAGTTCCCGCTCGCCGAGATGCACGCCGAGTGCGAGATGGTTCGCCACTACGTGTTTCGCACCGCCTGGGAGATGGACCGCCAGCCGCACGAGGCGGTCAGCGACCAGGTGGCGATCGCCAACTACCGCGCCAATCGCCTGGCCTGCAACGCGGCCGACCTTGCCATCCAGGTGCATGGCGGCATCGGCTACACCCGCACCAAGGCCTTCGAGCATTTTTTCCGGCACCACCGGCGCTACCGGATCACCGAAGGCTCCGACGAAGTTCAGATCCGCAAGATCGCGGCCTACCTGTTCGGCTTCGCCGGGCCGAAGCGCCGGGCGCGCGACAAGCGCTAGGTCGCGCCCGTCGGGCCGGCCTCCGGAGGCAACCAGCGCGGGTTGTCGATGCCCAGCCGGTCGGCGAGTGTGGCGCGCAGGTGCGCGAGCAGCTCGGGGGTATCGGTCGCGATGCCCTCATCGCGGATGCGTTGCGCGAGTTCGGCGCGCAGGGTCCCGGTGGCGCCGCCGCCGTCGGCCCCACCGAGCAGCCGCACCAGGCCCTCGCGCTCGCGCCCGTCGGCGGCCGCGCCCTGCGCCTGCTCGCGGGCGAGGATCTCGAGCAGCCGGTCGGCGATGCGCAACCGAAACTGCTGCTCGGGCGGCAGCAGGGGAGAGACCTCGCGTGACAGATGCTCGCGCAGCACCTGGAAGAGATCGGCAGCGTCGGGGTGGCTTGCGCTCATGGACTGGCGGCGGCGGGTGAAATCCCTGCGACTCTAGCAGGCACATGACACCGGCGGGATCCGGACTCGCGCATCCCGATCCGCGACCGCTCGAAGCGTAGCATCACGCCCTGCGGTCGGAAGGACGTCGACCGCCGCAGGCATCGTGAGCTTCGGGCTCGCGTCCGACCGCCAGCCCGACCCATGTCCTTCACCGCCTGGTACTACCCCTTCTTCCTCGCCACGGTCGCGCTGCTGTGGTGGCGGCTGCCGCGCGTACCGCGGCTCACGCTGGTGCTGGCGGCCTCCTGCGTTTTCTACGGTGCATGGGATCCGCGCTTTCTCGCGCTGCTGGCCGCCAGCGCGTCCCTGGACTTCCTGTGCGCTCTGGCGATCGCGGGGGAGCGACGCAACGCGCGTTTCTTGCTGGCGGCCTGCGCGATGCCGGTGGCGTGGCTGGCCGTGCTCAGGCTGGTATCGGGCCCGCAGGCCGTGCCCGATACCTGGCTCGCCGTGTCGGGCGCACTGGCGTCGGGCTTCGCGCTCGCCTGGACGGCACTGTGGCGTCTGCGACCCGCGCGCCGCGCCGACGCCTTCATGTGCCTGCAGATCGGCTGCGATCTCGCGCTGCTCGGCTTTTTCAAGTACTTCGGCTTTTTCATCGACTCGGCGCAGGATCTGCTCACGCTCGCCGGCCTTTCGGTCTCGCTGCCCGTGCTGCAGGTGATCCTGCCGGTGGGCATCTCCTTCTACACCTTCCAGTCGATCGCCTATGCGGTCGATGTACGGCGGGGGCGGAGCGAACCGTGCCGCGATCCGCTGCTGTTCGGTGCCTTCATCGGCTTCTTCCCGCAGCTCGTGGCCGGCCCCATCGAGCGCGCCGGTGCGCTGCTGCCGCAACTGGACCGTCGTCCCGCCTTCGATCCCGTGTTCGTCCATGAGGGCTGCCGGCTACTGCTCGTGGGCTGGTTCAAGAAGCTCTTCGTCGCCGACAACTGCGCGCTGGTGGCCAACGCCTTCTTCGACGGCAGCGGCCGCACGACCCCGGCCTGGGTGATCCTGGGCACCGTCGCATTCGCCTTCCAGATCTACGGCGATTTCTCGGGTTACACCGATATCGCGCGCGGCTCGGCCCGTCTGCTCGGCGTGCGGCTGACGGACAACTTCCGTCAGCCCTATCTCGCGCAGTCACCCTCCGACTTCTGGCGGCGCTGGCACATCAGCCTTTCGAGCTGGATCCGGGATTACCTCTACATCCCGCTGGGCGGTGACCGCCACGGCGCGCTGCGCACGCTGCGCAACCTCGTCGTGGCGATGCTGCTCGCGGGTCTGTGGCATGGTGCGGCCTGGCACTACATCGCCTGGGGCGCCTACCACGCGGCGCTGCAGGCGGCCTGGCGCTGGATCGCGCCACTGCGCGCGCTCGGCGCGGCCACCGGCGCTGCGCGCCTGCCGGCGATCGCGCTGATGTTCACCGCCACGCTGCTGGGCTGGCTGATCTTTCGCGCGCCAGACATGGGCTTCGTGGCGCTGGCGCTGCGTTCGCTGATCGATCCTGCGGGCGCCGCCGCGCCGGGCTGGCAGGGCCCGGCGCTGTGGGTCACGCTGCATGTCGCGCCGCTGCTGGTGCTGCAGGCCGTGACGCGCCACACGGCCGACGAGGCCAGGCTCGAGGCACGCCCGGTCGCGCTGCGCGCGCTCGACTACGCGTTGATGCTGCTGCTGGTGCTGACCGCGGCCGCGCCCGAGCAGGACTTCATCTACTTCCAGTTCTGATGCGCCCGCGCTCGCTGCATCGTCGACTGCCACTGGCCGCGCTGCTGTGCGTCGTGACGCTCGCGCTGATCGAGGCCACGCTGCGCCTGACCATGACCGACTTCTTCGCCGGCCGCTTCGACTACGGTTACGAAGCGCAGGCCGGCTTCGAACGCACGGCCGAGGGCTGGCGCATCAAGCGCACCGGCGGGCGGCGCTTCTGGCCGCAGTTCGTCGCCGACCGCAAAGCGCCGGAGACGCTGCGCATCGTCGCCATCGGCGACTCGATCTCGCGCGGTCACGATCTCGAACACAGCTATCCCTGGCTCGCAGCCGAAGGCCTGAAGGCGACGGGGCGCCCGGCCGAGGCGGTGAACCTTTCGGTGGCGGGCTACGGCGCCGTGCGCAAGCAGCTGGTCGCCGGGCAGGTTCCAGGCCTCGCGCCCGACCTTGTGATCCTGCAGATCGGCATGAGCAACGAGTTCGAGGACGAGCGAGACCGGGCGCGCGCCGACGAATTCGACGGCTGGCATCCGCGCCACTGGGCGATGAAGAGCTGGCTGCTGCGACGCCTGTACGAATGGCGGCAGGACGTCGTGTTCACGCGCCTGCTGCCCGAGTCGATCCGGAGCGCGACGCTTCGTTTCGATGCCGAGGAGGAGGTCAGCGCCAACCGGGATCCGGTTCGTCGGCAGGTCTGGCGAGAGCGCTTCGAGACCGTCACACGCGAGACCATCGACGGCTTCGTGCGGCAGGACACACCGGTGCTGCTGGTGCCGCGACTGCGCGTCGAACAAGGTCCGCAGGGGCCGCGCTTCGAGGCCGACGGCGTGCTGGACTGGTGCCGGGCGCAGGCCTCGGCGAAGGTGCGCTGCGTGTCGGTCGCCGAACTCATGGGCGAGCACCCCGAGCCGGCCGCGTTCTCGGCGGACGGCGTGCACATGCTGCCCGAGCTGCATGCGCGCCTCGGCACATTGATCGCGCAGCACATCGCGGCATGGCCGCAGGCGCAGCCGAAGCGCTCCGGCACTCCGTGAGCGCTCTGCCGGTACCCCGTGAACGCTCAGGGGGCGCGAACCAGGACCGAAACCAGCGTCAGCGTGATCAGCACCGCGTGCGCGAGCGCAAGCGCTGCGAACAGCCGGTCGCCGCGCCGCGCCAGACGCACCGCGAGCACAGCAAGCGCTGGCACCGGCGAGAGGCACAGCGCGCCGATGGCGATCGCACCCGCCAGCTCGCCGGGACTGCGGGCGGGCCACGGCCATGCGGCAAGCGTCGGCCACGCGATGCTTGCGCCCGCAAGCAGCTCGCGCCAGGCCTGCGCATCGCGCCCCCAGTGTGCCGGCATCGCGGCCAGCGGCACCCGCATTGGCAGCGCCTCCAGCGCCAGCAGCGTGAAGACCAGCGCGGCACCCGCCAGCGCAGCCCACGTCCCGATCGTCAGAACCCGACCAAAGCGCAGGCTGTCCCCGAAGTGCGCGTCCTCCTGGCCGGGGCCGGCCGGCCCCGGCGTTGCGCTCACGTCAGGCCCCGCTGCAGGGCTCGGGCGGCGGCAGCGAGCAGCATCACGATGACCAGACGGCGGATCGCCGCCGCCGGCATCCGCTGCAGCAGGCGCACGCCAAGCGTCGCGCCCACGGTCATGCCCAGAACCCCCGGCACCGCGATCGGAATCAGTACCGCTCCCTGCCCCAGGTAGACCAGCGCCGCTGGCGACGTGGTCGCGAGCACCAACCCGCTGGTGCCGGAGGCCGCGCGCAGCGGTACGCCCATCAGCAGGTTGAGCACCGGCACATTGGCCCATCCAGCGCCCAGACCGAAGACGCCGGCGATCACACCGATGAGGGCGAACACCGCGACGGCAGGCAGCAACCGCCGGGGCAGCCAGTCAAGCGGCGGACCACCGCCGGGCTCGGCGAGCCGCCCGCCCAGCCCGGCGGCCAGAGCCCAGGGCGCCGACGCAGCCTCCACCGGTAGCGGCGCCGGCGCACGGCCTGCACGCCACATCAGCGCGACGATGACCAGGATCAGTCCGCCCAGCATCGTCTGCAGCAGCCGATCGGGCAGCGCGAGGCCGAGATGCGCCCCGGCGATCGCGCCCAGCGAAGCGGCGAACGCGAGCGGCAGGGCCAGCCTCAGGTTGCCCAGGCCGTGGCGCAGCAGCGCCGGCGCCGATGCCAGCGCGCCGGTCAGCGCGATCAGCAGACCCGCGCCCCGGACGAAGTCGATATGGAAGGGAAACAGCCCACCGACGATGGGCACGAACAGCACCCCGCCACCGACGCCCGCCGGCACCGCGACCAGGCCGATCAGCACGGCTACCATGAAGACTGTGGCTGACCACCCCCACCAGGGCAGCCACGCGCCCGCGGCGGCCGGCGCGACCGCCACGCCCGCTGTCGGCGCCGTGGCAAGGGCGGCTTCGGGCGTCTGACCGGCGGCGGCCTGGGCGAGCATCAGCACCGCGAGCGCCAGGCCCCCGCGCGCCACGCCACCGGGCAACGGATACCGGAAAAAACGAATCAGACGGCCGCAACGCATGGTCTGCGCAAGCCTACCATCGCGCCGTGCCTCCTCCGTCTCGCTCATGAGCGCCCTCGTCGACCGCTGGCGCGCCCGTCTGCCGGGTACCGCCCTGTGTGCCGTGATCGCGCTCGCCGCGACCTTCGTATCGAGTGCCCACGGCGGGCCGCAGTTCCTGTACGCGCTGCTGCTCGGCATGGCGCTGCATCCCTTCTCCCAGGAGCCGCGAGCGGCCGCCGGCATCGACTTCTGCATGAAGCCGCTGCTGCGCCTGGGGGTCGCGCTGCTCGGCGCGCGCATCGCCGCCGATCAGGTGATCGGGCTGGGCTGGCAGACCGCGGTCATGGTGGTGATCGCCGTGGTCTCGACGATCGGGGTCGGCGTCTGGCTGGCCCGCTTGCTCCGCCTGCCGTCGAGCTTCGGGCTGCTGTCCGGTGGCGCTACCGCGATCTGCGGTGCCTCGGCCGCGCTGGCGATCTCGGCGGTGCTGCCGCGACGCCCCGACCATGACCGATCGACACTGCTGGTGGTGGTCGGGGTCTCGACGCTGTCGACGGTGGCGATGCTGCTGTACCCGCTGCTGGCCGCAGCGATCGGTCTGACACCGGCGCAGACCGGGGTCTTCCTCGGCGCATCGATCCACGACGTGGCGCAGGTCGTCGGCGCCGCGCACATCGTCGGCGCCGGCGCAGACGGACCGGCGGTGATCGTCAAGCTCTCGCGCGTGGCGCTGCTGACGCTGGTCGTGCTCGCGATCGGTATCGGTGTTCGTGCGCAAATGGTTGTGGGCGCAACCGATACCCGACGCCCACCGCTGCTGCCGGGCTTCCTGATCGCCTTTCTGGCGCTGGTCGCGCTGAACTCGGCGGGCCTGGTGCCCGCCGGCTGGCAGCCGGCGATCTCGGGTATCTCGCGCGGCTGCCTGGTGATGGCGATCGCCGCGCTCGGCCTGAAGACCTCGGTGTCGGCCCTGCGCGAGGCGGGGTGGCGGCCACTGGCGCTGATGACCGCCGAGGCGGCCTGGATCGCCGCGCTGACGCTCGCGCTGGTGGTGGCCGCCCGCTAGCGGCGGCGAGACCCCGCCCCGCAGCCGCGACGGCAGCAATCCGTCGCCTCAGTAGGTCTCGAGATGCAGGCGCGCCTCGCGCCGAAGCGATGCGCCCACCGCCTCCCAGTCGAGCCCCTGCTCGCGAGCGACGTCGCGCAACGCGAGCACCACGCCCTCCTCCATCGCCTTCAGGCCGCAGACGTAGAAGAAGGCGTTCGGGTCGGCGAGCAGCGCAGCCACATCGGCGGCGCGCTCGCGGATCGCATCCTGCACGTAGCGCTTCGGGCGTCCGGCCTCGCGCGAAAACGCGAACTCGATGTCGATGAAGTCGCCAGGCAGTTTCTGCAGGGGCCCGAAGTAGGGCAGCTCCTCGGCGGTACGGGCGCCGAAGAAAAGCATCAGCTTGCCGCCCTCGAATCGCCCCGAGGCGCGCTGACGGCGCCGCCACTCGGTCATCGCGCGCATCGGTGCACTGCCGGTGCCGGTGCAGATCATCACGATGCTCGAGCGCGGATGGTTGGGCATCAGGAAGCTCGCGCCGAAGGGCCCGATCACCTCGACGGCCTCGCCCACCTGCAGGTCGCACAGGTAGTTGCTCGCCACCCCGCGCACCGGGTTGCCCTGATGATCCTCGAGCACCCGCTTCACGGTCAGCGACAGGTTGTTGTAGCCCGGTCGCTCGCCGTTGCGGGGGCTGGCCACCGAGTACTGGCGCGGATGGTGCGGCCGGCCCGAGGCGTCGGTGCCCGGGGGCACGATGCCGATCGACTGGCCCTCGAGCACCGGGAAGGTCATCGCGCCGAAGTCGAGCACGATATGGTGGGTGTCGTACTCTCGGCCGATCTCGGTGACCCGCACGTTGCCGGTCACCGTGGCCGTGATGGTCTTGTGCTCGCCCTTCGGGCCGTAGAGGTTCGTGAAGGGATGCGCGGCCGACCAGGGCGGCAGCACCGCACCGAAGGCGGCGCTGCTGAAGGCCGGCGCCGCGCCGGGTTCGGGCTGCGGGGCCGCCGCGACCGCCTGCGGCGCGGGCGCCACACCGCTGCCATCGGCAAGCGCCTCGGCGTCGCCGAGCTGATCCGCCGGCAGCTCGGCCGGGAGTTCGTCCCAGCCGAACTGCTCCTCGATCCGGTAGACCCGCGCCTTCGGCACCGTTCGCCAGTTGTCGATCGAGCCCGTCGGGCATGGCGAGATGCAGTCCATGCACAGGTTGCACTTGTCGGCATCGACCACGTAGTTGCGCGAATCGTGGGTGATCGCGCCGACCGGGCAGATCGCCTCGCAGGTGTTGCAGCGGATGCAGATCTCGGGGTCGATCAGATGCTGCCTGATCACCGTGCCTTCGGCGAGGTCCATCGGGATGCTCCGTCGTGCTCGGGGGGTCGGATCGGGTTGCGGTCGGTCGGGGGCAGCTCGCCCGCCTCAGGCGAAACGCACGTAGTCGAAGTTCACCGGCTGGCGGTTGATGCCCATGACCGGCGGCGCGATCCAGTTGGCGAACTTGCCCGGCTCGACCACGCGGCCCATCAGGCTTGCGACGAACGCGCGATCGGTGGGCGTGGGCAGCCAGTCGGAGACGCGGGCGGCCCACTCGGCATCGGTCACCACGCGGCCATCGGGCGAAACCTTGATGCCGGCGAGCGAGCCGATGTTGCGGTGGAAGGCCTTGTGCGGCGCCTTCAGGCGGAAGGGGATACCCGCCTTGTCGATGACCTTGTTCCAGCGCTCGACACCACCGATGCTGTCCTTGATGTAGTCATCGCGCAGCACCTCGTTGAGCGCATTGAGCATCGGCACCTCGCGCTCGACCAGTTGGCCGCCCGACACGCCGAGCACGCGGTAGGTCTGGCCCTTGAGCACATGGTCGTCGGTGCGCTTGCCTTCCTCGTAGCGACCCTTCAGGCCGGTGCTGTAGAAGGTGGCGGCGTTGGAGGACTCGTCGGCACCGAACAGGTCGATGGTCACGCTGAAGTGGAAGTTCAGGTAGCGCTGGATGGTGGGCAGGTCGATGACGCCCGCCTCGCGCAGCTTCTTCGGATCGTCGGTCTTCAGCTCGTTCATGACCTGGCAGGTGCGCTGAATCACGCGGCTCACGCCGGACTCGCCCACGAACATGTGGTGCGCTTCCTCGGTCAGCATGAACTTGGTGGTGCGCGCCAGCGGATCGAAGGCGCTCTCGGCCAGGGCGCAGAGCTGGAACTTGCCGTCGCGGTCCGTGAAGTAGGTGAACATGAAGAAGCTCAGCCAGTCGGGCGTCTGCTCGTTGAAGGCCTGCAGGATGCGCGGGTTGTCCTCCTGGCCAGAGCGGCGCTGCAGCAGCGCGTCGGCTTCCTCGCGGCCGTCACGGCCGAAGTGCTTGTGCAGCAGATACACCATCGCCCACAGGTGGCGGCCTTCCTCGACGTTGATCTGGAAGAGATTGCGCAGGTCGTACATGCTGGGTGCGGTCAGGCCGAGATGGCGCTGCTGCTCGACCGAGGCCGGCTCGGTGTCGCCCTGCGTGACGATGATGCGGCGCAGGTTGGCGCGGTACTCGCCGGGCACGTCGTTCCAGGCCTTCTCGCCGAGGTGGTCGCCGAAGTGGATCTTGCGGTCGGCCTCGCCCGGGTTCAGGAAGATGCCCCAGCGGTAGTCACGCATCTTCACGTGGCCGAACTGCGCCCAGCCCTGCGGGTCGACGCTGACGGCGGTGCGCAGATAGACACTGGCGTCGGTGGTGCCCTCGGGGCCCATGTCGTCCCACCAGTTGATGAAGTCGGGCTGCCAGCTCTCGAGCGCGCGCTGCAGCGTGCGGTCCTCGCTGAGATTGACGTTGTTCGGGATCTTCTCGCTGTAGTTGATCGAGGACATGCGGTGCTCCAGAGGGTGTGGGGTGCGCGGGCGTGCCGGGCGGGATTCGGGATGAGGGCGTGTGTCGGGATGCGGGCGGGCTGCGTCGGCAGACGGCACCCTCAGACGCGGTTCCAGTCGAAGGCGGCCTTGTCGCCCTTGCCGTAGACCTTGAGCGCGCCTTTTTCGCCAACGGCGTTGGGGCGCTGGAAGATCCAGTTCTGCCAGGCGGTCAGGCGACCGAACACGCGGGTGAACATGTTCTCGGGACCGTTGAAGCGCAGGTTGGCCTCCAGTCCGGTCAGGGCATCGGGCGACATCGCCACCCGCTCCTCGACCGCGATGCGGATCTCGTCGGCCCAGTCGATGTCGTCGGGCGCGGCGGTGACCAGGCCGAGATCGAAGGCGGCCTGCGCATCGAGCGGCTGGCCGGCGCGGCCGCGCACGGCCTCGAGCGCGGGCTGCTCGTCATAGTAGCGCCGCTGCAGCCGGCTCTGGCCGGTGACCATCGGAAACAGGCCGAAGTTGGCCTCCGACACCGTGATCTGCGGCGCGGCGCCCGGATCGTCGGGCAGCGCAAGCTGGTAGCTGCGGTCGCAGGCCAGCGCCAGCTCGAGCAGCGTGCCGGCGAAGCAGGTGCCCTCGTCGATGAGCGCGAACAGGCTGCGCGAGGAGACGTCAAGCCGCGACAGTGTACGGCGCAGCAGGCCGATGGTCTCGCGCACCAGCCAGTGATCGCGGTGGGCCAGCAGCGTGGCGTCGGTGGCGAGTGCGGCGGCCGCATCGCCCCGGGTGCGGATCAGCCAGGTGCCGATCTCGAGTTCGTTGGTGCGCATCTCGAGGATGGCATCATCGAGCTCGCGCGCCATCGCCAGCGGATACCAGGCCGCGCCCGCGGCCTCGATGCCGGCGATGTCGGTGGGCTGCGGGCCCTGCGGCGCGGCGACGATGAAGGTCGCGGTACGGCGGGCGCGATCGATCTCGACCGAGACATGCGTGTAGTGCAGCGCGTCGGCCTCGATGCGCCGGGAGAGCGGCGTGAGCGCCACGCCGCGCGCATCGGCCGGACGGTCGCTGCCGGCGGCCAGCGCCAGCGCGCGCTCGCGCACCTTCTGCGCGAAGGCGGCCGGGCGCGCGATGTCGTCGACCAGGCGCCAGTCCTTGGCCTTCTGGCCGCGCACGCCTTCGGCGGTCGTGCAGAAGATGTCGGCGAGGTCATGTCGCACATGACGCTTGTCGGTCACGCGGGTGAGGCCGCCGGTGCCCGGCAGCACGCCCAGCAGCGGCACCTCGGGCAGGCTCACCGAGGACGACCGGTCGTCGACCAGCAGGATCTCGTCGCAGGCCAGCGCAAGCTCGTAGCCGCCGCCGGCGCAGGCGCCGTTGACGGCCGCCAGAAACTTCAGACCGCTGTTCGACGAGGAGTCCTCGATGCCGTTGCGGGTCTCGTTGGTGAACTTGCAGAAGTTGACCTTCCAGGCGTGACTGCTGACGCCGAGCATGAAGATGTTCGCGCCCGAGCAGAAGACCTTGTCCTTGAGGCTGGTGACGACCACCGTGCGCACCTCGGGATGCTCGAAGCGGATGCGGTTGAGCGCATCGTTGAGCTCGACGTCGACGCCGAGGTCGTAGCTGTTCAGCTTGAGCTTGTAGCCGGGGCGCAGACCGCCGTTCTCGTCGAAGTCAGCCGCCAGGGTGGCGATCGGGCCGTCGAAGGACAGCTTCCAGTGGCGGTAGCGGGAGGGTTCGGTCTGGTAGTCGACTCGCTGGGGCTGGATCATGGCCTCACTCCGAAGTGGCAGTCGAGTGCATTTCTGTGCACGGTGTAATGCATGATCTTGCACTTCCGAATCTCTGTCAAGCACTTTACTGCATTATTTTGCAGGTGGGACGTCAGGCTGCCAGGGACAGGTGCAGCGAGCCACGCACCAGCCGCCGCAGCGCCTCGAAGGTGGCCGGCAGCGGCTGCGCGCTGGTGTCCAGGCTGAGGTCGGCGCGCGAGTAGAACGCTGCCCGACCGGCCAGGATGTTGCGCAGATCCTCCATCGCCTCGCGGCTCGCCGCCATGGGCCGCAGATCGCCCTGGGCCGCCACGCGGCGCATGTGATCCTCGGGCTCGGCCCGCAGCCACACCGTGGTGCAGTGGGCGAGCAGCAGGTTGAAGGTCGCCGGGTCAGCCACCAGCCCACCCGGCGTGGCGATCACCGCCTCGGGGTAGATCTGGATGCTCTCCTCGAGCGCGCGCCGCTCGTAGCGCCGATAGGCGTTGACACCGTAGAGCGCCTGGATCTCGCCGATGCCGCAGCCGGCGAACTTCTCGATCTCGCGGCTGAGTTCCAGAAAAGGAAAACCGAGATCCTCGGCGAGCATCCGGCCGAGCGTTGACTTGCCAGCCCCGCGAAGCCCGATCAGCGCGATGCGCGCGCCGCGCGCGCCAGCCCCGCCACCGGTGCCCAGCATCGGCGCGATCGCCTCGCGCACGCGCCGCAACGCGGCTTCGTCGCAGGGTTCGAGGAGCTCGCGGATCAGCAGCCACTCCGGCGTGCGGGTGGTGACATCGCCGAGCAGTTCCGCGAGCGGGCAGTCGAGGGCGCGCGCCACCTGCAGCAGCACCAGAATCGACGCATTGCCCACCCCGTACTCGAGATTGGCCAGATGCCGCTCCGACACCTCGGCCGCCGTGGCCAGCGCCTTGCGCGGCATGCCCCGGCGCGCCCTCAGCGCCCGCACCCGCTCGCCCAGCGCGACGAGGAAGGGATGCTTGCTGTCATCACCGGCGACGCGACCCGCCGTGTCAGAGGTCGCGGTATTAGGCACTATAATGCTTGACATGATCAGGATGACGCTCTAGAGTTCATACAAGCAACATACTGCATCTCGCTCGGCAGCGCAAGGCGGGATGTCCATCGGCCCGGGGCCGTACCCCGGCCAGACCTGTGCCGGCCGCGCCGTGCCAGGCCGCCCAGGAGACAGCGTTGACCGACCCAACCCACCGCGACCCGCCGGCCGCCGACTTCAACCTCGCCCGCGACCTGATCGCCCGCAACGTCGGGCGGGCCGACAAGGCCGCCTTCATCGACGACGAGCGCACGCTGCGCTTTGGCGAACTCGCCGACGGCCTGCGCCGGCTGGCCTCGGGGCTGCTGGCGCTCGGGGTGCGTCGCGAGGAACGGGTGCTGCTGCTGATGCACGACTGCGCCGACTGGCCGGTGGCCTTCCTGGGCGCGATGCATGCCGGCATCGTGCCGGTGGCCGTCAACACCCTGCTCACCGCCGAGGACTATGCCTACATGCTGGCCCACAGCCGGGCGCAGGCGGTGCTGGTGTCGGCGGCGCTGCTGCCGGTGCTCGAGCAGGCGATGGCCGCCGGCCCCCATGAGGTGCGCCATGTCCTGGTCTCGCGGCCGCGCGAACCTCTCGGCAAGGATCGGCACGACATGTCTGCGCTGATCGCCGCGCATGAACCGCAGGCGCAGGCCGCTGCGGTCGGCCCCGACGCCCCCGGCTTCTGGCTGTACTCCTCGGGCTCCACCGGCCGCCCGAAGGGCACCGTGCACAGCCACGGCAACGCCTGGTGGACCGCCGAACTCTACGGCCGCGGCGTGCTCGGCCTGACCGAGGCCGATGTCTGCTTCTCGGCGGCCAAGCTTTTCTTCGCCTACGGGCTGGGCAACGGGCTGACCTTTCCGCTGGCGGTCGGCGCCACCACCCTCCTGATGGCCGAACGGCCCACGCCCGAGGCGGTCTTCCGGCGCTGGACCGGACAGCGGCCCACGGTGTTCTTCGGTGCGCCCACCGGCTTTGCCGGCATGCTCGCCTCCCCTGCCCTGCCGGCGCGCGAAGCGGTCGCGCTGCGGCTGGTGTCGTCGGCCGGCGAGGCCCTGCCCGCCGACATCGGCGAACGCTTCAGGGCGCATTTCGGGGTCGACATCGTCGACGGCATCGGCTCCACCGAGATGCTGCACATCTTCCTGTCCAACACCCCCCAGCGCGTGCGCTACGGCAGCACCGGCTGGCCGGTGCCGGGCTACACGATCGAGCTGCGCGGCGAGGATGGATCATCGGTGCCCGACGGCGAGACCGGCGATCTCTACATCCAGGGACCGAGCGCCGCGCTGATGTACTGGGGCAACCGCGAGAAGTCGCGCGAGACCTTCCAGGGCGCGTGGACGCGCAGCGGCGACAAGTACCTGCGCAACCCGGATGGCAGCTACACCTACGCCGGCCGCAGCGACGACATGCTCAAGGTAAGCGGCATCTATGTCTCTCCCTTCGAGGTCGAGGCCACGCTGGTGCAGCATCCGGCGGTGCTGGAATCGGCCGTGATCGGCGTGAGCGACGCGCAGGGCCTCACCAAGACCAAGGCTTTCGTGGTGCTCAAGCCGGGCGCCTCGGTCACCGAGGAGGAGCTCAAGGCCTTCGTGAAGGATCGGCTCGCGCCCTACAAGTACCCACGTCAGATCGCCTTTGTCGCCGACCTGCCGAAGACTGCGACCGGTAAGATCCAGCGTTTCCGGCTGCGCGAGCGCGAGGCGGCCCAGGCGCAGGGCGTCTGAGCGGCACGCCCGCCACGTCGCGCGCGTGCGGAAGCACCGCGATGACCCCGAACCACACGACAACTCCGAGGAGACACCCTGTGAAGCTGCTACGCCCCGTCCTGATCGCCGCCGCGCTCGCGGCCTCGCCGCTCGCCGCGGCGCAGACCGCGCCCAAGCTCAAGGTCGGCCTGATGCTGCCGGCCACCGGCACCTTCGCCGCGCTGGGCACGGCCATCGAAAACGGCTTTCGGCTGCATGTCATGGAGCAGGGAGGCAAGCTGGCCGGCCGCGAGATCGAGTACTTCCGGGTCGACGATGAATCCGACCCGGCCAAGGCTACCGACAACGTCAACAAGCTGATCAAGCGCGACAACGTCGACGTGCTGATCGGCACCGTGCACACCGGCGTGGCGATGGCGATGGCCAAGGCCGCGAAGGACAGCGGCACGCTGCTGATCGTGCCCAACGCCGGCGCCGACGCGGTCACCGGCCCGATGTGCGCACCCAACATCTTCCGCAGCTCCTTCTCGAACTGGCAGCCAGGCTACGCGATGGGCGAAGTCATGGCCAAGAAGGGCTACAAGAACGTGGTCACGATCGCCTGGAAATATGGCGCCGGCGACGAGTCGGTGCGCGGCTTCAAGGAAGCCTTCGAGAAGGGCGGCGGCAAGGTCACCAGGGAGCTCGGCCTGCCCTTCCCGAACGTGGAGTTCCAGGCGCTCCTCACCGAGATCGCCGCCGCCAAGCCCGACGCGGTCTACACCTTCTTCGCGGGCGGCGGTGCGGTCAAGTTCGTCAAGGACTACGCGGCCGCGGGCCTGAAGAAGTCGATCCCGCTCTATGGCGCAGGCTTCCTGACCGAAGGCACGCTCGAGGCGCAGGGCGCTGACGCCGAAGGCCTGATGAGCACGCTGCACTACGCCGACAGCCTCGATTCGCCGCGCGACAAGGCCTTCCGGCTGGCCTACGCCAAGACCTTCAAGCTGCAGCCCGACGTCTACGCGGTACAGGGCTACGACGCCGCGCAGATGCTCGCGATCGGCCTGAAGGCGGTCAACGGCGATGTCTCGAAGAAGGCCGAGTTCGCCGAGGCCCTGCGCAAGGCGCGCATCGACAGCCCGCGCGGCCCCTTCACGCTGTCCAAGGCTCACAACCCGGTGCAGGATGTCTACCTGCGCCGCGTCGTCGGCCGCGAGAACCGCGTGGTGTCGATCGCGAGCAAGCAGCTCACCGATCCCGGCCGCGGCTGCCGGATGTAAGGCCCACCCCGACGCGCCCCGGCTTCCCGCACCCCGCCCGCAGCAGCCCCGTCGATGGACCTCGCCACCTTCCTGATCCAGTGCCTGAACGCGCTGCAGTACGGGTTGCTGCTGTTTCTGGTCGCGTCGGGGCTCACGCTGATCTTCGGCATCATGGGCGTGATCAACCTCGCCCACGGCAGCTTCTACATGATCGGTGCGTACATGGCCTTCGCGCTCGCGCCGCTCGTCGCGGGCGCCTTCGGCGGGGGCTTCTTCGCCACGCTGGTCTGCGGCGTGGTGCTCGCGGTGCTGCTCGGCTATGTCCTCGAGTGGGTCTTCTTCAGCTACCTCTACGAGCGGGAACACCTGCAGCAGGTCCTGATGACCTACGGACTGATCCTGGTCTTCGAGGAAGTGCGCAGCCTGCTGGTCGGCGACGACGTGCATGGCGTCAAGGCGCCGCCGCTGCTCCAGGGCTCGATCCCGCTGGGCGAGCTCATGACCTACCCGGTCTACCGGCTCTTCATCTCGGGGGTGTGCCTGCTGCTGGCTCTCGGCATGTACCTGGTCTTCACCCGCACCCGGCTTGGCATGATGATCCGCGCCGGCAGCACCAACCGCGAAATGGTGCAATCGCTCGGCGTCGACATCGGCTTCCTGTACCGGGTGGTCTTCGCCGCCGGCGTGGCCCTCGCCGTGCTCGCCGGCATGGTCGCCGCGCCGGTGTCCTCGGTCTATCCCGGCATGGGCAACTCGGTGCTGATCGTGTGCTTCGTCGTGGTGGTGATCGGCGGCATCGGCTCGATCCGCGGAGCGCTGCTGGCAGCCTTGCTGATCGGCGTGGTCGACACCTTCGGCAAGGTACTGCTGCCGCAGGCCGCCGGCGTGCTGGTCTACGTGCTGATGGCCCTGATCCTGCTCTGGAAGCCCGAGGGGCTGTTCCGTGCGGGCTGATCTGGCAAGGCGCACGGCGTGAACCTCACCGACCGCGGTCGACTCGCCTTCGTGCTGGCGATCTTCGGCGGGCTCGCGCTGCTGCCGCTGGCCTCGGGCAGCTACGGCATCGACTTCGCCACCAAGATCATGATCTACGCGGTGTTCGCGCTGAGCCTCGAGCTGCTGGTGGGCACCACCGGGCTGGTGTGCTTCGGTCAGGCCGCGTTCTTCGGCATCGGTGCCTACGGCGCCGTGCTGATGTCCTCGCCCTCCGAGCCAGCCTCGCTGGCCTGGCTGCTGCCGGCCTGCGTCGCGGTCGCCGCCCTCTACGCACTCGCGGTCGGGGCCCTGTCGCTGCGCACCCGCGGGGTCTACTTCATCATGGTGACGCTCGCCTTCGCGCAGATGGCCTATTACGTGGTGCACGACACGCCGCTGGGTGGCGGCACCGATGGCATCTACCTGATGATCAAACCGGTGCTCGGCGAGGCGCTCGACCTCGACCGCCCGCTGACCCTGTACTTCTTCACCCTCGGCAGCCTCGTCGCGGTGTTCGCCTTGCTCGCGGTAATGCTGCGCTCGCGCTTCGGCCGGGCGCTCGCCGGCATCCGCGTCAACGAGGCGCGCATGCGGGCCACCGGCTTCGCCACCTACCCCTACAAGCTCGCCGCCTTCACGCTGTCGGGCGCGATCGCGGGTCTTGCCGGCTTCCTGTTCGCGGTCAAGGATGGCTTCGTCAATCCCGAGCTGCTCAGCTGGCACCTGTCGGGCGCGGTGCTGATCATGATCATCCTGGGTGGCCTCGGCCACCTGCGCGGTGCGCTGATCGGCGCCTTCGCCTTCGCGCTGCTGCAGGAATTCTTCAAGTCCGAGGCGATCTTCGGCCACTTCGCCCGGCACTGGCACCTGGGCCTGGGTCTGACGATCATCCTCAGCGTGGCCCTGCTGCCCCGCGGCCTGGTGGGCGTGCCCGGCCAGATCCGCGAGCGCCTCGCGGGGCGTCGGGCGGTCACCTCCCGGGAAGAGGCATGATCGCGAGCCCGTCCGCCGATCGGCCCACCCACGGCGACACGCTGCTGCGCGGCTTCGACATCACGCGCCGCTGGGGTGGGCTGGTCGCGGTCAACCGGGTGTCGCTCGCGCTCGCCCGCGGCCAGATCCACGCCGTGATCGGCACCAACGGCGCCGGCAAGTCCACGCTGATCAATATCCTGTCGGGTGAAATCCCGGCCTCCGAGGGCCGGGTCGAGCTGCTCGGCCAGGATGTCAGCGACTGGAGCCAGCCTCGCCGGGCGCGTGCCGGGCTCGGCCGAAGCTACCAGCGCACCACCATCTGGCCGGCCTTCAGCGTGCTCGAAAACTGCCGGCTCGCCGCACAGTCGCGCATGCCGCGGCCCTGGGCATGGTGGCAGCCGGCGCGCCGCTGCGAGCGCAGTCTCGCCGCGGCCCGCGAGGCCGCGAGCGCCGCCGGGCTCGACGCGGTGCTCGATCGCGAGGCGGGCTCACTGTCGCACGGTCAGAAGCGCCAGCTCGAGATCGCGATCTGCCTGGCCACCGCGCCGCAGGTGCTGCTGCTCGACGAGCCCCTGGCCGGCATGGGCGCCGAGGAGACCGAGCGCATGCTCGGGCTGCTCGACACGCTGCGCGCGAATCACGCCATCCTGCTGGTCGAACACGACATGGACGCGGTATTCCGCGTGGCCGATCGCATCACCGTGATGGTCAACGGCTCGGTGATCGCCTCCGACACGCCGCAGGCAGTGCGCGCCAACCCCGAGGTCCGCACCGCCTACCTTGGCGAGGGTCACGAGGCATGACGGTTGAGCCAGCCGCGGTGCCGCACGCCACCGTCCCGGACAGCCCCCCGCCTGCGCTGCTCGAAGCCCAGGGCATCCACGCCTGGTATGGCTCGAGCCACGTGCTGCACGGCATCGATCTGCGCATCGCTCGCGGTGAAACCGCCGGTCTGCTCGGGCGCAACGGCATGGGCAAGAGCACGCTGATCCGCACGCTGCTCGGCCATGTCGGGCAGCGCGAGGGGCGCATCCGGCTGGCCGGCCACGACGCCTCGCGTGCGCGTCCGCACACGATGGCGCGCGGCGGCGTGGCCTACGTGCCCGAGGGTCGCGGCATCTTCCCGAACCTGAGCGTGCGCGAAAATCTGGTGATGGCGGCTCGACCGCCGCGCGGCGGCCCCGACGGCTGGGACTACGCCCGGGTGCTCGACACCTTCCCGCGTCTGCGCGAGCGCCTCGGCAACCTCGGCGCGCAGCTCTCCGGCGGCGAACAGCAGATGCTGTCGATCGGCCGGGCTCTGCTCACCCAGCCGCAATTGATGATCCTCGACGAAGCCACCGAGGGTCTCGCGCCGCTGATCGTCGAGGAGATCTGGCGGGTGATCGCCGCCATCCGCACCAGCGGCATCGCCACGCTGATCGTCGATCGCGACTGGCGGCGCGTGCTCGCGCATGCCGACCACGCGCTGGTGCTGCAGAAGGGCCGCGTGGTGCTCAGCGGCCCCGCCGCAGCGCTGCGCGCGGATCCGGCACTGCCGGGTTTTCTGGGGGTCTGACGCTGATGGTTGCAGCCGCAACCATCGCCGCGATGCGCCTGCGCTGACCAGGCCGCGCGGCGCTGCGGCGCGGCAACCGGCTCACGCGGCGACCGGCGCCGCTTGCGGACCACGTACCAGCCGGCCGGGCAGCGCGCCGGTGGGCTCGCCGTCACGGTAGGTGATCGCGCCGCCGACCACCGTGGCGACATAGCCCGCAGCCGGCTGCAGCAGCCGCCGGCCGCCGGCGGGCAGGTCGTGGGCCATCGCCGGCGCGCGCACCGCAAGGCGCTGGAAATCGATCACGTTCAGGTCGGCCTTCAGACCCGGCGCGAGCACGCCGCGGTCGAGCAGGCCGACCGCCCGCGCGTTGCCCTGCGTGTGCTTGTGTACCAGCCGCTCGAGCGGGATGCGGTCGTGGTCGCGGTCGCGGCCCCAGTGCGTCAGCAGGTAGGTGCTGAAACTCGCGTCCGAGATGATGCTCACATGCGCGCCGCCATCGCCCAGGCCGACCAGCGTGTTCGGGTTCTCGAGCATCGTGTGGCAGACGTCGAGGTTGCCATCGGCATAGTTGGCGAAGGGCGCAAGGATGAAGCTGCAGCCCTCGGCCTCGAGCAGCAGATCGTAGGCGTAGGCCGCCGGCTCGACCCCGGCGCGGGCCGCACGCGCGGCGATGGAATCGGACAGCGGCGGCTCGTAGTCGGGCTGCGCGCCCAGCGGGAACATCCGGTCCCAGGCCGCCACGCGCCGCTGGAAGGCATCGCCTTCGGCACGGGCACGGGCCTGTTCGAGCACCGTCGCGCGGAAGGCCGGATCGCGCATGATCGCCACCCGCTCGGCCAGCGGGCGTTGCGCGATCTCGCGATAGGCCGGGCAGGGCGTGAACGGGTTGCGGCTGCCCTGCAGGCCGAGCAGCACGCCGATCGGACGCGGCGCCACCTGCGCGCGAATCGGCAGACCGTCGGCAGCCGCCGCGTCGGTGAGTGCGAGCAGTTCGCGCCACAGGCCCGGGGTGCTGTGCCGCTGCGCGAGCGAAAAGGACAGCGGCCGGCCCGAGCGCTCGACGATGCGACGCACCATCGCGAACTCGGTGGCCGCATCCGGGGTGTCCCAGTCGGAGATGTACTCGAGCACGCCGCGGCCGGCGTCGGCCAGCCCCATCGCAATGCCCGTGAGCTCGGCCTCGCCGGCACGCAGCGAGGGGATGGGATCGCCCTTCAGCGTGCGGTGGTTGAGACTGCGCGAGGTCGAAAACCCGATCGCGCCGGCGCGGGCCGCGTCGCGTGCGAGCACGCGCATGCGTGCGATGTCCTCGTCGGTCGCTGGCTCGAGCCGGACCGCGCGATCGCCCATCACGTAGACCCGCAGCGCGCCATGCGGCAGTTGCGCGCAAAGGTCGATGTCGCGCGGCCGGGCGGCGACCGCGTCGAGGTACTGATCGAAGCTCTCCCAGGCCCAGTCGAGCCCCTCGTTGAGCACAGCGCCCGGGATGTCCTCGACCCCTTCCATCAGTTCGACCAGCTTGTTCTGGTCGCCGGCGCGCACCGGCGCGAAGCCCACGCCGCAGTTGCCCATCACCGCCGTGGTCACGCCATGCCAGCTCGAGGGCTGCAGGCGGCTGTCCCACATCGCCTGCGCGTCGTAGTGGGTGTGGACGTCGACGAAGCCCGGGGTGACGAGCAGGCCACGGGCGTCGATCTCGTCGGCACCCTGACCGAGATTCCGGCCTACGGCCGCGATCAGGCCCTCGCGGATCCCGATGTCGGCCTCGCGCATCGGCGCGCCGGTGCCGTCGATGACCGAGCCACCGCGGATCAGAAGGTCGTAACGCTCGCTCATGACGATGCCCCTGGTTTGGGTGTGGCCTGCAAGCTAGGTGCTTCGCTGACGGACTGTCAAGCCCGTCTGGCGACGCCGAGCCCGTTCAATCGAGCTTGATGCCCGCGCCGCGTATCACCTTGCCATACTGCACGATCTCGGATCGGATGAACTCGCCGAAGGCCGCGCGCGGACCCACGGCCGAAACCAGGCCCATGGCCAGCAGGCGCTCGGCGACCTCGGGCAGCGCGACGATGCGCGCGATCTCGCGGTTCACGCGCTCGAGCAGCGGCGCCGGGGTAGCCGCCGGCGCGACGATGCCGTACCAGGTGCCGGTCTCGAAGCCCGGCAGTGCGGCCTCGGCGATGGTCGGCACCTCGGGCAGCACCGGCACACGCGCCGACGACGACACGGCCAGCGGGCGCAGCTTGCCCGACTTCACGTGGGGCAGCAGCGTGACCATGTTGTCGAACTGCGCGTCGAAGACCCCGGCGAGCAGGTCGGTGGTGGCGGGCGCGCTGCCCTTGTAGGGCAGATGCACGGCGCGCACGCCGGCCACGCTGGTGAAGAGCTCCCCGCCGAGATGCTGCGCCGTGCCCTGGCCGCCGTTGCCGATGGTCAGGCGACCGGGATTGGCCTTCGCCCAGTCGATCAGCTCGCGCACGCTGCGCGCCGGCACGCCCTGGTGCACGACCAGCAGCAGCGGTGCCTTGACCAGCAGCGCCACTGGCGCGAAGTCGCGCACCGGGTCGTAGGGAAGCTTCGCGTAGAGCGAGGGATTCACCGCCATGAAGCCGGCGGCGCACAGCGTCAGCGTGTAGCCGTCGGGCGCGGCACGCGCGCCGGCCTCGGCGCCGATGTTGCCGCCGGCGCCGGGCTTGTTCTCGACGATCACCTGCTGGCCCCAGGCTTCGGCGAGCTTGCCGCCGACCAGACGCGCGAGCACGTCGGTGGCGCCGCCGGGCGCGAAGGGCACGACGATGCGGATTGGCCGGGTCGGATAGTCGGGCGCGGCCTGCGCAAAGGCGCGTGGCGCGGCGGTGCCGGCGGCCGCGGCGGCCAGCGTGGTGGTGAAGCGGCGACGGGCAGGGATCATCAGAACTCCCGGGAAGGCGCTGGCACCGACCAGCGAGCGACGAAGTCCTCGTCAATGGTGACCCCCAGACCCGGCCGGTCGGGAATCTCGATCTCGCCATCGAACACCGTGAAACGCTCGCGTGCCAGCTCGTGCAGCAGCGGGTTGGCGCCGAGGGAGTACTCGAGGATCCATCCGGCCGGGCAGGCCGCGGTCACATGCAGGCCGGCGGCGAAGGCGAGCGCGCCAGTCCAGAGATGCGGCGCCAGGCGCAGGTTGAAGGCCGAGGCGATCGCGCCGATGCGCATCGCCTCGCTGATGCCGCCGCAGATCGCGAGATCCGGCTGGAAGACATCGGCGCCGCCACGCTGCGCGACGTCGAGGAAGTCGTGGCGGGTGAACTCGCTCTCGCCGATCGCGATCGGCACCGTGGTGCCGGCGCGAACCTCGGCCAGCCCGCGATGGTCGTCGGCGGTGACCGGCTCCTCGAACCAGAGCAGATCACAGTCCTCGACGCCGCGGCAGAACTGCCGGGCCTGCGAGACGGTGTAGGTGCCGTGGGCATCGCACATCAGGCCGATGTCGGGGCCCAGCGCCGCGCGCGCGGCGCGCACCCGGGCCACCGAGTTGCGCACATCACCGTCGATCACCCCCACCCG
>Ga0315902_10002104_pt1 | contig 31541 bp, 29 predicted proteins | sample LakEriMetagenome_9_FD_203523 | JGI IMG/M metagenome (GOLD analysis project Ga0315902, IMG submission 203523) | Freshwater fungal communities from buoy surface, Lake Erie, Ohio, United States - Buoy 12 MA117 | ecosystem: Environmental > Aquatic > Freshwater > Lake > Lake biofilm | place: USA...
TTCATACTGGTATTTGGGTATCAGGAAGAGCATATCAGTACTCTGATGGCCTAACCGATTTAACAGGTAGAAGAGATACCGTATTATGGAGTTCAACTGGGTCGCCACCATACGATACTTATTACGCAACAAATACTTCACATACATCAACAAATAATAGTAGTACAACAACTGGTAGACCTGATTTAGGTGGACCTTGGACATCTCTTGGTACTCAAGATTTCTTTGTTGCTGCAAAGATTGGTATATTTGAAGAATCATATGTTCAAAACACATTAAACATTGGTACGAATAATAATGGTGGAGTTTCTTCTGCTAATATAACTTTGGCTGGGGGTACATCGAATCCATACATTTCAATAGGACAAAGTGGAACTGTTGGTTCTCAAGGATATAATGTTAATGGTATATTTTTAGGTCAAGATAGTGGAACTTCAAAACTTTCATTAAAATCAAATACTAATTCCTTATTGTGGGATGGGTCATCTCTAGTTGTGAATGGCAGTGGAACATTTAGTGGAACCATTACATCCACTGCAGGTAATATAGGTGGATGGACAATCGATACAAATCGTATATATAAATCAACCGTTAATGGTTCTATAGCATTAGAATCAAATAATAATAGAATAGTTTTATCTGATTCATCTGCTGAAAGATTTGAAGTTTCTATTGATTCTAGTCTACCTATCCCATCCACATCAACTAATAGAAAAACTTTAGTGACTAATGCTGGTTTCTTGGTTGCCAGAGATTCACAAAGATTTTTTAGACACGCTACTGATGGTACAACACCATTTCCAGGAAAATCTCGTGTATTCAATGATTCAAAAGGTGGGATGAGAGTAGATGGTTTATTTTTCCATACACCATATGATTCATCTACTTTTTATACAGGTACGGATAATGGGTCTACAACAAATGGTTCATTAGATCCAACTCAATGGTTACCAAAAACCCAAGAAGTAATTATATATGATAGACCGGGAGAAGCTCCTGGTTTTATAACATATACAAATGGGTCGAGGATTTATAACCAAAGTAATCTTAAAGATGGTGGTGGTTTATCAATGGCAGGTTTTACTTTTAGATTACATACCGGTTCTCCTGAACTTGACTCTAATTATGGTGTTAACACACTACCTTTACGAATTAGAGTTGATGAAAATGGAATTGTTCAAGTATTAAAAGATATACAATGTTATAGTAACGTAATTGCTTATTTTTCCGATAAAAGATTAAAAAATATTGAAGGTAAAATCGAAAATCCATTAGATAAAATTCAAAAATTAAATGGTGTTTACTATACTCAAGGTGAATTAGCTGAATCACTTGGATACGAAAAAAATGAGAAAAAACAAGTTGGTTTAATTGCTCAAGAGGTACAAGAAGTCCTACCAGAAATTGTAAGTATAGCACCAGTTGATGATGATGGAAAAGGCGGTTCAAAAACTGGTGAAGATTATTTAACTATCGATTATAGTAAAGTAGTTCCACTTTTGGTAGAGTGTATAAAAGAATTAAAAGCAGAAATTGAAGAACTAAAAAAGAATAAATAATGGCATTACCAAGTTCAGGTCAAATTACAATGAATGATATGAATACCGATAGAGGAATCTCTTCTGGTACTCAAATTGATTTGGCTACAGCTGGTACTGCTTATTCTGTTTCTTACAATACACTTGGGACTGATCAATTGGGTATGGATGAGTTTTATGGTAGGAGTTCAACTACAACTACAACTACAACTACCACAACTACCACAGCTGCACCAACTACAACTACAACCACTACTACATTTTCACCAATTGCGTTTACGAGTGTGGTTGGAAGTTGCGTTATGTACGAAGGAAGTGGTAGAATTGTAATTACAGTTTCAGGTGGTAGTGGACAATACCAATATAGTTACGATAATGGTGCTAGTTTTACTTCTACCACATCATCAAATACATTTACATTTAATAACTTAAATGATGGAAATTATACTATAAAAGTAAAAAGTGTAACTGATAATATAATTTATACATATAGTTCGAACCCAATTGTAATTAATTGTTTACCTGTGTTAACTGGAACATTTGCAAGTAGTTGTGACACTAATGGTGTAGGAACTATTAACATTACTGCAAGTGGTGGTAGTGGTAATTATAGTTATAGAATTACAAGAACATCTACTGGTACTGATACAATATCTTCATTTAATGTATTTACAGGTTTGGGCTCGTTTGACACCTATAATGTATATGTAACAGACACAACTTATTCTCATGAGATTTATATTGGACAAATAACATTTAATTGTACTACAACAACTACAACTACAACTTTACCTCCATTAACTATATCAAATAGTGGAGTAACTTGTTTTGGAACTGTTGGTTCATTCACATCAACTATTTCAGGTGGTAGTGGAACTTATAGTTATATTGCAATTGAAAATTCACAATTCAATGCTAGTCAGGCAGTTCTAGGAAATAGCGGAACAAGATACTCTGTTTCATCTAATCCATATTCTTGGAGTAATATACCAAATGGAACTTGGTATATCGCGGTAATGGATTCAGTAGGAACAGTTTCAGTACAAAGTATTGGAGTAGTAGTAAATTGTACAACAACTACAACAACTACTACAACTACAACTGCAGCACCTACAACTACAACAACTACTACAACAACTACTACAACTACAACCACTACAACTACAACAACTACAACTGCGGCACCTATTCAAAGTTGGTTTGCAGAAAGAAATGATGGTAATGCAACTGCTTATGTTGGTCCTTATTCTACTTGGAGTGGAACATTTGGTGTAGGAAGTAGTGTGGTAGTGAATGATGGAAGTGGTATTTGTTGGACTTTAATGTCTGAATCAACTGCTGGAATTCAATTTAATATCACTGGTGTTTGTCCGCCACCAACTACAACTACAACTGCGGCTCCAACAACAACAACTACAACCATAGGTCGAACTACAACTACAACTACTGGAGGACCGATTGAGTAATTAAAAAATAATAAATAAAAGTTATGAAAAATTTAAGATACGTTTGTGCACAACCTGCAATTGCATATTATACTTGGCAGGTTGAAGTTTTAATTAACAATTTCAAAAAAATGGGAATAAACCCAAACTACATTGATATAGTTTGTGGTATAGAAAACGGAATTATTCCTGATGATTGGCAAAAATTACAACAACATTATAATAGTGTTAGATTCTTTTTTTATAATGATACTAGGGTAGATAAATCATATATACCATCTGTTTATTTTAATTTGATGAAGCAGCATATTGTTGCTAGACCGGAAATACAAAATGATGTTTTATTTTTACATGATTCAGATATAGTTCTTACTAAACCACCACAATTCGATTCAATGATGGATGGAGATAGTTGGTATTTAAGTGATACTAAATTTTATATAAACTATGATTATATTCAACAAAAAGGAAATCATGTGTACGAAAAAATGTGTGATATTGTTGGTATAGATAAACTAATACCAAAGTTAATGAATAATAATTCTGGTGGGGCTCAATATATAGTTAAGAATACAACATATGAGTTTTGGCATAAGGTAGAAGCTGATAGTGTAAAACTTTATAAATATTTTTGTGATGAAGAACCCAATTATGTAAAAAAACATGATGGCGATTATCCAATTCAAAAATGGACTGCTGGTATGTGGAGTTTATTATGGAATGCTTGGTATTTTGGACATGAAACAATTATAGATAAAAAAATGGATTTTGGGTGGGTAACTAATTTATATTCCGATGTTGATGAGTATGGAATACTACATAATGCGGGTGTATTGAATGGTGATGATGGATTATTTTATAAAGGAAATTATATAAATAAATTACCATATAATGAAAAACTAAATATAGATGAAAAACGAGCAACATTTTTTTATTGGAAGGAAATATGTGAAACAGCTAAAACATCAATTTTAATTTAATATGCCGTATTCATATCATTTCGGAAAGACGGAAGCAATAGATTTTATAAAGAAAAATACAACAAAAGATTCTAAAATATTAGATGTAGGTCCTGGTGTTGGTACATACGCAGATTTATTAAATGAATTTGGATATCATATGGATTGTTTGGAAATATATGATGGATATGTTGAAGCATATGATTTAAAAAATAAATACAAAAATGTATATATTGGTGATGTTGTAAAGTTTGATATATCTGAATATGATTTTGTAATAATAGGTGATGTATTGGAACATTTGACAATTGAAGATGCTAAAATTGTATTAAAAAAATGTAAAAATGTATTAGTTGCCGTACCATATAGTTGTACACAAGGTGGTGTTGATTTTTATTATAATGAGCATCATTTAATAAACCCATACGAAAAACATTTACAATCGGATTTAACTCCATTGATAGTACTGACACGATATCCTGAATTAGGATTGATTTGGAGTAATGAATTATACGGATATTATTCAAATATTCAATGGAAAGGATATTACTAAATAATTAAAAAATAAATTTTAAATACTTAGATAAAAGTTATATTAGAATATGAAGGTTTTAATTTCGACAGGTGGAGGTAATACGATAGTAGGTGGCTCTGATATGTGGGTAAATGATTTTCTTAAACACGTTTGGCCTACTCTTCCTTTGAAAAAAACTTGGAAATTATTATTTGATTCAAAAAGACCAACTAATTTTAATCCAACTTCTTTACCAAAAGGTGTGATATATCATTTTCATGGTGATGATCCTGAAGTAACTGAAATGTGGTTAAAAACTTGTGAAGAAATTCATGTATTACATCCACATTATCATAAGAGACCTCATATATGGCACCATGAAGATAAGTTTCAAACAGTATTCGTTCATGCGTATGCTAAAGAAATTTTGAATGTGTTGAATAAAATAAGCGAATTAACACAAATTCAAACTCAAACAAATATTGATGAAAAATTTTATCACGAGTATCTTTCCACCTTTAGAAAACGAGTATGGATAGGTAATAATCATTCATCATTATTAGATGATTTTCCAAATTATACATACGAAATACCAAATTTTTATAAGTTCAAACATAACTTACCATTAACAACTCATGTAGATAATGGAAAAATAGGATTTGCATCTCGTGCAGAAACTAGAAAATGTCTGCATTGGATGAATGGTCATGTTGGGTTTGCATTGACATCACAACACGATGTAAAAAATTTAAGAGATACTACAACTTACACATTGAAAGATATTGACATTTACCAATGGGACCCCGATATTCATCATTTTTTTATGTTAAAGAATTGGGGTATTTTTCATGGTGCTTATTTTCAAGAACCATTTGGGTATTCTATTTTTCAAGCAGTTGATTATGGAAAATTACCAATACTGAATCATGATTGGGCACCTGAAGTAGAATACAAATACAGAGCTGAAACTAAGATGGAATTTGACAAAATGGTTAAAATTATTTTAAGAGATTCATACGAAACTCGGTTGGAAAATTTTACAAAGTTAAAATCTTATATGCTGAAGTTTGATAATGTAGAAAAATGGGTAGACGATATTCGAAATATCCTCCTCAGATAATTTTTAAAAATTTATATATAAATATATATCGTTTGGGAGAATCCCATATACTTATACTAAGAAGGGGGGTAGGGGGGTAGTTAAAATAGCTAATAAGCTATTAATTTAAATAAGTATAAAAAAATAGTATATACTATAAGCTATTAATAATATGGGTAGCATAATCAATTTGAATATTGTAAAAGATTTTTTTACAAATAACCAAATTCAAGAAAAGGATGTACATGACGAGTCTTATGTCAAATTGAATCCAATCAAATATCGTTGGACACATGGTGCTACTGATTTACATTTAGGTGATGGGTTATTAATTTATTCGGTAATACAATTCATGAGAGCAAAGACTTGTGTTTGTTTGGGAAGTGGGGGTGGTTTTATTCCAAGAATCATGTCTCAAGCAAGAATGGAATTACACGAACAAGAAGTTTTTACTGGTAATAAATTAATGGAATGGGGTGATATTGGAACAACCATTCTTGTAGATGCATCAAATGGAGTTGGTGGTCAAACTGATTGGGTAGATGAAGAATCATTTTTTAGACAACATTTTCCTTGTAGAATTATTTTAGATACAACTGAAAATGCATTTTACAATTATTTTGTAAAAGAAGATATTAAAATTGATTATTTACATATAGATGCCGGACATTCTTATGAAAATGTAAAACAAGATTTTGAATTATACTCACAACTTTTAAATACTTGGGGTATAATTTCAATTCATGATACTGATTTATCTTATGAGAAAGAACATATTGTTACTTATGATGTTAAATCAGAAAATCATCAAGAATACTCAAATGGTCCATCTCGATTTGTAAAAGAACTAAAAGAAAATTCAGAGTGGGAAGTTTTTAATTTTTTTAATAATGGTATTTTAAGAACTAAACCAGCATCAACTGGTTTAACTTTTATTCAAAGATGCAAAAAATAAATTTGATTACAGTTGTAGGACATAATACTACAATGTTAAAATATATGTTGAATCACTATAAAGATATGGTAGATGAAATATATGTTGTAGTTTATAGACAACACGAACTTGATGGTATTTTAGAAGATATAATCAATCTTGGTATTAAACCATATAAAGTAGTGACAGAACCAAAATTTAATTGGGAAAAGGTAACTGAACTTTACAATGAAGTGAAACAAACTAAACCTGATGAATGGTGGGTAGTTTCAGATGATGATGAATTTCATATTTATCCCAAGCCAATCAGAGAAATGATTTCTGAATGTGAAGAAAATGGATGGGAGTTTATTACTGGTGGATTTCTCGATAGGATAGGAGAGAATGGTAATTTTCCATTAGTTACACATCAAACTGATATTTGGAATGAGTTTCCACTTGCAGGATTTTTTAGATTTCCAATGAGTGGGGCTTGTCCAAATAAAGTTTGTGTGATGAAAGGTTCGGTAAATGTAACTCCTGGTCAACATTATGTAGATTTTGGGAATGGTAAAAACTCTTGGGGAAAAGAAAATATCAAACACCCAAAAAGATACCCAATTGGAAGAGGAGAGGGATTGATTCAGGTCCATCACTTTAAATGGGATTCTACTGTATTGGAAAGATTAAAGGAAGTTTCCGAAACAAAAGAAGATTATACTTACTGGCAAGAATATCTAAAAATGTATAAATCAATCGAAATTTTTGATTGGAAAATTGATATAAATAATCCAGAATTTATGTTAGAAAAATTAGAAAATAACAAACATTGGGATTATTCTCAATGGGGTAAATTGAGTAAAAAAATTGTAGTAATTTAAAAATTAATATATTTATATATACGAATAAATAAGAAAAAAGTTATGGCTGTTACAAAAAATACTGGTGATGATAACCAACAAATTTTAGAAGAGAGAAAGGTAAAAGCATTAGAAAAAATTGCTAATTCTCTTGATGCATTAACCGTTTGGTTTGAAGAAATTGATAAAGATGCATGGGGTCCTCGAATCGAATGGTATATGTCTTTATGGAAGGATAAGTATATTGACGGTAAAGATACTTCAAAATAATAAAAATGAAAAAGTTAGGAATAATTGTTCCTTACCGAAATCGTTACGAACATCTACAAGAATTTAAAAAATCAATAGTTGATTACCTCGATTCGAATTCGTATGAAAATTATGTAATCATTATAGTAGAACAAGATGATGCAAAATTATTCAATCGTGGAATGTTATGTAATATTGGATTTTTAGAATCAGAAAAACAAAATTGTGATTATATAGTAATTCATGATGTTGATATGATTCCGATAGATGTGGATTATTCTTATTCTGAATTTCCTATACACTTAGCAACTGATAACATTCCTTTTGATTCTTATTTTGGTGGCATGACTTTATTTCCATCGGATGTATTTAAAAAAATAAATGGTTTTTCTAATTTATATTGGGGATGGGGGTTTGAAGATGATGATTTAAGATATAGATGTGTTAAAAATAGCATACCATTTACTACTCATCTAACCGAAAATATTAGTAATGATATGCTACCTATTTTTAATGGAGTTGATGCATATGCAACCATTCCTAATTGTATAAATTACAATAGAAATTTTAAGATAGAACTTGATATTAATTTAGATAGAGTTGTGTATGATGTCAATAAACAATTTGATATATTTCCAATTTTAACCATAAACGGTTACGATTTAAAATTATTTTATAATTCATTTAATAGATTTTATTTACAAGTTTTTGATAAGAATGGTAAATATTATGATGTTTATTCTGATATTGTAACAACATCATCAAATAAAATAAAAATTGAATACAATAAAACTGATAAAAAGATAGTATTTTCTTGTAATAATAAATCAGTTAATATTCAACTTATAAATTATATTTTTAATTATTCAGATACAAATCACATATTTTTTGGTTCGGATAATAGTTTGAGTAATTTTTTTAAAGGAAGTTTAAATGAATTATCAATAGAACAAAATGGTGAACTAAAACTACATTATAAAAATTCTAATATAGAAGAATATCTTTTGACTGATATTTCTAATAATGAAAATCATGGTGAATTTTTTAATGTATATTTAGATAATTTTAAACCATTTATTAATTATTATTCTTACATACCATTTAGAAGAGATAGTAAATTATTAAAATTAAAACATGATGATTGTGGTTTTAACGATGGTAGATGGAGAGACGATAATAGTAGGTGGAATCAGTTAAGATATAATAATGAAGTCCAAAATGGTTATCGAGATGATATTGAAGATGGACTATCAACTTGTTTAGATTACACTTTATATGGTAAAATTAAAGAAAATAATATAATACACTTAAATGTAGGCATATAATGAAATTAGGAGTTTGTGTCCCATATCGAAACCGAGAATCTCACTTAAAAGAATTTATTCCACAAGTTGGTAAATACCTTGAAGAACAAGGTATTGATTATCAAATATATTTTGGTCATCAAGTTGATGATAAACTGTTTAATAGAGGTGCAATGAAAAATGTTGCAGCAAAACAAGCATTCGAAGATGGGTGTGATTATATAGTTTGGCATGATATCGATATGATACCCGAAGAAGGTTGTGATTATTCATTTCCTGATAAGAATCCAATTCACATTGCAACCAATATATCTCAAATGAATTACGAATTAAAGTATGAAGAATACTTTGGTGGTGCAGTTATTTTTTCAAAAGAACAAGTGGAAAAAACCAATGGTTATTCAAATGATTATTGGGATTGGGGTATGGAGGATGATGACCTTTTTTGGAGATGTAATTTAGAAGGTTATGCAAATAATTCTTATATGGATTATACATCAGAACCACAATCTTTTTTACATTTTGATGGGTTTAATTCTAATATTAAAATTGATAAACATCCAACACTTCGTAATGTAACATCTCGTTCCCATACTATTTCAGTTTTAGTTAGAGCAAACCAACAAGAAGAAAAAGTTCCGATTTGGTTAGTGGGTGATACTGAAAGAAGATTTTGTGAATATCCAATTATAAGAAGACCGGGATATGATTATGGAATTTCTTATAATAACTCTCGTGCTTATACTGCACAACTTTGGGATAACGAACAAAACCATTTGTATCAATGGATGAAACGATATGAGAATCAATGGAGTTGGGTAACACTTTCAGTTGATACTTCAAATCAAAATATTCACTTTTATTTGAATGGAAAGGAATCCGATTCTCGTTGGGGAACTGGAACTCCGTCACCACTTCATTACGATAACAGATTAAAGAGTTATGGGTTAGATGATTGGTATATTGGTACAACTACTTCAGTAGGTAAGAAGGAGGTTAATAGATGGTTTAAGGGGGATATTGCAAAAGTAATGATTTGGAATAGAAACTTATCATCGAATGAAATCCAAAATTTACATACAAATCCAACTCAAAATGGATTAGTTCTTCATTATGATTTCAATGATGAAAAACAAAAAAATTCTCCTTTTGTAGCGATTGATTTAAGTGGAAATGAAACACATGGTTCTATTAATAGATGTGAAGAAAAAAGTGAAGAAATCAAAATTCCATACACAATTATTCCACATAGAAAACCGGGTAAATTGAGATGTTTACCACATAAAGATGAGGGGTTAATAAAAATAGATGGAGTTGATAAATGGGCAAAGGGTGAAACCACTGCAAGAAACGAAAGAAGATATGTTTTACAAATGCAACAAGGTGATTGGGATTACAAATCGGATGGTATTAATTCATTAAAATATGAACTAATTAGTATCGATGAATTGACACCTAAAGCAAAAATGATAAATGTAAAATTGTAATATATATTAATATAAAAGATGTTATGGAAGAAAAAAATATAGAATCAACCGAGGATAAACAAAGAAAATTAAAAGAAACTTTTTCTATTGATAATCCATTTTATGTTGAAGTAAGAGATAAGTTAAATTCTATTGGTGGTGGTATGTGTCTTGCAAAATGGACACAAGTAACCATGCATTTACAATTAGGTCACACTCATTCGTGTCACCACCCGAGAACGCACGTAATTTCACAATCAGAAATAAAAAGAAACCCTGCCGCACTCCATAATACTTCATATAAAAAAAGAAGAAGAAAGGAGATGTTGGAAGGAAAAAGACCAGAAGAATGTGATTATTGCTGGAATGTAGAAGATAATTCTGATAGATTTTCTGATAGAACTTTTAAATCATCTGAATCTTGGTCACTACCTCATTTTGATGAAATTACTTCGTTGGGTTGGCGGGAAGATTATAATCCAAAATATGTAGAGGTTGCATTTTCAAATGCTTGTAATTTTAAGTGTTCTTATTGTGGACCTGCGTTTTCTACTAAATGGATGGAAGAGATAGAGAAACATGGTGCATATCCCACAACTGATGAATTTAATTCACTTAAATATAATCAGAATGAAAACAAAATGCCATTTAAACAAACCGAACATAATCCTTATGTTGAGGCGTTTTGGAAATGGTGGCCTGATTTATATAAAGATCTTCATACTTTTAGAATTACTGGAGGAGAACCTCTAATGTCAAAAGATACTTGGGGAGTATTAGATTATATTATAGAACATCCTGACCCAAACCGAGAATTGAATTTAGCTATTAATTCTAATCTTGGGGTACCTGATAAATTAATAGATAAATTTATTGAAAAAGTACAAAAAATTACAGAGGAAAATAAAGTAAAAGAGTTTATAGTATTTACATCAGTTGATACTTGGGGTGAACAAGCAGAGTGGATTCGTAATGGATTAGTTTTTAATCAATTTTGGGATAATGTAAATAAAATTCTTTTAAAATGTCCAAGAATTAATTTGACATTCATGTCAACTTATAATGCATTATCGGTTCCAAATTATGATAAACTAATTGATGGAATATATGATTTGAAAAAAACATATGGTTCAAATGATAGGTATTGGGCATCAGCTGCATTCTTGGATACATCATATTTGAGATACCCATCTCATCAAACGATTCAAATTTTACCTCAAGATTTTGCCAATAACATTTTTAAACAAGCACAATTGGCAGATTTTATGGGTGTTCCTTTTTTTGAAAACAAATATATTGGTTATTCCGATATTGAAATTCAAAAAATAAAAAGAACTTATGATTGGATGATTTCTGCAAAACATGATGAAAATATGTTAAGAAACCAATATAACTTTGGAAAATTTGTAGAAGAACATGATAAAAGACGGGGAAGTAATTTTGTAAAAACATTCCCTGAATTAGAAGAGTTTTATTATTTTTGTAAATCTATTAAACTATGAGTAAAGGAATATTTAAAGGAAACGATTGTTATTTTGTTCCACCAAATAATAAATACGGTTTAAATTCCGGTGATATCGTAAATCTTACACTTAATGATTTTTCATTTGTAACACGAATAGAAATTAATGCAGATGAAATGCAAAAAATTTGGAATGAAAATCAACAAGTTGAATATGCAATAATTAATAAAAATGGTCAACATTGTGGTATAAGCATTACTAAAGCATTTAATGATGATTTTAAAGGATTTCATGCAAAAGGAACAATATGGACTCACGATGGTTCGGGTGGACATAAATCAATAGAAATTTTATCAAAAACAATATTTGCAACATCTGATGATGATAATATAATTGATATTGGATTTTCATATAGTAAAGATAAGAAATATATAACATTATTTTACAATAATACTTTTGAAAAAAAGTATTTTACAGAAACTATTGTAGATTACACAAATTCATACACTTGGATAGGTACTTCTAATCCATTAGATGATTGTCCACCTCCATTTAGAAACTTTTTTTATGGAGAAATGCATTTTGGTGGTATATATGAATCTTGTTTAGAACAAGAAGAATTTGAAAGTATATTTAATGATATTGAAACTATTGATAATAAACACAAACCTGTATGTGTATTTGATTTTAAAAAACAAACACCATACAAAGTTTTAGATATATCTTTTAATGGTAATAGTATTATAAAATACGATAGAGAATTATATAATTTTTAAAAAAATGAATGAATTAGAATTACCAAAAAATATTCCTCCTATTTATTTTGTTTTGGATTTCAAAGGTCCTGGTGGGTATATACCATTTGGATATACCAAATACACCTTGCCCATAATAATGAATGAAAAATTAAATGATGTGGATGATGGTATGTTTGTTGGAAATTATTCATCATTACAATGTCCATACGAATTTAATAAACATAGGACAGCTGAATTTTCAAACTATATAGTAGAACATACAAAAAATACAAAATTTGTAGTAACATCAGAAATAAAAAACGATATAAAAAAATATGCTATTTATTTGGTGGTTTTAGAATCATTAAATGTCAATAATATGTTTGAATATTATGCAGATGACAAATATGTACTTGAAGATTTTTTTTCACCAAATTTATTAAAATTAATAATAGAAAATGAAAATTTTAAAATAGTTTTTATGGATGCCGGTGAAGGTGCATATCCACATATTTTTAAATTTTATAAAAAATTATATGAATTTTTACAAAGAAACAATATAACGAGTAAAAATAAAATTATAGTATCAACCAATAATAATTTTATTAGCGATATAGAACAACTTCCCGAGTTTAAAGAATTTAATAATCAAATAAAAACTTTTTGTAATAATCATTTATTGACAACTGCAGGAAGATTCGTAAGTCAATTAAGAATACATCCGAATCATAGTTTTATTGATAATGGTTATGAGTATTCGATACAGACCGAAGTACATACTAATCCAAGACCTAAATATTTTTTAATGTATAATAGAAATGGTGAACGAATGCATAGAGTATGGTTTGTTAATCAATTATATAAAAGAAGATTACTAGAAAAAGGATTTGTATCGTTTTTCGGAAATGAAAATCTTGATAAATTTTTTAATGGTAGTAAAGAGTATCCACAATTAGGATTTGAATTGAATGATATTCATGATATGAGTGAAAATTATAAAAATTTTAATCCTCTAGTAATTGATAGTGATGACCCATATAAAATAACTTATTTTCACAATTATTTAAGTAGAAGAAAAGAATACGAGGAATCATATTTTACAATAGTTTCAGAAACAAATGCAGAATCTGATTTTTGTTTTATTACTGAAAAAACAATTAAACCAATTATGAATTTACATCCTTTTGTAATATTAGGGAATCCTAAAACTTTAAGTGTTTTGAAATCATTTGGGTTTAAAACATTTGATACTTGGTGGGATGAGTCTTATGATAGTGAAATTGATTTTTTAAAACGAGGTGAAAAATTAATCAATCTCGTTGAATCTTTATGTAACAAAACTAGTGATGAGTGGAAAACTATGTTAGAAGAAATGGAAGACATATTACATCACAACAAAAAACTTTTACATAAACTGGCTACATCTCAATATGCACAAAAAGAATTTTTTCAAAATATTTTAATAGAAACCCCATTAACATGAAACAAATTTTAATTACTGGAGGTGCAGGATACCTCGGTTCGGTTTTGGTAGATAGATTATTAAGTAGTGGTTATGAAGTAACTGTATTAGATAATTTGATGTATAATCAAACATCCCTAATTCATTATTCTTATAATAAGAATTTCCATTTTATTTATGGGGATGTCAGAGATACTGTTTTACTAAAAAAACTTGTACCACTCTTTAACATGGTTATTCCACTTGCAGCAATTGTAGGATTTCCTGCGTGTGATAGAGATAGAGTTCTTGCAACTGCAGTAAATTATCAACACGTTAAAGAAATATGTGATTTAGTTCGTGGTACAAATATAAAAGTAGTATATCCAAACACAAATAGTGGGTATGGGATAGGAGAGAATGGTGAGTGTACTGAAGAGAGTCCACTTAACCCAATTTCCCACTATGGGGTAACCAAAGTACTTGCCGAGAGAGAGGTATTGGCAGTAGGTGGTATTTCGGTAAGACTTGCCACCGTCTTTGGTTCATCTCCAAGAATGAGAATGGATTTATTGGTAAACGAATTTGTTTACAAAGCACTTACTGATAAGTACATTACTATTTTTGAGAAAAACTTTAAAAGAAATTACATACACATCAGAGATGTTGCAAAAACTTTCCAATATATGTTGGAAAATTATCAAAAATTCTCGGGTGAAGTATTTAATGTAGGATTAACATCTGCAAATCTAACCAAGGCTGAATTGGTAGAAAAAATTAAGGAGTATGTACCGAATTTTGCAATCACATATTCTGATTTTTACGAAGACCCTGATAAAAGAGATTATTTAGTTTCAAATGCCAAAATTGAAGGGACAGGTTGGTCACCTGATTGGAGTTTGGATGATGGTATCGAAGAACTTATCAAAACTTATACAATTTTAATACAAGATTTATCATCAAAATATAGGAATGGATTTCCTTTAGGTTATGGGATTAGGACGTAGTTTGTTTTATAAAGAAAGAAGTTGGAATGATTTCCACTTTTATAATGGTTCGGTTTTACCTCAAGTTAAAATCGTACAACCATCAATTTATCACGAAATTCGTGGTTCAATAACAACAACTTATCATTCAGATTATTACGATAGATTGTTACCTGCTGCAGAAAGAAACGAAGGTCTTTCATTTAAACATGATAGATATTCCAAATCTAAAAAAGGTGTTCTTCGAGGATTACATTGGGATGAAAAAACTTGGAAAATGGTTTCGTGTCCACACGGTAGAATTTATTTAGTAGTTTTGGATGTAAGAGAAAAAACTCCTGATTTTGGTAAATGGGAAACATTTATTCTCTCACCTGAAACTGGGACTCAAGTTTTAGTTCCACCTTATTTTGCTAATGGTCATTTTGTAATGGAAGATGATTCTATTTTCTCGTATAAAATGGCATATGAGGGTGAATATAACGATGAAAACAAACAACATACTATTGTATGGAATGATTCAAGATTTAACATAGATTGGCCAACTGATAATCCAATCTTATCTAAACGAGACAAATATGGAAATTAAAAATTTAGAGTATCACGAGACTCGTTGGTTGGGAAGTAATTGGAATAAGGAAGAACTTATTCATTTTGAAGATGATATTATTTCTCATTGGGAAAAGGGAGAAATAAAAGGACCTATTCATTTATCAAATGGAAATGAAGAACAACTCATTGAAGTATTCAAAAAAATATCACCAACTGATTGGGTTTTTTCAACTTGGAGGTCACATTATCATGCACTTCTTCATGGAGTCAAGCCGCAGAAATTAAAAGAAAAAATTCTTGATGGTAAATCAATAACAATTATTGATAAAGAATCTAACTTCTATTCATCTGCTATTGTGACTGGAATACTACCCATAGCACTTGGAGTTGCAAAATCACTTAAACTAAAAGGAAGTGATGAAAAGGTATGGTGTTTCGTTGGTGATATGACTTTTGAGACAGGATTTTTTTATGAAGTTCACAAATACGCTAGAAACTTTGATTTACCTTTATATTTTGTAGTAGAAGATAATGAAGTTTCAACCAATACTCCAACATTAGATACTTGGGGTGGAATACAAAGAGAAATACCAAATGATGTAATTTATTACAAGTATAAATCAAAATACCCTCATTATGGGACAGGAAAATGGGTAGTCTTTTAAATTTTATAACTCTTTTTACTGAAAACAATTATCCTGAATGGTGTATTTTCGGTCCGGCAACACAAAAAATATATTCAGAATACTCCTATACATTATATCCGAATATAAAAAATAATTGTAAAAACTATTTAATAATTGAACCAACTGAAGGATTAGATGGTTTAACAAAATTTATTGAAAAGAATAATAGTATTGAATTTTTTAATTTTTGCAAAGAAAATAATATAAATATTTTAATTGCGTGTATAGCAGATCCTCCAACCGAATACAACTATAATCGTTTAATAAAAAAATTAATAGAATTAAAAATATATGAGTTATGTAAATTCATAACTACTAATATTAATATAAATAATACTCAAACTTTTTCTTTTAATTTTTTTATTGAAGAATATATTAAAAACAAAAATATGATTTTTAATCAAGAAACTGATTTGGGTTATATTAGTGAAGAAATAAAAGTTGATGAATTAACTTTATTTAAAAATAAAAAATTTTTAAGTTTAAATAAAACAATAGATAAACAACACCGATATTCACTATACCATGATTATTTAACAAATGATTTTAGTGATTCATATTTTAGTTTTTTGCAATTAGAAGGTGGACATTGTAACCCATATCAATCAAATTTATATGAATTCGATTTTTATTTAAAAAAATTACCAATTGAATTAGATACTAACCATAATTTTAATTTTAGAACACATAATACTTTTAAAAAAGAATTATTTTTAGATTCGTGTATACATTTAGTTACTGAAACTTCATTTCACGATAACGAATTATTCATATCTGAAAAAATTATGAAACCAATTTTAAATTATCAACCTTTTATAGTACTTGGACCACATCATTATTTAAAACAAATTAAAAAATTAGGGTTTAAAACATTTTCAGATTTTTGGGATGAATCTTATGATTATATACAAAATCCAAAAGAACGATATTTTCAGCTATCGAAATTAATTTTAGAATTAAATAAAAAATCAATAGGTGAATTAAACAAAATTTATCAAGAAGTAAAGGAAACTTGTATATTTAATAAAGAACATTTTTATTCACTAAATAAAGATGAATTCAGTAAGTATTTAAATAATTTATAAAATGGATAAGAATAAAGAAGACATATTAAACAAATATGTATGTGTCCAACCGTTCAAACATATTGAATATTACAAAGACCATGCTACATTATGTTGTCCAACTTGGTTGAGTACTCAGCTTAGATATAAAAAAAATGAAGATGGTTCACTTAATTATGATGTATGGAATTCTGATACTGCAAATGAAATAAGAAAATCAATAATGGATGGTTCATATTCACATTGTAGTAAAACTGCATGTCCACATTTAAGCACTTTAATAAATACTAAAAAGGCCAGTGGATTTTTTGTTGAAAAAGAAAAATTACCATTTACTATGTTTGATGGATTTTTACTTGATGATAAAAATATAAGTTCAGGACCAGGTTCCATAAATTTTACTTACGATGAAAGTTGTAATTTAAAATGTCCATCTTGCAGACTGCATGTCATAATGGCTAAACCTGATGAAATAATAGAAATAGATAATATTACAAATTTTATCAAAAACAATGCATCAAAAGAGGCAAGAAAATTGGCAATAACCGGAAGTGGAGACCCATGGGCATCTAAATCTTTTAGAAAGTTTTTGTTTGAATTCGACCCTAAATTGTGGCCTAATTTAGATGATATTTATTTGACTACAAACGCAAACCTATTTACTAAAAAAAATTGGGACAGAATAAAAAACGCACAACCATATGTTAAATCAGTAGAAATATCAATAGATGCTGCTACAAAAGAAACTTATGAGAAAAAAACAAGGCTTGGGGGTAATTGGGATGTACTGATGGAAAATTTAGATTTTATAGCATCAATCTCAACAATACAAAATTTAAGATGTTCTTTTGTGACCCAATTAGATAATTTTCACGAAATGAGAGAATTTGCAGAATTGATTTATGAAAAATTTCAAAAAAGAATTGAAAAACAACATTATTCCGAAGCAACTCTTGTCTATTTTGGAAAAATTTATCAATGGGAACACATGGATTCTGCTACATTTCTAAAAAAATCAATATGGAATCCCGAGCATGAAAAGTATAATGAATTTGTAGATGAAGTAAATAGATTATATGAATTTGATAAAATTTTTATTCAATCAAACTTTACTGATTTACTAAGAGACAAATTGATTTAATATATATTTATATAAAACATACACTATGAAAAATAAAAAGGTTTTAATAACAGGTGCTAATGGTCTCGTTGGTAATTATATGGTTCAAAAATGTATCGAAAGAGGTGCATTAGTCACTGCAGTTGATATTCATGAACCACATAATCAAGTTGAAAAGTATAGAGATGGGAACTATCAGTTTATTAAAGCTGATTTAAGAGAATTTTCAAATTGTAAAGAAGTTGTAAAAGGACAAGAAATAATTTTTCATATTGCAGGTGTAAAGGGTTCTCCAAAAAGAGCAGCAGAACAACCCGCAGATTATTTTGTACCAATGTTACAATTTAACACAAATATGATGGAAGCTGCAAGGTTGCAAGATGTTGATTGGTATGTTTACACATCAACTGTTGGAGTTTATCAACCAGCAGAAGTATTTTATGAAGATGATGTGTGGAAAACATTTCCATCCGAAAAAGATAAATACGCAGGTTGGGCAAAAAGATTAGGTGAACTTCAAGCAGAAGTATATTCAGTATCGTATGATTGGAATAATGCATCAATTGTAAGACCGGCTAACATTTATGGTAGACATGATAATTTTGGTCCTGAATCCACTGTCATTGCATCCTTGATTAAAAGATTGTTTGGTGAAAAAGAACACCCACTTGTTTGTTGGGGAGATGGTTCTCCAATTAGAGATTTTATCTACGCAGGAGATGTTGCAGATGGAATTATATCAGCATACGAACAAAAACTAACACACCCAATTAACTTGGGTAGTGGAACTGGTGTAACCATTAAAGAACTTGCTGAAACACTTGTAGAAATCTACGAAGAAATGTACGGCGTTAAAGTTTCAATCGAGTGGGACCCGTCTAAACCGAATGGAGATACAAAGAGATTAATGAGTACCGAACGAGCAGAATCATTTGGTATTAAACAACAAGTATCGCTCAAAGAAGGATTAAAAGAAACGATAGATTATTATTTAAACGAATATAACAAATAAGTTATGAAAAAAACAGACAAGATTTTAGTTACTGGTGCAAGTGGATTTATTGGTTCACATTTATTAAGATTACTTTGGGAAAAAGGATATAAAAATCTTCGTGCAACCTCATTCAGTAGAGATTTAAGAGGTGATTTTGACGGTTGGGAAAATGTACAACATTTTGAAGGTGATTTACAAACAAAGTTTTTTTGTGAAAATGTAACAAAGAATGTTGATGTAGTTTTTCATTGTGCCGCAAATACTTCAAACGCATTAGATACGAAAGAAAATCCACTTTTGCATGTTACTCCAAATGTTGAAATGAATGTAAATTTGATGGAACAATCTTGGAGAAATGGAGTTAAAAAATTCTTATTTATTTCTTCTAATACAGTTTATCCTGATATGAAGGATGAGTTTTGTACTGAAGATTTGAATATCCATGCAACTCCAACTTTTCCAATCTATGGTGCAGTTGGTAATATGAAAAGATATGGTGAATTGTTGTGTGATTATTTTTCACACCAAATCCACAATCCAATGCAATGTTTGATTGTAAGACCTTCAAATGCGTTCGGACCAAATGATAAATTTGATTATGAAAAGTGTCATGTTACTCCTGCAAACATCAGAAAAGTTGCAGATGGATTGAATCCAATTCCAGTATGGGGTGATGGCAGTGAAGTACGAGATTTACTTCATGTTGAAGATATGGCAGATGGGTTTATTTGGGTTGCAGAAAACAACGATAAATTTGATATTTTTAATGTTGCTTACGGTGAAGGATTTAGTGTAAATGAAGTGTTGGGTTGGATTAAAGAAATTGAACAAAATGATAATCCAGTCGAATATGTAAACAATAAGGCACCGATGATTCCAGTTCGTTTACTTTCTTCAAAGAAAATTAATGCGGCAGGTTGGAAACCGAAACGAGATTTGAAACAAGCACTTAAAGAAACTCTTGAGTGGTATAAAGCAAACAAACATCAATATAATCCAAATTCAAGACCATAATGAGTGCACCACAATTTACTCCTTATTTAGATGCATTAACCGAATCAATGAAATTGTGTATGGAAGACCCATCCACAATTTTTATTGGCCAACAAATCGTGTATTATGGAAACCCGATGTCAAAAACAATTGAAGGTTTACCAAAAGAACGAATGATTGAAACTCCGGTGATGGAAGAAACTCAAATGGGGATGACAATGGGTCTAGCAATGACAGGTCATCGTGTTGTATCTTTTTATCCTCGTTGGGATTTTCTTATCTGTGCATCAAATCAATTAATAAATCATTTGGATAAACTTGAAGCAATGTCTGATGGTGAATTCGTTCCAAATGTAATTATTAGAGTTGGTAAAGGTTCTGATAAACCATTAGATCCTGGTCATCAACATAAAGCAGATTATTCGGAAGAATTTTCTTCAATGTTAAAACATATACCAATTATAAAATTGGATTCTGCAGATAAAATATTACCTGCATATAAAAAAGCATTATCATCAAATGGACCTATTATTTTAGTAGAATACCCTGAATTATATTATGCGAATTAAACGAGTATTTGATATACAAGGACCAAATGGGTTTGTTCCAAATGGTTGGAATTGGAATTACACCGAAGATATGTGGAATCATAATTTTGTTGTAAATCATAACTTTATTGAAAAATTTAATTCTAAATATGTCCAAGTACCTGTATTTGATTGTAATTTAAATATACCATTAGATTTGGATAATATTCATATATCCGATATACACGTGAATGATAAAACTAAAATGATTTTAACTCACGATGGGATATTCAATAATTATTTCTTAACGATTCATCCTTATGGAAGTGTAGATACTTGCATTGGTACAAATACAAATTATCACGAAAACTCTCATACATTAGATTTTATATCAGAAATAGCAAAAAAACACATAAGAACAATAAAAAATTTTTATTTAATATTTGATTATAGTACAGAGGGTGATATAAGAAATAGTTTATTTGAAAATCTACATAAAAAATGTGTAGAATTAGATTTACCACCAAATAAAATAATTGTTATTTCTGCATCCATGAATACTCGCAGCATTTATGAAGAATTTTTAAAAGAAAATCCTCAAGAAATACAATTTTATACTGCTTATTATGCATGGTCATTTATTGCCAAGAAAAAAGAAACCGAACATTTATTAAGAGAATCTGTCTTTGAATTCAATGGCCACATGAATAAGTGTTCTATTATGAACTTTGATGAATTAAGAAATACTAAAAATAAACCAAAAAAATGTTTAATATTTAATAGAAGAGTTGCACCACATCGTTTAATAATATTAAGTTTATTAGAATCAGATAAGTTATTAGATGAGTGTAGTTATTCTATTGATTTAAAATTATGGGAACACGATAGTATTGGTTTGGAATTAGCAAATGGAACCGATTACGATGGTAATGGATATATTCAAGGTAAAGAATACAAATCTAAAATGATAAATGGATTTTTTGGATTAAATAAAATTGAAAAAAGTGTAGTTGATTATGATAATGTGGGTGGTGTTTGGGGATTTGGATTCGAACACAAAGAACCATATTTAAATACTTATTTTAGTTTGATAACAGAGACACTTTTTTATGAACACGGCCATTACATATCTGAAAAAACATTCAAAGGTATATCTCATATGCATCCATTTATTGTGCTTGGTAAACCTGGTATACTTAAACAATTAAAAAAGTGGGGATTTAAAACCTTTTCAGATTTTTGGGATGAATCTTATGATGATATAAAAAATAATTCAGAAAGAATGATTAAAGTTTTTGAAGTGACTAAATCTTTAATTGAAAAAACAAATGAAGAATGGGATGAATTATATCAAAAATTAATACCTATTTTAGAATATAATAGAAATCATTTACTTGGATTTTCTGAAGAAAATATACTAAATACATATACACAAAACCTTTATAAACTATTAGAAAATGAACCCAATCAAGAAAATTATAGCTTATTTTAAAAATAAGAGAGAAGAAAAGAAAAGACAAGAAATCTACAAGAAAAAATTAGAAGAACTTCGTAAGAGAGATCCATTCGTATATAAAAACCACTAAACTTTAGTGTAGTTATATTTATATACTGATAAGGTGTATCTTTTTATGAATGAACTTTCAAAATATCTAGTAGAACAAATATTACTTGAGGAACCTACCCCCATAAAGAAAACTGTTGTAGTTTATGTGGGTAGGTTTCAACCTTTCCATAAAGGTCATTATGGAACTTACTCACACTTGGTTAAAAAGTTTGGTAAGGATAATGTCTATATTGGTACATCCAATAAAGTAGAAAGACCAAAATCCCCATTTAACTTTAAGGAAAAGAAACAAATTATGACCACGATGTTTGGTGTTCCATCAAACAAAATATTCGAGGTTAAAAATCCTTATGCCCCACTAGAAATTTTAAAAAAGTTTGATGAAAAAACTACTGCTTTCATAACCGTTGTTGGTGAAAAAGATGCAAGTAGATTGGGTGGTAAGTATTTCCAAAAATGGGATGGAGAAGCAACCGAAGGGTATAAAGATAGAGGATATGTTTATGCTTCACCAATGCAAGGTGATTCAGTTTCAGGAACCGAAGTAAGAATTGGTTTAGGTAGTGGAACTGAAGAACAAAAACGAAATTTCTTTTTAGATAGAGCATATCCAAAATTCAATAAAACTATATTCAGTTTAATTACTAATAAATTACAAGAATCTTGTATTCGTTTATCTAAAACACAACTCGAAGATTTACTCATAGAAGTATCATCTGGATTTGGTCAAGATATGGTTGATGATGGTCCGGTAATTTTCTTACCTGATTATAATTCTTTTAAAGTTATTAATGGTGAACGAGCTCAACAAATTGGATGGGAAATAATCAATATGGTTATGGATGATTCAATGGATGATTACATTACATACCCTGAAGGACCAAGTGGTAGAGTAACATTCTTCCCAAGAGGTGCAATTGGCAAAAAAGACCCGATGGGTGAATTTGATGTAATGGTAAATGGTGCTTATGATAAGTGGTACAAACACGCAACTCGTACTGCATCATTAGTTGGTTATTCAGTAGTTGATAAAGCATTGGGAGTCGATGATAAACTTTCAACTGACCTTGCAAAAGGTGCAAAATCACTGGCAAAAGAATCTGATAAAACAATTCAAAGAGAATCAATTACATTACCAGTTGAAATTGGAGATACTCTTTTAATGGGTAAATTCAAAAACAAAAAAGTTGTTGTAAAAACAATAGGTAAAGATGAGCATGGAATGCCAACTATTAATGGTAAGAAGGTTGTCACTTTTAGATTGGTAAAAGAAGGTAAACAAATCATCTTTGAAGATGAAAACGAGGATGCAAAATATACTCATATTGGTTATGGCAAATATAAACAAGTTGGTAAAGAAGAGGATGAAACTGCACCAACTTTTGAAAAAGATGAAAATGGAAGATATGTCCAAGCTACTGATACTACATCACAACCTCAACAATCTACTCCTGCAAATTCATTAAATTCAAAAACTCAAGCTGGAAAATCGTATCAACAACAATTACCAAGTGGAGACCCTGCTAAAAAACAAGAACCAAAAACACAACCTAAACAAGAACCAAAATCAAATGTAACCACATTTGCTGGGAAAAAATCCGGTAAAGAAATTCAAACAACTAACCTTGAAGGTGGTGGTAGTGTTTTCGGAACACAGCATGGTGATAATAAAATGGTTGATGATATCCTTGATACAGTAAAATCAACTATACCACAAGATAGATGGAAAGATGTTGTATTTGTGGGTGAGGGTGGATATGGTAATGAAAATGGAGAATTTGAATTTTCAGGTGAAATGGATTACGCCGCCAAAAAATTCCAAAAAATAGGTGCAGGTGTTGATACTTGGGATGGTGATGATACAAATGTATTTGATAATGAATCTCCACTATACAAATATCAAGAAGAACAAACTGGATTAAGTAATGAAGAGGTCATGGCTGCAAACTGGGCAAGTATGATAGGACAAGGTGATAGTTTAGAAGATATGTCACCTGAAGATTACTTAACCGATAGTGGAAAGACTTTTTTACAGCAATCTGCACAAGAAGCAAATTTACCTTTATCAGAACAATGGGATTCGAATCCAACTGATGAAGATATAGATACATTATATAGATTATCATTCGCTGAAGATAATAACGATGTTAAAACCAAAGTAAATGATGCCCAAGAATCGTTTAATAAGTTTAGAGATATAAATTTATTAAGAAAAACACAAGAATTATCCTCTCAAGGTAAAATTCCTATTGTATTAGCCGGAGAATCTCATGTTGGATTAGTAGATAATATGATACAAAACGAGTGGATGGGTTCCAATCCAATTATGATGGAGGCATTGACTCAAGCTCAAAAGGCAGCAAGAAGATGGGCTTTTGAAAAAAATAAAAAACTAATTAACATCAAAAAACAACGAACACAAATTCGTAAAAAACCATATTCAGTATTATCAAAAAGAGCACATAAACTTGCGTATCTTTATGTAAGAAAAGAATGGACTCAAAGATTATTCGGAACCACACCGTATGATGAACTTTCTTTGCCACAAAAACAAAGAGTTTCTCAAATGGTTCAAAAGAAAAAAAGAAAAGTTTTGAAATTGGCCAAGTTTAGATTCTTACCTGCATTGAAACAAAAAGAGGCAGATAGATTTAAAAGCGTTCACCAATATCCAAGTAATTTAACTTTTGACACTTCAACAAATGAAATGAGTATGTCTCAATTGAAAGGAGTTGAACGATATGCAGAAAAACAATTATCTCCACAAGACATTGAATTTACAAATCATTTCTTTGATAGATTAAATGACCCTAGAAATGGTAAACCTATTTCTGATGCAGAATTAACTGGTTTCTTTAAAAGATTATCAAAAATAAAAAATAAATTTAAAGAATTTTTAGAAAAATATAAAGAAATTGTTGTTAGAGATAAGAGATACGATATAAATATTCCATTTGTTAAACAAGCAAATCAAGCAATTGCAAAAACCATTATGAGAAAAGATGATTTTAAATCATCAGACCCAATTTTATCGTTTGAGTCAGAAAATACGATAGATGAAGTAAACACTGGTTTTTACGATGGAGTTAGAGGTTCAATGACTGCTAATGATGCTGCAGGTGCAACTGGATATATGTATAATCATTCATGGGAAGAATACGATAACCAAGAATATTATCTAGCAAACTTACCAGGATATGGTTTAGTACATGAAGTACCTTCTGAATTTGAATTAGGTAGAGCAATAGACCAAGGTATACCATTGATGGTACATGGTGATGGAAATAAAACAACTAAATACAATCGTATACTAAAAGCAGATTTTACAGCACCCGAAGAATTCTCAAAATCTAAAAAATCAATTAAGAAAGAATCCAAAATACCTGGTGGATTATCACAAGGTATGAGTTTATCTGATATTGCCAAAAAACACAAAGTTTCTCTTGGAGATTTAACTGATGAATTTAAAAAAGGATATAAAGTAGAAAGAGAACATACTACTGATACTGATATTGCAAAAGAAATAGCAATGGACCATTTAGTTGAAGATCCAAAGTATTATACTAAACTTAAAAAGATAGAAGAAACTATTCAAAAAGTAGATAATAAATGGGTAGTGTATCGTAAGACAGGTGGTGAAAAATTAGGTACACATGAAACTTACGAAGAAGCATTAAAACAACTTCGTGAAATTGAATTGGATAAATTTAAAAATATAAATTCTAAAATTGATGAACTTGCCCCACATGGTTATCCTGACCAAGAATGGATGGATAATCACGAAAAGGAAATGAAGAAATTGAGAAAACAATTAGATAAACAACAAAAAGTAAACGAAGTAGCTGCAAGATATATAGAACCAAAACGAGTTGAAGCATTCTTAAAGAAATACCCAAAGGTTGGAGATTTGATGCAAAAAATTGTAGATAAGGTTAAAGATGTAGATAGAGGATATAAGATATTTTTACACTACAAAGAGGATAAAGGACAAGAAAGATACTTTGGTGGTAAAAAAGATGTAAAATCAAAATCTACTAATGTAAAAGGATTAGGAAGAACTGCTCTTAATAAAACAGGAAAATCACTTAATAGTAAAACATCTTACAAATATGAGTGGGATGGAAAGATGGATTATCCTACATGGGGAGAAGTATTTCAGTATATTTGGAATAAAAAATACGAGGGAAACAAATGATACGATTAGGTAAATTATTAAACGAAGTTCTTCTAAAAGAGGGTGGTGCTTATGGACACATGAATCACCCATTTGATACTGAAATCAATTTAACTTTTGGACAACTAAAAGATATTGTAAATCGTGCATTGGATGGAAACTTGGAACTTGCAAGAGAAAAAACTGATGGACAAGCACTTGCAATCTCTTGGGTTGATGGAAGATTAGTTGCAGCCCGTAATAAAGGACACTTGAAAAACAAAGGAGCAGGTGCATTGGATATAAAAGGTGTTGCTGATAAGTTTTCGGGCAGAGGTGAGTTAGAAAAAGCATATAATTTTGCTATGAAAGACCTTACCGATGCAATAAAATCACTTTCCGAACCACAAAGAAAGAAGATATTCAAGGATGGTGCATGTTTTATGAACCTTGAAGTGATTTATCCTACATCAGTCAATGTAATTCCTTACGGACAACCACTATTAGTATTTCATGGAACAATGGAATACGATGAAGATGGAACCCCAATAGGTGAAAATCAGGGTGCAGCAAAAATTTTGGCAGGAATGATTAAACAAGTCAATAAAGATGTCCAAGATAATTACACAATCCAAGGACCTCCTGTCCTTTCTTTACCAAAAAATCAAGATTTATCCTCCAAAAAAGGAAAATATAATTCTAAAATTTCAAAATTACAAAAAGAATTTGGTTTAAAAGATACTGATGGTGTTGCAGAATACCATCAAGCATGGTGGAGTAATTTTGTAGATAAAAAATCACCATCTATGGTAGATAATAAAATCAAAATGGGATTAGTTAAGAGATGGGCGTTTGGTGATAAAGGATTTAAAATCGATAAAAAGAATATAACCGATGAAAAAGTGTTAGAATGGGCACTAAAAACTGATAAAGAAGACCAAGCAAAAATCACAAAACAAAATTTGATGAAATTTGAAGATATTTTCTTGGGAGTTGGTGCCGAAGTTCTACAATTTACATCATCCGTCATAACAGTCAACCCTGATAAAGCAATTAGGGATATGAAAAAGAGATTAGACCAGACAATTAAAGAAGTTGAAAAATCAGGAGACCCTAAAAAGATTGAAAAATTAAAATTAGAGTTAAGAAGATTAGAAGCAATTGGTGGAACTGATAAAATTGTACCGAACGAAGGTATTGTTTTTGTATATCAGGGTAAAACTTTCAAATTGACTGGTGCATTTGCTTCATTAAATCAAATTTTAGGAATTTTTTACGCATAATTTATTTTATATATATTTATATACAATAATATAACCTAATATATAAAAATGAGTAAAGAATTTCAAAGAAAATATATGCACCCAACTCGTAGAAAGTTGGTTGATATGGTTCAAACTGGTGAGTACGATAAAAATACCACTATTGGATGGACTAAATCTGAAGAAAACCATAATGTTGGTGATATTTGGGAAGATGAGTTTTATAAATACGAAAAGAAAGAGGGTTATACCATAAAAACTGGTAAAAATCATGAGGCTCTTCAAGAAATTCGTAATTATTTGAATTTAAAGAAGGAATGTAGTAATCCTAGTTGTAAAAAACACAAAAAAACTAAAAATGATGAAAAGTTGATACAAAAAACAAGTTATTGTATCAATTGTTTGGCAGAAATAGAACATAATTTCAGAGGAGCTGGAATTTGGAAAGAATATGAAGATTTTAGAATCTATACTCGTATGATTGTAGAGGGTAAAATCAAATTAGAAGAATTAAAACAGTCAATTCTTGAACTAAAACCTTATTATGAATTTATCAACGAAGATGGTAGTGTAGAAAAGTGGAGTCTACCAAAACCAGTTGATGAAGTGAAGACAGAGATTCAAGAAATGATTGATAATGGTGAAATTGAATTAAAAGAAATAGTACAAAAACGAAACGATGCTTTCGAGGTTATAAAAGAACACAAATTAGAACACTATTTATAGTAAAGGAGTTTTTTTATGAAAAATGGAAATGTATCGTTTCTATTATTGGTTTTAATATGTTTATTGGGGTATAATATTTATTCTACCAAACAATTAAAAACTGATGTAGAAATGTATAACCAAAAAATCGATAGTATTCAAAACAATATCGACTCGGTAGTACTTGTAAATAAAAATTTGGATATAAAAATAGATAGTATATATTCAGAGATTGGATTAATAGATACTGATATTGAATCAGTTCATACAAACATTAAAAACATAAAGGTAAAGACAAATGAAAAAGTTAATTCTGTTAATCAGTTTAATTTTAGTGACCTCACTAAGTTTTTCTCAGACCGTTACGAATCAGAAACCGGTTCAAACTGATACAATTGTTCCACTCACAATTCCAACTGCTAAGTTAATCATAAAAGATTTACTCAAAGGAGATGGTGCACAAATTGAATTAATGGAGTTACAAAAAGTTCTACAATTAACAAATGAAAAAATGTTATTAAAGGATGAAGTTATTTTTACACTCAATTCCAAAATTTCTAACTTGGATTACATCATTCTTCAAAAAGATGAGCAGTTTAAGTTGGAAAGAGAAAAATCAGATTCTTTACTTAAAGAACTGAAAGCAGAAAAACGAAAAACTTTTTTATATAAAGTAGGAACTGTACTTGGTGTTGTTGCAGTCGGGTATTTACTTGTAAATTAAAAATTAATGCCAAGTTTAAAAGAGATAATAAAACTCGAGTATCAGAAATGTGCTGGTGATCCAATTTACTTCATGAAGAAGTATTGTATGATTCAACATCCGGTTCGTGGCAAAATACCTTTCCATCTATATCCATTTCAGGAAAAAACTCTTACCGAATTTAAAGACCACCGATATAACATCGTATTGAAATCAAGACAGACGGGTATATCCACCCTTGTTGCAGGTTTTTCACTTTGGAAGATGTTATTCAACCAAGATTTTAATGTCCTCGTAATTGCAACCAAACAAGAGGTTGCTAAGAACCTTGTAACAAAGGTTCGAGTTATGAATCAATATCTACCAAGTTGGTTAAAACAAACCACAGTAGAAGATAATAAACTATCCCTACGATATTCTAATGGTTCACAGATCAAAGCAACTTCTGCCGCAGGAGATGCTGGTCGTTCTGAAGCACTATCCCTATTAGTATTTGATGAAGCAGCCTTCATTGATAAGATTGAAGAAATTTGGATTTCTGCTCAATCAACCTTATCAACTGGTGGTAACGCAATTATACTTTCTACTCCAAATGGTGTGGGTAATTTTTTCCATAAAACTTGGGTAGGTGCCGAAGATGAAACAAATGGATTTAACACAATTAGATTACACTGGTCGGTTCATCCTGAACGAGGACAAAGTTGGAGAGATGAGCAAGAAAGATTATTAGGACCAAAAGGTGCAGCTCAAGAATGTGATTGTGATTTCGTTTCTTCAGGTGATACTGTCATAGACCCACAACTACTTACATTCTACAAAGAATCTTTTTGTCAAGACCCAGTTGAAAAAACTTGGATAGATCATAATCTATGGAGATGGGAATATCCTGATTATAACAAAGGATATATGGTTGTTGCTGACGTTGCCCGAGGAGATGGTGGTGACTATTCTGCATGTCATGTGTTTGATGTAGAAACTGCAACACAAGTTGCTGAATACAAAGGAAAGATGGATACAAAAGATTTTGGTAATTTCTTGGTATCACTTTCTACTGAATATAACGAAGCATTATTAGTAATTGAAAACGCAAACATTGGTTGGGCAGTAATTCAACAAGTAATCGATAGAGGTTATTCGAATCTTTTCTATATGAGTAAGGATTTAAAGTATGTAGATGTCCAACATCAATTACATAACAAATTTAGAGCAGAAGAACGAGGTATGGTTGCTGGATTTTCTACTACGATGAAAACTCGTCCACTTATTATTTCTAAATTAGAACAATACATTAGAGAAAAAGATGTTACGATTCGTTCCACTCGTTTGATTGATGAATTGTTTACTTTTATTTGGGTAGGTAATCGAGCAGAAGCAATGAGAGGATACAATGATGACTTGGTAATGTCATTGGGTATTGCTCTTTGGGTTAGAGACACTGCACTTCGTTTAAGACAAGAAGGAGTTGATTTAACTAAACGAACTCTTGGTGGTATACAACAACATTCATTCACTTTAGATGGGTTTGGTGGTAATTCTTCAGTAGATTCTAATCCTTGGTCTATGAAAATAGGTAACCAAGATGAGGATTTGACTTGGTTGATAAAATAATGGGTTATTTTTATTAGTATATATTTATAGTGTAAGGAGACCTTATTATGATAAAGTTAAAAAATATATTAAAAGAATCTGACCAAACACAAAAATCAAGTGGGATGGTTCAAGATTATCCATTCGATGCAGCAGAACATAATTTTTTAGATTATGATGAATTGGATGTTGAAGAAGAAGATGAAGAAGATTTTTTCAATTTCTTAAAATCATATACGGTTGAATTACAAGAAGCAAATTGTAATTGTGTATTTGAAGCAGAATACCAAGGTAGAGAAGTAAAACTTGGTAAACCAATGCAAGGTGATGTTAAGAAATTTAAAGTATATGTAAAAAATCCACAAGGAAATGTTGTAAAAGTAAACTTTGGTCAAAAGGGAGCAAAAATTAAAAAATCAAATCCTGAAAGAAGAGCATCTTTCAGAGCAAGACATAATTGTGAATCTCCAGGACCAAGACACAAAGCAAGATATTGGAGTTGCAGAAAGTGGTAAAATAAACAAATAGAGGTTATAATTAAAAAAATAAAACATGGCAGATACTTCATTTTTCGGTAGATTAACCAAACTCTTTTCCGCAAAGGCAATCGTAACGGTTGACCAGAAAGGCAGACGAAGAGTAGTTGATACTGAT
>Ga0315902_10002107_pt1 | contig 31485 bp, 17 predicted proteins | sample LakEriMetagenome_9_FD_203523 | JGI IMG/M metagenome (GOLD analysis project Ga0315902, IMG submission 203523) | Freshwater fungal communities from buoy surface, Lake Erie, Ohio, United States - Buoy 12 MA117 | ecosystem: Environmental > Aquatic > Freshwater > Lake > Lake biofilm | place: USA...
GAAGTATCTGGAGAAGGCGACGAGTGGTTCGTATCACTATCCAGCCATCATCCAGGACCAACAGGGGACAATTCACGCTGTCTATAGTTACTTCGTCGATGGGGGCAAGTCGATGAAGTATTGCCGGTTCAGCGAAGCATGGCTGGGGACCCCCTGAACCTCGGTGGAGCGATTGTTCTGCCGCTTATTCGTCGCCATCCATCCTCAGATCATCGCGTTGGTCGTCCCGGGATCGCGACTGCAGAAACAAGCGTATTGGGATTTCACCAAAAGGCAGGTGGTCGCGAAGAAAGCCGAGAAGGTAGCGTTGGTAGGGAGCCGAGAAGGCTTGGGGCCAGTTGCACATCAGCGCGATGGTTGGGGGCTGGGTGGAGACCTGGGTGGCGTAGAAGATCTTAGGGCGTTTGAGCTGATAGAGTGGCGGAGGTTGGCCTTGGATCGCGTGTTGAACAAGGCGGTTGAGTTGTCCCGTGGTGACTCGTTGCTGCGACTGCTTGAAGAGCATCTGGGAATGGTTGATCAGCGTCTTGACGTTCTTGCCGGTCTGGCCAGTGATGAAGGCGATCGGGCAATAGGCCAGCAGCGGGAATTCCTTTCGTAGGTAATCGACCCAGTCTTCAGTTGGCACTTTCCCAGCCAGCAAGTCCCACTTGTTGACCACCAGAATGCACGGCTTGTACTGTTCGACGATGTAGTGAGCCAACTGGAGGTCGACGCGACTGACCGGTTCCATGCAGTCGAATAGAAGGAGAGTGACATCCGAACGGCGGATGCTGCGTTGGGCGCGATGCATGCCGTACCAGTCGATGTCCGTTTTGACGCTGCGGTTGCGACGCAGTCCGGGGGTATCGATGGCGATGAATTTTTGACCGTCGAGTTCAAAATGAACGTCGACGCTGTCGCGCGTCGTGCCCGGGACTTCGCTGACGATCATCCTTTCGGACTGTGCCAGAGCATTGACGAACGTGCTCTTGCCCACATTGCGCCGGCCGACGATGGCGATCTTCATCACCGCCGGCTCTAGTTCTCTGTCATCGGGTTCCAGATCGGGAAGATGTTCGTGGATCCAGTCGAGCAGATCTTCTCGATTTCGGTTCTGTTGGGTGCTGACCGGAAGAAGATCAGGAAAGCCAAGGCGTCGGAATTCTTCGGCTTGAGGATCCAGTCCTAAGTGGTCGGCCTTATTGGCCACGAGGAGGACCGGTTTGTTTTGCTTTCGTAGCCGCGACACGACTTCTTCATCGAGCGATGCGAGGCCGGAGCGGACATCCATGACCAGAAGCAGCAAATGCGCTTCCTGGATGGCGGCTTCGATCTGTGCCTCCACCTGATCGGTCAGATTGTCCGTGTCTTCAAAACCCATGCCCCCCGTATCAATCAGCTCGAAGTGGCTTCCTCGATGTTCGATCAGCGTCATCAGACGGTCGCGCGTAACCCCAGCGCGATCATCGACGATCGCCAAGCGGCGGCCTGCCAGCCAATTGAAAATACTGCTTTTGCCGACATTAGGACGGCCGACGATGGCGACGCGCGGGAGGCTCATAAACTTCGTTTTCCGTCCAGTTCCATCGTGCAGGGGCAATTCGGCGTGTGATAGCCGCATTCTCGATTTGTTACAATCGTATCCTGGAAGAGCTTTTTGGGGGAGACGTTGCTTCGCATCGTTGGGGATCGACCAGGATTCGCAAGGGGCGGTACGGGGCAGCAAGGAGCGACCAGATGGGGACGGACGATCTCAGGGAAGCGATGCGGCAATGGGGAGGCCACTGGCGGCGGTCCGGGCTGCGCTGGCTGCCCAAGCTGGATCCGCCACCGATCCCGAACGCCTCCTGGTTGGAAAGAAACGATCGACCGGTCGAGAGCCCGGAGGGAGAGGAGCGGACGGCGGGGGGGCATCGCCAGATCGTGGCGATCGAGCAAGGGCCAGCACCTCAGGTTGAAAACCGATCCAGTGCGGGGGCGACCGAAATTCGGAGGGAGTTGCAGGGGGCCTGGGGTGCTTTGCCTGTCTTGTCAGCCGAGGAGGCACGGGGCGAGTGGGGGAAACTGGAGTCGGAGGTGGCAGCGTGCCAGCGCTGTCCGGCCCTTGTCAAGACTCGCCAGCGAACCGTCTTCGGAGAGGGGAATCGGTCGCCTCGCGTGGTTCTCTTCGGGGAAGCTCCCGGTGCCGACGAGGATCGCTCGGGGAGGCCTTTCGTCGGAGCGGCTGGCCAGCTGCTGGATAAGATCATCTTGGCGAGCAAGCTTCAGAGGGAAGACCTGTTCATCATGAACACACTCAAATGCAGGCCTCCGGGAAACCGGACACCCGAGGAGGGGGAGATCGCCAGTTGCCGGGGATACTTTGAGCGGCAGTTGGAGTTATTACGACCTGAGTTTGTCGTCTGTCTGGGGGCGGTAGCTGCTAAGTCACTATTGCAGACGCAAGCGTCGATCGGACAGTTGCGAGGCAAATTCCATTCGTATCGCGGGGCCCAGGTGATCGTGACGTATCACCCAGCCTACTTGTTGCGTAATCCTGAGATGAAGAAACATACTTGGGCAGACATGCAGATGTTGATGCGAGCCCTAGGGATCCCAGTCGCTTGATGGTGACCGGGATGAAGATCATTCAAACAATCCAATCGTCGCACGGGCAAACGATCCGGGCACGACCAATATGCCTTAGGAGGTGATAGATGAGACGAGCTTCTTGCGTAGGTTATCTGCTGCCCCTGGTGCTGGCGATGTTTGGGAACGCAAACCGCGTCGTGGCTGAGGATTGGCCACAGTGGATGGGAAAGCAGAGGGACAATATCTGGCGCGAAGAGCAAGTGCTGGAGAAGTTTCCGGACGGAGGTCCTAAGATCTGCTTTCAAACAGCGATTGGTGGCGGCTATGCCGGTCCTGCGGTAGCGGGTTCGTGGCTGGTGGTGACCGATTTTGTCGCGGAAGACAACGTCAAAGTGGATAACTTCAATCGCGCCAGCTTTCCGGGGACCGAGCGGGTCCATGGGCTTGATGTCGCCACGGGGAAGGTGGTGTGGACGCACAGCGATCGAGTCGACTACACGATTTCTTATCCGGCAGGACCGCGCTGCACACCGCTGATTGAGGAGGATCGTGTGTACACGCTGGGAGCGGAAGGGTTGCTGTTGTGCCTGAATTTAGCCGATGGCACCGAGCGATGGCGGAAAAACCTACCCGAGGTCTATAACACCAAGACGCCTCTTTGGGGCTATGCCGCTCATCCACTGATCGACGGCCCCCGGCTGATCTGTGTGGTGGGAGGCGATGGCACACAGACGGTGGCTCTGGACAAGATGACAGGTCAGGAGATTTGGCGCCAGGGGACGGCGAACGAGCCAGGATATTCGCCGCCGACCCTGATCGAGCATGGAGGGGTGAGGCAGTTGATTCTGGCCAATCCGCAGGCGGTTCATTCGGTCGACCCGGAGACGGGGGCGGTGTACTGGACCCAGGACTACGAGGCGACCAATGGATCGATCATCATGTCACCGGTGCAGGTGGGCGATTATCTTTTTGTCGGTGGGTATTCCAACCACAATCTCTTGCTGCAACTGAATCAGAGCAAGCCTGAAGCGACCTTGGTCAGTCGCGATGTGGCGAAGAAGTTTCTTTCGCCGGTCAACGTCCAGCCCTTCGTGCAGGGGAATGTGGTGATTGGGATGGATCAGGGGGGAGACCTGATGGCGTTTGAAGTTCCTTCCGGAAGAAGGCTCTGGCAAACCCCTGAGTTGCTTGGGAAGCGATCGGAGGGATCGGAAACGGCATTCTTGGTGCGTCATCGAGATCGATGTTTTATCTTCACCGAGCAGGGGGAGATCGTTATCGCAAAGGTTTCTTCGGAGGGATTGGAGATTCTGGATCGAGCCAAGGTGTTGGAGCCGACAAACAATGCCTTTGGTCGGCAGGTGGTTTGGTGCGCACCGGCTTTTGCCAATCGCAAAATGTATGTGCGCAACGATCAGCAACTGATCTGCCTCGATTTGAGTGCCCCTTGATCTTCCCCGTTTTCTGTCGTTTTGCCATGAAGGATTCCCGTTCATGTCTTTGAACGCACTAGTTTGTCAGTCATCCGGTCGCGACCGACATGTGGCGACGCGCCGGCAATATATCGCGCTGGCAGCTGCCGCTCCGATACTTGCCTCCATTTCCCCCAACCTGGCAACAGCCATTGCCGCTGATCCCAAACAAGAGGAGACTTTTGACGTGCGATACTGCCTGAACACTAGCACCATCCAAGGCGAGAAGATCGATATTACGGAGCAGATTCAGATTGCGGCCGAGGCGGGGTATGAAGGGATAGAGATCTGGTTGAGAGACGTCGATCGTTATCTCCAGTCGGGTGGCAAAGCAGCGGACCTCCGAAAGCGGCTTGCCGATGGCGGGCTGAAGCTGGAAAGCGCGATCGCCTTTGCACCTTGGATTGTCGATGATGTTGCCACGCGCACCAAAGGACTTGAACAGGCGGCGCGGGAGATGGACTTGGTGCAACAGCTTGGGGGAAATCGGATCGCCGCGCCGCCGGCTGGTGCGACTCAAGGTGGTAAATTGAATCTGGACGCAGCGGCAGAGCGTTATGCAGCGCTGCTGGATTTGGGGCGCGAGCAGCATTGCTTGCCGATGTTGGAGGTATGGGGCTTTTCCGAAAACCTCTCCCGTCTTTGCGAAGTACTTTACATCTGCGCGGCGTCAGGACATCCCGACGCTTGCATCCTGCCTGATGTCTACCATCTGTATAAAGGTGGATCGAATTTTGCCGAGTTGGGATTGTTGAGTGGATCACGGGTGCATGTATTCCATATGAATGACTATCCAAATTCTCCGGCTCGCCCTCAGATTCAGGATGCTGACCGCGTCTATCCGACCGATGGTGTGGCGCCGCTGAAGGAGATTCTCGGTACGATGCGCGCCAACGGGTTCCGTGGGGCGTTATCGCTGGAACTGTTCAATCGCACCTATTGGGCCCAGGATCCTCGCCTTGTCGCCAAGACTGGGATTGAGAAGATGAAGCAAGCGGTCGCTCTGCTGGACTAAAGGATCGAGAGCTAGCATTGGGATTGTTGTGGGTGCTAGGCTGCTGATTTCTTTCGTATTGCTTGTTGATACTTGTTTGTCTATGGTCCCGAGCTTGAAAGAGGTCCGCTTCGAAATCTGCTCGGGACTCCCCCTGTGACCGCTTGTTCCGATCCGGAAACATTGGCTCAGCGTACCATCAGCCGAAGAGGCTGGTTGGCGGGGGTGATGTCGTGGAGTTGCGCTGCGGTAGGTTGTGGGACTTGGTCAGCGCGCACCCATCATGTGCAGGCTCCTGTCAAAGGTTTGCCCTCTCCCAAGATGGCCCCAGATGCCGTTTCACTGGACGTTGTTTTTCTGCGTCTGGATGCGTCGGCGGAAGAACGATTGCAGGGGATTTGGCAGGAGGTGAACGAACAGTCGATTGAGATAGGGTCGCGAAGGAGGCTAGATGCCAATGGCGTCCGCGCTGCGGTGATTCATGGGGAGTTGCCTGCGGATATCGCGCGTTGGGCGGACGAGGCGGCGGCGCGAGTTCGGGATGATCTGATGGAGCAGACGGGGATGGCTGCCGATGTTCCATCCTTTGTGCAGAAGTTGCAGTGCCGAGCGGGGCGAGCCAAGGAGTTAACGGTGCGTCCGACTCGCACGGAACCGATCTCCATTCTGCGAACGATCGATGGTCGGGTGGTTGGCAAGACGTATACCGATGCGGCACTCTGTTTTCAGATACGTACCTATCCTAAGGGGGACGGATCCTGTCGACTTCGGCTGACACCCGAGGTGCAATACGGACCATTTCAGTCAACCTTCATCGTGCGGGATGCAGCGCTACGACGCGATTATCAACGAGGTCGGGATTCTTGGGAGGATCTGGCCATCGAGGCATCATTAGTGCAGCGGCAGGTCTTGATGATCACGGGGACTCCTGCACGGATGGGGGTAGGTGATCCCTTCTTCTGGACCGAGACGGCAGCCAAGACGAGGGAGCGGGTTCTGCTGCTGATACGGCTCGCGCACACGCAATTGGATGAACGATTTGCGCCCGAGCTGACGGAAGCCGCCAGCAGGGCCGCAGAAAATCCGCTCTAGGTTCACTGCTGCAAGGGATGTGAGCCGGCCATTAGATCAAAATGCTGGGGCGGAAGCTTCCCTTGGGTGTTCCCTAATCTCTTCGGACCACGATGGCTTCTGGGACCTGGGATTGTAGTAAAGCATTGAAATTCCGATAATTTTCAGCAATCTGTTGCTCAGGCAGGCGGCTTCGAGTGTGGTTGTGAGCCTGAGATGGGAATCCTTGGATTCGAAATATTTACTGTTGGCCTGGGAGGCTTCCAAAGATGGCACTGGTGCCGCTGAGAACTGTATTGGATCATGCAGCCGAACATGGATATGGAGTCGCTGCCTTCAACGTCAACAACATGGAGCAGATCCAGGCGATCATGGAAGCGGCGAAAGAAACCGATTCCCCAGTGATCATCCAGGCTTCGCGAGGTGCTAGGTCGTATTCGCAGGATGCTTATCTGCGTCATTTGATGCTGGCCGCTGCCGAATTGTATCCTGAGATTCCGACAGTCATGCACCAGGACCACGGAAACTCCGTTGGCACCTGCAAGAGCGCGATCGACAACGGATTCACTTCCGTGATGATGGATGGATCCTTGATGGAGGATGGGAAGACTCCCGCCAACTACGACTACAACGTCAAGATCACGCGCGAGGTGGTGGAGCTAGCACATCGCCGAGGTGTTTCTGTCGAAGGCGAACTGGGATGCCTGGGTTCTCTGGAGTCAGGTGAGGGGGAGGCCGAGGATGGGCATGGAGCCGAGGGGAAGCTAAGCCATGATCAGTTGCTGACCGACCCGGACGAAGCGGCGAGGTTTGTTGCTGCAACGGGTGTTGATGCACTGGCGGTGGCGATCGGAACCAGTCATGGTGCTTACAAATTCACACGCAAGCCGGATGGCGAAGTGCTGGCGATGGAACGCATCGAAGCGATCCATCGAAAGATCCCCAACACCCACTTGGTGATGCACGGTAGCAGTTCGGTGCCGCAAGAGCTTCAGGACATCATCAATCAGTATGGTGGCAAGATCAAACAGACCTGGGGTGTCCCTGTCGAGGAGATCCAGCGCGGGATCAAGAGTGGCGTTCGCAAGATCAACGTCGACACCGATTGCCGCCTGGCAATCACAGGGGCGATTCGTAAGGTGATGTTCGAAAGCCCGGACAAATTCGACCCGCGTGATTTCCTAAAGCCGGCGCGGGAAGCGATGAAGAAAGTCTGCGTCGAGCGGATGGTGCAGTTTGGCCAGGCTGGCAATGGCTCCAAGCTCCAGAAGAAACTCAGCTGACGCCTCTCGGTGTCTCGGATGTGCTCATCGAAATGGCCGGATCCCGTTGCCTAGACGAAGGAACGGGGCCGGCTTTTTTCTTGGAATGTTCCAAGGCTGGAAGCTGTCGATCGAAACGATTTCCTGAAGAATGCTCCCAGCAGGGCCCGGAAACTGGCTTCATCGGGCGATTGTGGGGGGGCGGTTGCACTAGAGAAGGATGGAAGGTGCGGACAGATTTTTTCGGGGACGGGGGTCAAAGGTCGAACAAGGACTAGTCATCGTGTTATCAGAGATTCAGTCCGCATCGGTCATGGATTTTCCTTTTCTGCTGGTCTGTCAGGGATGGGGTAGCGGGTTACAATTTTGGAACGTTGAAGTTAGATGAAACACCCTGTGGGGCACCCCTAAGGATCGGCGGACAGGCACGCCACCGATTTGGATGATGCCGTCGGGCTTAAGGAAGTGAAGGAGTCAGCTGGATGGCGGAGTCATTGCCGGCGGGTTCGGTGGTGGAAGCGGATGGGATCGAAGTTCCCCTGAGAACACCGTGGTTGGCTGCCATTCTGGGGTGGTTGATCCCGGGAACCGGCCACCTCTACCAAGGTCGTAAGTTCAAGGGATATCTTTTTCTCGTGACTGTCCTGGGGCTCTACCTTCTAGGTATGGTCATTGGGAACGGTCGGGTCGTCTATGCATCCTGGAAGCCTGAGGATCGGCGATGGCACTACGTTTGCCAGTTGGGTGTCGGCCTCCCATCTCTTCCTGCCGCGATCCAGGCGTGGCGTTCTCGGCCAGGTCGTCCGCCTTTGTGGAACGGTTGGATGTCCAGGCCCTCCGACATGCAGATGCTGGATCGATGGCACAAAGAGTCTTCTGCAGGCTTCGATATGGGAACTCTATTCACCATGGTGGCGGGGCTTTTGAATTATTTGGCAGTCTTTGATGCGTTTGGAGGTCCATTGGGACCAAGTGGCAAACGCGACGAGTCTTCCGAGGGGAAGTCCTAGTGAATCGTCGGGCCGGGCGGTGAGGGGCGCTTTCGATTGCCAGTACCAAATGCTTTCCTCTCATTCGTGGGATCGGCCAGTGACCTGGGTACCGATGGCTGCCGAACCGGTTAGCGATTCAAATCATACTGGGCGAACCACTCTCGGGACGAAAACGTTTTCTTGTCGTGCTGGAAAGATCGAGCGGGTGTTCTGGCCGATATTGGGTCCTCTGGATATCGAAGAGTTGAAGGCGAAATCATGCAATTGATCGAAACCATGCGAGCGCGGATGGGAACAGCGTTGAGGGGTTGGGTGGAACAACCGGAGAAGCATGCACGCCTGATGGCGGCCGCGAAGAATCCAGAGCATGGAGATTACCAGGGCAATATGGTGATGGGGCTTGCCAAGACCCTAGGGCAGGCACCCGAAGAAGTGGCTTCGCGGATCCGCGATCACCTTGCGAAAGATCCGATGTTTTCGTCTGTCGAAGTGGCTGGGAAAGGTTTCATCAATATTCGATTGGCCGACCAATGGATTGCCGAGCAGGTCCAAAGTATGACCCGTTCCGATCGTCTTGGCGTCCAACCAACCAAAGAGCCGAAGTGCATTGTGCTCGATTATTCCTCGCCGAATGTCGCCAAGCCGATGCATGTGGGGCATGTTCGATCGACCGTCATCGGCGACTCCATCGCCAGGACGCTGCGCTACCTAGGGCACCGCGTCGTCACCGACAATCACCTTGGAGACTGGGGTACGCAGTTTGGGATGATCATTTATGGATACAAGCATTTCCGGGACGACAAAGCATACGAACAGTCCCCGGTGGCCGAGTTGAGCCGACTGTATCGGTTGGTGCACGAAGCCATTGAGTATGAGGATCTGAAGGAAAGTCTTCCAGTAAAGAAGAAACAGCTAGCGGAGGCACAGGCGAGATACCAGGCGATGTGGGATGGCAAGTCGCCAGATCCAGCCGATAAGAAGCTGTTTCAGGCGTATCAGCAGCAGGCTCGTGATATCGATAAGTTTGCCGAACAACTGGAGCCATCTGTCGAGAAATTTCAGAGATTGCAATCCGACAAAGCGTTTTGTCAATTGGTTGCCTCGCATCCCGGAATGAACTCCAGGGTGCTGGCGGAAACCGCCAAACTGCATGAAGGCGATCCGGAGAACCGAAAGCTTTGGGACCAATTCCTCCCTCCGTGCCTTGAGGAAATCCACAAGGTGTATCGACGGCTTGGAGTTCAGTTCGATATGGAATTGGGGGAAAGCTACTATCATCCGCATCTTGAGGAAGTAGTAGAAAAGTTGCTGGAAGATGGAAAGGCCACGGTTAGTGACGGAGCCGTTTGTGTTTTTCTAAAAGATTTCGCGGCTCCCATGATCATCCGAAAGCAGGATGGTGCATTTCTCTACGCCACAACCGACCTGGCGACGGCAGATTATCGCTTAAAACAGTTCCAGCCGGACGAAGTGCTGTATGTCGTCGATCATCGGCAACGAGATCATTTCAAAATGCTGTTCCAAGTGATTCGCGATATCTATGGCGACCAATGCCAATGGCGGCATTTGTCTTTCGGGACGGTGCAAGGTCCGGATGGCAAGCCAATCAAAACGCGGTCAGGATCCGTGATTGGTTTGGAATGGCTATTGGATGAAGCGGTGGGGCAGGCGCGAAAGATTCTGGAGGATCCTGAACGTCTAGAAAAAATGGAGGCGCCGCTCAATCGTCAGGAGATGGACCACATTGCTCAGGTAGTTGGGTTGGGTGCGGTGAAGTATGCGGATTTGATGCATAATCGTGAAAGCGATTACAAATTCGACATCGAGAAGATGATCCAGTTTGAAGGCAATACCGCAACCGCTTTGCAGTACAGCTACGCACGAATTCAAAGCATTCTCGAAAAATCGGGGATAACGCCAAGGAGTTCCATACGGGATTTCTCGATCGTGCTAGGGGCCCCGATCGAGCGGGAATTGGGGCTGCATCTCCTTCGATTTCATGATGTCTTAGAGTTGTCGATGGAAGAATATTTTCCGAACCTTATCGCCAGCTATCTGTTTGACCTCTCGAAGCTGTTCGCATCCTTTTATGATCGCTGCTCGGTTTTGAAGGAAGAGAATCAGGAGCTTCGCAAGTCGCGACTGCATTTGGTGGAATGTGTTGGAATGGTACTGAAGCAAGGGCTTGCACTATTGGGCATTGATGTAGTGCAGCAAATGTAGATTTACCTACAGAAATAGCCCATCGATGCGTCGGAGTGTTGACAGAATGTCAAATCAAGGGGAGACTTAAACCTGGGTTGAAAATAACGTTGCGCGACATCGTTGGATTGTTTTCAGGACGCCAACTGTTGATGTTGTGTGGCTGTAGCATGTTCATTTCTCAGAAGGAGTAATCCATTGGCCAGGACTGCAAAGGGTTCGGAGTCGGTGAATAAGTCGCAGATCATTCGTGAAGCGAAAGCTGCGAATCCGAAAATGAAGACAGGAGCGCTTGCTGCATTGCTGGCCGAACAGCATGGCTTGACCGTGACTCCTCAGTTTGTCAGCACTGTGTTGTCGCAGGCAAAACGAAAGAAGGGGATCAGCCGTGGTGCTCGGGCGAAGGCCGACAAGAGCGTGAAGGCTGTCCGGGTTAGCAGCAAGAGCCCTTCGGTGACGATGGATCAATTGAAAATCGCCAAGAAGCTGGTGACGCAGTTGGGCGGTATCGACAAGGCGAAGGCTGCAGTGCAGATGCTTGCAGAGATCCTCGAGTAATCGCTCGGCAGTTGTTGGAATCCTAACGAAAACGGCCACTCCAAACAGTGGCCGTTTTTTTTCTGTAGCTCATTACCTAGCAAGGAATCGATTCGCCCAGATTGCGTCGGTTCCGTGTAGTGGAGGAACCTTTGGCGCGGCTGGGCAGATGCTAGGGGGCCGGGCTGATGTCAAAGATCGACACCCAATTCCTTTAGGCGTTTTTTCGCCTGTTCTTCGGTCGTCTGCTTCAATGACTCAATCGCTACGGGCATGCCTTCTTGTCGGGTTGATTCGTGAGCGGCTTCCATGAAGTAGAACATCGCGACAGTTTCGGTTGGGGCAACCGGAGCGGGACCACCGATAAAGAAGTCGCCGATGGCCTGCACCAGTGGTCCATAGCCCTCATACTTCGCGCTGGAATCGATGGCATCCGTCCCAAAAGTCATAAGACCATAATCAGATTTTCCGTCACGAATGCCGCGGAAGGTTCCAAGTTTGCCCCCTTTCCATTGTCCGGTCACGGTATCGGCTCCATTGGATTTGGTGCGGGAAACCATTTCGATTTCTTCGCCCATCGCCGTAAACAGCGTCTCCACTCCATGGATTCCGTACCAGAAAAGGTCGGGATGGGTAGGATCGGTTGGAGCGGGTCCCCAGGAAATTGCGCCCACCAGTTTTCCTTCTTCACGAAGTGTTTTGGATTTCAAGATGGAGGGGCTGAACCGGAGGGATGAGCTGCTGAACCATCGGGAATGAAAATGTTTGGCGGCCATATCGATCGCTACGGCATCGGCAAGCGAACCAGCTAGCGGTTTGTCGATGAATACCGGCTTACCGCTTCGAAACACGGGAATCGCCTGCTGGAGATGGGGGCGGCCATCGACACTCTCCAGAAGCACGGCATCCACCTGTGTCAGCAGTTGGTCGATCGATTCGACGATGGTGACTCCCATTTCCTTCATTTGCTTGGTGTACTCTCCGACGCGATCTCGACTGCTTGCTAGATCCTGGCTGCCTCCAGGGAAAGCTGCCACAACGTCCATTTTGGCGAGTGCACCCGTTGCGGCTGGGTCGTTCATCAATTTAGTGAACGCGATGGCATGGGATGTATCCAATCCGATCATCCCGACTCGCATGATTGGCATCGCGGATTCCTCCTGATTGGCAGGGATAGGTTCCTTGGCGATTGCTGGAGATGCCGTGGTAAAAATCAAGGCAGCGAGCCAGCTGAAACAATGGTTGACGAGCTTCTGCGTGTTGAAGAATGGATGGAGGCGGGCGGGGAGGGGCATTGGGGAAACCTTTTGATTTGCAGGAAGATCAAGCACAGAGGAACGCAGTAGCTGACTTGGGCAAGCCAGTTATTTTGGCTGTGGCCAGTTTAAATGCCGGTGGAGAAAATCAAATGTCTTTTTGCCGTTGATGGTGTGGGGACCGACAAACCATTCGATTTCTGTTTGGTCGGCAAGTTTCAATTTTGCCTCATAAAGATGCTGCACTTTCGCGTACTCCAGTGCCACGCGTTCATCGGGTGCAACGCCATCGAAGTGACCTCGTTCGACCATGAAGGGCCGGGGTGCGATGAGCGTAGCCATCTCGGCATAGTTAAAGGTGCGGCCGAGATCGAATTCAAAAATCTCGTACTCCATCGTCCACACGTAGCTGTATGGGCTGCTGGAACTGGCGTTTTTCCAGACCCAATCGTTGAAGTCGGCTGAGCAGATGGAGAGGCAGTAGTCGGGAACAAGCGGTGGAATCCGCATGGCGCTTTTTCCCCCGTAGGAAAGTCCGTAGAAGGCGATCCGCTTCGGATCGACCGAGGGCAGCGTCTTTAGCCAGTCGACGATTTGCTGGTGCTGCGGCACGATCGTTGAGAAAAGGGTTTTTCCAAGCGGATTGCTCTTTCGCTGCAGGGTGCGAAAGCGATCGTGGAAAAGATACAAATTCTGCGGTGCGAAGACGATGAAACCTCGCTGGGCCAAACTTGCTGCGACGTCGTGATAGGCTTCGTGGTCTCCCTCGATGACATCGATGGGACGTCCTTCCAAGCCATGCTGAAAGACTACCACCGGTCGTCGCTCGCCGGGCTGGATCCCCTTGGGTAGCAGCAGCGAACCGTAGGCAAACACGTCGGGATAGACCGGCAGTCGGATTTCGTAGCCGGTCCATGTATCCTTGTCGAACTGAAGGCGGCTTTCAGGGGCCAAAGGCAGGGCTTTCTGTTCCCACTGGCCGATGATCGACTCTCGGAAATCGCTTCGAAATCGCACGATGCTTTTCTCAAAACCTTCGATGCTGGATGTATCGAGCGACGACCAGTAGCGGGCACGCTCTTCGTGGACCAAGTCGAGTCGCTGTTGCTGGAAGCGATCCCATTTCTCAAGTGAGTTTAGACGCTGCTGCGTTTTGGATGGTCCTGGAATTTTTTCCTGGACCACCGGTGCGATCGGCTGACTCTGTTCGATTTTCCAATCCGAAAGAATCATCTGAATGGCTGGCCATCGTACCTGGCTGTTTGGCATTCCCTCACTGTAGATTTTCAGCGAGTTTTCCAGTTGCCACGGTGCTAGCAGCCCCGTCGCAACGCTCCATTCCTCCTTCGACTGATCGGCGGATGGCCCACTGAGTTTACCTGGCGCACCTCCCTCGCCAGGGATGTCCACCTGGGGACCCGCTTGCGCGTCGATCACCGCAATCCGAGGGGCGATCATCGCAGCCAGTTGCGCATCGCCAAACGATTCCAGCAGGCCATGAACATTTCGATGGATCGGTTCTTCCCAGATCGTCCTCCGATCCTTGAAGTGGCCGCTGATGCAGGCGGAATCAAAGGCATCGGAAACGGCTGCTGCATGGAGTGCGATCCAGCCACCTTCGCCCCAGCCGGCGATCATGGTGGGGCAGTTGGGATAGGTCTTTCGGAGCGCCTGAATGCCGCTGAGCGACTCCTGGACGTGGTAGCCCAGCGGATGTCGTCCGAGTTCAAAGGCGCTGCGGTAGATAAACTCCTGGTCAGTCATTTTGGCGCGGCCGCGTCTGGCTTCGCGATCTCGTTGCAGCACCGAAGGGATCAGGACGGCACCCCCCGATTGGATGCATTGCCGAGCTGTCGAGGGCTGATCGGGGAGGTCCGCAACGAGCTCCTGCGGGGACTGGGAGGCATCGGGGACAAGTACCACGAGAAACGCGGGTGTGGTGGCTGGCAACCACAGGAGGCCTTCGGCATCGACACCTGGATAGATTGGCCAGCGGACCCAGTGCAATCGATCACCATGGGGCGACGCCTTATTCTCGGAATCCTGTAACGGAGATTGTAGGACTAATGTGGGATCCTTTATGGGCTGATCCGCAAGACCGATACGATACCGAAGGTTTTCGCGCAACGGCTCCATCGACCTATTGAAGGCGGCCACGTCCGATCTTCCTGCCTCTGGTCGAGGCCAGCTTTGCTTCCTTTTCTCTTGGCTAGCTTCTAGCTCTCGCAGAAGGAATCGATCGACCCCAGCCACCAGTTCGCTGGCGATATCCCCCTGCATCCTCAGTGGCTCTGTCAGAGGCAGAACGGCAGGGGGGGCTTGGGCTGGAGCGACACGGGGTGGAAGAAATATCTGAGCAGCTTGGAGTAGCAGCAGAGCAAGTAGTGAAGCGGTGACGCGTGAAAGCCTTACCGGAGTCGAAAGCATGATAGTCTTCCTGGTGATTTTCGTGAGAAACGTGATCTAGTCGGAAAAGGGTGGGCCTGCATGGCCATCCCGGTCCAGTCCGACTTCGGTCACGTACCATCGTGCAGGGGTTGCGAGCTGCGGAGGTAGGCGAGTAGGTCTCGTACTTGGTCTGAGGAAAGCGCGTCGAGGAGCCCCTCGGGCATCAGCGACTGTGTCTGAGGGGTGAGCGACTGGAGTTGGGAGCGTCGCAGGCCATGCGCCTGTCCGTCGACACCTTTGAGGACCAGTTCATCTCCAAGGTCGCTTTCGATGAATCCAACCAGCAGCACATCTTCCTCAGTCAATGCTGCGAAAGACTGGTATCCCTCTCGCACTTCCAGATTGGGTGCCACGATATGAAGGAGAAGGGAAGCGAGTTGGTCGCGTTGGTAGCTAGTCAGGTCGGGTCCTATCTGTCCTCCTTGGTCAAAAAGGCGATGGCAGCGGCCGCAGTGATTGGTGAACAGCTTTTTCCCAGCGTAGGGATCTCCCTGTTTTTCCTGCAGCATCGCGGAGAAGGAAGCAACTTTCTGCTGTGCGGTTGCCAAATCGATCGAACCTGTGGGGGGGTACCAGGGATCGAGCGACTGGAGGAGTTGCGGATCGGGATGAAGTCGCATGGCTCGTACCGCTTCGATGGGAAGCGACTGGGCATCCACCTTGCCATCGACCACCGCGTCTCGCCACGCAAGGCTCCATGCCAAACGGCTGGCCAATGTCATCCCTGCGACCTTGCGCATCGGCTCCTCCATCGTGGGCCACACTTCAATAAGACGGCTTGCGATCTGCGGTTGATCGTATCGGCTTAGGGAGGCGAGCGCCGCATCGCGAAGGGAGGCGGGAGTATTGGCATCGGTCGCTAGCGTCAGCAATTCGGGCATTGCGGCCGACTGCGGCAATTCTCCCAGGATGCGGATCCACTGGACCTTCAACGAAGGTGGAACCGTAGGATCTTTCCAGCCGGCGATGACTTCGGTCACCGCCTCTGCATCGCCGCGGCGAAGTTTCAAGGTCGTGGTGGGGGGGCCAAGTGCCGCAAGTTGCTCCAGCAGTTCGTTGGGGACACCCGCCAGAGACCGGCCTTCGAAAGCCTGTTCGAAGGCTTGAAGCGATGCCGCAATGGCATTTGCGGCATGAGGTCCTTTTTGGTCTGCAACCTTCGCGATTGCCATCTGAGCGGCATGGTAGGATTCACGGGTTCCCTGCCTTAGCCAGCGTTGGATGAGATTCGGTGCGATCCGTTCCGGGAGGAGCGGATGTTGCCAGCAGGAGGCTCGTTCAAGCAACTCTGGCAGAATCAGTGCATGCTGGTCGGCATGCCGTTCCACGGCCCACCAGGCCATCAATGGCAATGTTGGGTCCTGAGGATCGATAGGCCGCTGCAGGAGTCTGCCAAGAAGCGGGACCGCTTGTTCTGCGGGGATACGGATCATCGATGAAGCGATTTGGGCCAGAACGATTGGATCCAGCTCCTGTGAGATGGCCGTTCGCAGCGGCTCTATTCGTTCCGCCTGTAGCTGCCCATCGTCCGTCATCAATCGCCAGATCCAGGCGCGGACATGGGGATCAGGATGCGTCAGCCAGAGAGTGGGATCGAGTTGGAGAGCTGGATCGGAATCGGCGAGCAGAGTATCGGCGAGATAGCCGCAAAGGTGGAGCGTCCAAAGGTACTCAAGAGCATGGGGGCTGGTCGATTGCGACATTTGCAGCAGTCGATCTACCGCCTGATCCTTCAGCGGATGATCGGCAATCAGGCGTCTAGCCATCGATCGCTGCCAACGGTATGGATGTTCCAGCGTGTCGACCAATTCCCGCAGGCTGGAGATGTCCTTGGACTGAGACCACGCTGGATTCCACTTCAGCGGCATCGTCGAATCGGGGGCTCGATTCGGGCTTAGTCGATAGACCCGACCGTGGTCGCGATCCATTTTTCCGACGTGAGCATAGAGGTGGGCGACCTGAAAATCGTACCAGTCACAGACGTAAGCGGCTCCATCGGGTCCATCCTGAATAGCGACTGGTCGGAACCACTTGTCCTGACTGCTTACCGCATCGCGAAGGTCTTTCGTGGCGAAGGTAGCTCCCCGACGTAAAAGCTCGGTCTCGATCAGTTTCCCATGGAGCGGGTCGACCGCCAGCAAGGTAGGGCGATCGGGATCGGCCAGTGCGGTACCCTGGAGCATCAGCAGGGTGTGAGAGAACCTTTGGATCGGGTCATGCTGCATTGGCAGGAGGTAGCCGAACGAATACGGATTCGAAAGGCTTCCATGTTTGGTGAATCCTTTGCGGTAGTAGCCCCCCTGCTGGTAATGGAAGCCGCGCGTATCGCCACCGTTGTGGCCCGAGAAAATTTCTCCATGATCATCGATCGCAACGCCGAACGCATTTCCTCCACCCTCCGCGAAGATCTCGTAGATTCTCTTGATTGGGTGGTAACGCCAAATCAGTTGCCCCAGGCTTTTGATCGGGGGATCCTGCGAGTTGGATCGGATGGCGGCGGTGACAGTCGAGCCTTGCGCCGCATACAGCCAGCCATCGGGACCGAAGCATAGGCTGTTGGCGACCGAATGCGTATCCTCAAGTCCAAAACCCTCCAAGTGCACTTCTGGATTTCCATCGGCGCGGCCATCCTGATCGCGATCGGCATAGAAAAGCAGGTAGGGAGGATTGAGCACCCAGGCGCCATCGGTCGTTGGTGCCACTGCCGTAGCGATATTTAAACCATCGACGAAAACGGTCTCTGTCTCCAAGGTTCCGTCCGCATCACGGTCTTCGTGGATTGTAATTTTATCCCGTCCAGCCACATGCCCTTCTCTTCCCGGCGCGATCGGCAGTTTGTCGTACACAATCCGCCAAAACTGGTCGCGGCTGAGCGCCTGGATGCCGGCCGGTTCGGGGTATTGCAGATACTGCACAACCCAAAGCCTTCCAGCGGGATCAAAGCTGGTCATGAGCGGTTGACTGATCTGCGGTTCATGAAGCAACGACTCCCATTGCCATTTCGGTGGCGTCTGAAATTGTTGCAGTGCCTCCTTTGGGCTCAGTGCAGGGCCGGTCGGTTGATCTTCCGGTGCCTGACTTAAAGATGGCTGGGCGGCTGAAATCAGCAGCAGCGGATAAAGAAGAACCGAAAGGGAAAACCGCTTCGGGGTCATGAGGGACCTCGTCGAGTAGTCGAGGGAAGGCGGGAAATGGCGTAGGGGACAGCGCTGGAAAGTGTGATGGGCATCCGAGGGAATCGAGACGGGATTGGGATGTGCCCGCAAACTACTCCTCAGGTGGATCCCGGGTCATCATTCGATTGTAACGCACGGTGCCGAGGCTCTGGCAACCTTTTCGTCGACTTCCGAAAGACCGCCCGAAGTCTCGGTTGCAGTCTGAATGCGCCAGCGGCAATGCAGGTTGAATGCGAGCGGCGTGCCACAATGGGTTTGTGGTACATTGAGGAGCATCGACATCCATTGCATTGTTCTGGCTGGTCCCATGAACTTCTCGGGATCAGTGGAGTCGAATAGTTCTTATTGGTTTTGTTATAGGGCCTGGGCAGTATGACGGGAAATTTCTTTCGATCGGCGAACTGCTTCTCCGCGTCTCGTTGGGCAGCAGTGATTGGGTTCGCGGCCATTCTGATCGGAGGTGGTGACCAGAGCAGGCTGTTGGCGCAAGAGGAAGCGGCGCTCAATACGCAGGAAGAGACGATACCTCGACGTTCGGGAGACGAGACCATTGCCGGCTTCGATTGTCCGGATGGATTTTCGGTCGATCTGTTTGCTGCTGAACCGATGGTGCGACAGCCTATTGGATGCGCGTGGGACGATTCCGGCCGTTTGTGGATTGCAGAGAACGAAACCTATTCGGAAAGGCAGGTGAATTTTCATCCCGATCTGAAAGACCGAATCGTGATTCTCGTCGACACCGATGGCGATGGCCGCGCCGATCAACGCAAGGTGTTTCACGATAAGTTGCAGAGACTGACCAGCGTGGAGATCGGATACGGAGGGATCTGGGCGATGGCTCCTCCTTCCCTTTACTTTATCCCCGACGCCGACGGCGACGATGTGCCCGACGGGCCCGCTCGGGTGATCCTGGACGGGTTTGACTCCGATTCTGTTCGGCACAATCTTGCCAATGGCTTGAAGTGGGGGCCCGACGGATGGCTTTACGGCAGGCATGGAATTCTTGCGGGGGGCAAGGTGGGGCCGCCCGATGCGACGGAGGCGGAGCGGGTGGCGATTGGTCCGGGGATCTGGCGATACCATCCCGTTGAAAAGCGATGCGAAATGGTGACGCATGGAACAACCAATCCCTGGGGTTCCGATTGGGATGCTCACGGCAACCTTTTTTTCATCAATACGGTGATCGGGCATCTGTGGCACGCCATCCCCAACGCTCATCTGCAGCGGATGTATGGGGAGGATGCCGATCCGCACATCTACCAGCTATTGCCACAAGTGGCCGATCATGTCCACTGGAATTCCTCGGCGGAGACCTGGAGCGACATTCGGAAGATCGGGATTTCTCCCGAGACAGACAAGGCGGGAGGTGGGCATGCGCATGTCGGGATGATGATCTACCAGGGTGCGAATTGGCCAGAGGCCTACCGACATCAGCTCTACACGATCAACTACCACGGCAAACGGATCAATCGCGATCGGTTGGAGCGACAGGGGGCGGGCTTTGTCGGGAAACATCAGTCCGATTTGTTTGAGGTGGAAGATCCTTGGTTTCGCGGGATCGATCTGGTGTCCGGCCCCGAAGGTGCCGTCTACGTACTGGATTGGTCCGACATCGGGGAATGTCACGATGACGACGGCATTCATCGCGGTAGCGGTCGGATCTACCGCTTGCGGTATGGACAGGCGGGATGGGATCGTCAGGCTTTGGGGGCGTTAAGCGATCGGCAGTTGATTGATCGGTTGGCTCATGAAGATGTCTGGCATCGCCGAATGGCCCGTCGCGTCCTTGTCGATCGCAAGCATGCCGGAAAACTTTCAGACGATGCGCTCGAAAGATTGAAAACCGTCGCTTCCTTGAAGGCGGATGGGGACAACGGTCGCTTGGAAGCGCTTTGGACGCTGGCTTCGTTGGGGGAGGCGACGCCGGAGTGGTTGATGATTCGTCTGACGTCATCCCTCCAGGAATCCTATCGTACCGTGGGAGACGCGTCCTATCGCATCGCCTGCCTTCGCCTGTTGATGGATCGACCGACAGATGATCCAGCGGTGGCCAAGATGGTTTTGAGCTACTGTCAGGCGGAATCGGATCCCTTGGGTTGGTTGTATGCAGCGTCTTTGGTCGGAAATATCCGCTCCCAGGAGGTCTGGGAGATTCTTGCGACGCTGGCAGCGAAAACCGACTTAGAAGAGGACCGCGATTACCCCGCCGTGCTTTGGTCGGGAATGAAGGAGCATGTGGCAAGGCAACGGAGCAAAGCGCTGGAGCTGCTGAGCAAGCCTGGTACGAAGTCGATCGATCGCTGGATTGCCCGACGACTGGCATCCGACTGGCAGCACGACCAGTCGCTTCGTCAAGGCATCGCTGACTGGCTGGGCAGTGCCAATCGATCGAAAGAGCGAGCTTATGCGGTGCTGCAGGGCATGCTGGAGGCGTTGCAGGGGCGACGTCGCGTGGAGATGCCCGAGGGATGGCGTCGCGCCGATGCACAGCTTCGTCGAGATGCTTCACCGGAGATCCAGTCGACGCTGGACCGGCTTGGACTATTGATGGCCGATGGTGTCGCCGAAGGGCAGTTGATGGATCTGTTGGGCGACTCGAATGTTCCGATCAGTCAGCGTCGTGAAGCGATTCGTTCGTTGAGTGAGGCTAGGTCGAGTGGTCTTCGCGAGCGGCTCAAACCACTACTGACCGATCGGGATCTAGGCCGCGATGCCATCGTCGCGTTGGGGATGACGGGACAGAACGAGGTTTGGGATGATCTTCTGGAAGTTTTCCCTCGGTTGCAAACGCCCGGTCGACGCGCGGCGATCGAAACGTTTGCTGCCAATCGGGATGGCATGATCCGTTTGGTGGATGCAATCGAAAAAGGGAGTGTCGCGCGGGGCGAAGTTCCCGCCGCCACCTTGCGGCAGCTGCATTGGTCGGGAGATCAGGCGCTGCAGGGCAGGCTGGAGGCGCTTTGGCCGGGCATGCAGTGGTTGACGGAGGAAGGTCGGCAGAGAATGGCAGCGCTCGATAACGAGCTGACGGAGCTTTCCGTCGCCGAAGGAAGGGCTACGTTGGGTCGTGCTCTCTGGAACAAGCACTGTGCCTCTTGCCACAAGCTGTTTGGGGAAGGGGGAGCTATTGGCCCAGAGTTAACGGGGGCGCAGCGTGGAAACATCCGGTACTGGATCGAAAACATCGCCGATCCCAGCACTTCGGTAGCCGATCGATTCCGAGTGTCCCTGTTTCTTCTTCGCGATGGCCGCATCGTCACAGGCGTGCCCCTCCAGGAGGATTCCCAGGTGATTCTCGTTCAGACCCCTACCGAGCAGACTCGCATTTTGAAGGAGGATCTGGAAGAGCGTCGAGCTTCCGCGAAATCGCTGATGCCCGACGGCCTGATGGATCTTATGACCGCGGAAGAGCGGAGGGATTTGATGAAGTATCTGATGAGTCCGATTCAGGTGACGGCTGCACCTTAGTCTCCTTACCCAGTTGGTGTTCACCATGGGTCGGGGACTGGCCAAATGGGAGTCGGGCTGGTTACCATGAAGCGATCGACCTGCCTATTCTTGCACCCCATGCCGTTCCGCCGTTTGATCCAAGCGATGCCCACGAATCGATGTCGCGATCATGGCTGGTAGGGAAGGGGGAAGTCCGCTGGAGAGGTCGTCGATCGATCCCAGGAGAGGGCGACGGAGTCCAGGATTCCGCTAGCCTTCTACCATCCTTTCCCACGAGGAGCGAACGTATGTGTTTTCGAATGTGGAATGCTCGCAACACGGCATTCATTCTGGGGATGATTCTGCTGGCGACGAGTTTTCCGGGGAGAGCGTTTAGCCAAAATGCCGACTCGGTGAAGATCGTGTTTGTTGCGGGTGGTCCCAGTCATGATTTCGGATCACATGAGCACTATGCCGGTAGTCGACTGCTGGCCGACGCTCTGAGAAGCATTCCGGGGGTGGAGTGCGAGATTGTGCGCAATGGATGGCCGGCAGACGAGTCGGTGTTCGAGGGAGCCGATTCGGTAGTCATTTACTCAGATGGCGGTGGCGGTCATCCTGCCAATGCTCATCTGGAAACGCTGGGCAAGTTGATGGACCGCAAGGTAGGGCTGGTCTGCATCCATTACGCAGTCGAAGTCCCCAAGGGGGAGGTGGGAGATAAGTTTCTCCAGTGGCTGGGAGGCTACTTTGAGACGCACTGGTCGGTCAATCCGCATTGGAAGGCGGAGTATCCGAAGATGGTGGAGCATCCGATCACCCGAGGCGTTGCACCCTTCGCGGCCCAGGACGAATGGTACTACCACATGCGGTTTCGACCCAACATGGATGGGGTGACTCCGATCCTCTCGGCACTTCCACCAGCCGAAACGCTGAATCGTCCGGATGGTGCGCACAGTGGAAATCCCGATGTCCGCAAGGCGGTTGCCAATGGAGAGTCACAGCATCTGGCTTGGGCGTACCAGCGACCCAATGGTGGCCGATCGTTTGGATACACCGGTGGGCATTTCCATTGGAACTGGGGTAGGCCTGAGATCCGTAGACTGGTGGCCAATGCCATTCTCTGGACAGCGACCGGAAGCGTTCCTGAGGGTGGCGTACCTACGTCACCACTTGGGGTTCCCAGGTTGATCGAAAATCAGGACGAGCAGTTGCCATCCGATCTGCCGGTCGATGCCCTGAGAAAGCAGTTTCAGCTCATTTCTGCTGCCTCCCGTTCTACCGGCGGTGCGACTCAGAAAGAGGGCCGGAAGCTCTTTGAATCGCCAGTGCTTCGGGCTGCCAGCCATCCCGAACCGCTAGCCTTCGATATCGATGTTCGCGGCGTCAGGAAACTTTATCTTTCGGTCGGCGATGGCGGTGATGGTTTTTCCTGCGATTGGGCTGACTGGGTCGATCCAGTTTTGGTTTCGGGCGAACGAAAGGTTTCGTTGCTGGACCTTCCTTGGAAGAACACAACGACCCAGTGGGGGCAGGTTCGCAAGAATGCCAACGCCGGTGGCCAACCGCTTCGGACCGCTTCAGGCAAGCCGATCGCTAAGGGGATCGGCACGCACGCAGTGAGTCTCCTGGAGATTGAACTGCCGGAGGGATTCGATCGGTTCCAAGGCGCGGTAGCGATCGATTTTGGAGGTGCCTCTCAGAATGTCGGACAAACCAGCAGTCTCCAGTTCGCCGTCTATGCAGACGCTCCGCCTACCAGCCAGTCGGTTGACTCCAATCTACTTCGCGACCCGGAATTCGCGACGGCGGGGCTGGATGTTTTCGATGGCCTGGAAGTAACGCTGGCCGCTTCGGAACCGGAACTAAAGAGCCTCACCAATTTGGATATCGATTATCGAGGGCGCGTGTGGGTATGCGAGGTGGTGAACTATCGAGGACATAATGGGGAACGGCCCGAAGGGGATCGGATCCTAATCTTGGAAGATACCGACCAGGACGGGGTGATGGATCAATCGAAGGTCTACTATCAGGGGCCCGAAGTCGATTCGGCGATGGGGATCTGCATTCTGGGAAACCAAGTGATTGTCAGCGCGGCGCCCAACGTCTGGGTTTTCACCGATACCGACGGGGACGACAAGCCAGACAAAAAGGAAGCGGTATTCACCAAGACTGGTCAGCCTCAGCACGACCATTCGAACCACAGCTTCGTCTTTGGCCCGGATGGAAAGCTGTATTGGAATTTTGGGAATACGGGACGTGCGATGCACGATGCGGCGGGGAATCCAGTGAAAGATCGATGGGGGCGCCCGATCAACGATTCTGGGAGTCCTTATCGACAGGGGATGGTATTTCGTTGCAACTTGGACTTCACCGACATGGAGGTGCTCGGCCATAACTTCCGCAACAACTATGAAGTGGCCGTCGATTCCCTAGGTACGCTTTGGCAGTCGGATAACGACGATGACGGAAATCGAGCGACTCGCATCAACTACGTCATGGAGTTTGGAAACTTCGGTTACGTCGATGAGATGACCGGTGAGGGGTGGCAGGCGGAGCGGATTGGCTGGGAATCGGAAGTGCCCCAGCGCCACTGGCATTTGAACGATCCGGGAGTGGTTCCAACCATGCTGATCACCGGTGCTGGATCACCCACGGGAATCACCGTCTATGAAGGAAGGCTGTTGCCAAGGGTGTTCTGGGATCAAGTGATTCATTGCGATGCGGGTCCGAATGTGGTGCGAGCTTACCCAGTTGAGCCACAGGGGGCGGGCTATCAAGCTTCGATGGTGCCGCTGCTTACCGGTAGCCGCGACCGCTGGTTCCGTCCCGCGGATGTCTGCGTAGCACCCGATGGATCGCTTTATGTGACCGATTGGTACGATCCTGGGGTGGGTGGCCATGCGATGCAGGATATGGAACGCGGGCGACTTTTCCGCATCGCTCCTCCGGGAACTGCATACCGTGTCCCCAAGTTTGATTTGTCGACTGCGGAGGGTGCCGTCGCAGCTTTGGCCAGTCCGACGCAGGAGGTTCGCTTCCGAGCCTGGATGGCGATTGTGGCGATGGGCGATAAAGCGGTACCAGCCTTGAAGAAAATGGCAGAGGGAGACGAAAGCCGTGCACGGGCCAGGGCCTGGTGGCTGCTAGGAAAGCTGCCCGGGCAAGGGGAAGCCACGGTCAAGGCAGCGATTGCGCACCAAGATCCGGAAATCCGAACAATTGGCATCCGCTTGGCTCGGCAACTGAAGCTTGCTTCATCCACCTGGATGCCATCGCTATTGAAGGATTCCCAGCCCTCGGTTCGACGTGAGTTGGCGATCGCGTTGCACGAGGACACTTCGGATGAGATGCCTGGATACTGGGCCGATCTTGCTGGCGACCTGGATCCTTCGGATCGCTGGGCACTGGAAGCGCTGGGAATTGCCGCCAACCATCGCTGGGCGGAATGCTTGGATGCTTGGATGACCAAGTACCCGGACGCCTGGAACAGCGATGCTGGGAAAAAGATCCTCTGGAGGGCTAGGGCTCCCAAGGCGGCTGAGTTGCTGGTCCGATCGTTGACATCCGCTAAATGGTCGGCCGATCAGCGCGATGCGCTGCTTCGATCGTTTGATTTTCAGGATCCCAAAGAGCGGGAAACTGCATGGCGCGCGATTGCGACCGAAGTGTGCGCCCAACCAGCCGATCGTCGAGACGTGGAGTTAGCGGTTTACGCGGCGACGAAACTGGGGTCCGACGCTGCAGAAAAGATTCCTGGACTGAAAGACTTGGTATCCGAGCGATTGCGGTCGTCCAGCGATCCGAAGGAAGCGGTGCGGTTGGGACGCAAGTTGGGGCTGAAGGGGTTTGGGGAGCTATTCATGGCGATGGCAGAGAAGTCGGGAGTCAATTCCGAGGGGATCTCGGCCACCGATCTGGCGCTGGAAGATGGAAGAGCCGCAGCGATTTCGGAGGCTCTCAATGCCGCTCCAGAATCTCCCAAGGCGCTTCTATGGACTCGGTTGTTAGCGCAAAGCAATCGACCGGAGGCCCGAAAGATGCTGAGCGAATGGCTGGTGAATCCTGAATCTCCCACCCAGGCACGCATCGATGCAGCCGAAGGTCTTGCAAGAACTCCCGATGGTCAACGACAGCTGTTGAAGCTGGCGCAAGAGAATCGACTTCCTGCGGAGGCGAAGGTGATGGTCTCTGCTGCGATGCGGCAGTCCAAGGACGAGGCAGTGCGCAAGGAGTCTGAGCAGTTTTTCCCCGCCAAGAAGGCGTCCGGCGCGGCCCTCCCGCCGATCGCTCAAATGGCCAGTCGTCAGGGGAATCCCGAGCAAGGGAAAAAGATCTTCGATAGCTCCGGCACCTGCGCCCAGTGCCATCAAGTTCAGGGAGGGGGGAAGAACGTAGGGCCTGACCTGAGCGAAATTGGTACCAAACTGTCGCGCGAGGCATTCTATGTTTCGATCCTTGAGCCAAGCGCCGGAATCAGTCACAACTACGAAGCCTATGTGGCTTTGCTGGATGATGATTCGGTGGTCACCGGCTTGAAGATCAACGAAACTGGCGACGAGGTCATCCTTCGCGATGCGAAAGGAATCGACCGGAAATTGGCCAAGAAGGAGATCCAGGAAATCAAAAAGAGCGACAAATCGTTGATGCCGGACAATCTACATGAAGGATTGTCCGAAGGGGATCTGGTCGATCTGGTGGCCTACCTGGAGACTCTGAAAAAGAAGTAATCATCGATCGCTTTCGTGACAAGCATTGTTTTAGGCATGACACGGTCATTACCTGAAGCTGATCCAGGCGTACTTTGTTATCACACCATCGAAGGAAAAAGGCGATGAGAAAGAGGATTTTGGGTTTGGTATTGGCGATGTTGCCGACGCCAGTCGTTTATGGTGAAGATGGGGTCTACCTCAAGGTGGCGGATGTACCTGCGGATTATGCGATCCAAGGGGAGTATTCTGGAATCATCGACGCCAACCAGGAGAAATGGGGAGCTCAGGTGATCGCCTTGGGGGATGGGAAGTACGAATCGGCGGGCTACCGATTGGGGCTTCCTGGGGATGGCTATGAACCGGGGGAGGAGGTTCGGCGAATCGAGTTTCGAACCGAAAATGGCAAAGTAATCGCTGCCAAGGACGAGTTCACTTTTGAGATCAAAGACAAGCAACTGCATGTCATGGATTCCTCCGGACAGCCGCTTGGTAAGTTGACGAAGATCGAGCGAGTCAGTCCTTCAATGGGGAGCAAGCCTCCAGCAGGGGCTGTTGTGTTGTTCGATGGGAAGAACGCGGATGCATTCCAAAACGGCAAATTGTCGCCTGAGGGATACCTGCAAGCCGATTGCACCTCCAAGGAGACATTCGGTGACCATTTTCTGCATCTGGAGTTCTTGACCCCGTTCAAGCCGAAGGGACGCGGGCAGGATCGAGGAAATTCGGGCGTCTACATGCAGGGCCGATACGAACTGCAGGTGTTGGACTCCTTCGGGCTTTCTGGTGAGAACAACGAATGTGGTGGCATCTACTCGATTGCCAAGCCTCGTGTGAATATGTGCTACCCGCCACTCACCTGGCAGACGTACGACATCGAATTCCAATCCGCTCGTTACGATGCGGAAGGAAAGAAGATCAAGAACGCGCGAGCAACCATTCTGCACAATGGCATCAAGATCCACGAAGACTTGGAACTGAAGAACGGGACTCCTGGTAAGGATCCCGAAGGGCCAGGCAACGGTCCCCTGTATCTGCAGGGGCATGGCAATCCAGTCGTCTACCGAAACATCTGGGTTGTCAAACGCTAGTCATTTGGCTGGCCATACAATAGAAAATGCCGGGGCCTTTCGGCCCCGGCGTACCCGCCCCCTGGGTATTTCTTCATGTTCCGATGGTTTCCGGGTTCCCCTTCGTTTATCCGGAAACGATTGTCTTTGGTGGACTCTGTGTGCTCAGTATCGCCACTGCAATCCAATGATTCCTGCCTGTAGGCTGTAGTCGGATTCTCGCAGTTGGTATTTGGGAGCCACTGCCTGGAAGGGGTTGTTCAAGTCAACCTGCAGACTTGGATCGATCTGCTCGGAAGCACGTGCCAAGCTGGTCAGCGACAGGTAGTTGTAGCCGAAGGTGAGATCGATATTGCGGGTCAGTCGATAACCCAGGGAGACTCCAAACTCCGGGCTGACGACGAAGGTGTCATCGTCGTAGACACCTGCGTTGGTGTTTCGGGCCAAGAGACCTTGGGATTCGATAGTACCGTTGATCGATCGCTGACCTTCGATGGTGACAACGCGGTTCAGGTTCCCTAGCCCCATCTTGAACTGGAGGTCCAAAGACCAGTTACCCCATCGGGAGAACCTCTGCAACCCAATCGTCCCCGCATCGTAACTGTTGTCGGTTGCAAAATGGTCTTTGACCTGGAGCACGTTGATCGTATCGTTGGTGTTGCTTTGAATTGTCAGGCGATCTTCCAGTCGCAGTCCCTGGTAACCCAGTAAGATGTCCCAACGTAGACCTTCGGCCTGAAAGAGTTTGCGACGCAACAGGATGTCGCCACCCCAGACATGGGAACTGGCTTGGACATTTGCACTGCCGGTCACGGCACCTTCCGAGACGACCAGACGATTGGGCTGGTTGGGGTTGAGCTGGTTGAAGGGACGAGCGACGGTCTGAGGAGAACCGGCGGTGAAATTTGTTTCCCACTCGGTTGTATCGTACGTTCGTATCTCAATCGCTCGCTCCAGGCACGGATCCAGCCAATAGCCAGCAGCCAGCCGGTAGCCAGATTGGGCATCCTCATGGAGGACTTGGTTTCCAAAAAGCGTCGTCGATCCAGGGTTGCCTGATGCCAACAGGACGGGTGTTCCCATCCCTGTTGCTTCAAAACTGGCTACTTCGGTGCGGAAGTACATCCGCTCGGTCAACCAGACAAAGGTATTGATCAGGCCTCCACCGCCGATGCTCAGGTCGATCAGGACGGGGGCTTCGGATACCGGAGCTTCATAAACCGAAGCTTCGCTGTAGCCAGGTTCCACGATTTGGCCATCGGATTCGTAGACCACTTCGCCCGAGTCGACCACTCCGTCGTGAATCGGCTCGGAATGGACGATGCCACTGGCGGCATTCTGTGCCTCGCAGGCAGGGCAGCCCGCCTGCACCACACCCTGGCGGTGATCGTGACGAGCTGGTGTCGTGGCCGATGCTTTCGTTGTACTTCTTCGATTCTTTGTCGCAGGTGCTTTCCCCATCGTTTGGTTCGCTGGGGATGGAGTTTGGACTGCGGGACGGGTGCCGGCGACGGCTTGGGTAGCCGAAGCGGGGCGTACCGAAGACTTCCGACTTGGCTGAGTTGGCGCATCGTAGGCGGTCCGAACGTCACCACGTCCGGTGCGGAGTTCCTGAGCCAGCAACGATGGACCGTCGCTCCAAGGTTGGCTCCAGCCCGCAAGAAGTCCGCATGCGATGCTGAGCGGCATCCAGGATTTTGAACGCTTGGGAACCATCGGTCACTTCTCCAAGTGAATTCTTTTGAGGCGGAAGCGGGCAACGCCTTGGCAGGTCGACGTGCCGTCGATCCCCATCTATGCCTCCAGGTTGGATGTATCGGTTCTCGCGAGGATTCCGGTTGAGTAAACTCGGTAAGTTTTGACGGTTCGGTGGAGTTTGGCGATGAAATCCCTGAACAAGTCAGGTTGCTTTCCCAAGAGAGTTGTTGGTTTGGAGGACCGCGAGATCCTTGGGGTTGTCGTTGATTCCCAATGGATCGCGTTCGATAGCTAATCCCCTGTACGCTATGTTTTTGGCGGAACCGCAGGGCACTCAGCTAGAATGGACCGGGGTTTGACTGCCCGTCGGGAGTCGTCCGAAAGGACTTTTCGTCCCAGATCTTTGAGGGGTGTAGCGCCCATGACCGGCATTGGCCAAGTACCAGGGAGATCGTTTTGGCTAGCGCCGTTGCTGCTATTCCATGGATGGTTTTCTATCTCTTCCGGGCAGGAGGCATCTGAAGGTCCATTTTTTCAGGAGCGAGTGGTTCCGATCCTGGAAACTCATTGTTATGGCTGTCACTCCCATGCGACGGGGGTAATGGAAGGGGGCTTAGCACTCGACTGGAAAAGTGGCTGGCAGCGGGGTGGTGGGCGCGGTCCTGCGATCGTGCCTGGGGAGGTCGATGAGAGCCTGTTGATCCAGGTGGTGCGACGGGACGACCCGCAGCTGGCGATGCCCCCTGACGAGCCCTTATCTGAGGAGGAAAGGGGAGTCTTGGAGGAATGGGTGCGGCGCGGTGCCTACGATCCTCGCCAATCAGCACCGCAGGGAAGCGATCCACTGGATTGGTGGTCGCTTCGGACACTGGAGTTGCGGCAGTTGCCTGAGCGGTGGGACGGGGCGCCTAGTGACGATCATCCGATCGATCGATGGGTCTTCAAGCAACTTGCCGATGCGTCACTTGTCCCCTCTGCTCTTGCCTCGCCGCGCGATCGAATCCGGCGGCTCTTTAACGATCTGGTCGGATTGCCACCCAGTCCCGAAGAAGTGCGCTGCTTTGAGGCGGACCCATCAGCGGAGGCCTATCTGAGGTTGGTCGATCGATTGCTTGCCTCACCGCGATACGGGGAGCGATGGGCGCGCCACTGGATGGACGCGATTCACTTTGCCGAGTCGCATGGGTTTGAGCACGACGTGGGGCGAGACCACGCATGGCCGTATCGCGATTATCTGATCGATGCTTTCAATCGGGATCTTCCATGGGGACAGTTCATTCGACAGCAACTGGCAATTGACCACGTTGCTCCGGATGCGACGCATCTGACGCCTGCGCTCGGATTCCTGGGGGCAGGGACGTTCGACTTGAGCACCTATAGCACCGGTCCGCTGACCTTTGCGTCGATGGACCGCGACGACATGGTGACCCAGACGATGGCCGCCTTCTGCAGTGTGACCGCCAATTGCGCACGATGCCATGCGCACAAGTTTGATCCAGTCAGCCAGGAGGATTATTACGCATTGCAAGCAGTCTTTTCTGGAGTGCTGAAGGGCGATGTCGAGTTCGACGCCGATCCCGAGGTCGCGATGCGCCGCCGAAGCCTGGATGCGCAGCGACGATTGGCCGTCGATCGCGATTCTCAATTTTTGTTGGCTGCTGAACAGTGGAGTCGTGTTCAGAGGTGGCGAGAAAGGTTGGCGGCGCAAAGCCAATGGCATCCGGTGGAAATCAGCTCCTTTGTGTCGGCTGAGGGAGCAACATTGACCAAGCAGTCCGATGGTTTTGTGCTGGCCAGCGGGCATAGCCCCGAGATCGACACGTACACCTTGACGTTCCAAACCGATCGGAAGCAGCTGAGTGCCTTACGTTTGGAGATTGCCCCACATGATTCCCTGCCGATGCGAGGACCCGGCAGGTGCCAGAATGGGAATCTGCATCTCTCCGAAATTCAGGTATTGGCTTTCTCAAAAGGGGGTGAGGCACCTCGCGTCCTGACGATCGCAAGAGCGACGGCTGACTTCAACCAGGAGGGGTGGACGATCGATCACGCCATCGATGGCAACCCGAAGACGGCTTGGGGCATTCATCCTGCGGTTGGACAGCCACACGCTGCCGTTCTGGAATTGTCGCAACCGGTGGATTTGGAATCGGGAATGGTCTGGACGGTGGTTCTGCGCCAGTTGCATGGAGGAGCCCACACGATTGGATGCCTGCGTCTTCTGGTGACGGATGGTCCGGCAGATCAGACGATGGTTCTTCCCGGTGACATCACCAAGTTGCTGGAGAAAGCGGAAGCGGAACTTTCGCAAGAGGAGCGATTGACGCTGGGATCGTGGGTTTTGCAGCAAGAGATCGCCAAAGAGCTTTCCGAACTACCGACGCGGCAGCGTGTCTACGCGGTGGGGAGATCGGTCCGGATTCCGACCGGAAATGGAAAGGAACAGGATGGACGTCTGGATCAGGCAACCCCAGTCCATCTCCTGCAGCGAGGGGACATAGGAAAGCCGTTGCATCGAGTTGCACCGGGGGCTATCGAGTCGATCGATTGGTTGCCTTCACGATTCGATGGCGGGGAAGAATTGCCGGAATCGGCAAGGCGCGCTGCGCTGGCCGA
>Ga0315902_10002109_pt1 | contig 31482 bp, 26 predicted proteins | sample LakEriMetagenome_9_FD_203523 | JGI IMG/M metagenome (GOLD analysis project Ga0315902, IMG submission 203523) | Freshwater fungal communities from buoy surface, Lake Erie, Ohio, United States - Buoy 12 MA117 | ecosystem: Environmental > Aquatic > Freshwater > Lake > Lake biofilm | place: USA...
CCCTGGCGGCTCTTTTTCCAGGAACTCTGGAACGGCCGCATCATGGGCGGCTGACCAACCTGTCGCCCACAGCACGGATTGCTGGACCGCCCCCCGTGGCGCACACCTCCAGGCGTGCGAATCCGGGCGATGCTACGCCCAAGCGCATTCGCAAGCCTGGGGGCTTGCGCCACGAAGGCGTCGTCGTGCCCGGCTGCCTGGAAGCCCGAATCGCAAGATGAGGGAATACGCGTCGCTTCACCTGAAACCATCCGCATTCCGCTCGGGTCAAGCCTCGGGCTTCAAGGGCGAGCACCGCCGCCCCGGCCGCCGCCAACGCCTCCGCTTCGGCCCCCCCGCCCCTCGTGGCGCGCACCTCCAGGCGTGCGAATCCGTGCCGTCACCGCTGGAAACGCCCACAAACCCGCACCGGCCTCCCTCGTGGCGCACACCTCCAGGTGTGCGAATCCGCGCCGACGCCACGCGAAACGCTCACAAAATCCTTACGCCCCCCCAAGGAACGCCCGCAAACTTGCGGTATACTAAGGTTCGTCGGGCGGGGACGGCGAGCATCCATCAAGCGATGCCTTCGCTTCCCCATCTGTCACCGAAGGGAACGGAGTGCAGGACTCGCATCCCCCTCTTTTGAAGGACAGTCACCACCACTCGCCTCGGCCGCTTGCGGCGGTCGTCCGCAAGCCTGGTGATGGTGTCGGCCCGGCGACGAATCGCCCCACGCCCCCTGCGGATTGCCAGCGGATCCTAATCGTCGGCGCGGGCGGTTTCGGCCGCGAGGCGTTGCAGTGGACCCGCGACACCTGGCCCGATCATGCCAGCCAAATCGCGGGTTTTCTCTCTTCCGATAAACGCATCCTCGATGGATTCGACGGCTGCCCCGAGATCATCGGCCATCCCGACGCCTATCGCCCCTCGCCGGGCGACTACCTCCTCCTCGCCATCGGTGTGCCTTACGTCCGCCGGCAGGTCGCGGAGTCGCTTCTGGCCCGTGGCGCCGCGTTTCTCACGCTTGTGCATCCCACAGCCATCGTCGCGGCGTCAGCCCGCCTTGGCACAGGCTCGATCCTATGCCCCTATTCGATCGCCAGCGACGCCTGCCGTGTGGGCCGGTTCGTGATCATGAACTACCACACATCCCTCGGCCACGACGCCTCGGCGGGTGATTTCGCGGTGCTGTCCCCCTACGCGACGCTCGGCGGCAACGCACATATCGAGGAAGACGTGTTCCTCGGGCTCCATGCCTCGATCGGCCCGGGCAAGACCGTCGCCGCCCGCAGCAAAGTGAGCGCCAATTCATGCGTTCTGGCCGACGCCCCTGCCGACTCGATCATCTTTGGCGTGCCGGGGCACATAGGCCCCCGAGTGGAACTCGACCGCGGCTTGCAACGCGGGGGCTAAGAAAATGCGCCCGCACCTGTTCGGCATCGCCATTCGCAACACTTCGAAACCCAAGTCACGCACCGCCGCCGGGCATGTCGCCAGCGTCTGAACCGCCTGTCTGGATCCCGTTATCGTAAAATGACGAGACTATGACGCTCTCTGCATCCGTATCGCTCCGTTACGCCCCGTGCCAGTGATTGCGTTGCCTCGGTCCGATGATCCGGCAGCGGCTGCAAGCATTGGGGACTCGCCCGCTGCGCCGCAGGATCGAACGACACGGGCCGCCAAGTCGGCCGTCGTAGCGCTCGTGCAGGCGTGCGCGTCGGTCGCCCTGGGTCTCGTCTCCGTGCCGATCCTCGTGCAATCGCTTGGTCAAGAGTCCTACGGGGTTTGGCTGCTCCTTGGCCAGATCACCGCCTATCTCGCGCTAGTCGACTTCGGTAATGCGTCGGTCGCGAAACTGAAACTCGCTTCGCTGCAGGGGCCAACTTCAACCGCGGAACGCCAACAGGTGCTCACGGCCACGCTGCTCGGCGTCCTCGTCACCACGCCATTCGTTGCCGCGGTCGGGGCGGCCGTGGCGATGCTCGCGAGCCTGCGGTTCGCCGATGGGGCGATCTCGTCCGCGAGCATCACTGCCACGTCGGGTCTGCTCGTTGCTTCGTTTCTGGTGTATCGCCTCGCCTCGATTCCAGCGTTCGCCCTGTTCGGGGCGAACCTCGAGTACCGGTCGGCGCTGGTCCGCACACTGGTCACGATCGGTAATGCTGTTTTCGACCTTGCTGTGGCCCTGGCCGGTCTCGGCATGGTCGGCCTCGCATGCAACCGCCTGGTCGGTCATCTGCTGTCTGGCTGCATCCTGCAGATCACCGCGCAGCGAGATGTTCCGTGGTACGGGATCAGCCGATTTCAGTGGTCGAAACTCGGGCCGCTCTTTCGGCAAAATGCCCTTTGTCTGTTCGCACAGTGGGGCCACACCCTCGCAGACGCCGTGGATTTGCTGGTGATCGGACTTGCCGTCGGGGCTGAAGCGGTGCCCATTTACACGATCACGACATCCCTTCCGCGGCTCTTGTTCTCCCTCTTCCATCAGGCAATGGCGGGTGCAAATGCCGGCCTCGTGGGACTTTTTGGCTCTGGCAACCGGGGGCGTTTCCACTTCGTGCGGACGCAGCAAGAGACGATTTCCATCGCCTGCCTGGCGGTCGTAGGCGCCGCGACCCTGGCCGTCAATCGAGAGTTCGTCACCGCCTGGGTGGGAAGCCACTATTTCGGCGGTGTCGCGCTTACCATGCTCGGCATCACCTGGTTCTTCTCCGCAATGATGACCCGTCAATACTGCAACGCGCTCAATGCCGCTCTCGACTTCAAGCACATGGCGGTCGTGCAGGTTACGGCCGGCGTCATCAGTTTGGCGGCCGGATTCGCCGGCGCCAGTATTGGCGGCGCGGTGGGCGCGGTCGCCGGCCTGGTAGCCGTCCGTGTGGCCGCCAATGCGGTCAACGCAGCTCGGCTCGACCATCTCCTCGGCGTTTCGCCGTGGCGGCACCTGTCAGCACTTTTGGTCCCATCGATCGTCGCGGCCGCGTGCTGCTGCGGCGGATGGGCTGTCAGCCTTGCCAGCCTCCGTGGCGGATGGGTCGGCACGATCGCCGTCAGCGCGGCGGTTGCAACCGTAGCCGCCGCAGTGGTTTGGTTTTTTGGCCTGCCGCCCGCGTCGAGGGCCGACGTTGCGGCCAGGGTCGGTCATCTCCGCGGTTCCGTTTTTGGATGGTTCGGATCGTCGCCGGCCTGACGTGCCGCAGGCTGGCGGTAGAATGGCCGATTTCTCGCTGATGATTGCACCTCGCAAGCTGTCTCGCCTGGTTCTGGTTTGCTCCAAATGGCCGCCTCAGTACGGTGGGCCCGGCATCTACTATTACCGCAACATGCCGTTCCTCCGGAGCCTGGCTGATCACGTGCATGTCGTCACCCGCCGAGGAGATCTGCCTCCGGCCACAGGGCCGAACGAGCCAGGCGTGACTTTCAGCACCTTGGGAAGTCCGTGTACCCGCATCGGTCAATACCTCTTTGGCGCCAAGGTCGCGGCGATCGTGTTGTGGCATGCGATTAAAATGCGAAGCCCATGTGGCGTCATCTTCGCAGGCGGCAATGCGATGAACGGGTGGCGGGAAGCCGCAACGCTCCTGCCGTGGGTCGGCGTTCCCATAATCGTGGAGAACGTGCTGATCACGGCCGATGACGGCGACTCGATTCTCCGCACGCGCTTCCGCGGCTTCACCCGGTTTGCGGCACGGCGCCTGCGGAGCTTTTGCCCGGTCTCCACCGGCCTGCTCGAGAGTGTCGAGCGGGCGTTTCCCGAGGCGACGTGCACCCTGCTGCCCTACGGCGTCGATCTGGAAGCCAATGCCCCGCCGACGGACGCGGCCAAATCGCAGGCCCGGGAAGCCTTGGGCCTGCCCACAGACGCCTTCATCACGATCACGCTCGGAGCTGTGCACGAGCGCAAAGGTCAACTCCCGCTGATCGAAGCTTGGCTCGAGTGGATCCGAGCAACTGGGGAGACCAATGCGCGGCTTTTGGTTGTCGGCCCCCGGGAAACGCCTGCCTACTCCCAGCGTATCGACGAGGTTGTGGCGGCGGCTGGTTCTCATGGCGCCACGGTCGTGTTCACCGGCCAGACCGCCGACAGCGCCAAGTATCTCCGGGCGGCCGACGTCTACGTCACCGCGTCGCACGCGGAAGGGCTGCCGATTTCGATCGTGGAGGCGCTGGCCCACGGCTTGCCTGTCGCCTGTCGGGGGCTCGAGGGTGTGACCAATGATTTCATGTATGGGCATGCGGTGACCCCGATCTCCCCCTGGAGCGTGGAAGCATTCGCTGCGGCCATGAACGGACTTCACGACGTTCGAGTGCGGCACGTTGCCAGCCGCGATGCCCGTGATGTAGCGGAACAAAGGTTCGACGTTAGGCGACGCGTGGCAGCTCTCGGGGAGTTGTTTACAGTATGAAGGGGTCAGGATTTCCGTACCCCACGAACGGCTCGGACGATCACCTGGTATCCTCGATCGTGTGGCGAGGTCCCGTCGATCACTCCGAGAGAGAGTTTCCATGCAGGCCTTAGCCCCGTCATCCGCTGCGCCACTTGCACCGCGAACGGACGCTCGGCAGTTCGGGGGGGCCTCGACGCTGCTTGCGCCGCGGCTGCCTATCGGACTGTACGACGTGTTCGTCGGCGTTAGCCTCGCGACCGTCCTTCTCCAGATCGGCAAACTGGGCATCTTCCCCGTCACTCTCCAGACGGTGCTGGGATTGGTGATCCTGATCGTCCAGCCCGGGGTGGTTGTGAACTCCATGCTTCGCTGCTTGCGGCAGCCATTCATGCTTGCCTTCTGTTTGCTCTACGTGGCGATAACTTTGACCCCGGATTCCCGCTTTGGGATTCGCTTTGGCATCGTAGCCAGCCTAGGACGATGTGTGTCCATGCTGGCGCTGATGGCCATGTTCGTGCATTACTGTCTCTCGCACCCCCGCAGGCCGAATCGTTTTCTCTCGCAGCTCGCCGTGCTGCTGGCCGTGGCCCAACTCTGGTACCTGGGGGAACTGCTGCTACCTGACGTGTTCGTACCCATTCGTACCAGGCTTTACTACGACTGGTATCTCCTAGAGGCAACCGAATCCAATGTCACCGTTGAGAAGCTCGCTGCGACCAAAATTACCGGTCTTTCGCCGATGCTGCATCTCCTTGGCTATTTGTCGTGCGCGGCACTGGCTTTCTCACTGACAAGCATCTTGTCGCTTCGGCTCTCAGAGCGGTTTCAAAACTCGTTGGGAATGCTGGCACTTATCGGCATTTCCGCGCTCGCGATCGCCCTCAATCTGCAACGTGCCGCCATGGCGGGAGGCGTCGTCGGTGCCGGACTGATGATTTTCAGCCCGTTTCGCCAGCGGCTCGTCGCTCGATTGCCAATCGTGTTCGGCGTGACGTTGGCAATGGTCCTCTCACTCCTCCCCCGCGTTCTCATATCGATGGATCGGCGTGCGGCCCATTCATCAGGTGATTTTGTTCACCTCGGCGATAAGCTGCAGCGGGCCACCGACGTGGGCTTTCGCCTGCAGATGCAAATCGAGGCGATTCGACTCATCGCGAAAGCACCGTTCGGCCTCGAGTACCACGGAATCTCATGGCAGGACCAGGGCCTCGCAGCGGCAGAGGCTGCCACGGGCATGTCGGGCGGCAACGTCGCCGTGCACAACGGCTATCTGAGCCTGGCGCTGCAGTTGGGCTGGTTCGCCGCGGTAATGAGCCTCGTGTTTCTCGTAAGTTCCGCGCGGGCCATCTGGCGCTGCGTGCGCTCGCCTCGAGATCTACCGGGCCTGCGGGCTGAGACGATGGTGGCCATCGCCGCGGCATGCTTCGGCCTGATCTTCGTCCAGCCGTTCCTCCACCACAGCAACATCTTCAAGCGGGAGCCGGCGTCGCTCGTTTTCACGTCCCTGCTCGCCTACTGCATGCTGGGCCGAGCCGCACTCGAAAGTCAAACTTCCCGGGTCCGCAGCGTGGCGTTGCGGCAGCAGCACTATTCAGGCGAGGCGGCGCGAGTCGCAATCGTCCGACAAGGCGCATGATCGCCGATGGCGAATGATCGTGCATGCCGTCGCATCGCTGGACGATGCCGAGGGGGGCGTGCCCCGCTCGACGCTGGCGCTCGCCTGTCACCTCGCCGGCATCCGGCCCGATGTGGCGGTGCTCCGGGTGGAGGCCGGCGGCGACGGACGGGGCCTTGCTGCCGCCGGAGATGCACGCGGGCTGCGGATCCACTCGGCCCACGGCGGCCGCTACCGCGTGCATGATGCCGCCCGCGGACTCGATGCGCTTGCAAAGCGTTTTCCGATCGACCTCGTTCACGACCATGGCATCTGGCTGCCCATGCACCATGGGATCGCGGCGTGGTGCCGGAGCACCGGAGTGCCCAGGATGGTGTCGGTGCGCGGGATGCTGAATCCTTGGGCGCGTGACCATCATGCCGCCCGGAAGTGGCTGGCCTGGCTTGCCTTCCAGCGGGCCGATCTCGCCACCGCCGACGTGCTCTATGCCACCTCCGATGCAGAGCTCTCCGCGATCCGCGCGGCCGGCATGCGCCAGCCCGTCGTGCTCCTCCCCAACGGCATCGAGCCGCCGCCGGAGATGCCGCCGGCGCCCGCGCCGGCCGGCGGCCCGCGGACGGCGCTCTTTCTCTCCCGGCTGCATCCCTCGAAGGGGATCGACGTCTTGCTACGGGCCTGGCGCGACGCCGCCCCGCCCGACTGGCGGCTGCTCATCGCAGGCGCGGGAACCGCCGCCTTCGAACGGTCGATCGCCGCCGCCATCTTGACCCTCGGCCTGCACGACACCGTGGCGCTCTGCGGGCCGGCCGACGATGCGGCGAAGTGGAGCCTCTACGCCCAGGCCGAGCTCTTCCTCCTGCCGACGCGCTCGGAAAACTTCGGCATCGTGGTCGCCGAGGCGCTGGCGGCCGGGGTGCCCGTGATCACCACCCACGCCGCCCCCTGGGACTGGCTGCCTGCCCGGCAGGCCGGCTGGTGGGTGCCAGTCGAATCTGCGAGCCTCGCCGCGGCCATCCGCGAGGCGACGGCGCTCGGCCCTTCCGAGCTGCGGGCCATGGGCGAGCGCGGGCGGGCGGAGGCCCGGGCGCGGTTCGACTGGAATGCCATCGCGGCCCAGTTCGCGGCCGCATACGACTGGATCATGGGCCGCGGTCCCGCGCCGGCCTGCCTGCACCTGTGAATCGCTTTGGATCGGCCGAAGAGTCCTCCGTGCGGTGCCTGTGGGTCGGCCCCGACCTGTCCCGAGGCGGGGGGGCCGCCACGCACCTGCGGCAATTGCTCCTGCACATGGAGACGCCCGGCCTGGGCTTCGCGTCGTTTGGCGATGACGTCGCTCCCGCCGTGGGCCTCCGCATGACCGCGTTCGCCCCGCTCGGCCACCGCCGTTGGCCCGACTACCCGCGCACGATCGGACGACTGGCCCGGTTCATGGGCCGCTCGCGGCCGCGGGCCGTCGTCGCATTCGGTCCGCAGCCGCTCATCGTCGCCAGCGCAGCGCTCCGCGTGGCGGGCGTGGCCGCGGGTCTGGGATACGTCGAAATTACGCGCCCCGCCGCCGCGTCGCGCCTTGCGCCCGCGGGCGTGGCCGGGCGGATCAATGCCCGGCTGCTGCGGGGAGCCCTGTCGCACGTGCACATCGCCGCTGCCAACAGCCGCGACGGCCTCGATGAGTTGGCGGGCTTGCTGAAATCTTCGCGCACACTCCTACGGCTGGTGCGGAATCCCGTCGACGTGCAGGCCTGGGGCGGCGAGCCACGGCTCCATGGCGGGAGCCACGGGCTGCGGCTCCTCACGACCGGCCGCCTCGTACCGACCAAGGGCTTCGGCGACCTCGTCGAGGCAGCCGCCAGGCTGTCCGATCGGTTTGCCTTCACGGTGGCGATCGCGGGGGACGGCCCGCAGCGAGCCGCGCTCGAGCGGCAGGCCGCCGCGCTCGGGATCACAGATCGCGTGGAGTTTCTCGGCTGGGTGGCCGACCTTCGCGACGAGATGCGGCGGGCCGACCTGTTCGTTTTTCCCTCCCACTACGAGGGCTTCCCCAACTCCGTGCTCGAGGCGATGGCCGCCGCCAGGCCCGTCGTCAGCAGTTTCTGGGGCACCGACGCCCGCTCGCTCCATGCTGTGGGCGTGATTCGCGGCTACCCGCCGGGCGATGTGGCCGCGCTGTCGGAGGCCCTGGCCGGCCTGATGGAATCGGCAGACGCCCGCGCGGGCCTGGCCGCGCGGGGCCGCCTTCACGTCGGCGCGTTCGCCGTTGAAGCGGTGGTGGGCGACTACGACACGCTGTTTCGCGACCTCGAGCGCATCGCCGCATAAAAGACTCCTGCACGACCCATGGCTGATCCCCTCGTGAGCGTCGTTATGGCGGTGCGGAACGGTGCCCGGCACCTGCGTGAGAGCGTGGCCAGCATCCTCGCGCAGGACATGCCGGATTTCGAACTGCTGGTCGTCGACGACGGCTCGACCGACGACTCCCCGGCCATCCTCGCCGCGCATGCCAAGGCCGACGGCCGCGTGAGGATCGTGCGCCTGGCGGGAGGCGAAGGACAGGCGCGGGCGCTCAACGCCGGCCTGGAATTGGCTCGCGGGACGTTCGTGGCCAGGCACGACGACGACGACGTGGCCCTGCCATGTCGCCTGCGGGTGCAGACGGAGTTTATGGCCCGGCATCCGGAATACGCCGTCTGCGGCGCGATGGCACGGCTGATCGACGCCGCAGGAACCATGGGCGACCTGGCCCGCCGTCCCGTAGGTGAGCGCCCCGTGATCCGCATGCTCGCCGAGGAGGGCCGCAACGCCCTGATCCACTCAAGCCTCATGTTCCGCGCGAATCTCGGCCTGCGCTACCGCGAGCGGTTCCTGCTCGCCCAAGACTACGACCTTTTGCTCCGGGCGCTCTCCTCCGGGCTGCGGATCGTCAACCTGCCGCACGTGCTCCTGCATCTGCGGGTCGATCCCTCGCGGCAAGACGCTCGGAAGCAGTTTCGGCAGATCCTCTATCGCGAGGCCGCGCACCGGCTCTTTCTCGAGCGCCGCGACACGGGCTCCGACTCCTACGACTGCCGCGATCTCGTGCCCCTCAATCCCGATAGCCTCGACTCGGTATCGGATCCCAGGCTCGCGGGCATCGCCGCCCGGCTGCGTTTGAGCGAGTTTGTGTCGGGGGACGGAACGCGTCGGGATGCCATTGCGGCCGCGGCCAAAGCGCTGCGGCTCGGCGGAGGTGGCTTGCGCACCGCGGGCGTGGCGGCGCTCGCGTTCCTCCCGCGGGGCTTGCTGCGGGGCATGCGGTCGGCCAAGGCGAAGCTCGCCCCGGCGCAGGAGCCGCCGCGCACGTCGATCGGCGTGGTGGCGTCGCTCGGCGGGGGGATCGCCACCTGGAAGTCCACCGGCACGGTGGGCCGGGAGTTGCGGCTCTACGAGGAGTTGGCCCGCCGCGGCCTCGCGGTCACGCTCTACACGTTCGACCGTCCGGCCGAAGCCCGCGGAGTCCACACACCCGTCCAGATCGTGCCCGGGCCGTCTTTCCGGCTGCCGGGGCGGCTGTGCGGCGCCTGGGCGCTGTCGCTCGCGCCACGCCGGGGGCGGGAGGGGCGTGGTCATGCCTGTCTGATCACCAACCAGGCCCATGCCGGGTGGCCAGCGATCGTGCTCGGGAGGGCCTGGTCGGCGCCCGTGATCGCCCGCTGTGGCTACGTGTTTTCGGAGCAGGCGGCCACGATGGGCTGGTCCGACGGCCGATCCAGGCGCCGCGCTTCATGGGAGGCCTGGACCCATCGCCATGCGGCGTTGTCGTTTATTCCGACGGCCGCCCTCGTCGCCTGGTGCCGCGACCACATGCCGGGGTTCGACGACCGCCGTGCCCGGTGCGTTCCCAACTGCATCGACAACGACTTGTTTTCCCCAGGGCCGCCGGCCGACGAACCGCTCGACGTCCTCGCCGTGGGTCGCCTCCATCGCGACAAGCGGATCGGCCTGTTGCTGCATGCGCTCGCGCGGGTTCCGGGCGCCCGGCTGACGCTGGTGGGCGACGGCCCCGAACGCGCCTTGATCGAAGCGGAGGCCGCACAGCTCGGCGTGCCCCTCACGCTGCTCAGGCGGGTGCCGAACGAAGACCTGCCGGCGCTCTACCGGCGCTGCCGGGTGTTTGCGATCCCGTCGATCCGCGAGGGCAACCCGAAGGCGCTACTTGAAGCCATGGCCTGCGGAGCCGCATGCCTGGGCGCGGCGGCCCCGGGAATCGTGGATCTGATCACGAGCGGCGTCAACGGCCTGCTCTGCGACGACTCGCCGGAGTCGCTCGCCGCGGCGCTCGTGAGGCTGCTGTCGGACGACGCCCTTCGGACCCGGCTGGGCCGGGCCGCCCGCGAAGAGGTGCTCGCCCGCAACAGCCTCCCGACGATCATCTCGCTCTACGAAGATGCGATCGTGGCCCTCTCCGCAGGCGAGGAACCCCGCACCGGTTCACACACTCCGGGCAAGGCCGCATGACATCGCCCCGCAAACTCCGCATCCTGATGCTCTGCCCGCAGTATCGGCCGGTGCTTGGCGGCTACGAGCGGGCCGCGGAACGACTCTCCGTGGCTCTCGCGGCGCAGGGGCACGAGGTGACCGTGCTTACCGAGCGGACGAACCGCGCCTGGCCCGCCCGCGAGACGCTCGACGGCGTGGACGTGCGCCGGATCTGGTGCCTGCCGCGGCGCGGCGTTCAAACGCTCTCGGCCCTGTGGAGCCAGTTGTGGTTTCTCTTGCTCCACGGGCGGCGGTTCGACGTGTGGCACGCGCACCAGTATGGAATCCGCACCGCGCTTGCGATCGCGCTCGGGAAACTCTTGGGTCGGCCGGTGATCCTCAAACTGACGAGCACGGGCTCGCAGGGACTGGCGGCGCACATTGCCAAGGAGCATCTGCCAGGATTGGTCGGGCGGCTTCACCAGCGGTTGGACGCCGTCGTAGCGACGACGCGCGAGACATACGATGAGGCCTGCCGATTCGGCATTCCTGTTCAACGTGTTCATCTCTTCGGCAACGCGATCGACGTCGAAGCCTTTCGCCCACGGTCAGAGTTGGAGCGCCGCCAGTTGCGGCAATCCCTGGCCATCGACGCTGCGGGAGTGGTGATCTACGTGGGTCGGTTCGCGGCGGTCAAAAACCCATTGGCGTTGGTGCGGGCGTGGGAGCATGCACTGCCGGCGTTGCCGGACTGGAAACTGCTGTTCCTCGGGGAAGGGCCGCTCGAGGCCGATCTTCGCGCCACCATCGAGGGCCGCGGACTGGCCGGTTCCGTTACGGTGGTGGGCCGCAAGGCAAACATCCCCGACTGGCTCGGCGCGAGCGACATCTACGCCCTCAGTTCGATCCGTGAGGGACTTTCCAACTCGCTCATTGAGGCGATGGCGGCCGGGCTGCCGTCGGTGTGCACGCAGGTGTCCGGAGTCGACGAACTGGTCCGCGAGCCGGGCTCGGGCATCGTGGTGCCGCAGGACGACGGCTCTGGCTTCGCCGACGCCATCGTGCGCCTCGGCCGGGATCCAGCCATGCGGGCCCGCATGGGCGAAATCGGTCGGCGGGTGGTCCAGAATCGATTTGCCTGCGACGTGATCGCCAAGCAGCATACAGACCTTTACGCGAGCCTCCTGAACGGGGCTTGCGCCGTGGCTCCAAATGCTCCGGCATGAGTACTTCTCTTGCAGGAGCGGCCGGCTTGCGCTACGTTCCGTCGTCGTCGGCGGATGTGATCTGATTCCTCTTCCATTCGGAGATGATTCGTGACTGACCAAAACTCATCCGGCCCCTCGCCCTCCGTCGCCGTCATCGGCCTCGGCTACGTCGGCCTACCCCTGTGCCTGGCGTTCGCCGAGAGCGGTGCTCGCGTCATCGGCATCGACACCGACGCCCGCAAGGCCGAATCGCTCGCCCGCGGCGACTCCTACATCAAGCACATCGAGCCAAAGCGGATCGCGGCGGCGGTCGCGGCGGGCTTCACCGCGACCACCGACTTCGCGCGGGTCGGCGAGGCCGACGCCATCCTGATCTGCGTGCCCACGCCGCTCACGGTCAACCGCACCCCGGATCTGTCGTTCGTCGAGGCCACCGCGCGCTCGATCGCCCCGCACGTCCGGCGCGGGCAGCTCGTGGTGCTCGAATCAACGACCTACCCGGGCACCACCGACGAAGTCGTGCGGCCGATCTTGGAGGCCGCCCATGGGCTCGTGGCGGGCCGTGATTTCCACCTGGCCTTCTCGCCGGAGCGCGAGGATCCGGGCAACCGCACCGGGCTCCGCGACATCCCCAAGGTAGTGGGTGGCCTCACGCCCGCGTGCCGCGATCGGGCGGTGAACCTCTACGGACGCATCGTGAAGCAGGTCGTGCCGGTGTCGAGCTGCCGCGCCGCCGAGGCGACAAAACTCCTGGAAAACATCTTCCGGGCGGTCAACATCGCGCTCGTGAACGAACTCAAGGTGATCTATGCGTCGATGGGCATCGACGTATGGGAGGTGATCCGCGCCGCTTCCACGAAGCCCTTCGGATACATGCCGTTCTATCCCGGCCCGGGCCTCGGCGGCCACTGCATCCCCATCGATCCCTTCTACCTCACCTGGAAGGCGCTCGAATACGGTCACCGCACCCGCCTCATCGAGCTCGCGGGCGAGATCAACACCGCCATGCCCGAATACGTGGTCAGCCGCGTGATCGAAGCGCTCAACGACTCCGGAAAGGCCGTCAACGGCGCGCGGATCCTCGTGCTCGGCCTCGCATACAAGCCCAACGTCGACGACGATCGGGAGTCGCCCACCTACGAGATCATCAGCCTCCTGGAGAAGCGCCGGGCGACCGTCGACTACAACGATCCCCACGTGCCAAGCATCCGCCCCGGCCGCTGCAGCCACGAGGTGGCTGGCCGCGAATCCCGGCCGATCACCGCCAACTACGACGCCCTGGTGCTCTGCACGAACCACCGCGAATACGACGATTTCGACTTCACCGCGCTCGACGTTCCTCTGATCGATTGCCGCAACGCCGCCCGCCGCCGACCCCGGCGCTACTACCCAGCCTGACCTTTATCGCACCATGACAGCCACATCCCCCGCTCCGATCGTCGTCACCGGCACTGCCGGCTTCATCGGCTACCACACCGCCCTCGCGCTGATCGATGCCGGGCGCCCGGTGGTAGGCATCGACAACGTCAACGCCTACTACGACGTGCGCCTAAAGCGGGCCCGCCTGCAGCGGCTCCACGACGCCGGCAATTTCACGTTTCACGAGTTCGACCTGAAAGAGCACGAGCGCGTGCGGCAGGTCGTCGGTGAATGCTGCACGCCGTGCGTGATCCACCTGGCCGCTCAAGCCGGCGTCCGCTGGTCGATCGACCATCCCTTCGATTACGTCGACGCCAACCTCACCGGCTTCCTCGCAATCCTGGAGGCCTGCCGGCACGAGGGCGTGGGCAACCTCATCTATGCCAGCTCGAGCAGCGTGTACGGCGCCAATCTCGAGCTTCCCTTCAGCACCGAGCACAACGTCGATCATCCGATCAGCCTGTATGCGGCCACGAAGAAGGCCAACGAGGCGATGGCGCATTCCTACAGCCATCTCTACCGACTGCCGACCACCGGGCTGCGATTTTTCACGGTGTATGGTCCCTGGGGCCGCCCGGACATGGCGATGTGGAAGTTCGCCGCCGCGATCACGGCCGGCAAGCCGATCCAGCTCTACAACCACGGCCGGATGCAGCGCGACTTCACCTACGTCGACGACATCGTGGAGTCGATCGTGCGGCTGGCGGATCTGCCCGCCCAGCCCGATCCCATGTGGACCGGCCATGCCCCTCGGCCGGCCACGAGCGCCGCCCCCTGGCGGGTGTACAACATCGGCAACCATTCGCCGGTGCAAGTGGAGTATGTCGTGGATCTGCTCGAGACCCATCTCGGCCGGAAGGCTACGCGCGAATACGTCGACATGCAGCCGGGCGACGTGCCGGCCACGTTCGCCGACGTCACGGCGCTGACCGAAGCCACCGGTTTCACACCCTCCACCTCTATCGAAAACGGCGTGTCGCGGTTTGCAGCCTGGTATCTCGACTACCATCGTGCCTGACGCCAAACGCCTGATCGCGTAGCACCTGATGCGGATCCTGTTCGTCGCGCCCCGCTATCACACCAACCAGGTGGAGATCATCCGCACGTTTCTCGCTGCGGGACACGAGGTGTGGTTCCATGCGGCGACCGTTGGAGCGACCGAGAACCATGTCAATGTCGTGCCGCACGTCCACGAGACAGCCTGGTTTTCGCGCATGGCAACTCAGCTGCTGGGCTACGGCGTGAACAACTTCTGGTACTGCCCGGCCCCAGTGTCGTATTGGCGACTCTTTCGCTGCATCTCCCCTGAGATCATGGTCGTCCGGTGGCATAACCCATTTTTTTGCTGGCTGACGGGCCTCTACGCGCGGTTGACGGGGTGCCACACGATCGTATACGAGCAGATCTCTCCCGACCTACTCCACAAGGTGTGGTCTGACGGGTGGAAGGGCTGGCTGCGCCGGGCCCGGTTTCGCACCCGGCAATGGCTGCTGAACGCCGCCTGGATGACGCCGCTGCCGGGCGAGACCCCGCTGCCGCATGGCTGTTATCTCGTGCCGTTTGCCGTTCCTGTCACCGAATACCCGCAGGCTGGGGCGCAAATCCCGTGCATCCTCGAAATCGGGAAATTCGTGCCGCGAAAAAACCACATCCGCTTCGTCGCGGCGCTCTGCAACCTTGCAGACGATGGGCCATTCAAGGCCACGATCGTCGGCGAGGCGTCGACACCGCCACAACGGCAGCTGCTCGAGACTGTGGCTCGCGCCGTCGAGGATGCCGGGCTCGACGGCACCGTTTTGATTCGCGGCAATGTGGCCCACAGTGATATGCCGGACGTGTACGACCAGCACACCGTCTTCGTGCTGCCTGCGGTCGCCGAGCCGGGCGCGATTTCGCCACTCGAGGCCATGGGGCACGGGCTGCCCGTCGTCGTCACCGACACCTGCGGCACCAAGGGATATGTCCGTGAAGGGCTCGACGGCTTCGTCTGTGCGTCCGACTCCCCCGCCGCGCTCGCCGACGCCATACGCAAGGCGTTGGAGCTCAGCCGTCAACCCGGAATCCGGCAACGCATCGCCGCAACGGCGGCAGCGCGGTTCTCAGGCCCGGCTTTTCTCGCGGCATTCACGACCATGGTGGAGTGCCACTTCGACATCCCCTTCGCACTGTCCTCCGCTGGCCCGGGCTGCGGGGCCGTCCGCACCTGACCGATGACCGCCCTCCACGTCTGCATCGTCGCGCCGACCGCCAACTCGATCCTCCCCGGCTCCACGGCAAAGAAGGCCGGCGGCGCGGAGATGCAACTCAACCACCTAGGCAAGGGCCTGGTGCAGCGGGGAGCGCGGGTGTCGTTCATCGTGGAGGACGTCGGCCAACGCGACGTCGAACTTGTCGATGGGATGGAGGTCGTGCGCTGCCCTTTTCGCTACTACGGTCAATCGTGGCGACATTATGCAACTGATACCTGTCGCTTGATTGCACTTGTACGAAGGCTGACACCGGACGTGCTACTCTTCAAGACGCCGCGGACCTTGGCTTTATCGCTTTCGACAGTGCGGGTGTGCCTCGCGACCAAGGTTGTTCGGCTCATGGCAAGCGACTCCGATTGCGACCTCCAATTCTGGCCCCCGCCAAACATGCTGTATCTGCTGGGATCGCAAATGGTGCACGGCACCGTGTTTCAGAGCGACTCGCAGGCCGCGCTCGCCCGGCGCTCCCTCGGGCTGCAGGGGCGCGTGATTCCGAACATCGCGCACGGCATGCCCCTTCCAGCCGGCAGCGATCATTCCCTCGCGCTCCGAGCGCACCGGAGAGACATCGACTGCTTGTGGGTGGGCACGTGCGATGCAAATAAAGCGCCACTCGACTTTTTGGAGGTCGTCCGGGCATGCCCCGACGCGCGATGTGCGATGATCATGGCGCCGAGCTCAGACAAGGCCCTGCAGCGGGAGGTTTCGTCGCAGGCGTCTTCCCTCGGCAACCTCGACTACCGCGGATTCGTTCCTTATAGCGAAATCGGGGGCTTCTATCGCCGCTCCAGGCTTGTCGTCCACACCTCGCACCGCGAGGGTTTTCCTAACGTATTTCTGCAGGCCTGGGAGAGCGGCAGCCCGGTGGTGTCGATCCGTGTCGATCCCGACGGCGTGATCACGCGCCACGGGCTCGGACGGGTCTCCGGAAGCGTCGCGGGAGCAGTCGCGTATGTACGGGAACTGCTTGCGGACGAGAGCCGGCGTGCTGCGATCGGCGATGCGTGCCTAGAATATTTGATCCGCACCCACTCTCCCGACGCTGTGATCGATCAGTATCTCGATTACTTCAAGGAACTGGGCGTCCGGGGGGCTTCCGTCGCATGACACCCATCGACCTCCTCCGATGCAGCGATACCCCGCAGTGAGCGGCAGATTTCTTCTTTTCGAGGCGAGCGACTTCGTCTCTTACCCGGCCGGCGGCCAACTCACGATGGCGCGGCACATCATGGCCGCGTTTCCCGGTGAAGTGGCCCTCGTGGGAGTGGACACGGACCGGTCGATACCCATCGGGTCATGGCAGACGAAAGTCGTCGACGGCGTGGCCTACCCGTTTTTCGCGCTCCGGCACGTAACGCCATCCCGTCGTCGGCCATGGATTCCCGCCAGGCTGTCGACGTTCGCGGCGTTGCAGCGCCATCGCGAGGCCATTTGGGCCGGCGGCATCCGCCATGCGTTCTGCCAGGGCCAAGAGACGTTGCTTGCGATCGCACGCTGGCCGTGGGCTTCACTGTGCTACGACTTTCCAGGAGTCGCGAACCCGCTGGCGATCTCCCGATACCCATGGGCTCGTCCGCTGGCGGCATCCTTCGATTCCGTGTTTTTCAGAGCCCTGCGGCATGCCGACGCCGTGCTGGCCACCGCCGATGCGACGGCCATCGCGGAGATGGCGCAACGCAGTTCCGGCGTCGTTGATCCGGCGCGCGTGACCGTGTGGCCGACGCGCGTCGACACAAGCATCTTCCATCCGGGTGATATCGCCGCGGCGCGGCAGGCGACCGGGCTGCCCGCCGATGCGTCCGTATTGGTGACGACTGGACGGGTCAACTGGTTCAAGGGCTGGCCACTGCTGCTCGATTGCCTTGCCCAGGGCGATCCGAAATGGCGGCTTGTATTCGTCGGAGACGGTGAAGACCGCGATGCTCTCCTGGGCAAAGCCCGTTCCATGGGGCTTCAGGATCGCGTTGTCGTCACCGGTTTTTGTTCGCCGCGTGAGGTCGCCGACTACATCCGGGCGGCCGACGTGTTCGTAATGGCGTCATTCCATGAGGGCTTCAGCACGGCGATGCTCGAGGCGCTCGCTTGCGGCACACCGATCGTGTCCACAGCCGTGAGCAGCGCCACGACGATCATCACCGAGGGAGTGACTGGGCATGTCGTGCCCGAGCGTGATCCGCTCGACTATTCCGCAGCCATTCGCTCGGCGATGGCGATGCCGCGAAAAGAAGTCGGGGCCCACAGCATGAGCCGCGTGGGAAACTACGCCACATCCAACATCCGCGCGGATCTTCGGCGGGCATGGCCGGCGCTCAGCCAAGCGTTGCGTCGCGAGGCCGCAGGATGGCGTTTGCCCGTCTGGGAATTACCATAATCCAGAGCCAGATGATGTCCCGGTCGATCCGCAGAGTGCCATGAATACGGTCGAGGTTCTCGGATACGACGTCTTCAACGACGTCCTCGACTCGATCGCTATCGAGAAGCCGACGCGCGTGATCGCGACGATCAGCCCGAATTCATACGGCATCGCGTCTGGCAACGCGGAGTTTCGCAAGGCCCTGCGCGATGCAGACTACCTCGTGCTCGACGGGGCCTACTTTGGGCTCGGAGGCCTGCTTCTCAAGGGCGAGCGCATCCGCATCAACAACGGCCCGGCCGTGTTCCGAAACCTCATGGAGCGGATGGATCGGGCAGGTGGGCGTGTGTTTTTCCTGGGCTCGAGCGAGGCGACCCTGGCCCGCATTCGGGAGCGCGCCGCCCGCGACTATCCGCGGATCGCCGTGGGCAGTTTTTCTCCGCCCTACCTGCCGCAGTTTTCAGAATCCGACGTCCAGCGCATGCTCGACGCGATCACATCGTTCAGGCCCGATGTCGTGTTCGTAGGCATGACTGCCCCGAAGCAGGAAATCTGGGCCTTTCGAAACGGCAGGAAGACCGACGCCGCGCTCGTGGCGTCGATCGGCGCGGTGTTCGACTGGTATGCGGGCAACGAGCGCGAAATCGCACCCATCTGGTGGCGGCTTCGGCTCGCATGGCTGATCCGCACGATTCGCAGGCCGGAAATCCTGCGGCGCTATCCTGCGATCGGTATTTTCTTCCGTGACCTCTTTTTCGCCCTCCTGGGTTTCAACCACACATGTCGCCCGTGAACGTGGCCATCGTCGGTGCGGGCCGAATGGGCCTGACGCACTACGCCATCATCAATGCGCATCCGGATGTCCGGGTGTGTGCTGTCGTGGAGCCTTCGGCACCGCTCCGTACGGTGCTGGGAAAGCACGTCGATGCGCCGATGTTCGCCGATTACACCGCGATGCTCAAGGTAGCGGAGCCCCATGCCCTGCTCATATCGACGCCGCCGGCATCACACGTCGCCATCCTCGCCGACGGGCTGCAGCGCGGGCTCCATGCATTCGTGGAGAAGCCGTGCACCACGTCCGCGGGCGAGGCCCGCGGACTGGCCGAACGCTACGACGCCGCGGGCCTTGTTCATCAAGTTGGCTATGTCAATCGCTTCAACGACGTGTTCCAGGAGTGTCGCCGGCTCGTCCAGGGCGGCGCCATCGGCAAGGTCGTCCGCTACAAGACGGAGATGCTCAGCCGGACGGTGACGGCGGGCAACACGTCCTCGGGCTGGCGGCAGACTCGACAGGGCGGAGGCGGGGTCACGTATGAGATGGCCACGCACGCGATCAACCTGGCCGCGTTCATTCTCGGATCGCCCGCGCGCGTCGGCGGATCACAGCTGACGAAGGTTTTTTCGACTGCCGTGGAAGACATCGTGTCGACCACGCTCATCCATCCGTCGGGGCTCAGCGGCTCGCTGTTTGTGAACTGGTCGGACGAGAGCGTGCGCAAGCCGACCAATACGCTTGAATTGCTGGGCACGGAAGGCAAGATGGTCGCCAATCAGCACGGGCTTCAGATTTATCGCACCCAGACGAGCGACGAATTCGGGCTGGCCGCGGGATGGACCACGAAATACATCACGCAACTCGCCACACCGGTGCCGTTTTATGTGCGCGGCAACGAATACACCCGGCAGCTCTGGCACTTCATCGCCAGAATCCGCGACCGCTCCGTGCCGAGCGTGTGCAGCATGCACGATGCCACCGATACACTCGCCGTTATCGAACGAATTTTCTCCGACGCCTCCGCCAGCAGCGACACCCCATGAGCCTCACGATCGATCGCATCATTTTCGGCGACAACCAATTCTTCGGCATCAATCACATGTCGCAGGAGAAAGCCCGCGAGCAGGCGGCGCGGTTCAGCGATCTCGAAGCCATCACAGCGGTGTATGAGATCGCGATCGATGCGGGCATCCGCGCCTTCATGCTCAACAGCAACGACCGGGCGTCCGGAATCTGCGACTACTTCCGTGGCAGAAAGACGTCTCACGCCGACCTAGCCTGGTATCCATCGGTACCCTATCCGCACAAATACGCAAACCTCGTCGCCGAAAAGGGAATCCTGCCGGCCATCCAATCCGTCTTGTTCGGCGGCGGGGCGGCAGACGCCTTCGGAATGATCAAGCAGATGGGCTCCGCCATCCTGTTTCGCGACGAACTGCGCGCGATGCACTCGCTCGTGGATCTGGAACTGCGGGCGTTTTCCGGATTGGAGGTCAGGGCCGTGTTCCTGCAAAACGTGATCACCGACCTGCTCCTCGGGCTCGGCCTCCACGGCGTGATCGCCGACTACTGCGACCACCTGCGCAGGCAACACAAGGTGATTCCGGGCCTGATCACGCAAAACCTCCCCAAGCTGCTCGGGTTTTTGAAGGAGCACGGCATCGCCGACGTGGCCATCTGCGCGTCGTTCAACAAGATCGGGTATCTCATGTCGCCCGACGTCGAAAGCTACGTGGCGGCGGCGAACGCAAACGACGGATCCGTCTATCCGATCATCGCGATGTCGACGCTGGCAAGCGGTGCAATCCCTCCCGCTGAGGCCTACGACTTCATCGGTCGGCAGAATCTCCAGGCCGTCGTGTTCGGCGCTTCCACACGCGGACACATCACCGAAACCCTTCGGCAACTCGGTGCGGTTGGCGGCACGGCCTGACTCGCTTTTTGCTCACTCGATGCCATGGGGCTGGCCGTGTTCGCGATGATGAACCCGCTTCTCGGCAACGTAGTGATGCTCGGCTTCGACGACACGATGGCGCGGAAACGCGGCTTCCGCATGTTCGGCACCGGGATGCATCATGACCCGCTGGCTTAGACTCGGAGCCTTGCGTTCGTGCGCTCGGGGTCACAGCTGGCTGATACTAGGCTTGATCGTGGACTTCCCGTTCCGCCCGGGGCACTGGATTTCCACACTCCCGAGAAACTTCCCGCGTTTGTTTGGGGCCATAGCCATGCGATGGCTGTGATAGCCGGCGCGGTCGTAGCGTGCCATAAGAGGCCCGTGAGCCTTTTTCAAGCCACACAGCGCGACACGCCGCCGCTCGTCGGAATCGACAGCAGGCCACTGCACCGTGGCCAAGCTCGACCGGATTTTGGCGAAGCCGTCTTGCGCCTCTTCAGGCGAGAACGAGTCGACCGATAGATCAAACGCAGCACCCGTTACGCCCCCCTAATTTCCCCCCGAGGCTTCACTGCCCAGACGCGTGTCGGCATTCCTCAGTGAGATCAGGGACGAATGGGAAACTGAGAGGTGCCACCCGAACATGAAAGCCAGATGACCCGCCAGCTCATCCCGACATTTACAGAAGAGGGATTGCCTTATCCGATGATGAGCCATCGTGGAATCCTGGACCCCACAAACAAACACCCAGTTGCCAAGGAGATATTACATGAGTGGACGTATAGTTGTTGTCGATGTGGGCACCCACAAGGGGCAGGAGGTGCGGTTGCTTGCTGACCGCAGTCGCGGTTGGCGCCGATCTGTCTTCTTTGATTTGCTTCGGCACTACCGAAATATTGCCCATGCGTGGCGGGAAGCAGAAGCAATCGCTCGAGCGCAAGACGTTCTTTCCACGAAGCACTTTCTATTCGCCCTCGTCGAACCAGTTCTTCACCCCGAAATCATGGATTCATTGCGGCTCTCAGGCCCCGTGCTGTTTCTCAAGGGCGTCACGAGCGCGGCACCAGCTGGCGAGGTCGTTCTCCGGCTGGCAAAGGCAGGTGATCTTGGCCATTCGATCATCGAGACGAAGCCCAATCTCTCCAACGAGACGCTCACGACGTACAACTTCGACTTTCGGACTTGGCTGCCTTGGCTGCTGCAGAGTTTCCGTGTGTCTCAAGATGACATCGTGATCTTGCGGATGAACGCTGAAGGAGTCGAGCAGGGAATCATCCAGTGGCTGACAGAGGATCCGAGCGCCGCAAAGGCTGTGCAGATCGTCATGGGCTCGACCGGTGATATCAAGAAGTGTTTCGGCAAGGATGCGGAGGTAGCAGCGCAGAGCCGACTGGCAGAAGCGGGCATCCCATTCCTTTACTTCACCAGCAACCCAGGCAGTTGGCAGCCGGCACTGGAATCGTTAGTCGCGTTCCTTGGTACGCGTTGAGTGAATCCAAGGCTTTCATGAACCACGCGTTCGGACGGAGAAACACATGCTGTCGGCAGTCAGGATCAGGCCGTTTACGATGTGTCAGGAAAACTGTTGACGATGCCGATCAATGCGTGACATCATTGATGACGTTGCCGGTTCTCCGCCTGTGTTTGCGGTGATTCGGCTTTCCCGCTAGTCGAAAAGGCCCTCTCATGCTTCGTACCGCTAAGTCATTTGTGAAATCCTTGATCGATCCCTTCTGCTGGCATGCATCGCAACAGGAAGTAGCCGGCCTGCTTGATGTCGCGATACCCCAGACCCCTGCCGAGGTGTTCGACTTCGTCGGGAGATACCGTGGGCGGGGGGACTATCGAAGGCTTTCGCCGCTGCAGGTTGCCCAAGAGTACAAGGACCTGCTTGCCTGGGCCTGGACGCAAAACTTTCGCTCAATCGCTGAGATTGGGACGGCCAATGGCGGAACCTTGGTGGGATGGATGGCGATGCGACCGGAACGACTCGTTTCCATTGATCTCCCGGGGGGCATTCACGGCGGAGGATATCCTGCGCGTAAGGCGAGATTGTTCAGCCACCTGCGGGACAGGATTTCCCCAAGCACGCAGTTAAAGCTTGTTCGCGCGGATAGCCATCTGCTGGCGACCCGATCCGTCGTCGAGGCATTTCTCAACGGTGAACAGCTCGACTTTTTGATGATTGACGGTGACCATCGCTACGCGGGTGTAAAGGCGGACTTTGACGTCTGGCGGACTCTGGTACGGAAAGGCGGATACATAGGATTTCATGACATCGTACCGCACAAGAAGCCGGGCAACTCGTGCCAGGTTGACAAACTGTGGCGAGAGATCAAGCAGGAAATTCCTGAGACACTAGAAATCGTGGCTGACGCCGATCAAGGCTGGGCGGGAATCGGAATCGCGCGGATGAGTTAGGTCAGCCAGCGGCAAAGACGATGACATGCAGTCGTCATCGAACCGTGCTCTAAACGCCAGTCTGCAATAGCATCGAGTCCCGCACGTAAGCCGGGCTTAACACCTTCGTCATCTGTTTTCAGTTACCTCACTACACAAGATATGCGAATGGTGCAGTCAGCCGGATCGAACGGCATCGATACCGCATCCCATAGCCCGCCGCCGAATGGGCGCCGTTATTGGTTGTCGGAAAGTCTGTTATCCAGGAAACTCCGTGCCGCCATTTGGCTGTCGGCGATCATGATTCCTGCGATGATGTGGTGGAACGCCCGAGCGTTCGTCGTGGCACCAACGAGTGATCCGTCATCCATCACGACACTTCAGAAGGGCTCGTACGGCTCGCACAGAACGTTGCATATCTCGGTCATTGGCGACAGCTGGGCGTGCGGCAGAGGGTTGGCCGACGCTGTGGAAAAACAGCTGTCCAACGATGGCGTCACTGCAAAAGTCACGAGTTTCGGCCACGGAGGGGCGAAATCGAGAGACGTTCTTTTGAATCTATTGAAATCCGATGACGCGTTGCACTCAAGCAAGCCAGTTCTAGTAGGCGATACTGATTTGTGTGTCGTCGTCTGCGGCGTCAATGATACGGCAGGGTATATCGGAGCTGACTTCTATTCATTCCACGTTGCCGAAATCGCGAAGTTGCTCCAAAGTCACGGAGTATTTCCGATCATCCTGGAGGTTCCGGAATTCGGCATTCAAGAGTCCTCGAGCATCTCATTTCTTGGTGCCTGCCGACGCATTGCCATGCGATGGATTCTCCACGCAGGCGAGCGAGACGTCATCACAGCCTATCGAGATGCCCTTCGCTCAACTCTGCAAGCCGACCTTCCCTCTTCTGCGTACAAACTCGTGTCGTTCGGTTCGGTGTGTGAAGACTACACCCAGGCCCGGCATCTCTACACGAAGGATATGTGCCATCTCAGCACGGACGGATTATCACGACTGGCTGCCGTATTGTCGGATGAAATCAACGCCTGTCATCCCGAGGTGCCCGCGGTTGAGGCGCAGGAATGAGTTGTATCGTCACGCAGGGTCTCTGCACCGCGGGTTGCGGGTCGTTCCGCACTCGCCCCGGGACACGCGTTCTTTCAATGTTGGCCGACTGCTATGCAGGGTAATTCCCGGCTGCACCGCTCAGCATTCCAAAATGGATTAAGAGACTGCTGCAACTGGTTGCGAACCAGGATGTTTTTCCTGATCCGGGCGCCATGGGTGAAGCGTAAAGGATTCGCACGAATTCCTTGGTCGGTCACACTCTGGTCTCCGCACCGTGACATCTCGCTCGGCCATCGCGTGCAGTTTGGCGCCAACTGTTTCGTGCAGTGCGATCTGGCGATCGGCAACGACGTGTTGATAGCGGCCCGAGTCGCATTCGTCGGCCGCGACGATCATCGCTTCGATGTCATCGGCAACACGATCTGGGATTCCCCCCGGGGAGATTCGCATCGCACGGTGGTGCATGACGACGTGTGGATCGGGCATGGGGCGATCATCGTGGCCGGAGTAGATATCGGGGAGGGCAGCATCGTCGCTGCCGGCAGCGTCGTCGTGAAGGACGTGCCGCCGTATTCGATCGTGGGGGGCAATCCCGCCCGGGTGATTCGGGAAAGGTTCAGTGCCGCGGAGCTCGAGCAGCACGTGCGGCTCCGCGGCCGATCGCAGGGCTAGGCCTTCGGAGGCGGAACGGCTCAAATGCCGTCATGAGAAGCCCATGCCTCCTGTGGCTCGCAGTGGCGACGGTGATCGCCGCCGAGTCGTTTAACGCTAGGCACGGCTGGGGCGACCAGCAGCCGGCGGCGAAGGACTTTCACTATCGGCCCCCGGAGGAGCCTGCCCGCCTGGGCCGCCGCACGATCTTCTACGCATCCTACGACGAGGGAGCGAGCCCCCTCGACGCGACTTTCTGCTACGGCGATGGCGCAGCCGGAGGGGATAAGTTTATCCCAGCGGCGGAAGGTCGGTTTGGTGGTGGATGTCGGGCGGCGGATCGGACGGCCAACCTGTTTTACCGCGCGGCTCACAACATCAGGGCGGACGCCGGCACCGTCTCAATGTGGGTCGCGTCGGGCGACGGAAAGCCGCTGTCGAACGGGAAAGATCGCTGGCTGTTCGGTTGGCGTGGGCCACGGATCGCCGGGGCCTTTATTCGCGGCTCGGACGGTGCCATGATCTTCGGCTTGGGCAAGCGGGCGATCGCTGCCGAGACGTCGTATGCCTTGCCCCTCGACCCGCTGAACGAGGGCTGGCACCACGTCACGGTGTCGTGGGACACCGCCCGCCGGCGGCTCTGGCTGGGATGCGATGGCAAGGGTATTTCGTGCCCATTCGATGCCGCGCAGCTGCGGCAGCCGGACGCGTTGTTCGTAGGATCGGCGCCCGATGGCCGGGGAGCCGCTGCACCGGTAACGATCGCGATCGACGACCTCGCCGTCTACGATGCTCCGCTCGACAAGCTGGGCGAGCCAAACTGGCCCAAAGCCGTCGATCCCCATCTCGTTTGGCAGGCGGAGGCCGGCGTTAGGCGCTTTCTGCGAGTGATCGGAAAGAACCAGCGGGGCGGCGGATGGGCCGTGATCTATACCTGGCCGCACCTGTTGCCGTGCGGCGCACAGGGCCGCGACACGATTTCTCCCGCTGCGTTCATCTCGAACGACAAGCGCTGCAGCACCGCCGCCGCCGCCGCCCAGTTTCTCTATGCCTGGGAAATCTTCGGGGACCCGGCATTCCTCGATGCCGCCCGCGCGGCGGGGGACATGTATGTGGCGGCGTGGGAGCGCGAGGGCGCCTGGGCCCATAGTTACACCGTCACCCCGGCCGGGCCCGTGGGCCTTGGCGGGCGGACCGTGAAACTGCAGGACGGCAACCAAGCACATCCGATCTTCCTGCTCACGTATCTTCACCGGGTCACCCAGGACGACCGCTATCGCACGACGGCGGTGGCTGGCGGCGAGTTCCTGCTGGGCGCACAAAATCCGAACGGCTCGTGGTCCTACGGCTTCGATCTCGACAAGAAAACCGGCGTTACGGCCTTCGGCATTCCGCACGGCGGGGAGATCAATGACCGGTGCATGAACGACGCGATGGACGTGATGCTGCTCATGTATCATCTGACTGCCGATCACCGTTATCTCGCCGCCCTCACCCGCGCTGGTGAATGGCTGCTGAAGGCGCAGTCCACCGGAGCGACGGCCGGCTGGGCGGAGCAGTACGGGGCCGACGACCAGCCGATCTGGGCGCGGGCGTTCGAACCGCCCGCGATCGCTCCAGGGCGGAGTGTCGATGCCGCGGAGGCTGTGCGACTGATGTGGCACCTCACCGGCGACGAACGCTACCGCCAGTCGCTCCTGCGGTTTGCCGCATGGCTCGAGAAGACGGCGACCGAAGCCGGCTGGTGGGAGTATTACGATCCGAAGACGGGCCGCCCGCTGCTGGCCGCGGATCGCCGCCTCTATTTTGCCGACGACGATCAGGAAATGGCCGCCTACATGCGGCAGATGCCGGCCGGTGAAGCCAACCCCAAGCCGGAGCGACGGGCAAACCCCGTGCGGATTCGCAAGTGGGCCGAGGCACCAGTCTCCACGGGTCGCGAGCCGCCGCTCGCGGGAAACCTCGCGCCGCTCTGCGCCAGCGCCGCATCCGCCGTTACGCGCCTCGTCGCGGAGCAAGACGCCTCCGGTTTCTGGATTCACCCGCCCAATCCTGTTGGCGGCTATGGCCCGCAGGTGTTCAGCCGCGAGCAGAAGGTTGTCGAACTGCTGCAGTTCATCGAGCGGGCTCGCATGCTCGTCGGGGAACTGCCGCTGGAATATCGCGGCGATGGTGACCTCGGCAAGGCGGCGTTTCCGGCGGACCGCTGGCTCGATACGCCTTTGAATAAACCTGCCGCACGTCGGCCATAGCGATTTCGGGTAAGCAGCGATCGCTCCTTGCCCGGCCAGCCGCATAGCCCGCGGCGCCGCGGGCCGCGGATTACGAACTTGCAAGAATGCTAACGCGACCCTCGGGGGTTAGCATTTAAGTGTCGAAGCGCTCGGACATCATGTCCGCAACAGCGGGGTTAAATCGCGCTCGAACTCAAAGCCGGCGGATGGTTTCATGGACATTACCCAGATCATCTGCAACCTTCGATCAGGCGGCGCCGAACGACTGGCCGTCGATTTGAGTTGCGCCTTGGCCAACGCAGGCCATCGAGTGCGGTTCGTTATGACCGACCGGCGCACCGGCGAGGCTGGCGAATCCTCTAAGTGGGATCAACTTGCTGCCTGCGGCATCGAGGTGCAATCACTCAATCGCGTTCCCGGCACCGGCATTCTCGGGCTGATGCAGGCCACCTACGGCTTTGCATCGCTCCTTCGAACCCATCCTTGCGACGTCATCCACAGCCATCTGCCGTATGCCCACTCGATCGCCGTTGCGGCAAGACGGCTGCACCAAGCATCTGCTCGACAGATACTTACGGTTCACACCTCACAGGAAACCTGGCAAGGCTGGCAGGAAAAGCTCATTGGTTCGCAACCGATCGCGTATTGCTCCCGGGTCGCCCTTCGGCGGAGCAACCATGCAAACACCGGCGTGTGGGTGGTCCCCAATGGAGTGCCGCTTACCTCGTTCGCCACGCCTCGCCCAGAGCGGGATCCCTTGGCTGATTTGGCCATTCCGCCACAGCGACGCCGAATCATCAGCGTGGGATCGCTTCTGGAAGGCAAAAACTACCGGACGTCACTTGAGGCTATTGGCCAACTGTCGTACCAGCACGATGTTCACTTTCTCGTCTGCGGTGCGGGTAACGCTGCATCCCTCGAGGCCGTGGCCCGCCGCATTGGCGTTTGGGATCGCGTCGCCTTCCTTGGGCCGCGGCCGGACGTTCCCTCGCTACTCGCCTCCTCCGACTTGTTTCTTTCAGCTTCGCGCTACGAAGGCATGCCGATCGCCGTGCTCGAGGCCCTCGCTTCGGGCCTGCCCTGCGTACTCTCGCCCATCGAGGAACACGAGGAAGTCGCGGCTTCCATGGCAGGCTGCCTCATCGCCGAAGAGAACACACCGTCTCCGCTGACGGAAGCATGCCACAAGTTGCTCGAAACCCCGCTCGACAGACTGAAATTACAAGCTGCTCGCGCCGCAAAACTCGGCGGGTTCAGTATTTCCAATTGTGCCGATCGTTACCTCAACATCTATCACGAACTCGTTTCACGGGGCAACGACGCAACACGGTCAAAGTGATCGTCAGCGGGACGCCACACGTCGGCTCTTCATTTGTCCAAGGTAAGACCCGAGCGTGACGAGCGACATCGGTATCGCACCGTCCGACAGACCATGGTCGGGCGAACATATCCTCCACAAATCGTGAACGACGCTGGACGGCAGTAGAGGGCACGCGGCGAGCTCCTGGACTGCCGCCTCACAAGATTCACGCAGCGGCCCGTACATCCACTGCTGGTACGGCAATGCCGTTTTTACGGCACTGCGCCGCATGACCATATCAGGAATCCTTCCCGCAATGGCGTCACGCAGCAGGTGCTTTGGCGGTTTGCCCAGCGGGCTCTTCACATGCTCGCGCAGCGGCGCCACGAGATCCACGATGCTCCTGCTGGCGAACGGGACGCGAATCTCCAGCGAGTTGGCCATGCCATTAACGTCCGCATCCCTTGAGAGGGCGTTGCCTAGATGGAGTACGCACTCCACGGCGGAGATCTGGCGGAACACATCATCGCGGGGCTGCTGAATTAATTCGTAAGCCTCCGCTGGCAGATACTGCAGCGTCAAGCCCAAGCGAGAGGCATCGAGCCCGAGCTTGCGCAGTGTCACATCACCAGTCACCCGTCGCATCTTCACCGCGAGTTCCAGGGGACTGCAACCGCTTCGCACCCCCTCGACCAATCGCGCACGCATGGCGGCGGGCAGGAAGGGCTGGGCGGTCATTGCCGCCAACTGCCGAGCTGGACGCGGCAACCGGGAGATGCCAGTGACCAAACGCAGCGCACGCGGAATGCTCCTGAAACTGTCGTAGCCCCCGAAGATCTCGTCGCCACCAAGCCCCGACAGTGCCACCACGATCCCGGCATCATTCACCGCGCTACTGATGACATAGGTATTGAAGCCGCCAATACTTGGGCGGTCCGCGACCTTGAGCCATTGATCCCACAACTGAAGAGCCCAATCATCATCAAGAATCGTCTGGAAATGCCGAGATCCGATCGCTTCGGCAACCTTTGCCGCCGCGGCAGCACCGTCACGGACGTGGGCGGCCTGATACCCGATGAAGAAAGTCTGGACGGGGCCCGTCAGGCTCTTCGCAAAAGAAGCGACCGCAGCGCTGTCGATTCCACCGGACAAGAAAACGCAGCTTGGCCTGCACGTGACGCCGTGGTCGCGGATCTGCTTGCTCAACTCGAAGTGCACGTAATCGGCCAGGTGAGAAACGTCCGCTTGAGCCTCGACAGTGGGAAACCGCCAGTAGCGGCGGCACGAACCGGACCGCAGCAAATCGGTTTCACTGGAGATCCATTCGAAAGTCCCGGCAGGCATCGAGCGGACCTCACGATGCACCGTCAGCGGATCCTGAGGCGCACCAAACGCGAGAAACGAGGCGATACCTGCGGGATCGAGGTCGTCGGCGACGAGACCCGACGCCAGGACTGCCCGCACCTCGCTTGCAAACACCACGGCCCGACCAGTGCGGGCGATGTAGAGCGGCTTGATGCCCAAGTGATCCCGCGCCAGAAGCAGCCTCTGGCTCTTCGCCTCATAAAACGCGAAGGCAAACATGCCGTCGATCACATCCAAGGCCTGCTCGCCCCAGGTGACCAGAGCATGAAGCAGCACTTCCCCGTCACCCGACGTATGAAATCGACACCCCATGGACTCGAGCCGGTATCGCAGCGCCCGATGACCGCTGATGAATCCGTCGAAGATGAGTCTGTCACCCGTGGCAGGATGCCGCAGAGGCTGTCGATCACCATCGGACGTGTCCATCGTCGCTAGGCGTCGGCAACCCAGCCCCAGCGATAGCCCACGGTCCTCGCGATCCCCGCCAATTGCTAGCTGGTCGTAGCCTTCATCATCCGTGCCTCGATGCGTCATGCAACGCAGCATGCGCCCAATGCTGGACGGGATCTCGCCACTCTCGCCGCTAATTATGCCTGCGATTCCGCTCATGGTTTGCTTCTCGTCACCACAGTGACCACTATGCTCAGGGTCGAAAGATGTTTTTAGATTACGGGTTTCCCAAACAGCACGCCAATTGTTCGACGCGCGTGTCACTTGATTGCCGGTACTCCTAGTTAGTGGCGATTGGGTATGACGTGAAACCCTCCCAAGAAATTCGTTTATGAAAGTTCGCCACTCCATCATCACCGCCGCCGGCCACGACGGGCAGTCGCTCCCCCTCCAGCGGCTGGTCGATCGCGACGGCGTCGCCAAGACGGCCCTGCAGATCATCGTGGAGGAGGCCGTGGCGGCCGGGGCCGACGAGGTGGGCATCGTCGTGCGGCCCGGCGACGAGGCGGCCTTCCGCGCGGCTGCGGGCAACACCGCCTCGCGGCTCGAACTTATCCCCCAGCCCGCACCGCTCGGCTACGGCCACGCCATCAAGTGCGCCCGGCAGTTCGTGGGCGACCGGCCGTTTCTGCATCTCGTCGGCGACCATGTCTACGTCAGCGAGCTGACCAGCGACGACTCGCCAAGCCGCTGCGCCCAACAGCTCGTGGGCGTGGCCGAGGCGGAGAACTGCGCCGTGTCGGCCGTGCAGCCCACCCGCGAGAGCATGCTGCCCTACTTTGGCACCGTCGGCGGCCGCCGCGTGGCCCACGCCGCCGGGCTCTACGAAATCGAAAACGTGGTCGAGAAGCCCACGCCCACGCAGGCCGAGCAGGAACTGATCGTGCCGGGCCTACGGGCCGGCCACTACCTCTGCTTCTTCGGCATGCACGTGTTCACGCCGGGCGTGTTCGCCCTGCTCGACGCTCTCGGCGCGACGGGGGACCGCCAGCTCTCACCGGCGCTGGCGAAACTCGCCGAACGCGAGCGCTACCTCGCCTTCGAGGTCCGCGGCAGCCGCTACAACCTCGGCATGCAGTACGGCCTGCTCGTGGCCCAGCTCGCCCTCGGCCTGGCGGGCCAGGACCGCGCCGAGATCCTCGCCCAGGTCGTGGAATTGCTGGCCCGGCAGCCAGCTGCAAGTTGACCCGTTTGACAGCCAGCACTCAAAAGGTGTACTTATGTACATTCTTTTACTCCGCCAACCTTGCTTGACGGACCCACCGTGGAAATCGTCTGGTCGCTACACGCGCTCGCCGAAGCCGATCGCCGCAACATCAATTTGCAGGACGTTGAACGCATCCTGGTTCAACCCGGGCAGGTTCACACCGTCCGTCCAGGACGACAGGTCTGGCAGGGAATCCTTGCATCCGGCCACCTGCTTCGTGTCTTTGTGGACATCGACCGAAATCCCTGGGAAATTGTGACTGTTTATCGGACGAGCAAAGTTGGCAAGTATTGGAGACCCTAGCGATGAAAGTCGTATTCGATCCTGAAACCGACACGCTCGCCGTCTACGTTGCAGATGGAACCGTCGCCGAAAGCGACGAACCGCGACCGGGCATAATCCTCGATTACGACGCAGCGGGCAGCCTGCTGGCAATCGAGATTCTCGACGCTTCGAAACACATGCCGATTCCTCG
>Ga0315902_10002110_pt1 | contig 31481 bp, 27 predicted proteins | sample LakEriMetagenome_9_FD_203523 | JGI IMG/M metagenome (GOLD analysis project Ga0315902, IMG submission 203523) | Freshwater fungal communities from buoy surface, Lake Erie, Ohio, United States - Buoy 12 MA117 | ecosystem: Environmental > Aquatic > Freshwater > Lake > Lake biofilm | place: USA...
AGATCCCGAAGGCCTCCTGGGCGGAGAGCGTGGTGATGCTGACCCGCGGGTCGCGCTCCATCGGCTGCCAGAGGAGGACCGGCACCAGGGAGTCGGTGGCGAAGGCGGCGGCGGTGCCCGACCGCGTGGTCGGGCCGGTGCCGAGCACCTGCGCCAGCCGGTCGGCATGCACCTCGCGAAGTTCGAAGGAGAGCCCGCGGTTCACGACCGCGTCGCGGACCTCGTCCCGTGAGTAGGGCAGGGCGGGGCCGCCGCTGGCCCGCGGTCGCCACTCGTCGAAGGTCTCGAGGGCCCGTCGCGAGTAGTAGGTTCCCAGGGCCCGGCGCAGGGGTTCCTCGATGAGGTGCACGACCGGTCGGGCGACGAAGAAGCCGAGGAGAACGGCCACGGCGAGGCCGGCGGCGGCGCGGATCAGGCAGGTCCGCAGCTCCTCCAGGTGCTCGCCGAACGTCATCGTCGAGCTTTGGAACAGGTCGTCGTCGGTCGGGCGGGGCATGCTTCGACTGTACTTCAAAATCGGGCGGCGTGCGGTCGCGGCTCCGAGTCCCCCGGCTTCCGCCGGGGGCTTCTTGGGGAGGCGATTACGTCCAAAAAGCCCGGGAGCACCACTCAGGCCCCGTACTTGCCGAACCGCTGGGCGTGGGCCATCGCCAGGAGCATGAGGTGCTTGGCGGGGAAGATCCCGAAGCCGCCGCGGAGGCAGTCGCGCTCGGAGAACTTGGTCAGGCCGTCGGGGCGGCAGGTGTCGGCGACGAGGAGCGTCGGCACCGGGTGCCAGGAGTGGCTCTTGAGCTTGCTGGGCGTCGAGTGGTCGCCGGTCACGATCAGCACGTCCGGCTTCAAGGCCTCGATCTTCGGGATCGCGGCGTCGAGCTCCTCGATCCGCTTCACCTTCTCCTCGAAGGCCCCGTCCTCGCCGGTCGAGTCGGTGTATTTGAAGTGCAGGAAGAAGAAGTCGTAGTCGTGCCAGGCCTTCTCCAGTTCGGCGATCTGCTCGCCGAGCGACTGGGCCTTGCCGACGAGCGTCATGCCCACGAGCCGGGCCAGCCCCTTGTACATCGGGTAGACGGCGATGGCCGCCGCCTTCAGGCCGTAGAGTTCCTCGTAGGAGGGCAGGGCAGGCTTGGAGGCGAAGCCGCGGAGCACCATGCCGTTGGCCTTCTGTTCGTCTTTGAGAATCGCGCGGGCCTGCTGCACGAACTCCTTGGCCACCGCGGCCGTCTTGGCGGCGGCGGCATGGGCCGGCTGCGGGTCGAGCGGCGCGACGCCCACGGCCTGCGGGTCGGTGTCGGCGACCCGGCCATCGAGGCCCGGGCCACGGAACACGACGACGAATCGGTGCTCCTTCACCGGCTTCACGAACGTCTCCACCCCGGGGATCTTCACGCCCTGCAGCTTCTCGACGACGGCGAAGCTCTCCTCGGACGGGATGCGACCGGCGCGGCGGTCGGAGATCTTTCCGGCGGCGTCGAGGGTGCAGAAGTTGCCCCGGGCGGCGACGTCGTCGGGGCCGAGTTCGAAGCCGATGCCGGTGGCCTCGAGGGCGCCGCGGCCGATCTTGAACGTGAGCGGGTCGTAGCCGAAGAGGCCGAGATGGCCGGGGCCGGAGCCCGGGGTGATCCCGGGGAGCACGGGAATGCTGGAGCCGGAGGTGCCCCGCGCCGCGAGCCGGTCGAGGTTGGGCGTGTTCGCCGTTTCCAGTTCCGTCCTCCCGCCGGCCGTGAGCGGCAGGCCACCGAGGCCGTCGGCCACGAGCATGACGATCTTGGAGGCGTTCTTCTCGGCGAGTTCGCGGATCAGTTCGTGTTCGGTCACGGGCGGTGGGCTCCTGGCTGGTGGCTCCGGCGGCTCGTTGCCCGGTCGGCAACGGCTCGGCTACAGTTTGGCCGGTTCCGGCCGCAGGCCAAGGCCAGGCGGTGAGCCGCGAGAAAAAACCGCGATCCCAAGACCGGCCGTCCTTCTTGCAGAAAGTGTGCAGCATGAGCGTCATCCGCCCCAAGCCGCCCGAGGACCCGATCCAGTACGACCCTGCAGCGACGATTGCCGCGGGCTCCGTGTCGCACGCCGGCCTCGAGGCCCTCGTCCCGCGGCTCGACGCCGCCCGCGCGGAGAGCCTCGGCGACCTCGACCGCTGGCGGAGCGGCGGCACGCGGCCGGACGAGGTGCTCGATCCCGCGTTCATCGACCTGCCCGACCGGCTGCTCGCCGATTACGCCCGCGAGCGAACGACGAGCGAACTGTTCGCGATCCTGCAGACGGCGCGGCGGATTCGCGAGGCGGTGGACCGCGTGATCGTGCTCGGCATCGGCGGCTCCTACATGGGCACGCGGGCCCTGTTCGAAGCCTGCTGCCACCCGTTCCACAACGAACTGCCCCGGGGCGAGCGTGGCGGCCGGCCACGGCTCTCATTCGAGGGCTTCAACATGGACAACGACTCGGCGCAAGGCCTGCTCGACCTCGTGGCTCCCGCCGGCAAGCCGCGGAGCGACGACCTGCTCGACCGCTGGGCGGTGCTCGTCGTCAGCAAGAGCGGTGGCACGTTGGAGACGGCCGTGGCCACGCGGCTGTGCCTGCAGAAGCTCGCCGATGCAGTCGGGCATGACCGGAAGCGGCTGGCCGAGCTCGTGGTGCCGGTGACCGGCAAGTCGGGCCGCTTGGCGGACCTCGCTCGGGCGATCGGCTGCCCCGACGTGTTCGACATCCCCGACGGCGTCGGCGGGCGGTTCTCCGTGTTCACGGCGGTCGGCCTGCTGCCGGCGGCGATCGTCGGCATCGACGTGGTGCGGCTGCTCGAGGGGGCCGCGGCGATGAACCGCCGGTTCCGCGAGGCCCCGGTGGCGACGAACCCCGTGCTTCAATTCGTGGGCGTCGGCCACCTCGCCGAGGAGCAGGGGGCCACGATCCGCGTGCTCTCCTCGTGGAGCAACCGGCTCGAGGCCGTCGGCCTGTGGTACGACCAGCTGCTCTCCGAGAGCCTCGGCAAGGCCGAGAAGGGGGCCACGCCGCTCACGGCCGTGACCACCCGCGACCTCCACTCCCGCGGCCAGCAGCATCAGGAGGGACGCCGCGACAAGCTGATCACGAACCTCGTCGTCGGCGAACCGCGTCGCGACCGGCTGACGCTGCCGAACCTCGGCCCCTACGGCGCCAATCAGGACAAGCTCGACGACCTCGTCGGCACGACCTGGCCCGCGATGCTCGCGGCGGCGGTGGGCGGCACGAACGAGGCCTACGCGCAGGCCAAGCGGCCCACGGCCGACATCGTGCTGCCGCGGGTGGACGAGCACACGGTCGGCCAGCTGCTGCAGATGCTCATGCTGGCCACCGTCGTCGAGGGCCGCCTCGTGGGCACGAACCCCTACGGGCAGCCGGGCGTCGAGGCCTACAAGCAGAACATGATGCGCCGGCTGCGGCCGTGACGGTCCGGGTGAAGTCCAAGCGAACCTGCGGCATCGTTCGGCATGGACGGCGGGGTGGTTTTCGTGCCCGGAGTCCCCGGGTTGCCACCCGGGGCTTCTTGGGGCGTGTGTGTTCCTCACACAAAAAGCCCCCGGCGGAAGCCGGGGAGGATGTTTCACGCGAACCTGCGGCATCGTTCGGCAGTTCGCGTTGCGGGCCTTCGCCCGCTCACCATCATCCCGGCCCTCCAGGCCTGGCGCTCAAACCAAAAAGCCCCCGGCGGGAGCCGGGGGACTCCGGGTGGCATGCCTTCCCGGATGCCATGCGATGCGGGTTCAAACCGGGGAATCACGGGGTCCGCATCCGGTATAGTTCCCGGCGTCCGACACCACGCGGAGACCCACCGATGTCCGTCACGCTCACCTGGACCGGCCACGCCACCTGGCTCGTCGACACCGGCCACGGCACGCTGCTCGTCGATCCCTTCTTCGACGAATGCCCTGGTTGCAGCACGCAGGCACGACATGTGGCCTGCGAGGCGATCCTCGTCACCCACGGCCACTTCGACCACGTCGCCGACCTCGTGGCCATCGCCCGGCGGACCGGCGCGAAGGTGTTTTGCAACTGGGAGATCGGCCAGTGGCTCGGCAAGCAGGGCGTGGAGAACGTGCAGCCGATGAATCACGGTGGCCGCGTCGCCGTGCCTGGTGGGACGGCGAAGATGGAGATCGCCTGGCACTCGTCGAGCCTGCCCGACGGCACCTACGGCGGCAACCCGTGCGGCTGGCTGCTCGACGTGGGCGGCGTGCGGATCTACGTCGCCGGTGACACGGCGCTGTTCTCCGACATGGAGCGGATCGGCCGGCCCGAAGCCGCGGGCCGCGGTCTCGACGTCGCGATCCTGCCGATCGGCGATCTGTTCACGATGGGGCCCGATGACGCGCTGGAGGCGGTGCGGCTTCTGAAGCCGAAACTCGCCCTGCCGAGCCACTACGGAACCTGGCCGCCGATCGAGCAGGATGCGGCGGCGTGGGCGCGGCGAGTCGAGGCCGCGAAACTCGCCGCGGCGAGGGCGCCGGCCATCGGTGAGCCGGTCAGGGTCGGGTAGCCGCGGCCGGGATGTCCACGGGCCGCGGCGGTGGCACGCGGACCTCGACCACGTCGCCGACGACCCGCACGTCGAAGACCTCGACCTTCAGTTTCTCGTTGTCGCACCAGGCGCCGTCGCAGGCCCGAAATCGCCAGGCGTGCCACGGGCAGGTGACGACGCCGTCCACGAAGGGCCCCGAGCCGAGCGACGCGCCCATGTGAGGGCAGAGGTCGTCCATGGCGTGGTACGCGGCGCCGTCGAAGAACACGGCCACGAGCCGGCCGGCGACCTCGAACGTGCGGCCTTCGCCGGCGGGTATGGCGCCGGTGCGGGTGACGGGCGTGAAGGGGACGTCGGCGGGCGTGGGCGTGGCGGACATGCTGTGGGATCTCCGCCGCTATGATAGCGGCCATGAACGCGGTCGCACCGCCGTCCCGCATCCGGCTCCTCGCCCTCGACGTGGACGGCACCCTCACCGACAGCCGGCACGAGGTGCCGGCCTCCGCCCGCGATGCGATCCGTCGCGTCCGGTCGGCCGGCATCCGCGTCATGCTTGCGACCGGCCGCCGCTACCGCGACACGCTGCCCGTGGCGGAGGCTCTCGGCATCGACGCCCCGATCGTGACCGCGTCGGGGGCGCTGGTGAAGCAGCCGCCCACCCATGCGACGCTCCAGCGGGCGGCCTTCGCGCCGGGAGTGCTCGCCGACGTCGTGACGCGGATCGTGGCGGCCGGCCATGAGCCGATTCTGTACACCGACAGCTTCGCCCACGGCTACGACTTCCATTGCCGCAGCCTGGAGGGTGCCGACGCCGCCGCCAGCGGGGAGGGGCGGGGCGTGCGGGAATACCTCGGCCGCAACCGCCACCTCGCCGACGTTCGCGCCGACCTCCACGCGGCGCCGCCGGCCGACGCCTTCGCCGGCTTCGCGATGGGCACGCACGAGGAGATGCTGACGCTCGAGGCGGACCTCCTCGCGGCCCATCCGCAGCGGCTGTCGGTGCACGTCATCCGCAGCCCGCGGTATCGCGACTGGATGTGCGAGATCGCCCCCGCGGGGGTCACGAAGTGGTCCGGCGTGAGGTCCGTGGCGGCCGGCTGGGGCATTACCGCGGCGGAGATCTGCGCGGTCGGCGACGACGTGAACGACCTGCCGATGGTGCGGGAAGCCGGCCTGGGGATCGCGATGGGCAACGCCGTGACCGCGGTGCGGGCAGCCGCCGACCGCGTGGTGGCCAGTCACGATGACGGCGGGATCGCGGATGTGGCCGAACTGCTGCTTGCCGGACTTGTCTAGATTGCCTCGTTGGCGGAGCCGGCGCCGACGCGGCTTGTGGCCGCCGGCCGGCATGCGTATAGGTCCTGCGGCGCAGTCGCGTTCCGCCCCCAGGTTGCCGGCCCATGGACCTCAAACTGCATCGCCCGCGCGGAGCGTGCGCCGTCAGCGGCCGGCCATTCGTGGCCGGCGCGCCCTTCTTTTCGGCGCTCGTCCGCGCCGGCGGCGCTCTCGACCGGCTCGACGTCGCCGCCGAGGCGTGGACCGGTCCGCCCGATGGAACGCTTGCCTGGTGGCGGTCGGCCTATCCCGCGGCCGACGCGACCGGTCCCGAACTGGCGCCGGTGGACGTGCTGCTCGACGTGCTGGAGGAGCTCGAAGGCCGGCCGGATGACGCGCCGCTCCGCTACCTGCTCACGCTGCAGTTGGTCCGGCGCCGCGCCCTGCGCATCGTCGATGCCGCCGCCGAGCAGGCCGACGCCGGCGAACTGCACGTCGCCTGTCGCAAGCGGGACCGCGAGTATCGCGTGCGAGTCGTGCCACCGGCGGAGGCGACGGCCGCTGGTGTCGAGCAGCGGCTGATGACGCTGCTCTGGTCGGGAGGTGCGGCATGAGCCGTTTGATCGCGATCGTGCTCGTCGTCGCCTGCGTCGCGTCGAGTGGCGCGTCGTGTCCGGGCGTGATTCGCGGCTACCAGATCGGCACGATGCCCCTGCCGCGGACGCTGCCGGCCAATCCATCGCTCGAGCAGATCATCGCCACCGTCCATGACAACACCCAGCGGGTGCGGAGTTACGTGGCGCCGCAGGCGGTGCTCGTCGTGCCGGGCGTGCCCCGGCTTTCGGCCCGCGTGGCCTGCGAGCCGCCGCGGCGGTTTCGGCTGCAGGCGCGGACCGCCGTGACCGGCGACGAGCTCGACATCGGCAGCAACGACGACCTGTTCTGGCTCTGGATCCGCCGCCACGAGCCGCCCGTGATGCTCTTCTGTCGGCACGACCGCTACGCCGACTCGTCGGCCCGGCGGCTGCTGCCGATCCGCGCGGAGCAGATGCCGGAACTGCTCGGGCTGGTGACGTTCAGCCCGGCCGACCGCCACGAGGGCCCGTATCCGCTGCCCGACGGCCGGATCGAGATCCGCAGCCACGTCGGCGGCGCCGCGCCGGAGCCACCGGCCGGGGAACGGCTCGTGAAGTCGACGATCCTCGACGGCATCACCGGGCTGGTGCAGGAGCAGCATCTGTTCGCGGACGAAGGCCGGCGGCGGATCGCCAGCGCCCGCACGACCGGCCATCGCGTCGATGCCGCCTCCGGCGCCGCGCTGCCGCGGACGATCGAGGTGCATTGGCCGGAGCCGGGCATTGAGTTCACGCTCGAGATCGCGGCGGTGACGACCAACGCGCCCACGGGTGATCCGGGGCAGCTCTGGCAGATGCCCGCCTATCCGGGATATGCGCCGGTCGACCTCGCCGATCCGTCGGTCGCGATCACGCCCCCCGCCGCGCCGTGAGCCGCGTCATCCGGCGTGGGCCTTCATCTTCTCGCGGGCCCGGGACAGGGCCGGGCCGATCGAGCCCAGGGGCATGCCGGTGATCCGGCTGATCTCGCCGTAACTGCGGGCCTCCAGGTGGTGGAGCCTCACGAGACGCGCCTCGTCGTCTTCGAGGCGGGCGAGCAACGCCTCGACTTCCTCGCGGTTCACGGTGTGGGCGGTGTCGTCGTGACGCACCGGCGGCATCCCGGCCGCCGGCACGTGACCCGCCTCCAGCGTGCGCAGCAGCCCGCGCACGGCGACCCGCCGTGCGATGACGGCCAGGTAGGTCGGCAGGCTGGAGCGGGCCGCGAACGAGCGGAGCACGGCCGCGTCGTTCCGCAGGCACTCGAGCAGGATCTCGGCGACGAGATCGTCGCGGTCAGCGGCGGAGATCGGCAGCTGACGCTGGGCGGCCGTCCGGTCCACGACCCAGCGGAATAGGCCCGTGAACCGGTCCACGAAGGCATCCCACGCCCCCGGCTCGCGGGCGAGGCAGGCCTCGACCAGGCGGGCGTCTGCGATCGCCAGCGCGGTCGGCGCGGTGCGGACTGGCTCGGACGCGGTCACGTCGCCCCTCGGTACGGGTGGGTTCGCTCCCGTCGACGGCCCGAATCCGTCCGGCCTGCCGGGCGGTCGACGCGTCTTGCCCAATGATAGGCCCGACCAGCCGGCTGCTCCAACGCCAGTCGCCGCCGGACGGGCAAAACAGGCTCACGAAAATGGCCCGTCCGGTCGATTCCTGTTTCGTTGACAGGGTACGGCGATCCACCTAGGATTCGCGGCGTCGGTGGTCCCATGGGGCCCCGGCAGACCGTTGACCGGCCCATTCTCAGGAGTCTTCAGACATGACGCACGTCGTCGCCGAGCCGTGTTTCGCCTGCAAGTACACCGACTGCGTGGTCGTCTGCCCCGTCGAGTGCTTCTATGAGGGGGACAAGATGGTCTACATCCACCCCGACGAGTGCATCGATTGCGAGGCCTGCGTGCCGGAGTGCCCCGTCGAGGCGATCTTCCATGAGGACAACCTGCCGGCCGAGTGGAAGGACTTCAAGGCCCTGAATGCGGAGATGTCCCCGCAGCTTCCGGTGATCACCGAGAAGAAAGAGCCGCTGTGCTGAGTTCCCGTGGGCAAAGCCATCCATGGCCTTTGCCCACTTGATCGACCGCGGGAAACGCCAAGGGTTTCCCGGGTCGATGCCGCCGCGTCCTGCGGCGGTGGTGACGCCACATCCAAAGGCCGGTCTCGCGCGTGGCCTCGGCTTGCTTGACGCCTGGAGGCCGGCTATTTGAGGTCGACGGTCCAATAGGCACTGTCGACGAAACTCTTCCAGCTGGCGTACTTCGGGTTGCCGAGCTTGATCGAAAGGAGCGGGCTGCGCTTCGGCTTCACGGGCTGGCGAATGAGGTTCATCCGGGCCTCTTGCGGCGTGCGGCCCCCCTTGCGGACGTTGCAGGCGACGCAGGCGCAGACGATGTTTTCCCAGCTCGTCATGCCACCCCGGCTGCGGGGCACGACATGGTCGAGCGAAAGCTCGCTGGTCGGGAAATGGCGGCCGCAGTATTGGCAGAGATTGCCGTCGCGGGCGAAGACATTTCGCCGGTTGAATCGCAGGCCCTGCCGCGGGCCGCGGTCACAGGCCACGAGCCGGATCACGCGCGGCGCCTGGAGTTCATAGCCCACGGCCCGCACCCAATCCTGGTCGGGGCTGCGGAACGCCGCCTGCATGGCGGAGAGTTCACGCCACGATTCGAGCGTGTGGGCCGCGTAATGCCCCTCCTCGATGTGCACGACCTCCGCCAGGTCGCGAAACAAAAGCGTGAGCGCCCGGCGCACGTTGGTGATGTGCACCGCCACGAAGGAACGGTTCAGCACCAGCACGCTCAAGCCGAGCGGGCTCGACGAACCTCCGCAGGAGCCGCAGCCCTGCGGAACAGGAATGGCGATTTCCGACATGCCTGGAACTCGGGGAGACCATGCGTCGACCACCGAGCCCCCAGTGTAGCCCGCCGCCAAAATCCGCGCCAAACATGCCGCCGCAGCCGGGACCTCCAACTGCTTGCCTTGTCGGGCAATTGCGGTCACACTCGACTTTCCGGGTCGACGGTAGGCTGCCCGTTCGGGCGCCGTCCAGGCGGACCCAGGCTTCCGCATGCCCCACTTGGAGTTCCTATGCTGCATTACTCCTGCGACATCTGCCAACGCCCGATCGACTCGAAGGCGGGCGCGCGGCACGTAGTGAAGATCGAGGTCTTTCCGGCGATCGAAGACGGCCAGCCCTGCGGCTGTGAGGGCGAAGGGAGCGACGCGGATCATCTCGAGGAGATGCAGGACCTGCTGGAGCGGCTGGACTGCGAAGATGCGGTGATCGACGACGCGACCCAGTCGATGCGGTTCGATCTGTGCGACGTCTGTCGGCAGCGGTTCGTGAAGAATCCGCTCGGAGTGAAGAGCGGCAAGCAGCTCGACTTCAGTCAGAACTGAATTCACGCCTGCGGGGCCATCCATGGCCCCCGCAGGCTTGGCCCGGCGTGGTCGCAGCCAAGGTGCGACCAGCCGGGCGATGGCTCGCCCTCCTGGCGAGCCTCGCGTAAGCCGAAGCAGGCCCGAAGGGATGCGCCGGCGCGAATCACAGCGCCATCCATGGCCCCCGCAGGCTTGGCCCGGCGTGGTCGCAGCCAAGGTGCGACCAGCCGGGCGATGGCTCGCCCTCCTGGCGAGCCTCGCGTAAGCCGAAGCAGGCCCGAAGGGATGCGCCGGCGCGAATCACAGCGCCATCCATGGCCCCCGCAGGCTTGGGCCGTCGCGGCGAACGCCAAGGGTTCGCCGGACGTCCGAGCGGTCGCACCTCCGGGCGACCGTGGCCGCAGCGGGGCTGCGGCACGCGGCGGGTCGACGAGGCGTCGCCCCGAACCGCGTGGGGGGATGCACGCGGCGCGGCCTTTGGCCGCTGCGTGCGGATCTGGCGGTTGGTTGCCCGCCTGGATGGCGGGCTATCGGGAGCCGGCGGCGGCCGGCCAAGCAAAGCGACGCAGGAAGCGGAGGCTTTGCGTGTGTCATGCACGCGGCGCGGCCTTCGGCCGCTGCGTGCGGGGCGCCCAGACCAATCGTGCCTGCCGCTGCTGGGAAGCCCGAACCGTAAGGTGAGGGAATACGCGCCGCTGCTCCGGACCCGAGCCGCATTCCGCTCGGCTCACGCCTCAGGCGTGAAGGGCACCGAGTCCGATTCACATCCAGCATGTAACGTGGCCTTCGGCCGCTGCGTGCCGATGTGGCGGTTGGTTGCCCGCCTGGATGGCCCTCCAGATTTTGAGTCGAGGGAGGGGTTGCCCCATGTCACGGGAGCCGGCGTTGCTGGCCAGCGGAGCCATGGATGGCGGAGCGCAGACAGCATCGAGTGAGCAGAGGCCCGGAGGGCCGGAGTGAACGTCCGGCGACGTGACTGGGGCGGCCCCGACCGGGCGCCACCATCCGATATGAATCAGCTCCGGTCGCGACGTGGGGCGATTCCAATCAAGTCGACCGTGCGATAGATTCCGGCTCCCTCGAACATCACCCATGGAGCCCCGCGCAAGCATGGCCGCCAAGACGCTGAAAATCGCCGCGATTCCCGGAGACGGCACCGGGCCCGAAGTCACCGCCGAGGCCATGAAGGTGCTCGCGGCAGTCGCCACGATCGAAGGCTTCACCTACGACGTCGAGAACCTCGACTGGGGTGGTGACCGCTACCTGAAGACCGGCGAGATCATCCCCGACGGCGGACTCGACCTGTTGCGCACGAAGGACGCCATCTTCCTCGGCGCCATCGGCCATCCGCAGGTCGCCCCCGGCATCCTGGAAAAGGGGTTGCTGCTCGACCTCCGGTTCAAGCTCGACCAGTACATCAACCTGCGTCCCGTGAAGCTGCTGCCCGGCGTCGAGACGCCGCTGGCCGGTCGCGGTCCGAACGACATCGACTTCGTCGTCGTCCGTGAAAACACGGAAGACCTCTATTGCGGTGTCGGTGGCTATCTCAAGAAGGGCACGCCCGACGAGGTGGCGGTGCAGCAGGCGGTGTACACGCGGAAGGGCTGTGAGCGGTGCATTCGCTGGGCGTTCGACTACACGCGGAAGCGAAACAGCCCGAAAAAGACGCTCACGCTCGTCGCCAAGACGAACGTGCTCACCTTCGGCCACGACCTGTGGTGGCGGACGTTCCAAGAGGTGGCGAAGGACTATCCCGACGTGAAGACGGACTACAATCACGTCGATGCCTGCTGCATGTGGATGGTGAAAAATCCCGATGCGTACGACGTGATCGTCACGACGAACATGTTCGGCGATATCATCACCGACCTCGGCGGCATCCTTCAGGGCGGCATGGGCGTGGCCGCGGGGGCGAACCTGAACCCTGACGCGGGTGGCGTGAGCATGTTCGAGCCGATGGGGGGCAGCGCGCCCAAGTACACCGGCCAGAACGTGATCAACCCGATCGCGGCGATCAACGCGATGGCGATGCTCCTCGAGCATTCGGGTCATCCGGCGGCCGGCAGGCGGATCGACAAGGCCGTGGCCCACGTCACCGGCACGAAGATGAAGAGCCAGGCGGCCGGCAAGATGGGGTATGGAACGCGCGAGGTTGGCGACCTGGTCGTGGCGGCGCTGGGTTGACGGCGTCGCCGGAGGCGAGGCGGTTCGGCCGGATGCGGCTCGTTGCATCGTTGGTCAACCCGCCCAACCCCGCTCGGGGTTGTCCCTCCCATCTCGCCGGACGTTCGCTGCGCCCATCCTGGGCTCCGCTCACTCGGATCTGCCTGCGCTCCGCCATCCATGGCTCCGCTGGTCAGATACGCCGGCTCACTGGGAGGGCCAACCCCTCGCTTCCCTGATCGTAGGGAGGGCGGGCGACCTGGTCGTGGCAACGCTGAGTTGACCCAAGCCTGCGGGGGCCATGGATGGCGTTGTGATTCGCGCCGGCGCATCCCTTCGGGCCTGCTTCGGCTTACGCGAGGCTCGCCAGGATGGCGAGCCTCGCCCGGCTGGTCGCACCTTGGCTGCGACCACGCCGGGCCAAGCCTGCGGGGGCCAGGGATGGCCCCGCAGGCGTGAAACTAGACGCTCACGCGGCGTCCCTCGGCCTGGCTGACGGCGGCGGCCTGCACGATCTCCAGGGCCCGCAGCGTGTCGTCGAGGCCGCTCATATGCCGCACCAGGCTCGTCACCTTGCGGTGGAACTGGAGCAGCATGTGCTCGCCCACCGGCCGCTCGCTTTCGAGTTCCTCCTGGTGTCGGCCGGCGGTGTCGAACGACACCAGGCTCGCCGGCAGGTCGACGAAGGCGATGCCGTTTTCGCACACGACCTGAAGGGCCGGCGGCGGGCGGAAGCCGACCGCCTCCACCCATTGCCGAGGCATGTAGTAGCCGCAGCTGATCTGGGCCAGTGGTCCGTCGCCTGGCCGGCCGGTCGTCGCGAAGTCGAGGCTCATCATCTGGTAGTCGTCGGTCGCGGCGCCCGGCGCCTCGGCGTGGCGGACGGCCACCACGCTGGTCGGCTCGGTGCCGACGACGTAGCGGCACCAGTCGACCAGTTCCATCAGGTCGCGGGCCTCCGTGGCGCGGTCCCGCGGCGGCTGCATGGCCGTCGTCGCCGCGTGGGGCACGCGCCGATGGCAGAACAGCATCCGCGGCCTGCCCAGGCGGGTGGCGATCAGTTCCTTGAGCCGGACCGTCGCGGGCGCATGCCGCCGGGGGAGCTCGGCGACGAAGGCGATGCCCGATTCCTCCACCCGCCGGCGGAGCATGCCGGCCTCGGCTGGGTCGAAGGGGAGAGAGATGGCGGAGTAGATCGACTTGCCGTGCTCGCAGGCGGCGAGGATCGGCGTCGCGCCATACCATTGATCCGCCAGGTAGAGCAGGGCGTCGATGTCGTCTCGCGCGGCGAGCGCCCGGAAACCGTCCACCGGCGTCGCATTGAGTTCGGCCGCCGCCCGCGCCGCCCGATGCGCCACCTGCTCGCAGATCCCCCGCACCTCGAAGCGATCGGCGAGGGCGCGAAGCGCCGGGAGGTAGCGTGACTCCCACTGGCTGCCCAGGCCGACGATCCCGACGCGCAGCTTCATGCCGGTTCCTCGGCGGCGGCCGCGGCCAGCTCGCGCTCGCGGTGCAGGCCCTTGTCGGCGATGTCCTTGCGGCACCAGGCGCCCGGCCAGCGGATCTCCTTCACGCCCGTGTAGGCCTGGAGCTTCGCCCGGGCGAGGGTGGGGGCGGTGGCCGTGACGGCGAGCACGCGGCCGCCGTCGGTGACGATGCCCGCCTCAGTGGACCGCGTAGCGGCGTGAAACACCTGCACGCCTTCCACACCCGCCGCGGCCTCGAGGCCGCGGATCGGCCGGCCCTTCTCGATCGCTCCGGGATAGCCCTCGGCCGCCATCACCACCGTGACGCTCGCGCCCGGCCGCCACCGTGGCGGCTCCACCTCGTCGAGCCGCCGGTCCGCCGTCGCGTCGAGCAGTTCCAGCAGGCTTGAATCAAGTCGGGCAATCAGCGCCTCGCATTCGGGGTCGCCGAACCGGGCATTGAACTCGAGCACCTTCGGCCCCTGGGCGGTGAGCATCAGTCCGCCGAACAACACGCCTTGAAAGGGCACCTTGGCCCGCCGCATGGCGTGGACCGTCGGCACGAGGATCCGGGACTCGATCTCGGCGAGCAGGTCGTCGTCCACGAACGGCGCGGGGCAGTAGGCGCCCATGCCGCCGGTATTCGGCCCCTGATCGCCGTCGTGGGCGGCCTTGTGATCCTGCAGCGGCGGCAGCGTGACGATCGTCCGGCCGTCGGTGATCGCCATCACGCTCACCTCGATGCCGTCGAGTCGCTCCTCGATGAGGATGCCTGAAGCCGCGGCGGCGAACTGCGGATCGCCGCCGAGCGTGGCCACCGCCTCCAGTGCCGCGGCGCGGTCATCACACACGAACACGCCCTTGCCGGCGGCGAGTCCGTCGGCCTTGACGACCACCGGCATGTCCTCGCGGGCATCGAGATATTCGCGGGCCCGGGTGGGCGACCGGAACTCCCGAAACATCGCCGTGGGCACGTCACCGCGGTGGAGGATCTGCTTGCAAAACAGCTTGCTGCCCTCGATCTGGGCCGCTTTGGCCGTGGGGCCGAAGATCCGCAGCCCGGCGGCCACGAAGGCGTCGGCGATGCCGGCCACGAGCGGCGCCTCGGGGCCGACCACGGTGAGATCCACCTGCCGCTCCCGCGCCAGCGCGACGAGCCCTGCGATGTCGGTGGCCGCGATGGCGATGTTTTCGCCGACGGCCGCGGTGCCGGCGTTGCCGGGCGCGACGAGCACCTCGGCGCCGTCGCGGGCGAGTTTCCAAGCCAGCGCATGCTCGCGGCCGCCGCTGCCCACGACGAGGACGCGGCGGGATCGGTTCACGGATGTGGTTCCTGTTGGGGGGGAGGGGGATGGTGCGACGTTTGGGGTGTCGCCGGCCGCCGAAAGTTGTACCAACCGCTGCCGCGGGTGTGGCGGCGGCGGGCGGCAAACCCCCCGGCGCTGCCCATCTCACGGTCGATCGCCGTGCCGCCCGGGTGGCGCGTCCCACCGTGCGGCCGACGTTGACAGTACGGGCGGTGCCGATAAAGTGGAGGGGAGTTCGTGAAAAAAATCACGAACTCTCAAAATCGCGGTCGAAACCTGCTTTTTGACTTTGGGTTCGCATGCACGCCCGTATGGAAACGGGTGCTGAAAGGCGAGCCCTGCCGGGGCATTCGATGGCTGAAAAGAAGAAGATGTCGGTCGCCGAGATTTTGGCGGCCGCGCGTGCGGCCGACGGCAAGGGTGCCGCCGCCAAGCCTGCGGCGCCGGAACCGGTTGCGGAGGAACCCGCCGCCGCGGACGCGCCGGCCGAGCAGCCTGCCGCCAAGCCCAAGCCCGCCGCCGCTGGAGCGGGCGGGAGGCCGAGCGTGGCGGACATCCTCGCCATGGCCCGCGCGAAAAAAGAGGGTGGCGAGCCGGCGGCCGCTAAGCCCGCCGCCCCTAAGCCGGCGGCGAAGCCCGCGGCCAAAGCGGCCGCCGCAAAGCCAGTCGCACCGAAAGACGGTCCGAAGACCGGGGTGCAGAGAGACACCGCCAGCATCCTCGCGGCAGCCCGCGCCGGCGCGAAGCCGGGTCCGGTGAGCAAAGCCGAGGCTCCGGCCCGTCCAGCACCGCGGCCCAAGCCCGCCGTTGCCGCCGAGAAGCCGGTCGCCGTGGTGCCGCCGCGGCCGGTGAAGCCGGAGCCGAAGGCGAAGAAGGGGGGCGATGAGGAGGATCGTCGCGGCTTCCTGCAGATCGCCCTCGGCACGGCGATGGCCACCGGGTTTACGGCTCTGTCGGTGACCGGCGGCCTGTTCACGCTCGGCCTGGCAAGGTTCTTGTTTCCCAACGTCCTCGCCGAGCCGCCGAGCAAGTTCAAGGTGGGCTTCAAGGACGCGTTTCCCGCGGGCAAGGTCGAGACCAAGTACGTGCCGCAGTACGGCGTGTGGGTGGTCAACGGCGATTTCAACGGCCAGCAGCAGATTTACGCCCTGAAGACCGTCTGCACGCATCTGGGCTGCACGCCGAGCTGGCTCGAGGCGGAGCAGAAGTTCAAGTGCCCGTGCCACGGCAGCGGGTTTTACAAGGACGGTATCAACTTCGAAGGGCCGGCGCCTCGGCCGCTGGAGCGGTATGCGATCCGCATCGCCGACGACGGCCAGCTCGAAATTGACAAGAGTCGGGCGTTTCAGGAGGAACTCGGCCAGTGGGCCGACCCTGACTCGTTCGTTACCGTCTGACAGGCATTCGTCACGCAGGATCTTCACCGCACCATGGCCATCGGCGAGACCATCCGCAACTCCCAGATCTGGAAGAGCATCTTCCGGCATCCGATGCCGCTTGACCGGCGGAATCGGATCGTGGTCATGCTCACCAACTTCTTCCTCCACCTCCACCCGGTGTCGATCAAGAAGCAGGGCATCGCCCTCTCCTTCACCTGGTGCATGGGGGGCGTGACGTTCTTCCTGTTTCTGGTCGAGACGGTCACTGGCGTGCTGCTGATGTTCTATTACCGCCCCACGCTCGAGTGGGCCTACAACGACATTCTCGCCCTGCGTGACGTGACCAGTCTGGGGATCCTGCGCGAGCTCCATCGCTGGGGGGCGCATGCGATGGTGATCACCACCTGGCTGCACATGTACCGCGTGTTCCTCACCGGCAGCTACAAGCCGCCGCGCGAGTTCAACTGGGTGGTGGGCGTGATCCTCCTCCTGCTCACGCTCCTGCTGTCTTTCACCGGCTACCTGCTGCCCTGGGATCAGCTCGCGATCTGGGCGATCACGGTCGGCTCCAATATGGCCCGCGCCACGCCGGTGCTCGGCTATGAAGGGCCGGGGCAGCAGCTGCTCACGATCGGCGGCATCGACATGATTACCGACGCCTCCGACGCCCGTTTCGGCCTCCTCGGTGCGCGGTTCGTGGGCGAGGAGACGCTCAACCGCTTCTACGTTCTGCACTGCATCGCCATTCCGCTCGCCGTCGCGCTCCTGCTCGCCATCCACTTCTGGCGGGTTCGCAAGGACGGCGGGATCAGCGGCCCGCTCTGAAGCCATCGCCATGCACAACCCTTTCTTTCTCAAGGACGTCGCCGGCTTTCTCGGCGGCTACTACACGTTCCTGGCGATCATGAACGCGGTCGCCGCGTTCCTGCTCTGGCGGAAGAAGGGGCAGACCGGCTGGGCCCTCGTGTGGACGGTGTTCGCCGGGGTGATGATGATCCTGGCGAGCATGGCGCTGTCGGGTTCGGAGTCGCTCGTGCCGGCCCTGCCGGAGGCGGCCCGGTCGTTCGTCAACCGGCTCTCGGGGCCGGTGGCCTACACGGTCGGCACCACCGCCCTGTTCGTCATCCTGTTCGTGTTTCGCAAGTTCTTCGTCCAGCCGATGGTGGCCTGGTCCGTGCTCAACATCGCCCTGCTGCTGATGGGGCTGGCGATGGCCAACGAGGACTTCGCGGCCATCGTCATGAAGCCCGACAACGTGCCGATCGTCGGGCTGGTGTTCCTGCTCGCGTTCTTCACCTGGGTGGCCACCAAGCAGGCGGTCGTCAACGACGAACGGATCGCCCAGGGCCTGCCCCCCATGGAAAAGCTCGACGACGAGAAGGTGCTGGTCTGGCCCGATCTGGTGTACACCGAGCTGATCTGCATGGTCGCCGTGGCGGCCTTCCTGCTCGTGTGGGCCATCTTCCTGCCGGCCCCACTCGAGGAGCCGGCCAGCAGCGTGAAGACGCCGAATCCCTCGAAGGCGCCGTGGTACTTCCTCGGCCTCCAGGAGATGCTCGTCTATTTCGACCCGTGGTACGCCGGTGTCGTCCTGCCGAGCCTCGTGGTGTTTGGACTCATGGCCATGCCCTACCTCGACTTCAACAAGAAGGGGAACGGCTACTACTCGATCGAGGAGCGGAAGTTCAGCTACCTCGTCTATCAGTTCGGCTTCTTCGAACTGTGGATCACGCTCATCATCCTGGGCACGTTCCTGCGGGGCCCGAATTGGAACTTCTTCGGTCCCTTCGAGCATTGGACGCCGTACAAGGTCGAGGTGCTCAACAACGTCGACCTGAATCAGATGTTCTGGGTGAACCTCCTCGACCGGCCGTTGCCGCGGGCACCGCAGGGTGCCGGCACGCTCACGCAGATCGGCACCATCCTTCTGCGTGAGGCTCCGGGGCTGATCGCCCTGGGTGTCTACCTGATCGTCCTGCCGCCGCTGATGGCGGTGACGATCTTCCGTGGCTTCTTCGCGAAGATGGGCTTCATCCGCTACATGATCATGGCGAACCTGATGCTGCTCATGCTGTCGCTGCCCATCAAGATGATTCTGCGGTGGACGTTCAATCTGAAGTACATCCTCAGCATTCCGGAGTTTTCGCTGAACTTTTGAGTGCCGGCCCGCTGTGCCGGGCGCCAGCGGCGGCCTACGATTTTTTGGCGATGGAGCCGGTTGACCACGACCTATGCCTGCAACTGAACAGACCTGGCGGAACCTGAAGATCCTGCACGTGGTGTTCGCGGTGGCGGCGTTGCTGCTGCTGCTGTCCACGGTGCTGATGCTCACGGCCGACCATAACCGGCCGTGGAAGAAGTACGCGCGGGGCTTCCGCAATTTGGAAACGTGGTCCGCGGCCGCCCGGGTGCAGGAGCAGGAGTCGACGTCTTACGCCGCCCGCGCGGCCGAGCTGGATGCGGCGTTGGCCGAGGCCCGGCGGGCCGTGCTCGATCCCGCTGCGACCGCCAGGTTCCTGGACACGGTCCGGAGCGTTCCGGCCGATGCGCAGGCCGCGGATCTGGCGGCGGTCGATCTCGACCGGCTGCGGTCGCAGGCCGATCCGGAGCAGCGGCTGGTCGATCGTGGCGACCTGCTCGCGCGGCTGCGGGACATCGTCAAGCGGTGCAAGTTCCGCGAGGATCAGCTCGCGGGCGCCCTCAAGCTTCGCAAGGCGGAGCTTGACAAGAATCGGGCCGATTACGAACTGGCGGTCACCGACGGTCTGCCGGCGGATCGCCAGGCCGAGCTTCTGGCTCTGGCCGATGCGAAGCGGGCAGAAGTGACCGCCGCGACGCTGGATTTCCAAACCGCCAACACCCACCGCAAGTCGCTGGAGTCCCAGTTGGCGGCGCTCACGGCAGGCGAGGATGCGGCGGCGAAGGCCGTGGCCGATCATCGGGCGAAGCTCGCGCAACTGCAAAAGACGCTCGATCAGCGGCGTCCCAATGCGGGCAAGGCGGTGCTGGAACTGCCGGTGCTCGATGCCTTCAACGGCCCGCTGCGGGTCGATCAGGTCTGGCTGCCGGAACTGACGCTCAACAACAATTTCCGCAACGTCGCCCGCTTCGACCGCTGCACGACCTGCCACCGGGGCATGGACAAGACCGTGCCTGGAGCGCCGACCGAGCCGGCGTACTGCGAAGCGCGGACGGTCGAGTTGACGCTGCCCACGCCGGCCGCACGTCCGGCATCGACGGCCGTTGCAGGCGACGGGAACGATCAACTGGAGACGCTCTACGGCCTCCGGCTGGCGCCCGTCGGTTTGTTCTCGGCCGACGACCCGACCGTGAGCGTCGTCCGCCCGGAGTCTCCCGCCGCCCAGGCGGGAGTGCAGGTGGGCGACGTGATCGAGGACATCGACGGCGGCCGCACGCTGGCCCGCAATGTCGCGGTGTCGGCGCTCGTCGAGACGCCCCGCTGGGGCAGCCCGCTGGCGGTCAAGGTCCGTCGCGGCGTGCCGCAGCCCTATGCCTCGCACCCGCGGCTCGATCTGTTCGTGGGCGATTCCAGCCCCCATCCGATGAAGACCTTCGGCTGCACGATCTGCCACCAAGGGCAGGGGAGCGCCACGAGCTTCAAGTGGGCCTCGCACTCGCCGAACACGCCCAAGCAGGGCCACCAGTGGCACGACGACCACGGCTGGTTCAACAACCACCACTGGATCTTCCCGATGCTGCCGGAGCGGTTCGAGGAGTCGAGCTGCCTGAAGTGCCACCACCAGGTCGTCGATCTCGAGCCCTCGGAGCGGTTCCCCGAGCCGCCGGCGCCGAAGCTGGTGGAGGGCTACCATCTGATCCGCCAGTACGGCTGCTACGGCTGCCACGAGATCAACGGCTGGGCCGGCCCCGAAGCCCGCATCGGTCCCGACATGCGGCTGGCGTCGAACTTCCACGAGGTTGCCGAGGCACTGGCGGTCGATCCCGGCGTCAAGGCGCTGGGCCCGACGGTGGAGCGGTGGGTGGCCGACGTTCGCTCGGCACCCGACAGCCGCCAATCCAGGGACCGGCTCCGCGACGCCATCGAGCGCGACGCCGCGGCGGGCCCCGAGGCCAAGCTTTCGCCTCGGTCGCACGAGTTGGCGGTGCTACTCAAGGACCCGGAGACGCCGGGCACGTTGCCGAAGGTCGGCCCCAGCCTGCGGCATGCCGCCGCCAAGCTGGGCTTTGATTGGACCTATGCCTGGCTGCGCAATCCGCAGGACTTCCGCCCCTCCACGAAGATGCCGCGGTTCTTCGGCCTCTGGGAGCATCTGGAAGGCAAGGGGCTCGAGGAGTCGATGCGGTACGAGCCGCTCGAGATCCGTTCGATGATCCACTATCTCGCCGGCGCCAGCGCGCCGTTCGAGTACGTCAAGCCCCATGCGGGCATCACGGCGGCACCCGACGTGGCCCGTGGCAAGAAGGTGTTCCAGGTCCGCGGCTGCCTCGCCTGCCATCAGCACGCCGACTTCCCCGAGGCGACGAGCACGCACGGTCCGAACCTTTCCCGGATCGGGGCCAAGGTGGCCGACCATCCGCGTGGCAAGGAGTGGCTCTACAGCTGGCTCCGGGAGCCGGCCACGTACCATCCGAAGACGCTGATGCCGAACGTCCTTCTCGAGCCGGTTACGCTCGCCGATGGCACGGTTTCCGATCCCGCCGCCGACGCCCTCGCCTACCTGATGACATCCACGGAGAACTGGAAGGCGGAGAACATCCCGGCCCGGCAGCTCTCGGCCGACGAGCGGAAGGCGCTCGACGAGCTGGCGCTGATGTACCTCAAGGACCGCTTCTCGGTGGCCCGCGCCGAAAAGGTGCTCCAGGAGGGCATCCCGGCCGACCAGGCCGACATCAAGGGCGACGAGCGGATGCTGCTGGGCTTGGCGTCGGCCGATCGCGACGCCGTGCTCTTGAACTACGTCGGCAAGAAGACGATCGCCAAGCTGGCCTGCTACTCCTGCCACGACATCCCCGGTTTCGAGGATGCCAAGCCGGCCGGTGCGGCGCTTGCCGACTGGGGCCGCAAGGATCCGTCGCGGATCGCCTTCGAACAGGTGTCGCACTTCGTGATGCACCAACTGGCCGGCAAGCACGGGCATTCCGGGCATTCCGGTCATGGCGGGCATTCCGGTCATGGTGTCGGCCACGGCCTTGCGGCCGAGAAGGCGGCCGACGGCAAGTCGCCTGCGTCCGACGACATCCTCAACCCCGACCTGGCCTATGCCGGCGCCGAGCACGACGAGGCGCACGTCGATCCCGAGTCGGTCGATCCCGACACCGGCTACTTCCTCGAGAAGCTCGTCGGGCACGAGCGGGAGGGCTTTCTGTGGCAAAAGCTCCGCGCCCCGCGCAGCTACGACTACAAGAAGGCCGAGAACAAGACCTACAACGAGCGGTACAGGATGCCGCAGTTCCCGTTCGACCAGAAGCAACGGGAGGCGGTGATGACGTTCGTGCTCGGGCTCGTGGCCGAGCCGCCGGCGCCGAAGTACGTCTACCAGCCGAGCCCGCGGGAGCAGGCCCGGCTCGACGGCCTCGTGGTCGCCGAGCAGTACAACTGCGGCGGCTGCCACGTGCTGGAGATGGATCGGTGGGACATCCGCTACAAGCCCGGGTCGCTGGGCGAGGCCACGGAGCTGGCCGACTATCCGTTCCTCGCCCCGCACTTCACGCCCCAGCAGGTCGCGGCCTCTCTGGCGACCGACCGGCAGGGGCGGCGGACGGCGACGCTCCACGGCATGCCGGTCCTCGATCCCGAGACGGGTAGGCCGCAGCGGGTGGACGAAGAAGGCACGCCTGTTGCAGCCGACGATCCGGAGGCGACGGCCCGCACGTTCATGCTCTGGAAGGACACGCTCGTGGACGGGGCGGCGCGTGCCGTCGGCGCCCAAAATCTGATCGTGCCCGACGACGCCCTCGCGGCAGGCAGCCACTATCCGGCCAAGGGTGGCGACCTCGCCCGGCTGCTCTTCCCGGTGGTGATCGCCGACGAGAAGCAGGTCAACCCCAACGTCAAGCCCGACGACGCCTGGGGCTGGCTGCCCCCGCCGCTGGTCGGCGAGGGCAAAAAGGTGCAGTCGCCGTGGCTGCACAAGTTCCTCCTCAACCCGCACCCGATCCGCCCGCCGGCCGTGCTGCGGATGCCGAAGTTCCACTTCGACTCCGCGCAGGCTGCGAAACTGGTGGACTACTTCGCGGCCGTGGACGGCGCCGAGTACCCGTATGTCGCCGACCCGCGGCTGGACGAGAGTTCGCTGGCGGTGGCGGAGCGGGCCTATCCGGGCCACCTCCAGGGCGCCCTGAAGATCGTTACGAACACCAACTACTGCGTGAAGTGCCATCTCGTCGGCGACTACACGCCGCCGGGCAGTGTCAAGGCGCTGGCCCCGCAACTGGCCCGCGTTCACGAGCGGCTCCGGCCGGGTTATGTCCACGACTGGATCGCCAATCCGAAGCGGTTCCTGCCCTACACGGGCATGCCGGTGAACATTCCGTTCGACAAGCCGGTGAGCCAGGACCTCTACAAGGGCACGAGCGACCAGCAGGTGGCGGCCCTCACCGACCTGCTCATGCACTTCGACACGTTCGCCAAGAGCAACCTCCGGCCCGTGCTGGAGGCGTTTTTAAAGCAGGCTGCTCCCGCGGTCCCGCAGACGTCCGCGCCCGCCGCGGAGCGTCCGCCGGCGGCCGCTGCCCCGGGGCCGCAGTTGCCCGACGCGGCCGCGGGGCTCTCGAGGCCGCCACTCGGCTCCTCGCCGCCGTCGGCAGCCCTAAACTAATGGTGTCCCTCCCACCCTTCTGTCCCGCCCGGAGCCATGCCATGAAGATCCTGCCGTTCCGCCTCATCGCCATGCTCTGCCTTCTCGCTGCTCCCGCCGTGGCCGACGAGTGGGGCACGATCAAGGGCAAGTTCGTGTTCCAGGGCGACGCTCCGGCTGCCGCCGCACTGAAGGCCGACAAGGACGTGGAGGTGTGCGGCAAGCACAAGCTCCTTGCCGAGGAGCTCGTGGTTGGGGCTGACAAGGGGATTCAAAACGTCGTCGTCTTCGTTCGCGACAAGGGCGTGAAGGTCAATCCCGAGGTCGCGTCCGCTGCCAAGGCCCAGCCGGTCGAACTCGACAACAAAGACTGCCGCTTCGAGCCGCACGTCGTGTTCGTGCAGACGGGGCAGGAGCTCGTGATCAAGAACTCCGACACCGTCGGTCACAACAGCAACATCACGTCGCTGAAGAATCCGCCCTCGAATACGCTCATCCCGGCAGGCGGGAAGGCTCCCGTCAAGTTCAGCGTCGAAGAGTCGATTCCCGCCGGCGTGACCTGCAACATCCATCCCTGGATGAAGGCGTGGGTGGTCGTCCGTGGGAATCCCTACGCCGCCGTCACCAAGCCTGACGGCTCGTTCGAGATCAAGGGCGTGCCGGTCGGTGAGGTGGAGCTGCAGCTGTGGCACGAGAAGGCGGGCAACCTCGCCGAGGTCTCCACCGCCCAAGGCAAGGCTGACAAGAAGGGTCGGGTCAAGATCAAGGTGGAGGCTGCCGGCACCGATCTCGGCGACATCGCCGTCGCGCCGGCCGCGTTCAACAAGTGAGAGTCCGCGTGAGCGTCATGCATCGCCTCGTTTCGTTTGCTTTCGCCGTCTGCGTCCTGGCAACGGGCTGTGGTCCGGTGCGGGTGTCCACTCCTGCCGCCGACGTCGCAGCCGCCGAAAAACTTCGGGAGTCGCTCAAGGCAGCGTCGAGTGGTGCCGCGACGACCGAGGCGGTCGCCACCGGCACCGGCTGGGCGACCCTCAAGGGGCGGTTCGTGTTCGCCGGTACGCCGGGTGAGGCCAAGGCCCTCGTCGCCGACAAGGACACCGAGGTGTGCGGCAAGGCGGCGAAGCTCTTCGATCGCTCCTTGCTCGTCGATCCGTCGAGCAAGGGGCTGGCGAACGTCGTGGTCTTCGCCCGCAAGACCAGCCGCGTGAAGGATTCGGGCCCGGGACAACAGATCGTCTTCGACCAGAAGAACTGCGAGTTTCTTTCGCCCGTGTTCGCGGCCCGTGTCGGCCAGCCGATCGACATCCGGAACAGTGATACGGTGGGGCACAACACGAACATATCCGGAAGCGACTTCAATCAGCTGATCCCGGCCGGGGGCGGCCTGGTGTACGCCCCGAAGGCTGAGACCGGCATGCCCACGATGGTGACCTGCAACGTGCACCCGTGGATGAAGGCCTACATGGTGTTTCGTAAGGACGGCTATGTGGCCGTTTCGGCCACCGACGGCTCGTTCACGATCCGTGAACTGCCGGCGGGCGAGGTGCTCGAGTTCCAGGTCTGGCACGAGCGATCCACCGGGGCGAACGGCGCCCTCGGCCTGGCCAAGCCTGATCTCAAGTGGACGCCCAAGGGCCGGTTCCAAATCAAGCTCGAGGAGAACGAGGTGAAGGACCTGGGCACGCTGGAAGTGCCCGCCTCCGCCATCGGCACCTGAACCTTATCCTGATGCAGCCATGTCGATGACGCATTTCCGGATCCGCCGCCTTTCGCATTTCTTCATCGTGGGCATGGCCGTCGCCGTGTCCGGATGTGGCGCGACGCCGCCGGCCACGTTCCGCGCCAACCTCGTCGAGGCCACCAAGCAGCGGCTCACGCCCGACCAGGAAAAGCAGGTGGCCACGATCCTCGAGGCCATGTTCGGCACTCCCGACAAGCCCTTCGTGCTGCCGGAGACGGGCCTCGATGTCGCCAAGCTGGAACTCGCCGCCGGCCCCGTGCGCAGCGACATCGTCGGCCGAAAGAACGGCCTGTACCGCGAGCACTGCGCCCATTGCCACGGCATCGCCGGCGATGGCATGGGGCCGACGGCCGCGTTTCTCAATCCCTACCCCCGCGACTACCGCCCGGGCGTGTTCAAGTTCAAGAGCACGGAGCGGGCCGACAAGCCGACCCATGAAGATCTCGTCCGCATCCTGCACAACGGGATTCCGGGCACGTCGATGCCGTCGTTCGCCCTGCTCAGCGAGACCCAGGTCGACGCCTTGGCGGAGTACGTGAAGTATCTGGCCATGCGGGGCGAGACGGAATTGGCGTTGATGCGGGCGTTTTTCGAGCTCGACGACGACGCTCAGGGCAAGCTGCCGGAGACCCGCGGTTTCATCGTGGACGAGACGCTCGCGGTGGTCGCCGATCGCTGGAAGGCGGCGGCGGACGCCGCGATTCCGGTGCCGCCCATGCCGGCCGATATCGATCTCGCGGCGTCGATCGCCAAGGGCCGCGAGTTGTTCTACGGCGACAAGGCCAACTGCGTGAAGTGCCACGGTCCCACGGCGCTCGGCGACGGCCAGGCCAACGACTACGACGACTGGAACAAACCGATCGTGGAGTGGAAGAAGGAACTGGCCAGCACCGAGGACCGTGCCTGGGCGTCACGGGCCGGCGGCGTGCTTGCCGGCGACGCCCTCGAGCCGCGGACGATCCCGCCGCGGAACCTGCGGCACGGGATCTACCGCGGTGGACGCCGGCCGCTCGACCTTTATTACCGCATCCACGCGGGCATCAACGGCGCGCCCATGCCGGCCGCCAAGGGCACGATCTCGCCCGAGGACATCTGGCATATCGTCAACTACGTCCGTTCGCTGCCCTACGAGCTCGATGGCGAGCTCGGGGTGGATCGACCGATGGTCGCGCGGGACCGGTTCTAGTCGGAGCAGGGGAGTCGAGTCGTGAACAGCCGCATCGCGGGAATCTTCTGGGCCCTGTTGTTCCTCCTCGTGCCGATCCTCGGCGTGGCGGTGTTCGCCGTCGCCCCGGCCTACGACCACTGGCTGCCGAAGAACGTGGCCGCCCACGGCCCGAGCATCGACGGGCTCTTCTATTTCATTCTCGCCCTCACGGGCGTGGTGTTCATCGTCACCGAGTTGCTCCTCTTCTGGTTCATGTGGAAGTACGACGCCGCCAAGGCCCAGGGCCCGGCGACCTACGTGCAGGGGAGCCACACTCTGGAGGTGGTGTGGACGATCATCCCGGCGGCCACGCTGCTGTTCATCGCCATCTACCAGATGAACGCCTGGGCCGACGTGAAGATGCGCCGGCCGCGAATGTCGCCCACAGTCGAGGTCGTGGCCCGGCAGTTCGAGTGGCGGCTGCGGTACCCCGGTCGCGACGGCACGCTGGGCACGCCCGACGACCTGTTCCTGGTCAACGACCTCCACGTGCCGGTAGACGAGGACGTGCTCATCCAGCTCAAGAGCATGGACGTGCTGCATAGCTTCTTCCTGCCCAACCTGCGGATCAAGCAGGACGCCGTCCCGGGCATGAAGATCCCGGTCTGGTTCAAGGCCACCGAGACCGGCTCCTACGACATCGTCTGCGCCGAGCTCTGCGGCTGGGGCCACTACAAGATGAAGGGCCGGATCACGATCGAGTCGCGTGAGGACTTCAACCGCTGGCTCGACGAGCAGTACGCCAAGCAGGAAGCGACGCAGCCCGATACCGCGGCCGGCGCCGCCGCCGACTGAACACGTTTACCCGGAGGACCGAGGCATGAGCACCGCCACCGCCACGACGCCCAGCCTGACGCACGGCGACGCCCACCACGGCGGCCCGCAGGGCGGCCTGTCGCACTTCCTCTCGACCTACGTGTTCTCCAAGGACCACAAGGTCATCGGCCTGCAGTTCCTGTTCTCGACGCTGCTCTGGTTCCTGGTCGGCGGCCTGCTGGCCCTCGCCGTTCGCTGGCAGGTGGCCTGGCCGTGGTCCGACGTGCCGGTGCTCGGCAAGCTCTTCGCCCAGCAGGGCGGGCAGATGGCCCCCGAGTTCTACACGATGCTGTTCACGATGCACGCCACGGTGATGATCTTCCTGGTCATCATCCCGATCCTGGCGGGAGCCTTCGGCAACTTCCTCATCCCGCTGATGATCGGCGCCGACGACATGGCGTTTCCGACACTCAACATGCTGTCGTACTGGTTCATGTGGCCGGCCTTCTTCGCCTTCGGGGCGAGCTTCTTCGTCGAGGGGGGCGCCGCCTCGGGCGGCTGGACGAGCTATCCCACGCTCTCGACGAACGTCGCCTCCTCCCCCAGCAGCGGCTGGGGCCAGACGCTGTGGCTCGTCGGGCTGACGTTCGTCGGCGTCTCCTCGATGCTCGGCAGCGTCAACTACATGACGACGATCATCCTCATGCGGGCGCCGGGCATGACGATGTTCCGCCTGCCGATGACCATCTGGGCGATGTTCATTACCGCCGTGCTCCAGGCCTTCGCCCTGCCGGTGCTGACGGCGGCGGGCTTCATGCAACTCTTCGACCGGACCCTCGGCACCGGCTTCTTCTCCCCCGAGGGCAACATCGTCAACAACGCCGTGCCCGGCGCCGGCGGCGGCCAGCCGCTGCTCTGGCAGCACCTGTTCTGGTTCTACAGCCACCCGGCCGTGTACATCATGATCCTGCCGGCGATGGGCATGGTGAGCGACATCCTCACCGTCTTCGCCCGCAAGCCGCTGTTCGGCTACCGGCCGATGGTGTATTCGATCGCCGGCATCGCGGGCCTGGGCTTCATCGTCTGGGGGCACCACATGTTCATGTCGGGCATGAACCCCGCCCTCGGCATCACCTTCATGGTGTCGACGATGATGATCGCCCTGCCCAGTGCCGTGAAGACCTTCAACTGGCTGGGCACGCTGTGGGGCGGCCGGATCCAGTTCACGGCGTCGATGCTGTTCGCGATCTCGTTCGTGTCGATGTTCATCATCGGCGGCCTGTCGGGCATCTTCATGGCCGCCACGCCGGTCGACATCTTCATCCACGACACCTACTTCATCGTCGCCCACTTCCATTACGTGCTCTTCGCCGGCACGGCGATGGGCGTCTGGGCCGGCATCTACTTCTGGTTCCCGAAGATGTTCGGCCGGACGATGAACGAGTTCTGGGGCAAGGTGCACTTCTTCCTGACGTTCATCTTCCTCAACGGCACGTTCTTCACGATGCACATCCTGGGGGCCGTCGGCTTCCCCCGGCGTCTGGCCGACGCCTATCACTACGAGACGTTCCATCACCTGCAGCCGCTCAACGCCTTCATGACCTACTGTGCCATCGGGATGGTGGCCAGCCAGGTGATCTTCGCGGCCAACTTCATCTACAGCATGTTCTGGGGCCCGAAGGCCGGGCGGAACCCGTGGAACGCCAACACGCTGGAGTGGACCGCCCCGAGCCCGCCCGGCCACGGCAACTTCGACTTCCAGCCGGTGGTTCACCGCGGCCCCTACGAGTATTCGGTGCCGGGCGTGGACAAGGACCACCTGATGCAGACCGATCCGCCGAACGAAGCTGCAGCCAGGGCGGCCGCGGCGGCGCACTGATTGCCGGAGTCCGATCGGCCGTCCATGTCCACCAGCCGCGTCAACTGGACCCATCTCGTCGCCTGCCTGCTCGTGGCGGTGACGGCGGTGCTGCTGTGCTTCGGCGCGTTGGTCACGACGTACGAGGCGGCGATGGCCGTGCCCGACTGGCCGGCCACCTACGGGCACAACATGTTCCTGTTCCCCATGGCCCAGTGGCTCGGCGGTCCGTGGGATCTGTTCCTGGAGCACGGGCACCGACTGCTGGGGGCCGTCGTGGGCCTCCTTTCGCTGCTGGTCGCGGCCGTCGTCTGGCGGAGCGGGCAGCGGCCGGCCGTGCGTTCGCTCGCCGTGGCGGCGGTGCTGCTGGTCGTCGTGCAGGGGCTGCTCGGGGGAGCCCGCGTGCTCCTCGACGACAAGACGATCGCCAAGGTGCATGCCTGCACGGGGCCGTTGTTTTTCGCCGTCGCCATCGCCATCGCCACGCTGACACGGCGGGCGGGGCCGGGGCTGGGAACGGCGCAGCGCGATGCCTTGCTGGTGCCGCCGCAGCCGCGGGCGGTCGCGGCGACCGTCGGCGCCTCGGCTCTCGTGATCGCCGCCTACGTCCAGCTCGTGGCCGGGGCCCAACTGCGGCACCTGGACGCCGGGATCGATCCGCTCACGTTTCGGTGGCTGATCGGCTTCCACGTCGTGGGGGCCATCGTCGTCACGGTGCTGGTCGGCCTGCTGGCCTGGGTCAACGGCGGCACCGCGTCGGTGGCCCGGCGCTGGTCCTGGCTGCTGGCCGCACTCGTGGTCGGTCAGATCATTCTCGGCTGTGCCGCGTGGGTCGTGTCGTGGGGCCTGCCGTCGGGACTGCTGCCCGAGTCGTGGCGGCTCTCGGAGGCGATCCAGGCGCGGAGCATGACCGGCGCTGCCGTCGTCACCGGCCATGTCGTGCTCGGCATGCTCATCCTCGGCGGCTCGGTCGTGTTGTGGCTTGTGAGCGGCGGCCTGCGTGATGCGCGGCCGGTTCGGTCCGGCCGCGTGCCCGCAGGCCGGCGGGAGGGGGCGTTCGCATGACCCCCCCGCAGCCGGTCGCCGTCGCCGTGCCGACGCTCGCCCCCGAGGCGGGCGCGGATCGCCATTCGTGGGCCGCTGTCGGGGCCGACATCGGGCAGCTCGTGCGGCCGAAGATCGCACTCATGGTGCTGGCGACGGTGTCCACGGGGTTCTGGCTCACGGCCGGCCGTCCCGGCGACGTTCGGCCGCTGCTCTGGCTGCTCGTGGGCACGGCGCTGGTCGCCGCAAGTTCGAGCATCGCCAATCAGATCCTCGAGCGTCACACCGATCGGCTCATGCCTCGCACCGCTGACCGGCCGGTCGCCGCCGGCCGGCTGTCGGTGGCCGCAGCCTGGGCCGCGGCCGCGGCCCTCCTCGCCGCGGGCACCGCGATCTCGGTGGTGGCCGGCGGCTGGCCGGCGACGTGCGCGGCGCTGGCGACGTGGGTGCTCTACGTCGCCGCCTACACGCCGCTCAAGCGGGTCTCGCCCCTCAATACGGCCGTCGGCGCCGTCGCCGGCGCCCTGCCGGTCGCCATCGGCTGGCTGGCGGCCGACGGGCCGGCGCGGCTCGTGGGCGGCGATCCCCGCGGCGCCGTGGGCGCGGCGGCGCTCGGCGCTGTCCTCTACCTCTGGCAATTCCCGCACTTCATGGCGATCGCCTGGCTCTACCGTCGGCAGTACGCGGCCGCCGGCCTGCAGATGCTCACCGTGGTCGACCCCTCGGGCCTGCGGGCGGGCGGCCAGTCGCTGGCCGCGGCGTTGGCGATGATTCCCGCCGCCCTGGCCCTGGCGGTGCCCTCCGCCGGCGTCCGCCTGTTCCTGGCGGCGGCCCTGGCCGCCATCGTCTATGCTCTGGCCGCGGTGCGGTTCGCGATCCGCCGCGACGACGCGTCGGCCCGCGGCCTCCTGCTCACGTCCCTCGGCTCCCTGCTCGGCCTGCTCACGGCGGCGGTCGTGCTGGGACCGCCGGCCTGATCGTTCATCGACCTCGTTCCTCCGGTACCCGCCATGAATGCCTCCGCGATCTCGATCCCGCACGACCACGGCCACGCGGGCGGCCACGATGATGGCCATCACGGCCACGTCCACCTCCAGTATCAGCCGGGCCTGCCGCTCTCCCGCGGCAAGCTCATCATGTGGCTCTTTCTGTCCACCGAGATCATGTTCTTTGCGGCGCTGCTGGGCAGCTACGTCGTGCTCCGCTTCGGCGCGCCGGTCTGGCCGAAGCCGCACCATGTGCACCTCTCCGAGCCGGTTGGCGCCTTCAACACGTTCGTGCTCATCTGCTCCAGCGTCACGATCGTCTTGGCGCTGGAGGCGGCGAAGGGCTCCAAGACCGGCCTGGCCAAGTTCTGGATGCTGCTCACGCTCCTGCTCGGCAGCCTGTTCCTCGGCATCAAGGCCTACGAGTACCAGTCAAAGTTTTCGCACGGCATCTATCCGGCCCACCCCCGTGGCCTGATCTACGAGCGGCCCGACCTCTACTACGGCTCCGCGGTCCGCGCCCGGCTCGGCGAGCCGGCGATCATCGACAGGCTCAAGGAGCTCGACGAGACGCCCGCCGACCAGCTCACGGCGGAGCAGCGCACGGCCCGCACGAACCTGCAGCAGGTTCGCAAGATGGTGGGCAGTCCCGATCAGCAGCCCTTCGATCTGGCGGTGGTCGCCGACCAGATCATGCCGCTGCCCACGGCCCATGTCGGCGGCGACCATGACGGCGGGCACGGTGGTCACGCGCGGGGGCTCAACGACATCTTCCCCTGGCTGCGGCTGCCGATCGTGATCCCCGGCGGCAACATGTGGGCCAGCACCTACTTCCTGCTCACCGGCTTCCACGCGGTGCACGTGGCCGTGGGGCTGCTCGTGTTCGCGATCCTGCTCGGCTATACGCTCGGCCCCAAGAACGCGCCGATGATCGAGAACATCGGCCTCTACTGGCACTTCGTCGACCTGGTGTGGATCTTCCTCTTTCCGCTCCTCTACCTCTTTTGAGCCCCTGACATGAGCGACCATCACGACC
>Ga0315902_10002111_pt1 | contig 31460 bp, 31 predicted proteins | sample LakEriMetagenome_9_FD_203523 | JGI IMG/M metagenome (GOLD analysis project Ga0315902, IMG submission 203523) | Freshwater fungal communities from buoy surface, Lake Erie, Ohio, United States - Buoy 12 MA117 | ecosystem: Environmental > Aquatic > Freshwater > Lake > Lake biofilm | place: USA...
CCAAAGTGGCATTTAAGAAGTCTGCAGCCTCTGCAGGTCCTCGCGTGTGGACCGTCGCAGAGCTCGGTGCTTTCTACACAGAGCATCGTTCAGAGCTTCTTGCCCACGCTAATCGCGTATTGAAGGATTCCGCTAAAGCTGAAGAAATCACACAAGATGCACTTATTAAGTTCATGCTCGCAGCCCCTGAGCTTGAATCAAATGATCATGCACTCTCTTATCTCCACCGCACCATCGAAAACCTCTGCATCGATCTATTCCGCTTAGAAGGCCGTCGTCCCAACCTTGTTGTAATCGATGATGCCCAGGCTGAGGTCGAGGCTGCATGGCAGGTATCAGGAGATCACTCACAGGCTATTTCAGCTGCAGAAGATGCAGCAATTATTCGTCAAGCACTTGCACTCCTTTCTCCTGCAGAGCGTGCGGCACTTGTCATGTGGGAGATGGAGGGCCGTTCAACGTCAGAGATCGCAGCAGAGCTTGGTATCAAGGAATCTGCAGTGCGCCACACTGTTTCTCGCGCTCGCACTTCACTTCGTCGCGTTCTTTCAGAGCTTGTTATTGATCAAGAGCGTGGTCTTACCGCTCTTGATATGTTGTCTACTACTTATAAGAAGGCAGCAGAGCTTGCACAGAAGTCTTCAAAGGCGGCTCTTTCGTTGGTCTTGGTCTTTGCAGCATTCCTAGGATTTAACTCAATGACCGGCAACGAAGGTGTTGTCGCTCCTACTGTTTCAGCTCTCTCTGGCCCAGTTGCTGGACAAGAGGCACCTGTTGAGGTTGCTGCTGATCCAACTCAAGCAGCAACATCTGCCACCCCTTCACCTTCTATTTCATACCCTGCCAAGAAGTCGAGCGAGATGGTCTCAGGCCTAGCAATCAAGGGAGCCAAGCTTGCTTGGCCAGGTCTTGATTCTGAAGGCTTGCCAGTTGCTCTGAACGTATCTGGCCGAACAGGCGAGATCGGCAAGATCCGCGTGAATAAGAACGTTCCTGTGGCCACTGAGGCCGGAACAGTGTTGAGCACCCAGGCGATTACCGCTGCAGGTGGCCCGAATGTGATGATCTTGCAGACCATTACAGTCGATGGAAATGGCACCAGTTACAAGCTCGACGGCCTTTCATACGGCAAGGATGGCTTCTGGGCCAGCCTAGAGAACGGCGCCACGACCGCCGATTTTGAGCGTATGTCCAACGGGCAGTACCTTGTAACCGTTAGAATTTCTATACTCTCAACCCTTCCTTTAGGGTACGTCGCTCCAGTGGGCAACCGCGGATACGACCTAACAGGAACACCTAAGTCGGTAACAACCCGACTTATTTTGAATGCAGGTAAGACACAGATTTTGGCTCAGTCAATTTACGTTGACGAGTTAAATGCAGGAAAAGCATAAGGATGAAGCACGTGACATTTCATCTGCCTAGTTTTCTTCGCCGCGTCCGGATACACGGCGGAGAATTTGATTCATCAGCACGTGCGATGAATCGAGTGAGCGAGGAAGGTTCTCTCATGACTTATGAGAGGGCATTTTTTGCTCAAGCCGATCTACGGATAGTCCGTGGATCGACTATCGAAAGGAAATACATGTCTACAACAATTAAGCGTATTGCGCTTGTTGCTGTTGCGGCCTTGGGCTTCGGAGTTCTCTCTGTTGTTCCATCACAGGCTGCTGTTTCAGGCCTCTTGGTTACAGCCACAGACGGCAATGCAACTCACCTAAACAGCGACTCACGTACTGCAGCAGTAATCGATGTTCAGTTCCTAGCTCTTGCTGGTGCTGTCGATTCTGTCTCAGTACAAATCGTGGCAGCTTCAGCATTCCCATCAACAGCCACAAACGTCTTGGCGAATTCAGGTTTCTGGCTCATTGAGTCAGCAACTTCACTTGGTGGCAACAACCACCCACTAGTCGATACCGCTTCTGCAGGCGCAGCAGTGAATGCCGACTTTGAACGCCGTGCGGCAATTTCTGCTGTTGGTGCTGCTCAATTCCGCGTGAAGGCTCCAACAGGTGGAACACCTGCAAATGGAACATTCTCGGCAAAAATGAAGTTCGGTCTAGGAGAGACACGTTCAGGACTAGTAGCAGGAACTTATTCACTTAACGCAATCGTGAAATCAGTTCAGGCTTCTGGCGATGTTACTCAAGTTGTTCCATTCAAGATCACAGTTGCAGCAGAACCAGCAGCAGCAGTAGTAGTTCCAGCAGCAGCAAATGCTAAGGCATTCTTGCAGGCCGGAGACGCTAGCTACCCAGCTGGAGCAGTTCTTGCTGATTCAGTAACTGCAGGTTCGTTCGTTGCTGGAACAAGAATTGGTACCCTACGTGTATCAAACTTCAGCACAACCGACGTTGCGGCCAACGACACAATCACTGTCACAATGACAGGTGTTGGATACTTGACTTCAACAACAGGTACGCCAGTCACAGGACGTAGCTTCATTATTCCTAATGAAGATGTCCTTGATATGAACATTCTTGCTGATGGTTCATCAGGTACAGGAACAATCACAATCTCAACAGTCGCAGGTGCTTCATTTGTGAAGACAGTTACATTCTTCGACACGAAGATTGCTAAGGCAACTGCAACAGTTTCGAAGGCCTTCATCAAGGCTGGAGCAACAACCGCTGACGTATTCTCAGTAGTAGTTACTGACGCAGCAGGTACCGGAGTTACCGGCCTAACTGTCACAGCTGCTCCAACAGATACAGCAACAACAGTAGCTTCAACAACTGCTGCAACATGTACTTACAGCACATCAAAGGCTGCTTACCTCTGCCCAATTACCGGAGCTTCTGCGACTAAGTTCGGTCCAGTTGCTTTCACAATCACGGCAACAGGTAATGACACAGCTAAGACAAAGGTAACAACAACAGCAACAGTTACATTTGCTGACAATGTTGCTACAAAGGCAGTTCTTGCTGGTCCAGCAACAGGTACACCTGGTGCAACAGTTGAGTACACACTTACACTGACAGAGAAGAACGGCTACCCAGTAGCTGATCAGAACTATGGTGCTGGTGTAGATGCTCCACGTCTATTCTCAACAACAGCAGCTGACACGGTTGCTTCAGGTTGGGGAACATTGACACCATTCTCATCAAGCGAGACATACACATCTGTTTCAGGTGTGATCACAGGTAAGGGAACTCTTCCAATCGCGGGAGTAGCTTCACTTTCATTGACACTTGTTGGTGATGGACTTCAGACTCTGACAACCTCAGGTATCGATAAGTCAATCGGTAAGACAAAGGTCACTGTCTCAACAGAGGTAGCTAACCCTGGCGTCGATGCAGCAACAGATGCTGCTAACGAGGCAACAGATGCAGCAAATGCAGCAACAGATGCAGCTCTAGCTGCAGCAGAAGCAGCAGATGCAGCAACTTCAGCAGCTCAGGAAGCATCTGATGCAGTTGCAGCTCTTTCAGAGTCTGTAACCAAGTTGATCGCAGGCCTACAGGCTCAGATCAAGTCACTTGCAGCAGTAGTTGCAAAGATTGCTAAGAAGGTAAAGGCTTAATAAGCCCCCTTCATTAGTAACCGAAACCCGGTTCCTCTCACGAGGAGCCGGGTTTCGGCTTTCTACAGGTTAAGATTTAGCCATGATTAATCAGTTGGCTGAGAGAACCATTGCTCGAGTTCTCGGCATCGGTTCGGGATTTGTAGCCATCCTTGTTATCACAGGCACTGTGACGGACCCAGTCAATGTGACGAAGCTCTTTGCTCTCGGCGGAGTGGCCGCTGCGGCGCTGGCGGTTCTCTTAGCCTTTGGTTTGCAGGAGCTCTGGGCAAATTCAAAATTGCTGGTAGTTTTTGTTGGGCTCTTTCTCGTAGCTGGGCTAAACGCGATCATTAACAGTGAAGGACCGCTAACCCAGAACCTATATGGAGCCTTTGGCAGAAATACAGCCTTTATTACCTACCTCCTGTTGATATCGGTGATCACGAGTGCGGCTGTACTTCGTCGAGAAAACAGCTTCAAGTATTTAATTTGGGGTCTCTTTGGTGCAGGTTTAGTCAATGCGGTGTACTGCATCTGGGTTATCGCATTTGGGGATTTTGTTCCTTGGGAAAACCCTTATGGGAATATTCTGGGCACTTTTGGTAACCCGAATTTTGTCGGCGCATTTCTTGGTCTATTTGCCGCGAGTATGGTTGCTTATAGTTTCAAGCAAGGAACATCAATTGTGGTTCGTAGTGCAGTACTGGTTGTCTTTTTGTTAACGATTTATGCAATTGTTGATTCGAATGCGATTCAGGGGCGAGTGGTTGTCGCCGCAGGACTTGGAATAGTTGGCTTTTATCTTGTTCGGTCGAAGTTTGAAGCACTACTTGCTCAGGTTGTTTATATCGCCTTGATTGGTATCGCAGGAATCTTCGCGCTTTTAGGCGCACTACAGGTTGGTCCGTTAGCACAATACATCTATAAGACTTCTGTTTCACTTCGTGGTCAGTATTGGCAGGCCGGTTGGAATATGGGAAGTGAACACCCACTCACGGGAGTTGGTTTTGATAACTACGGCGACTGGTACCGAAGAGCTAGAGATACGCAAGCACTCATTCTTCCTGGACCAAACACGACAACTAACGCGGCACACAATGTCCCATTTGACGTCTTTGCATTTGGTGGTTGGCCCCTATTCGCGAGTTATTTAGCGATTTTGGCACTTTCTGTCATTGCGATCATAAAGGTCACATTAAGAAATCGTAAATACGATGCTGTATTTGTCACCCTAACTACAGCCTGGGTTTGTTACCAATTACAATCAATTATTTCGATCAATCAGATCGGTCTTGCAGTATGGGGTTGGCTTTTTGGTGGCGCTTTGATTGCTTATGAAGTGGCTACACGTCCAAAGATTGATCAGTCACAAAATATACAAAGCAAGGGGAAGAGTGCCCCTGTAAAGAAAAAGCAAGGTGAGACAGTTGTGACTTCAACACTGATTGCCGGTGTTGGTGCTGTCATCGGGCTATTGATTGCGGTGCCACCATATAGTGCTGATGCCAAATGGCGATCCGCACTTGCATCACAGGACCTTGACAAGATTGAGGCAGCGCTTGTACCAGGGTATTTGAACCCTGCGAATTCATTCAAGTATGGAAATGCTGTACAACTTTTAGAAAACAGCAAACTCTTTGATGTTGCACTGAAGTATGCGCAAATTGGCGTTAAGTTCAATCCTGATAATTTTGATGCTTGGCGAGTTTTGTATTTGGTTTCAAAAAGTAGTGCAGAAGAAAAGGCTCTGGCCCTTGAGAATATGAAGCGCTTGGATCCTAAGAATCCAAATGTGCTTGGATAAACTGTGAAGGTTTCAATAATTGGCCAGGGCTACGTCGGTCTGACAATCTCCGTATTTGCTGCAGAGCATCACACTGTTATTGGTTTTGATAAAAACCAAGGCGTTGTTGATGCCCTTAATTCGGGTAAATCACATATCGAAGGTGTTAAGTCGGCTGATCTCGCACGGTATATCGCTGCGGGTAAGTACAAGGCGACATCGGATGCTGCAGAAATAGCAGGCTCGGATGTGGTCGTGATAGCAGTACCTACACCGCTTACCAGCGAACGGAAACCTGATCTGGCTTTTGTTGAGGCGGCGTGCAAGACAATCGGAGAGAATTTAAAGAATTCGGCATTGATAATTAATGAATCAACATCGTTTCCGGGAACAGTTCGAAAATTGATAAAACCGTTGATCGAAAAACACTCTGGTGGAAATCTTCAGCATCTGTATGCGGTTTCCCCTGAGCGAGTTGACCCAGGTCGCAGTGATTGGAACCAGAAGAACACTCCGCGGTTGTATGCAGGCTTAACACCCGAGGCATCAGTGGCTGTACGGAATTTCTATTCGACGTTTTGTGATGAATTAGTTGAGGTTTCATCACCCGAGGTTGCGGAGTCAGCGAAGTTGTTTGAAAATACCTTTAGACAAGTAAATATTGCGCTAGTGAATGAATTCGCCCAGATTGCGCACGCGTTGGGGATTTCAGTCTACGAAACCTTAGATGCGGCCGCGACAAAGCCATATGGTTTCATGAAGTTTATGCCGAGTGCTGGTGTAGGTGGACATTGCATTCCCGTGGACCCTTCTTATTTGGCGCACAGTGCAGCGGAACTCGGCGTGCCTGCAACCTTTATTGAACGGGCTAATGAAGTGAATCTCGCGATGGCCAAGTATGTTGTCGATCGAGTGAAGGCTGATAACGGTGGATCTTTGAAAGACAAAAAAGTACAGGTGGTTGGTGTTGCCTATAAGCCAAATATCGCAGATATGCGTGAGACCCCAGCCGGACCGGTGATTGATGAGTTAAACAACGCGGGCGCTATTGTGACATGGTCCGACGATTTGGTTACGAGCTGGATGGGTCAAAGTTCGACCGCACTGGGCGGCGCTGATATTGCTGTTGTTGTAACGCTTCACGCAGTGACAGATGCACAAAAGGTTTTGGAATCAGCGCGATACGTCTTTGACACAACTGGCAAAGTTGCTGGCGCGCACTCACTTTAAGAGCTAGCCGACTTTTTGATTAAGCTTTCTTCGGATGGTAAGAAATGCTACAACCTGTAAGAAAAGACTCAAGCTCATCGTTGGAATACGGAATCGGTGATCACCGATCGTGCCGATTGATATCAGCCAAGAGAACACAATAGGGATCATGATGACATTAGCAAAGAATTTTTCATCCTCGCCTAACTTACGTAAGGATCGATAGCCGATAAAAAGAAAGAGTATTTGGCAAAAAATCCAGAGGTATGAAACTACGACTCCAAAATCACTGAAGATAAAGTCTCGCCCACCTTGCGTACTAGTCGCTATTTGTTGGGCTGGTGAAATATTAAGCCATGGATTTCTTGCCATGGTGCCCTCGACTTTAGGACCAGACCAAGGTGACCAGAAGAAGAGAGCTTTATTGAATGAAAGGCGTGCTGTGTCGAGTGGGTTTGTTAAGTACCATTTGATAACACATAGCACCACATCGTTATCGCTGACCGTCGTTGCGGGTGGTTTTGCTTCACACGGGACCTCAGGCCCAGTTCGACCGTAACCGCCTGAAGTTTCAGGGCCAGCGCCGATGCGCATTGTGACACCAAGGTTTGTTGAAATGGTTGCTTTATCAATGGAAACTGAGTTTCTAAAAATCATAATTCCGGGTGCGACCATCATTATTGCAGTGATGAGAGCGGCGACCCTTATTCGATTTTTAGTACCGATAACCTTGAGCGCCCACAGAATCGCGACGAGGATGGCAATCAGTAAGAAGCGTGGCTGCATAAATGTCGCCAGTGCGAACCATCCACCAACGGATGCGACGGCAATCCAGAAACTTTTATCTGGGGTGGGTTTTAGGTTGGCCAGGATGAGCCCAGCGATCATCATGAAACATGCAGCGATCGGGGCTTCATATCCAACAGCCATAGAAGAGAGTGAGAGGGTTGGGTTAAATGAGATGAAGATAGACGTCCAGAAGGCAAGAAACTTTAACGAGCTATTACTAAGTTTGTTGGTCAAGAAATAGGTCGAAAAAGCAAAGAATACGGATTGCAAGAAACTTACGATGTAGAAAAATTTAGCGGTCGAGACTACGGCGATTGGCCAGAGCAGAAGTGGGTAACCAGCTGGCCAGTATGAGAGTTTTGGTTCTTCAGAGAAGAATCCGTCTTTCATTAGTCCTTCAACACCAGCGGTGTAATTCTCCCCGTCAGCACCGAGCCATCCACCAGCCGGAATGTTTGCCATGGTGATGAATTTGATCGCTAGTGCAATCAATGGAATGGCAATGAGATATTTATGAAGTTTTGAATCAGAAATTTCTTTTTTGGCAGCTTTTGCCATCTGCTTGGTGTTTTTGTACTTAGCCATAGTTATCCTCGCATTGAGCTAGCGACGTCATCGATGATGGAATCTAAGGTGTTTGCAGGGGCCCAGTTGATTGTCTTTTTGATCTTGGTGATGTCGGGGACGCGGCGGGGCATGTCTTCAAAGCCAGCAGGGTAGGCGTCTTCATACTTGGTGTAGGTAATGGTTGAGGTTGATTGTGTTCTTGAAATGATTTTTTCTGCGAGTTCTTTCATTGTGGTTTCACCGATGCCGCCGACGTTGAAGACATCGCCGATGGTGGAGTCGGTGGCGGCGAGGGTGAGGATTGCTTTGATGGCATCTTGTACGTGGCAGAAGACGCGTGACTGGGATCCGTCGCCGTAGATGGTGATGGGTTGGTTGGCGAGTGCGGCTTGGACAAAGCGTGGAAGGACCATTCCGTAGCGACCTGTTTGGCGTGGGCCGACGGTGTTGAAGAGGCGGACGGTGGTGACTTTGAGTCCTTGGGTGGTGTGGAGTGAATGTGCGACTGCTTCTTCGAGTGCTTTGGCATCTGAGTATGTCCAGCGAATTTTCTGTGGGGCACCGACGACGCGATCTGATTCTTCATGTAATGGTTGTTCTGGGTTCTTGCCGTAAATCTCAGATGTACTTGCGATGATGATTCGCTTTTTGTATTTGGTTGCAGCGTTGAGGACAACTTCTGAACCGGTGAAGTTCACTGAAACTGATTCGATTGTTTTTCCTAAGATTGTGCTTACGCCAAGGGCGGCGGCCATATGCAGGACGAGGTCGGATTTTTCGACGAGGGATTCAACGAGGGCTGCGTCGCGGATATCGCCTTGGTGGATTTCGATGTGATCTTTAATGTGGGCGATATTGGCTGCTGATCCGGTGGAGAGGTTATCCAAGATGGTGACGTGGTCGCCACGGGCGATCAGGGCGTCGGCGAGGTGGGAGCCGATAAAACCTGCACCACCGGTGATAAATACGCGCATAGGGGCAGTCTACGGGCTGATCTGGCGGGTTTGGGGTTTATCTGGGGCTAGGCAGTCGGTGCGCTGACGGTGTTGAGCGAGGCGACTTCATCGGCTGTGAGTTCGATGATCTGCACAATCTCTTTTAGCTGTTCGACGGTGCGGGCTGATGCGATCGGTGTGCTCAGTTGTGGGTTTGATCGTAGCCAGGCGAGTGAGACAGCGCTGACGCTGCAGTTGTGATCGAGTGCGATCTGATCCATGACGGCCAAGGTTGCATATCCCTTAGGTGTTGCAAACTCTTTGACGCCTTCTGCGCGCACAGATTCGACAACTTTTCCTTCGCGGTATTTACCTGAAAGAAAACCGCGGGCAAGACCGTAGAAGGGGATGGCTGAGATTCCGTGGGCAGCTAATACCGGTTGTTGCTCTGATTCGAAGGGATTGCGTGAAACAAGGTTGTATTGATCTTGCAGCGCGATATAACTTGGCAGGTTATGTTTTGCTGACACATCGAGTGCTTCTTGTAGACGCGCACCGGTGTATTGCGATGCTGCGATGTAGCGGACCTTTCCTTCGGCGATTAACTGTGCGAAGGCACCGAGTACATCTTCGAGTGGAATTGTTGGGTCATCGTGGTGGGCGTAATAAATATCGATGTGATCTGATTGCAGACGCTTGAGTGAATCGTTACAGGCCGCGATGATGTTATCTGGGTGAAGTCCTGGGCGAGTTGGAAGCTTGGCGACTTTGGTGGCAACAACCATGTCGTTGCGGTTGCCGTTTTTGGCCATCCAATTGCCGATGATTGTTTCGGATTCGCCTCCGACATTTCCCTCTTTCCATGCTGAATACATATCTGCTGTATCAACGAAGTTTCCGCCGTGGGATCGATAGGCATCAAGGACGGCGTGGGATTCGGCCTCATCTGCGCTCCAACCAAATACGTTGGTGCCTAGGCAGAGTTCGTAAACGACAAGATCTGTCTCTGGAATAGTGATCATGAGACGAGCCTACCGAGAACTAACGGTTATAGATTCTCTTTGCAGTAGTAAATGCCGTCAAGGATGCAGGATCAGTAAGAGTTGTATTCAACTCAAGACTTAAAGATCCATCAGCGTTAACTTGAAGTGCAACAACTCCTCTACTCATTCCGGTGATGACTGTGTAACCGACCGGCCATGGAGCCATACTTCCTGGTGGGTTAGGTGTAACTCCTGCAGGCGGCGTGTAAGAAAGTTGTGCGAGTTTGTAGACAACCATGCCACTCGCTGATGTGAGTTTATCTGGTGCAACTTGGCCGGGACCAACTACGAGGACTGCTTGATCAGCATCACCCTTTGGATCTTTCCACCAACCTGAAGAAAAGACCCAGGCCTTGGTATCTACCTGATGCGGTGCGATTGCTAAGTGGCTCCACGAGTAATCATTTTTTCCTGGAACAGATCCTGAACCCAACATTGTTGTTGCATTTTCGTAATCGCTATTGAGGCGCCCGGCATATCCGTTTGTTCCAGCTAAGAACCAGTTACCTGATGCAGTTCCTGCAATGTCGTGATCGATTTTTCCAACACGTGGAGAACTTGTCTTCTGTAGCTGGGCTTCCATCGCTGAACGAATTGATGGAGTAAAGAATGGGAGATAGTCAGCCGTGTATGGCTTCCATGTATCCAACGTCAAATAAGACTGAATGTTTTGGAATCCAGGTAGCCACTGTGTTCCATCAAATATGTTGAAATCAAGCATCGTCTCCGCTTGGCGCCCAAACTCATCACCAGCTTTAACTTTTACATTCGCCTTCAAATAACCCGATGTTGCAGCCTGTGCTGCAAGCGAAGCCAACACACCAGTTACTTTATTCATCACCATATAGACGGAGTAGAGATTGCAACCGTGGTCGATAACTACGCGATATGAATTTGGAGCACCGAGATTAGAAACCTCGGTAATTGTTCCAGCAGCAGGTGCGGTAACTGGAACATAATCTGACGCCGTGAGTTGTGAAGCCGACTTAGAGAGAGCTTTTACACCGAGATATGCGTGATCAATTGGTGTCACGTGTCCACCAACCATCAGTCCGTAAGGAATTGCTGGAGCTAATTGATCGAGCGGGAGAACAGGAGATGTAAAAGAAATTGAGGATGGCGCGCATGTTGGTTCTGTAGCGCCCGGTCCGCCGAGAATTTGTGCAAGTGTTGGATACCACTCAGGACGAGATGTGAAACCACCTGCAGGTGTCTTTGGTGCATCGGCTGCTAAGAGATAACTGACTTTTCCGTTCTTACAAATTGCAGCCATCAATCCATTCCATGCAATTTCACCATTCTTACTGCAACTTGCACCGAGTTGGCCTAACTTAAATCCGGCGTTCTGAGTGTTTCCTCCACCACCGGAACCAGAGCCTCCACCAGAACCGCCGCCGGTTCCTGCGCCTCCACCAGAACCTTGCTGACTCTGCGGACGCCATGAACTCTTTCCATCTCCACCTTTAGTGCAATAGAGAGAGTTTCCTTTTGCATCTTTTGCGGGCGCACTTCCTTCAGTGCAGAGAAAACCTTCAGAGACTGTCTTACCTGCAGCTGGCTTTGCAACAGGTACACCTGCATCCCAGACCAGGGATTTACCCTTTTTAACGCAGGTAAATGTTTTTCCAGAATATGTCACCTTTTGATTTGCTGTCGCACACTTTGTCCCAGCTTTCGGGTTTGCAGCCTGCGCAAATCCAATTCCAACAAGTGAAAGTGATCCGATGAGGATGAGGGCGATGATTTTTCTCATCCCAAAAAGTTACCACCGGCGATTGAACCCGGAAAGGGAGGGCGGGTTACAAATTGATGAATTTAGCCAGAGAACCCTTAGCCTTGGGCCATGGCTGAAACCACGGGCGGATTTACTAGTGCAGGCCTTGAGCTAGAGGCGAAGACCTTGATGTTGGCTTCATTGACGCAGGCAGAGGCCCTTGAGATCGGCGATATTGCGGTGGCACTTGGGCGCGGGCGTAAAGCACCGATTGCGATCGAGGTGAAGATGGGTGCGTGGAGTGTTTTTCACGCATCGTTGCCAGGATCAACTCCTGAAAATGATTCGTGGATTGCGCGAAAGGCGCGCGTTGTTTTAGCAACTGGGCGTTCAACAATGCACGAGCGAGTGGATGCCGAAGAGCGTGGTGTTAATTGGTATGACGAAAAAGGATTATCAGAAGAGCTGCATGCGATTCATGGTGGTGCGCTCGCACTTAATGTTTCAGGACTTGGTTGCGTGGGTATGTTAATTATTTCTGGGCTGCCACAAGTTGAAGATCATTTATTCGCCGTAGAAGTTGTGACAGAGTTTTTAGCCCGTAAAGGAGAACTCGCGTGAGCATCTGGGTCTGTGGTGAAGTGCTGATTGATATTTTGCCAAGTGGTCCAGTCGTTGGCGGTGGGCCGGCGAATACGGCGAAGGCGTTAGCGCGACTGGGACACGATGTGCACTTTATCGATGGCATATCAAGTGATGCGTTTGGGCAATCAGCGCGGGCTGAGTTGTTACGTGATGGTGTGAATTTAGATTTGGCGTTGGCAAGCGATAAACCAACATGTACCGCCACAGTCACACTCGATGCTGCGGGCGCTGCCTCATATGAATTTTTGATTGATGGCACCGCCACCTTTGATTTTGCAGCCTCGTGGTTACCTGATCCTTATCGTTATCAACCACAGGTGTTACATATCGGAACACTTGTCACGGTGATTGAACCTGGAGCATCAGCGCTCTATGACTGGGCGATGCAGGTGGCGGAGTTTGCACCGATTGTCTTTGATCCAAATATTCGCCCATCGGTGCAACCAGATCGCGATTTATATGAAGCGGCCGTTGAGAAATGGGCAGCGTTATCTGCTGTTATTAAGGTCAGCGATGATGATTTAGCATGGTTATTCCCAGGTCAATCAATTGATGATGTGGCCAATCGTTGGATTAGTGATGGGGTCTTTTTAGTTGTTGTTACGCGTGGTGCCAATGGTTTGGTTGGCTTTACCGCTGATGGTCGTGTTGAAGTGCCAGGTGTGAAAGTTGATGTCATCGATACTGTGGGCGCAGGAGATACAGTCGGAGCGATTGTTGTCGAAGCAATGGTGGCGCACGGTTTGATAGAACTTCGCGGAGAGCTTTTGCTTGGTGTTCTTACTCGCGCAGCAGCGGCTGCAGCGATTACCTGTTCACGGCAAGGTGCGCAGCCTCCGTATAAGCATGAACTACCAAGTATTGAGGTGAAGTAATGCAATATATCGATGATGCTGATTTTCAGATTCGAATCGATGATGATCAAGGGGCGAATATTGCATCCGTTGTCTGGCGCGAGATGGAGTTTGCGCTTCCCTTTCGTGGATCGCCTTTAAATTATGGTTGGTACAGCCTTGCACCATGGGCGGGGCGAATTAGAGATGGTCTGATTACTTCGCCAACAACAGGTGAGCATCAGTTGCCAACAAATCTCATGCCACCACATGCAATACATGGATTTGGTTTTGTTTCATCGTGGCAAGAAATTGGTCCTGGTCGATCACTACTGCATCTACCAAAGCCATATGGTGGCGCGACGGTAGAACAGAAAGTTGAAGTGTTAGATGATGCCATTCGTTGGTCACTTGAATACGATGCGGGCGATTGTGATCTACCTGCATGGTTAGGTTTTCATCCGTGGTTTCCACGTGAGCTTGATCGTGGCGGACAACTTGAGTTGGAATTTTCTGCACAGAAGATGCTTAAGCGCGATAGCGAAGGAATTGCTACCTCTGAATTAATCGCACCAGGACGTGAACCTTGGGATGATGCATTTACTGGAATTCGCGGGACGCCAGCGCTGATCTGGGAAGATGCGGCGCGCATTGATATTGAATCAGATGCGCCATGGTGGGTTGTCTATACCGAAGATTCTGATGCGATCTGCGTAGAGCCACAGACTGCCCCACCTGACGCGGCAAATCTTGGAATTCGTGGCGAACATTACTTAGAAGCGCTCTTTGTATTCACTGCTCAGTAAGTAATTTCTGCGTCGCCTTTATAAGATAACGCTATGGCTACTGTGATTAATCGCGAGCATTTAAAGAAGTTGCGCGCCATCGAAGATGCACGTTTTCTTGATACCCATAAGAAATCTGCCGAAGAGTTTGAGCGCTCAAAGAAAGTCATGCACGAAGGTGTGCCGATGTCATGGATGGCAAAGTGGCCCGGTGATCACGCAGTCTTTGTGAAGAGTGCCAAGGGTGCTCACTTTCAAGACATTGATGGAAATACATATATTGATTTTTGTTTAGGTGATACCGGCTCGATGACTGGCCACTCACCTGATGCGACAGTGGCGGCTATTGGGGTACAGGCGGCTAAGGGAATTACTGCGATGCTTCCGACCGAAGATGCTTCGATTGTTTCAGCACAACTTGCAGAACGTTTTGGTCTTCCCTTGTGGCAATTTACGGTGACAGCAACTGATGCTAATCGCCATGTGATTCGTTACTGTCGAATGATTACGGGACGAACAAAGATTATTGTCATTGATAAGTGTTATCACGGAAGTGTTGATGAAACCTTTGCAACGTTGGATGCACAAGGCGGAACGATTAAGCGCGAAGGAAATATTGGCGCTCCTGTTGATTTAGCGCAGACAACGCGCGTTGTTGAATTTAACAACTTGGCTGCGATGGAAAGAGCGTTAGCGCACGGTGATGTGGCGGCGATCCTGATGGAACCTGCGATGACCAATATTGGAATTGTCCTGCCTGAGGATGGATATCTAGTCGGGGTGCAGGATTTAGCGAAGAAATATGGCGCGCTATTAATTATTGATGAGACACATACGATCTCAGTGGGCTTTGGTGGAATGACGGCAGATCTTGGCCTTAAGCCTGATTTCTTTACGATTGGCAAGGCAATTGCTGGCGGTGTTCCGGTAGGAACATTTGGAATGACGCATGCTGTGGCTGATGCGATTAAGGCAAAGGTGCAGTTAGAGATTATTGATACCGGTGGAATTGGTTCGACCTTGGCGGGAAATGCTTTATCACTTGCTGCAATGCGCGCGACGTTAGGTGAAGTGCTTACGCGTGAGGCTTTTGCGCACATGATCGCACTGGGTGATCGTTGGTCAGATGGCGTTGATGCAGCGATTGCAAAGTATGACTTGCCATGGCATTGCAATCGATTAGGTGCACGCGGTGAGTACATATTCGCCCCCGATGCTCCGCGTACTGGCCAAGAAGCGGCAGATGGTGGTGACTTTGAACTTGAGCAATATATTCATCTGCGTTTACTTAACGATGGAATTTTGATGACGCCATTTCACAATATGGCGTTGATGTCGCCTGCGACAACTGTTGCCGATGTTGATGCGCATACTGCGATCTTTGATCGTATCTGCGCTGATCTCGTTGCTGGCTAGTTAAAGCCGAGTGATGTGTAGAGGCCTTTGCCGGCCTCGTTATCGGCATCGACATACAAGATTGATTGCTTGATGCCTTTATTGCGTAGGTAGATCAGCCCTTCGTTACAGACTGTTTTACCGATGCCTTTACCGTGTTCTTCTGGATCAACGCCGATGACGTACAACTCACCGACGGGATCGGCGTTGACGAGATCTTGGTGAATCTTTGTCCAACAGAAGCCAACGATGGTGGAATCGTGCAGACAGAGAAAGAAGCCAGATGGATCAAACCAAGGCTCAGACATGCGGTTTTCAAGATCTGCCATAACCCAGTTACCTTGATCGGGGTGATCGCTAAAGATTCTATTGTTTAGCTCTAGCCACGATTCTGAATGTTTTGCCGGATCAAATGTAATAAATGTGTATGGATGCGGGATATGTTCAATCGGATCAATAAGTGAACGAGAGAGTTTGAGAATATGGCGCATTAGATGCGCTCAGATACAGGGCTATCTTTTCCATTCGATGGAAGTGTAAAGCGATAACCAACGTTGCGGACAGTTCCGATAATTGATTCAAACTCTGGGCCAAGTTTTGAACGTAGACGACGAATATGAACATCGACTGTGCGAGTACCACCGAAATAGTCATAACCCCAGATCTCTTGCAGCAACTGTGCGCGAGTAAAGACACGACCTGGGTGTTGGGCGAAGTGCTTGAGTAATTCAAATTCTTTAAAGGTGAGATCGAGTGAGCGACCCTTGATCTTGGCGGTGTATGTGTTTTCATCGATAACAACATCGCCTTGACGAATCTCGTGAGCGGTTGGATCACTTGCAAGATGCGCGGCATCGCGTCGACCAATTGCAATGCGAATGCGTGCTTCGATTTCGGCAGGGCCTGCGGTGTCGAGCATGACATCATCAAGGCCCCACTCAGATGTGAATGCGCTGAGGCCACCTTCAGTTGTAATTGCAATTACTGGTGCACTGACACCAGTTGTGGTGAGTAACTTTGAAAAACTTTTTACGTTAGGAAGATCAGTGCGTGCATCGATAAAGACAAGATCCATCACTGGTGCATCAATTAACACAGATGCTTCAAGTGGAAGAATTTTGATTGTGTGTTGCAAAAGTCCAAGCGCTGGAAGAACCTGCGCGCTGGCGCCAGCGGAGTTTGTTAATAGCAATACCTTTGCCATCTCACACCGCTCATTCTTCTTACGCGCTATAGCCCTGATTGGCTAACTTGCCTTAAGTAGGCGAGGATACTCTTGTGAAATCACTACTTCCACTCCTTGCCGTATTGGCTGCAGCGAGCGTATTTGGTATCTGGTTTCGCCGTACACGCGGTGAATTTCGCCGTAAGAAGACAGTTGATGGACCGCGTCTGACCTCGGATCAGATTGGTATCGCACTAGGCGAGCGAGTAACGATGGTGCAGTTCTCATCTGCCTTCTGCTCACCATGTAGGGCAACGCGTGTTCTGCTTGAACAGATGGTGCAGACGATGCCTGATGTTGCTTATGCGCATATCGATGCCGAATCACATCTTGAACTTGTTCGTCAGCTCAATATCCTTTCAACGCCAACAACGCTCTTTCTCAATCGCGATGGGACCGAAGTCGGACGCGCGATGGGCACACCTAAGCGCAGCCAGGTGCTCACAGCCGTTGCTGCCGTTCAGTAATTCACGCTCATTGCCCGCGCTTTCTGCGAGGTCTTCGCAAGTAGCGACATCGCCCAACCTTCTTTACACTTAAGCCATGCAGCGCATCTCTACTGGCTTATTCACCAAGCGCCGAGTCATTGACTACGGACGCTTAGCCGGTGCTTTGTGTCGAATGTGATTGTTGCAAGTCAAAAACAATTATTTGACGACAAAAAGAGGAAAAAAATGAGTTCAGTAACTTCAGCAAAGTCAATTGAAATTGATGCACGTGGTCCACGCTTTTCTGCTGCAATCACAACATTATTTCTAGCGTTAGCACTTGTCACCGGATCTATTTGGGTAATTGCATTTCAAGCGATCGTCTTTGCAATCGGTGCAACAAAAGGTCCGCAGTTCACCCCGTATGCATTTATCTATCGCTCATTCATCAAGCATCGTTTGAAGTCACCGCTTCGCACTGAAGATGTGCGACCACCTAAGTTTGCGCAATTAATTGGCCTCGCCTTTGCAATTGTCGCAATAGCCGGCGCTGCGACAGGAACCTCCGTGGTGTTCACTGTCGCGGTCGCTGCGGCTTTAGCTGCCGCCTTTCTCAATGCAGCCTTTGATTTCTGCCTCGGATGCCAGGTGTATCTCGTCTTGGCCCGTATTCGTTCGAATTAGCAAAAGATAAGTAGGATTTACTCATGGCAGAACAGCACGAATTACGCGATAAGGGTTTGCGCCTAACACCTCAGCGAGAGCTAGTGCTCTCGGCTGTTCGATCACTTGGTCATGCAACACCTGAAGAGGTGGCCGAACGCGTGCGTCAAACGCATCCTGGTATCAATTTATCTACCGTGTATCGCAACCTTGAAACTCTTGAAAATGTAGGGCTCGTTCAGCACACACACCTTGGACATGGTGGCGCTACTTATCACGCAGCCGAAGAGATGACGCACCTGCACCTTGTCTGCGGAAAGTGCGGATCAGTGGGTGATGCTCCTATTGATGCTGCTGCAAATTTTGTGCAGAACTTGGCTGATGATTATGGATTTAAGACAGATGTCACGCACTTTGCGATCTATGGCACCTGCGCGGCATGTGTAGAGAAGTAGTTCTACACTTAAGCACATGACCGCTGTATTTGTTGAAGAGGGACCTGATAAAGGTGCCATCTGGCACTTTGGTGAACCCAATAAAGAACAGCGCGCTCTTGAAGCAGGAACTGCGTGGGCAGATCTCTCTCACTTAAAAGTTATTGCTGTTGCAGGTGTTGATCGCCTGACCTGGCTGCACGATGTGACAACCCAACATTTGTCAGCACTTCCTGCAGGCGAATGGGTTGATGTGATGGTCTTAGATCCACGCGGACATGTTGAATATCAATTCTTACTTGTCGATGATGGAGCAACATCGTGGCTAGTTGTATCACCAGATTACTGTGAAGGTTTACTCGCGTATTTAACGAAGATGATATTTACCCGCCAAGTTGACGTGCGGGATGCAAGCGATGAGTTTGCTCTATTGCGCGCACCTGGTGCAGCAACTCTTCTCGGTGGACCCTATGCGCTTGTTCCGCGTAAAGAATTAGATGAGATGCGTACAGCCTTTGATGCACATGCAATGCAGGTGGGTACATGGGCACTAGATGCACTGCGCGTTGCTGCTGGGCGTCCACGTATTGGTTTTGATACCGATCACAAATCAATACCTAATGAACTTGGAGTACTAGGCGGAGCCGTTCATATGAATAAGGGTTGCTATCGCGGACAAGAAACTGTGGCCAAGATATTTAATCTCGGCAATCCACCGCGTCGTCTTGTGATGCTCCACCTTGATGGAAGCGCTGTTGTGATGCCAAATCCCGGCACTCCAGTTGAAAACAATGGCGTCACTGTTGGATTCCTTGGAACCGTCGCTCGCCATCACGAACTTGGGCCAATCGCGCTAGCCGTCATCAAGCGAACCACCCCCATTGAAGCAACGCTGATAGTCGGTGGCGTAAGTGCGGCGCAGCAAGTAATAGTTCCTGTCTAATTTCGTTACTCTCTACCTATGGAGACGGTCACTGTTGCAGCCCTTGGCGTAGTCGCAGTGTTGGCCTCAATCGGATTAGCGTTCCTTGGTTTTCGTTCGTATCGCCCATCACAGGCGCAGAATCCTCGAACATATAAGAGAGGCAGAATTTAATGGTCTTTACTATCCCTGAAGGTCTGCACCCAGATCTGAATCCACTTGCCTGGATGATCGGTACATGGCGCGGTAAAGGTCGCGGTGAATATCCAACGATCGACACCTTTGAATACGCACATGAAGTTGTCTTTAACCATGATGGTCGCCCATTTATGACCTACTACTCGCGCTCATGGATCATTGATGAGAACGGTGACATCGTCCGCCCAGCTGCATCTGAAACTGGTTTCTGGCGCGTAAAACCAAATAACGTTTTAGAAGTAAATATTTCTCACTCAACTGGAATCACAGAAGGATGGGTCGGACAATTTGATGGTCCAAAGATTCAGCTTGTGATGGATCAAGGATATTCAGCGCCTTCTGCAAAAATTGTGACAGCAGGTGTGCGTCTCTACGGTCTAGTTGCAGGCGAGCTATTTTTTGCTTATGACATGGCGGCGGAAGGACAAGAATTACAAGCACATATCTGGTCATCGCTAGAACGGCAAAGTGAATGAGCACTGATGCGGTATTGGCAGAGTATGTTCGTGATGGCGTTGTTGAATCATCACACCGCGGTTATCTCTTAGCGTTAAATTCAGATGGAAGTATTCATCGCCAACTCGGTGATGTGGGTGCGTTGATCTATCCGCGTTCAACAATTAAATCTATTCAAGCATCTGCCATGGTGCGTCATGGTCTTGATCTTGAACCGCGTTTATTGGCGTTGGCTGCATCAAGTCACTCAGGCGCTGCGATGCACCTTGATGGCGCTCGCGAAATTTTGGCGCTCGCCGGTCTTACTGAAGATGCGCTGCAATGCTCACTTGATCGCCCGTTAGGGGAAGCGGAACGGAAAGCGTGGGGAGATAAAGAGCCAACGCGGATCACAATGAATTGCAGTGGAAAGCATTCTGCGATGCTACTTACTTGCGTAAAAAATAATTGGCCGATTGAGAATTACTTAGATCCAGCGCACCCTTTGCAGATGGCGTGTAAGGCAGAGCTGGAAGCTCTAGCCGGTGAGAGAATTACGCTGACAAGTACAGATGGTTGTGGCGCATCACTATTTCTCTTAACCGTGGCAGGACTTGCGCGCGCGATTCGCGCGATCACAATCTCGACTGACCCAATTCACCAAAGCGTGATCGATGCATGTCGCACACATCCACTGATGGTTGCTGGCAATGCGCGCCTGACAACAGAGATGATGCAGAACGTTCCAGGGTTGTTTATGAAAGATGGAGCAGAGGCTGTCGAGATTGCATCGCTGCCTGATGGACGTACCTTTGTATTTAAAGTAAGCGATGGCAGCCTTCGCCCATTCCGAACTCTGACACATGCATGCCTTGAATCTTTCGGTGTTCCCAGCCCATTTGAGCCTGAAAAGGTGATGGGCGGGGCGCGAGTGATCGGCACTATTCGCGCAACCTTCTAATTAGTTCTACCCTTTACCAATGAATCCCCGCATCGCCACATTGATGGTGCATACATCGCCCCTGGATCAACCAGGTATTGGTGATGCCGGAGGTATGAATATCTATGTCGTTGAAAGTGCTGAACGCATGGCTGCGATGGGTGTCTCAGTAGATATCTTTACACGACGTCAAGATCCAAAACTTCCTGACATTGTTGAAATTTCACCAGGTGTGCGTGTTCGTCATTTGAATATTGGCTCAGCATCGGCAACAAAAGAAGAACTTCCGGCGCTGATCCCCGCACTCTCTGATGCTTTCTCTTCGGTGCTTGAGAATGAAAAGTTTGACGTTCTTCACTCACATTATTGGCTTTCAGGAAAAGTTGCGATGCCTGCTGCAAAGCGATTTGGTATTCCACTTGCCCACACTATGCACACCATGGCGCGCGTGAAGAATATGAATTTGGCTGAAGGTGAAAGACCAGAACCAATGATTCGCGTGCAAGGTGAGACACAAGTGGTTGCTGCAGCAGATGCGCTGATTGCAAATACAGATGCTGAGGCCGCAAGTCTTGTTTCGCTCTATGAAGCATGTCCAGATTCAGTAAGCGTTGTCAGCCCTGGCGTTGATCTCTACACATTTACTGCAGGTAAGGGTCGCAGGGCTGCGCGCGAAGAAGTTGGTCTGCCACTTGATGCGCACGTACTTGCATTTGTTGGTCGTATCCAGCCACATAAAGGACCTGAAGTTCTCATCCGCGCCGTTGCCGAAATGCTTTCGCACTCACCACATCTTCGCCCGAAGTTAATTACTCTGATTATGGGCGGTGCATCTGGTTCAGGTCTTGGAGAAGTTGAACGTTTGAAAGATTTGGTGAGCTGGCTCGGAATTAGCGATGTTGTTAGATTTGAAGATCCTGTTCCACGCATTGAATTGCCACAGTGGTATCGCGCCGCAGATTTAGTCTGTGTGCCAAGTTACTCTGAAAGTTTTGGACTTGTTGCACTCGAAGCACAGGCATGCGGAACCCCAGTTGTTGCAACAGCAGTAGGTGGACTTCGTACAGCAATTGCAGACGGTATCTCTGGCGTATTAGTTGATGGACACGATCCTCGTGCCTGGTCTTCTATTCTCGCCCGCTTAATTCAAGAGCCACAGCGTCGCGTACTGCTATCTATAGGTGCAATCGAACATGCCTCACACTTTGGTTGGGATGCAACAGCGCGTGGCACGCTAGATATTTATGATCGCATCATTGGCACCAAAGCCTCACAACGTAAAATTATTGGTTAGCGATGTCTACTCATATCGTCTCACTTATTCAATCTTTCCTAGATAGCCAAGGGTTGGAATACGATCACCCCACAGAAAATACATTTCTGGTTTCACTGCCTGGAACAACAAAACTTGCAACGCATTGCGCACTTATTGTCGGTGATCACACCTTAAGCGTGAACGCTTTTGTTATTAGAAGGCCTGATGAGAATGCTGGCGATGTACATGCATGGTGCATGCTCAAGAACGCATCGATGTATGGAATCGCATTTGCTACCAATGAACTTGGAGATATCTATCTTGTGGGGCGCTTGCCACTAGGTGCAGTCAATGAAATTGAGCTCGATAGATTGCTGGGCTCTGTCTTGCAATACGCCGATAACGCCTTCAATCCACTACTTGAACTTGGATTCGCAGATGCGATTCGTCGAGAGTGGGCATGGCGAGTAAGTCGCGGTGAATCACTTGCAAATCTTGATGCTTTTCAACATTTAATATAAGTGTATTAAGATCACCATATGAATCTAATCCTTTTACGCCATGGTGAATCCGAGTGGAACGCTAAAAACCTATTCACCGGTTGGGTTGATGTTCATCTATCTGCCAAAGGAGAAGACGAGGCCCGTCGTGGTGGAGTTCTATTAGCAGCACGCAATCTTCTGCCTGACGTAGTTCACACATCCTTATTGCGCCGTGCGATTACGACATCGCAGTTGGCTCTAGATTCATGTGGGCGCCATTGGATTCCGGTGAAGCGATCATGGCGACTCAATGAACGTCACTATGGTGCGCTACAAGGAAAAGATAAGGCGCAGACTTTGGCCCAATATGGCGAAGAACAATTTATGTTGTGGCGCCGCTCATTTGATGTACCGCCTCCACCAATTGAAGATGGCAACGAGTTCTCACAAGATGCTGACCCACGTTATAGCGAGCTTGGTGCTGACTTGCCGCGAACCGAATGTTTAAAAGATGTAGTTGCGCGAATGATGCCGTATTGGCACGATGCAATCGTTCCCGACCTAAAGAGTGGTCAGACTGTTCTGGTTACTGCACACGGAAATTCATTGCGGGCTCTTGTTAAGCATCTTGATGGAATTAGCGATGAGGATATCGCTGGGCTAAATATTCCTACAGGGATTCCACTTCATTATGTACTCAACGCCGATCTCACACCAAAGATTAAAGGCGGAGAATATTTAGATCCTGATGCAGCGCGTGATGCGATCACAGCCGTTGCTAATCAGGGAAAGAAGTAGATTAGAAAGCTGGTTGACTTTCAGATGCGTACTCGCCCTTAACCAGGAAGTAGACGCGTCGAGCAATCGAGACTGCATGGTCGGCGCAGCGCTCGTAATAACGACCTAACAAGGTCATATCAATCGCTGTTTCAATTCCGTGTGACCATGAATCATCAAGGAGTGCGACAAAGAGTGCGCGATGTAACTTATCCATCTCGTCATCATCTGTCTCAAGTTCAATTGCCGCCTGTAGATCTTGTGTCTTCACAACGTGTGTGGATTTATCAATGATCTTTACCGCAGTTTTTCCCATTGCCTCAAAGGTAGGAATTAATTCTGCTGGCACACTCACATTTGGATAACGCATACGAGCAAGCTTTGCGATGTGATGGCAGAGATCGCCCATTCGCTCAAGGTCAGCGCTCATGCGAAGAGAAGTAACCAAGATGCGAAGATCTTGTGCCACTGGTTGCTGGCGGGCCATCAAGTTAATTGTGCGGGCCTCAAGTTCGTGTTGAATCGCGTCAATTTTTTCATCATCAGAGATGACGCCTTCGGCCAATTTAATATCTGCCTTAAGGAGAGCTTCGGTCGAGCGAACCATTGCAACCGAGACCATCTCCCCAAGGGTTACCAGGGTGGCTTGAATGGCATCTAATTCTTCATGGAAGGCATCGCGCATGCCGTGAGTTTACTTGGGGTAGCGATAAATATGTAGGACATTTATGAATAGCACCTGAACAATAGGCTAAGAATTATCCTTTATCGCCACTATCTGGCCTCTGCTCACATACCTACCCCCACGCCCTTCTACTATAGGCACATGTTCACCCCGAGACGCAGAGACGAGGAGAGCCCTGCGCAGGTAGGTATTCCATCGGGTGTGATTGATCTACTTAAAGTTATTGATGCCGAGTACATCATTCTCTCTGCATCCGATGTTGTCCTAGAAAATTCGCAAGGAATTCTCTCGCTCGGCATTTTGCGTGACATACGTATCGGTTCCCAGCCAATCCTTAACTTGGTGCGGGCAGTTCGCAGATCTGGCAAATATGAAGAAGAGACACTTGAACTTCCACGTGGGCCGCTGGGTAGCGGAACGCATGAACTTTTAGTACGTGTCACACCCGTTGGCACAGGTGGACAGATAGCAATTCTTATCTTTGATGATTCAGAATTTGCTCGACTGAATTCGATGCGACGCGACTTTGTTGCCAATATTTCACACGAACTCAAGACACCGATTGGCGCGCTATCGATCTTGGCAGAGGCTGTCCTAGAGGCATCTGATGATCCTGCGGCAATTAAGAAATTTGCTTCTCGTATGCAGATTGAGGCGGTACGACTTTCAGAGCTAGTGCAAGAAGTGATCAATCTTTCACGTCTTCAAGATGATGATCCTTTGAAGAGCGCTGAAGTATTAGATGTTGCGGTGATCGCGCGTTCTGCAATTGATGAGTGCCGACTATCTGCCGATAAGCGTAAGATCGAAATTGTGATTGCAGATACGAGTTCTTGTTTTGTGTTGGGTGATATGAGCCAACTGCATATGGCCATCAGTAATTTGATTCAAAATGCAATTAATTACAGCCCCGAATCAACCCGCGTTGGTGTTGCAGTTACCTGCACCGATGACCTTGTTGAATTCACCGTCACAGATCAAGGTGTAGGAATTCCTGATAAAGATCTTGAGCGGATCTTCGAGCGCTTCTATCGCGTTGATCCAGCTCGCTCTCGCGAAACAGGTGGTACCGGACTTGGGCTTTCAATCGTAAAACATGTCGCCAGCAATCACGGTGGAGATATCAGTGTTTGGAGTTTAGAAGGACAAGGAAGTACCTTTACCTTGCGTTTGCCGCGGGCTAAAGATCTTTCTTCACTCAGCAATGAAAGCAGGGGATAGAGATGACAAAAATTCTCGTTGTGGAAGATGAAGAATCATTTTCCGAAGCATTGGCATATTTGCTAGGTCGAGAAGGCTTTGATGTCACCGTGGCCGACAGTGGTCCCAAGGCGATCGAAGAGTTTGATCGTGTGGGCGCTGACCTTGTGCTTCTTGATCTGATGTTGCCAGGTCTTTCTGGCACTGAAGTCTGCAAGCAGTTGCGTCAACGCTCTGATGTTCCCATCATTATGCTCACCGCCAAAGATTCTGAAGTTGATAAAGTCGTAGGCCTTGAACTTGGCGCAGATGATTATGTGACCAAGCCATACTCTTCACGCGAATTAGTAGCCCGCATACGCGCAGTTCTGCGGAGAAATTCTGATCTGGGCGATGCCGACCCAGCATCTGGCACCATCACCGTGGGTCCAGTTCGCCTAGATACAGAACGTCATGTCATTGCAATTAATGGCAGCCCAGTTCAATTCCCGCTCAAAGAGTTTGAACTTCTCGAGTTTCTCATGCGCAATTGCGATCGAGTACTTACACGCACCCAGATTATCGATCGCGTATGGGGCAGTGATTATGTGGGCGATACCAAAACCCTTGATGTGCACATTAAACGTCTACGGGCAAAGATCGAAGTTGATCCAGCAAACCCAATCTATATTCAGACAGTTCGCGGTCTTGGTTACAAGATGGAGAATAAGTAGTTATTCGGTAACTGTGGCTGTATCAGCTGTTACGGGAGTGATTCCAGAAACAACGTTCTTAAAGTCATCTCGCTTGTCGCGAACAATTACCTCGGCTGAAACAAAACCAGCCTTTGCAAACCCAATAGATATCTTCACATTTGTTCCGGCCTTTGGATTAACTCCGAGGAAGACAGCCTTTGCATTGGCTTGCTCGCCTTCAAAGGAAACCGGCTTATTTGTCAGAAGGTTTGTCTCGCCAGTCAGCGTTGCTTGAATACCGTTCACTGAAAAACCCAGTAACTGATCTGGATTAGCGCCTTGATTAATAATGGTTCCAACAACTACTGCAGCACCATCGCCTGTATCGACAAGCTTCAAATTCACTACGCGAATCTCGCTACCGTTTTCATCAATAGTAATTTCGTTGCCATCAGTAACGCGAACGATGTTACGAGTCTCTGCATTAAGTCCAGCTGCACAACCGGAAAGAGCGAATGCAAGAGCAAAGGTAGATGCAATAAGAATTGAAGTGCGGCGCATGTCCGTATTCTCTCATGTCTGCACGGCAAAAATGACACTTGCCAAATTGTCAAGCGGTTTCTACGCGTGAAAGTAGTCATATTTTCTAGCAAAGTATTGAGGTTTTATCTGTCAGTCAGGGCTGGTAGAATTGGTCGTCTAGCGAAGGGCAACACATGACATTTAAGGTCGGCGAAACCGTTGTTTATCCTCATCACGGAGCAGCTCTTATCGAGGCAATTGAAACTCGAGTAATCAAGGGCGAAGAGAAGACCTACCTAGTTTTGAAGGTTGCACAAGGCGATCTCACCGTTCGCGTTCCTGCAGATAATGTAGATCTCGTTGGCGTCCGCGATGTTGTCGATAGCGCCGGACTTGATCGCGTATTTAGCGTTCTCCGCCAGCCATATACAGAAGAGCCAACAAACTGGTCACGCCGTTATAAGGCCAATCTAGAAAAGCTTGCCTCTGGTGATGTAATTAAGGTCGCCGAAGTTGTCCGCGATCTCTATCGTCGCGATCTCGACCGTGGCCTTTCAGCTGGCGAAAAGCGAATGCTGACAAAGGCGAAGCAGATTTTGGTATCTGAGCTCGCACTTGCTGAGCACACAGATGAGATTAAAGCGGCAACAATTCTTGACGAGGTTCTCGCTTCCTAACGGAAAGTCACACCATGATCGCTGCAATCATCGCCGCTGCAGGTAGCGGCGAACGCTTCGGCGCAGCAATTCCTAAGGCCCTGACTAACTGCGGCGATCGCACACTGATCGAACATGCGCTCGCATCCATCTCAGCAGTTGTCGATGAAATAGTTATCACCGCTCCTGTCGGATACGAAGAGCGATTCCGTGAACTTGCTGGCGACCGCGCAACAGTTGTTACCGGCGGCGCTACCCGAAGTGAGAGCGTTCGAATCGGATTAGCAGCTCTTCCCACATCCTGTGAATTTGTCTTAGTGCATGATGCTGCGCGTGCACTAGCCAGCAGTGATCTCACCCGCCGCGTGATTGCCAGCCTTCGCAGCGGCGACGTTGCAGTGATTCCTGGCCTGCCACAGATTGATACCGTGAAAGTTGTTGATGGCGATGGATATGTTCTTTCAACTCCAGATCGCGCACCGTTGCGACGAGTGCAGACCCCACAAGGATTTTCTTACGAACTCCTAAGCCGCGCACATGCGGCAGGCGGAGATGCCACAGATGATGCAGCTCTTGTAGAAAAACTTGGTGCACGAGTGCGCGTAATTGATGGAGAAGAACGCGCAATTAAAATTACAACTCCATCAGATTTAGCAACCGCGTTGCAATATCTCGGTACTACCAATGAATTCTCAACCGGTGTGGGTGTTGATGCGCACGCATTTGCAGAAGGCCGGGAACTTTATCTCGCTGGTCTTCACTGGCCAGGTGAAGTTGGCGTTGATGGACATTCAGATGGCGATGTTGCAGCACATGCAATATGTGATGCTCTCTTTGCAGCGTCAAACCTTGGTGATCTCGGTAGTAATTTCGGTACAGCGCGTCCTGAATATGCCGGTGCAAGCGGATCACAACTATTGCAAGAGACAGCACGGCTTGTACAAGCGGCTGGATATTCAATCTCGCATGTGTCAGTACAGGTCATCGGAAATCGACCAAAGATCGGAACACGACGAGTCGAGGCGATTGCTGCTCTCTCGAGCGCTCTCAATGGAGCCGATGTAGCGCTACTTGCAACAACTACCGACGGACTTGGCCTTACAGGTGAAGGAAAAGGGATTGCAGCGATTGCATCTGCATTGATTACAAAGATTTAGAGAAATTCACCCTAGACTTAAGCATCTGATTGGATTTAGGGAGCACACATGCCTAGCAAGTCAAAGCGAGTGGTCAAGAAGAAGAAAGAACCAGTTGCCTTTGTTATTTTTCTTTCAATCGCAGTCTCTATTCTCGCTATCCTTCAAAATAGATATGGCCAATTCAGCGACATTCGTGGCTTTTACGGAATGCACTTTTCAGATGGTCAACACCAGTGGCCATATTCAGTCCGGACCCTGCTAGGTACCACAGAGATAAGGAATCCAGTTGAGTATCCAGCGTTGACTGGACTAATCATGTGGCTGATCTCATTCTTTGTAGAACCCGCTCAATTTGCCTGGGTTGACTACTTCAGAATTACTGCATCATTCCATGTAGTGCTCTATGCAATTACAACCTATTACATAAAAGTTTTAGCTGGAAGAAAATGGGCGATTGTTTTTGCCATCTCACCGGCCGTGCTGTACTCACTCAATCGAAATTGGGATATCTGGGCAATTGTCGCCATGATCTGGGCAATTTACCTCTTTGAAAAAGGCAAATTTAGGATGAGTGCGGTTGTGTTGGCAGTTTCAGTGGCAACTAAGTTCTTTCCAATCGTCCTTCTCTTTCCTATCTTTATCTATTTCGTGCGACGAAAAGAATTTCGTACTTTTGTAGAGTATTTCCTCATAACAATGGGTTCATGGCTCCTCATTAATCTTCCATTCATGCTCATCAACTTCAGGGGCTGGTCATATTTTTATGAATTCAGCTATAAACGTGGTTTGGGATCTGCCTCAATCTTTGAAGTAACTGGCATCCTAGGATTTGGAATTCCAACGTGGAGTATTCTCTTTTACATACTTAATGCACTTCTCTTCGGCGGACTGGGCTTATATCTCTGGAAGAGTGCAAGGAATGTCCCACTTACCGAGAGCGCATTCTTTACTATGTTTGCATTTATTCTCTTTAATAAGCAGTACTCGATGCAGTACGTCATTTGGCTGGCAGCTCTTGCAGTTCTAGCGTTGGCGCACCTGAGCCAGAAGCGTCAGTTCACCATGCTTTATATTTACGCAATCTGGCAAGCCTCTGAACTTGTCTTTCAGTACAGCTTCTTCCAACAGATACTTACCAATATCAATGCAAATACTGCGACACCTGCTTCGCCTCAGATTTCTAGCTCTACATATGCGACGACAGGCATTATCCGATACGCACTCGCGGTTCTCTTCACTGTTCTACTGGCTAGATATCTTTATCAAGAGAAGAAGTCTGAGTTACCCGCAAAATCAGGGAGTTAGCGACTCTTTTCTCTCGCGGTAGACTTGGCACATGAGTTCGCTGCATCTATATGACACCCTCGCGCGAACCACTTCTGCCTTCACGCCGATTAAAGAAGGTCAGGTAGGAATTTATCTCTGTGGAGCAACAGTGCAGGCACCACCACATATTGGCCATGTTCGCTCTGGTGTGAACTTTGATATTTTGCGACGCTGGCTGACAAAGAGCGGATACGACGTCACTTTTATTCGTAATGTGACTGATATTGATGACAAGATTTTGCATAAGGCTGTGCACGAAGAATCACCGTGGTGGGCTGTTGCGATGAAGTACGAACGCGCATTTACTCAGGCGTATGAGGCTCTCAATGTTCTACCTCCAACATATGAACCGCGCGCTACTGGCCATATCACTCAGATGATTGAGCTCATGCAGATTCTGATTGAACGTGGTGCTGCATATGCTCCTGGAAACGGGGATGTGTATTTAGAGGTGCGAAAGTTATCGTCATATCTGACTCTTTCTCGTCAAAAAGTTGATGATCTTTTAAGTGCTGCCGACGCTGATGAAACATTTAAGAAAGATCCACGCGATTTTGCTTTATGGAAAGCGGCGAAGGCCGGGGATCCATCATGGCCAACTCCGTGGGGAGCAGGACGCCCGGGTTGGCATTTGGAATGTTCTGCAATGGCCTATGCCTACCTCGGTGAGAGTTTTGATATTCACGGCGGTGGACTTGATCTGATTTTTCCACATCATGAAAATGAGATTGCGCAATCAGAGGCAGCTGGATACGGATTTGCTAAGCGCTGGTTACATAACGCGTGGGTAACGGCTTCGGGTGAGAAGATGAGTAAATCTTTAGGTAATTCACTTCAGGTACACGAGTTACTGAAAACTGTGCGTGGAATTGAACTCCGTTGGTATTTAGGAAGCGCGCATTATCGATCTATGTTGGAATTTTCACATGAAGCACTTGCTGAATCAGCAGTTGCCTTTGGCCGTATTGAAACTTACCTAAAGCGCTCAGTTGAAATTCTTGGTCATCTTCCAGAACCTGTTATTAGCAAGGGTTTTGCAGCGGCGATGAATAATGATTTAGCGGTGCCAGAGGCGCTAGCTGGAATTTCAGAAGCGCTGCGCCTTGGAAATATCGCAATTACAGCTGGAGATAAGGCTGCAATAGCAGCGTCGGCAAATGAGATTCGCGGAGCGCTAGATGTATTGGGATGCGATCCTTTTGATCCAGCATTTGAATCAGCTGGTGGTTCGCAAGATTTGAATTCAGCGCTGGATGGAACGATCAAGTTAGCGTTGGAACAGCGTGAGGCAGCGCGTGTGCGTAAGGATTTTGCGGCAGCAGATGCGATTCGCGATGGATTAATAGCTCTTGGAATTACTATTGAAGATAGTGCACAAGGGCCACGATGGTCGATCACACGAAGTGAGAGTAAATAAATGGCCGGTAATTCAAAACCACGTGGCGCGGTACGCGGATCCAAGAAGGGTCCATCATCAGGTTCTGGTGGAAATAATAAGCGTCGCCTTGAAGGCAAAGGTCCAACACCTAAGGCTGAAGATCGTCCGTATCACGCAGCTGCTAAGCGAAAGAAGGCAGCAGAGAAAGGCACGACAAAGCGCACAGGTACATCATCTCCTCGCGCCGGGGCATCACCACGCGGTCGCAGTGAAAAACCTAAGGGTGAGATTGTTTCTGGTCGTAACGCAGTTCTTGAGGCGCTACGCGAGAATGTTCCTGCAACAGAGTTAATCGTTGCACGCAGTATCGATGTAGACGATCGTGTTGCAGAATCGCTCAAGTTGGCACTTCACCATGGCCTCAATATTCGCGAAGTTCATCGCGCGGAAATTGAAAACATTAACGCTAATAGCCAAGGAATTATCTTGGCAATTAAGCCGTACCAATATTCAAGCTTCCAAGAGATTGCAGAGCAAGCAAACCATCCGATGATGATCATCGCACTTGATGGTGTGACTGATCCGCGTAACCTCGGAGCAATTGTGCGAAGTGCATCAGCATTTGGCGCAGCCGGAGTTGTGATGACCGAGCGCCGTGCAGCGGCTATGACTGCCGCGGCTTGGAAGACATCGGCCGGGGCGGCGGCACGTTTACGTGTAGCCCAAGTGACAAATCTGGCACGTACTATTGAAGATGCTCAGAAGCTAGGTTGTTTTGTGGTTGGCCTTGATGGCGAATCAGATGTGACGTTGAGCGAGATGAAGGTCGCGCGCGAGAATTTGATGATCGTTGTGGGCAGTGAAGGAAAGGGCCTTTCACGCTTGGTTCGTGAAAAGTGCGATCTTGTTGTATCAATT
>Ga0315902_10002112_pt1 | contig 31456 bp, 23 predicted proteins | sample LakEriMetagenome_9_FD_203523 | JGI IMG/M metagenome (GOLD analysis project Ga0315902, IMG submission 203523) | Freshwater fungal communities from buoy surface, Lake Erie, Ohio, United States - Buoy 12 MA117 | ecosystem: Environmental > Aquatic > Freshwater > Lake > Lake biofilm | place: USA...
TTTCTAAATTATCTGTTTGTCCCTTGTAGAACTTGTTATTTATTGTCGATTGAAGGATATACACGTAATACATAAAAACAAAAAAGGTCACTTTTCAGTGACCTCTGTGGGAGTTGACGGGATCGAACCGCCGACCCTCTGCTTGTAAGGCAGATGCTCTAAACCAGCTGAGCTAAACTCCCAATCGGGTTGCAAATATAGGGTGAAAAATGAAAATATTTTGGTACCTGGGAAATTATTTTTAATTTTGATGTTTAAACATCAAATATGGAGAAGTCAGATCTTATAAAAGCATTGGAATGGAGATACGCAACAAAGAAAATGAACGGGAAACAAATACCGGAAGAACAACTAAATAACATCCTCGAAGCCATAAGGTTGAGTCCAAGCTCACTGGGATTTACACCCTACACTATCATTGTGGTAAAAGATCAGGAGACCAAAGAAAAACTTCTCCCCCATTGCTACAATCAATCCCAGATCACTACTGCTTCCACTTTGGTCATCTTTGCAGCATGGACAAATTTTAACATCGAGCAGGTCGACAAATACATGCAGGAAATCGCCACAACCAGAAACGTATCCCTTGAATCGCTGCAGGGATTTGGTGATAACATCAAACAGAAGTTCAACAGTTCATCACATGAAGAATTGCTGACATGGGCTGCCAAACAAACCTATATTGCTTTAGGATTTGGACTCTGTGCAGCTGCCATAGAAAAAATCGATTCAACTCCCATGGAAGGTTTTATTCCCGCCGGAGTAGACTCCGTGCTGGGTTTGGAAGAGATGGGACTTACCACATCCTGCATTCTGGCATTGGGCTACAGGGATGAAGAAAACGATTTTCTATCAAAAGCCGTTAAAGTCAGAAGAAAGCCCGAAGAGCTCTTCGTTACCATCTGAGGATACCAGGACTCAATTGGGAAACAGGTTCAGCGGCATGATAAACTCGAACCGATTCGGATTGGGTCTCTGTACAAATAGCTTTGTATCGAGCAACCTGCTGTAACGCACTCCAAAGGAAACTGATTGCTGGTTCCACCATTTGGTATCAAAAAAAACCTCTATTCCTGTGCTCCTGAGATTGATCTTCCTTCCGGTCCGCAAGCTCTTCAGTGTCATATCATCATAAAAAGCATTGCCCCGCACCCGCAGGAAATACACAACATTCCCTATGCCAAAATCAGGATAGAGTATCGGAAAATGATAATTAAGGGAATATCGCCACATTCTCGGATAATTAAATGGCTGATATCCTCTTGCCATGGGCATACCATTGGTGTAATTGTACTGCCCCAAGGTATCACGCTGCTGATAATGGTAAGCAAGCGCCAGGGAATGATTGCGACCTGCCCCTGGCAAATAGGCCTGTGCTGTATAGTTGAACTGTTTTGCATCAGTTTTTCCTATAGCCATCCGGTTGCTGATGCGCGTCAGGAAAGCAAAGCGCGGATAGATTTGTTGAAGTGCCTGCTGTGTTTGCATCGACCAGCTGATCTGTTGCTGCACATAGGTAATGAATCGATCAGGTGGACTAACGGTGTTTTTCGACTGATAATTGAGAGAAACCCCATTCATCCTCAATGAAAGATCCAGATTACGATACCATTTGCCAAAGCTGAAGTTCAACGGTAGCCTCAACCCTGCATACCCATTCCATTCATTCCATTGAATATTTCTGCTGCTGTCCCTATAACTCCTTTCCATCGTATAACTGGTTCCCCCGGTAATCCAGGGATAAAGCGTTCCAACTGCAAGATCAGCACCCACCCTATGGGAGCCCTCGTTCTCATTATATACATAACTGAACTGCGACTGCACCGTATTCAAAAGATTCTCTCCGTACAAAGTAAAACTCCACTCTGGCTGCTCATAGAAAGGACGCCAACTATGGATGTTGATGGGATGGTGAAGTGGGGAAATGGGAGTTGGGAGGGCGGAATTAGGAACTGGGAATTGGGAATTGGGAGTTAGGAATTGGGAGATGGGAACTGGGAGATGGGAGTTGGGAGCTTGGGGTTGTGCAGCGGATGACAAATCCTTAACAAAAATCTGATTGCCTTCTGCAGTGGGACTTCCGTAGACCAGCCTGCTGCCATCATCACTGAGATCACCGCCATAGGAACCCAACAGTTCTCTCGATAAAACTCTTTGTTCACCCTTACGGATGTTGAGCTGACGGAGTTCATTTGCATTGCCCTGACTAATGGTAAAAGTCAGCAGATCTCCTTTTAACCGCAAAAAGGAGATGGGAGCATTTATAAATGGGAATACTTGACTTATGTCTCCAGTTCCCAGATAAATGGAAATGATGGAAGATGCACCATCTGGCTTTCGGGCAATCACATACACATACTTGTCATCTGCAGAAAAAACCGGATAGCTGTAGAAATGTTCTTCTTCCAACGAAAACTTCTGCTGAACTGCGCCATCAACTGAATTTAGGATCAACACCTGGCTTTTTCCACCAGCCATTACTTCAATGGCAGCTATTTTATCGCCATCATTGGAGAGATCTGGAGAAGCAAATCTTCCCTTTTTCGAGATGGTCTGGGTTGAACCATCATATATGTTCAGCATCCTGATATCACTGAATTCTTTCCATTGCCAGCGCGGATCCGGCTTGTAGGCAGTATATACAATATTGCCTCTCTTGTACGTGAAATAGTCATCCGTTCCGATATCCTTGATCCCGATAGTATTCCATTTCCCTTTTGTGTACATTGCCCAATGGGGTTGACGATTATAGGGTTTTCTGAGGGCCACCAGTGAATCACCCGCTATCCATACCGGGTATAGATGATCCACTACCCTTCGGGTGTCAATCTTTCCTATAGGCCTAGGAAACTCTTTTGCAAAGGAACTCAAGTTATCGGTGCGGAAAGAATCCAGGGCCTTGGACACAAACTGATTGTATGTTAAACCCGTATGACGCTTGACTGCTTTTTGGAAGGGATAAACAAGCCCCTTGAATCGGGCAGCATCATCCGTAACCTTTCCCCAGAAATCCTGTCCATATCGATTATAGCCGTATGCTACAAGCAAATACCCCAGATCATAATGATTGGGAACAAAATCTTTCAGCGAACCGCTTCTGAGTTTCTGATAGGAGTATTTTTTATCCACCATCCAAAGTGAACGGAAAGGATCATAAAATCCGGGAAGCCTACCTCTGCCCTGACCCAGATAAAGTGTTTCATGGAAAATGGCATCCCCCTCAAAAAACCAGTCTGGTATCGATGCTGCATTGGCAAGGGCTTGTCCCTGCTCCCCCGCTATCCAATAGGCAACTCTGGAAACTCCCTTTCGGAAATTTGCATATTGGTGCATGTGCCTGTATTCGTGGTAGGTAAGGTTATCCAGCCAGGATGTGGATCCCAACTCGAGGGCATTCTGAGGCGGGTAAAGATAAAACTCACTTCTCAATGGACCCAATCCAACATAGGCATTGGAGATAACCGGCAAAGTCTGTAAGACAACAGGAGTTGTTAGTGCCGACTTCCCCAAAGAATAAGCAGACTGGTTTAATAATCCATCTGAGATCATCTTTACCCTTCCTGCCATATTTTCAAAACCTTTGGGATATATCAGATCGACCGACTTACCGGATAACCTCTGCCAATGCATACCTCTAGGATTTCCCCCAAACCGCTGTGCATTTAGTGCTTGAATAAACAGAATTAATGAGAAAAAAATAAGTAATTTTTTACTTGATTTAAACATCTTAATAAATTAATATTCAATTATTTAAAAATAATTAATTTTATATATTCCCCTCCCCAGGAGGGGTGGATCCAGACCGATGCGGCATAGCCGCAGAGTGTCTGGAGACGGGGTGGTAGATTTTTTGTATTCATTTCTAACTCCTAGTTCCTGCCCTTCACAACGCAAAAGCCACATAACTATCCCCCTTCTTTGTTCCTAACTTTGTGCCCCCACAGGCCACCACCAGGTACTGCTTCCCATTTGCCTCGTACACACTGGGTGTAGCAAAACCACAAGCAGGAAGCTCTGCCTCCCATAAAAGTTTGCCATTCAACTTATCAAAAGCCCTGATTCTTTCATCCTTTGTGGCCGCAATAAATACCAATCCGCCTTTTGTTACCACCGCTCCCCCATAATTTTCAGTCCCGGTCTGAGGAATCCCTCTGGCGGTCAGCTCCCTAAATTCCCCTAACCTATTCTTCCATACAATTTCGCCGGTATTGAGGTTGATCGCAGTCAACTGACCCCACGGTGGCTTCACTGCTGGATAACCGTTTTTATCCAAAAACTTGTTATATCCATCAAAAACATAGGGCAATTCATCTTTTTTGGTCTGATTTTGGACAAAATCGCCTTTTTTTTCTTTCGCCAGCAGAAAGTCAACCAGTACCTCCTTATCCTCTTTTGATATCTGCGGAAATCCTGTCATCATGCCTTTACCCTGGCTAATAATGGAATTCAAAAAAGCAACATCTCTCCGCTCAGAAATGTTGACCAAAGAAGGATAGCCGCTCTGTGGATTTCCGGTCAGATCCTCTCTGTGACAACTTGAACAATACTTTAGGTAAATACTCTTACCCTTTGATATCAAGCTGTTTGTATACTTTTTGTTTTTATTCAATTTCAAAACCCATGGCATTTCATTTGAGTTGACATAGAGTAATCCTGTCTCTTGATCAAAGGCAGACCCGCCCCATTCGGCCCCACCATCGAAGCCCGGGAATATGATTGTGCCCTCCAGGGACGGAGGCTGAAACTCTCCCGCACGCATCTTCCTGAACCTTTCCTTTAGTTCCTCCAGATTTTCCGCCCATGGATTCAGGTCTTCTTCCCTAAATTGATTCCTGGCAAATGGTAAGGGAGCGACTGGTATTGGCTGGGTTGGCGATAGCTGTTCCCCCTCGACACCGTTGACGGGAAAACTCTTTTCCCTGACTTCATAAACGGGCGTGCCGTTCTCCCGATCAAAAACATAAATATAACCAGCCTTGGTCGCCTGAACTACTACATCTATTGACTTTCCATTTCGATTGATAGTCACTAAATTAGGAGGTGATGGTAGGTCACGATCCCATACATCATGATGGACCAGCTGAAAATGCCATTTTCTCTTTCCGGTTCGGGCATCAAGCGCCAAAAGGGAGTTGGCAAAAAGATTATTTCCTTTTCGGTTACCTCCGTAAAAGTCGAAGGCCGCGGATCCGGTAGGCACAAATACCATACCCCTCTTATGATCCACACTCATACCCGACCATGAATTGGCGCCACCCACATCTTCATTCAGATGGTTAGCCGACTCCCAGGTGGTGTATCCGAACTCTCCCGGTGAGGGTATGGTTCTGAAAACCCATTTCACTTTTCCGGACTGAACATCAAAAGCTTGCACATATCCGGGGGCCGCATCAGATCCTTCAGACAATCTGAGGGGCATGATGATCAGGTCCTCAAATATTGCTCCGGGGGTAGAAGAAATAACAAACTTATTCTTTGCAGAAATACCTAGTCCGGATTTGAGGCTGACCCGACCACTGTCGCCAAAACCAATCACCGGTTTTCCCGTTTGGGCATCCAATGCATACAACCACTCTCCAGCGGTAAATAATATGCGGCGATCCTCGCCCTTCTTCCAGTAGCTCACTCCCCTGCTCAGGCTGTACCATTGCACGTCTCCTGATTTTCTGAATCGCCAGACTTCCCGTCCCGTTGCTGGCTCCAGAGCAAATACTTCAACAGACGCTGTTGTAGCATACAGTAAACCATCCACGATAATTGGATTGCACTGCATTTGACCTGATGTATCTCCGGTATGGTATTCCCAAGCCTTTTTAAGCTTTGTGACATTGGTTCGGTTCACCTGATCCAAAGGTGAATAATGATTGCGATCCGGTCCCCCCAGGTATTCAGGCCACTCTTTGTCAGGCTTTTTAATGGCTGCAACAAAAAAAATCAAAACGAAGGCTGGCAAGTATCTCATTTCGAAGCGATTTTGGTAAAATTAATCGTTCTTTTATGCATGAAAGGTCTAATTTTGCGCAAAATTTGAACGATATGTCAACAACTGCTCAACTCGACTTTGCACTGCCTTACAAGGTAAAAGATATCACCCTGGCTGAATGGGGAAGAAAAGAAATCAGACTTGCCGAAGCTGAAATGCCCGGACTCATGGCCCTCCGTGCTGAATACGGCGCATCACAGCCGCTGAAAGGAGCCCGTGTGGCCGGATGTCTGCACATGACCATCCAGACCGCTGTGTTGATCGAGACCCTCGTGGCACTGGGTGCCGAAGTAAAGTGGAGTTCATGTAATATATTCTCTACTCAGGACCATGCCGCTGCTGCGATTGCTGCTGCCGGCATTGGTGTTTTTGCCTGGAAGGGACAAACGATTGAGGAAGCAGATTGGTGTATTGAGCAGACTTTATTCTTTGGTGGTGCCGACAAGCCCCTGAACATGATCCTGGATGATGGAGGCGATCTCACCAACATGGTATTGGATAAGTATCCTGAACTGGTTCCTCATGTTAAAGGCATCTCTGAGGAGACCACCACGGGTGTTCACAGGCTCTATGAGCGTGTGGCCAAGGGCACCCTCCCCATGCCGGCAATTAATGTAAACGACTCTGTTACCAAGTCGAAGTTCGACAACAAATACGGCTGTAAGGAATCCCTAGTGGATGCTATCCGCAGAGCTACTGACGTTATGCTTGCTGGTAAAGTTGCCGTTGTGGGTGGATATGGTGACGTAGGTAAAGGTTCTGCTGCCTCTTTGGCCGGTGCCGGTTGCCGTGTGATTGTGACAGAGATCGACCCCATCTGCGCCCTTCAGGCTGCTATGGACGGATTTGAGGTGAAGCGAATGATCGATGCAGTGAAAGAAGCCGATATCGTAGTTACCGCTTCCGGTTGCCGCGACCTGATCACAGGAGCACATTTCAAACTGATGAAGGACAAGACCATTGTCTGTAACATCGGGCACTTTGATATCGAGATCGATGTGGCTTGGTTGAACACCAACTACGGACATACAAAAGATACCGTGAAGCCTCAGGTGGACATTTATAATGTTGACGGAAAAGATATCATCCTGCTCGCGGAAGGCCGTCTCGTAAACCTCGGCTGCGCTACCGGTCACCCCAGCTTTGTGATGAGTAACTCCTTCACCAACCAGACCCTGGCCCAGATCGAACTCTGGAACAACCACCAGAACTACGACAAGAATGTATATGTACTTCCCAAGCATCTTGATGAGAAAGTAGCGCGTCTCCATCTCTCCAAGATCGGTGTACAGCTGGATGAATTGAGTGCAGAGCAAGCTGAATACCTGGGTATCCCTCAACATGGTCCATTCAAATCTGAACACTACAGGTATTAATGACCCGACTGTCTGTCAACATCAACAAGATCGCCACATTGCGTAACAGTCGAGGTGGCAACAACCCTGATCTGATCAAGGTTGCGTTGGATGCTGAAAGATTTGGTGCCGAAGGCATAACAGTTCACCCAAGGCCAGATGAAAGGCATATACGCTATGCGGATGTGAGACAATTGAAGGAAGTACTCTCTACTGAATTCAACATCGAGGGCAATTGCCGGGAACAGAAATTCGTTGATCTGGTACTCGAAGTTCGTCCGCACCAGGTAACATTGGTTCCGGATGCTGAGGGACAGATTACATCCGATCATGGGTGGGATACGGTTATACACAGGGACTATCTGAGGGAGATGATTTCGCTTTTCAAAGGCCATGGCATCAGAACCAGTATCTTTTGCGATCCTGATCCGAAAATGATCGAGGGTGCAGCGACAACCGGAACCGACAGAATCGAATTGTACACAGAGGGATATGCCAAACAATTCCTTTCTGACTCCGCTTCTGCTGTTGGCCCTTACGTTGAGGCTGCAAAGGCAGCAACAAGACTGGGATTGGGCATCAATGCAGGTCATGATCTTGATATGAAAAACCTTTCATTTCTGATAAAAAGCATTCCTGAAATAAAAGAAGTCAGTATCGGACATGCATTGATTGCAGATGCCCTATATTTAGGCTTGGAAAATACCATACAACTGTATAAAAGACAGTTGTTCATTCATTGAACCATGATTCATCATTAATCGTTATAAAAAGAAAAAACATGAAGAAAATTCTCAACACTGCAGCCATTCTCATGCTGACCTTCTTCAGCATCTCGACATTTGCTCAGAACAGCAAACCTAGTCCTGCCATGACCGCAACCGGTAAAGCCGGAAGCGCAAATGTCACCATCAATTATGGCTCTCCTTCCGTAAAGGGAAGAAAGATCTGGGGTGAACTGGTTCCTTATGGCAAGGTTTGGAGAACAGGTGCCAATGATGCAACTACTTTTGAAGTGGATGCAGACGTAAAGATCGAAGGTCAAACACTGGCAAAAGGAAAATATGCATTATTTACCATCCCTGAAGAAAAAGAGTGGACCATCATTTTCAACAAGAATCCCAAGCAGTGGGGATCCTACAGCTACAAGCAGGAAGAAGACGTATTGAGGGTTAAGGTAAAACCAACATCTGCTGCTGCGATGCAGGAAGCCCTGAAATTTGAAGTTTCCGGAAACAAGGTTACTATTCTTTGGGAGAAATTGGCAGTTTCTTTCAATGTAAAATAATCGAAACAATATTTAATGAAATGCCTCCCCCGTGGAGGCATTTTTATTTATGACTGCTGAAGCCAGTCGAGAAATAAAGGCATCACTCTTCCCCATGTCTTTACATCATGCGACCCATCCGGTAATTCCAGGTAATGAATATTTTTTTTGTCTTCATAGCCAAGCTTTTTTAATTCAATGATGATCCCAAGCGTATCATCAATAGAATCTATAATGCCATTCTTGTTTCTGTCTGCCTTCTCATCCAGTTGCCCGGTTTGAAGAAAAAAACGCTGACCCATTGTCATTTTCTTTGTCCTGAGTTTAGCATGCATGATCCTGTCCCTTTCTTCCACATAGCCATCTTCCAGCGCTTTGGATCTCCACCAGAAAGATCCACTGAAAACACCACAACCATGAAATAGATGGGGATACTCCATCACCATATCAAATGCCATCAGTCCACCCAATGAAAATCCGCAGAAATATTGCTTTGAAAAATGGTTATACCCTGTTTTCTGATGAACATAAGGCAATAGCTCCTGAAGAATAAAACCGGCATAAGCATCTGCCTTTGAGCCGCGACCCATATGATCTGGTATTCCTGATACACCATATTCCTGCCTTCTGTCTTCACCGGCATGAATACCAATGCAGAGAAGTGGTCTTTCGGAAGATGTCCTTTTTTGAAGAATATTTTGAAATGCCATTGCCGCCAGATCCTGCCCATCGTTGATCAGCAAGAGATCAGCCTGCTGTGTTGCATCAATATCTCCCTTGCTGTAAATATCAGCTTTTACAACACGTTTGAGTAATCTGGAATCTACTTGAATGGAGATCATTTTCATCATTGAGTGCAACACTTGTTCAAGTCGGCAAATTAATCAATTTGATGCATTGAGACCATTCCATGAAAACAGGATTTTGTGTAACTTCAATGACATTCAAAAAAGAATCATGAAAAAGATTGGAATTTTGCATGGAAAAGAAAGGTCTTTCCCTGAAGCTTTTGTGAACAGGATTAACGGAAAGAAAATCAAAGGGATCATGGCCGAACCTGTCATGATCAATAAGGTCATTCAGGGTGAAAGCTCAGGCTATGCCGTCATCATAGACAGGATATCACAAGACGTTCCCTTTTACAGAGCTTTCCTTAAAAATGCTGCCATCAGTGGCACAGCGGTAATCAACAATCCTTTCTGGTGGAGCGCTGACGAAAAGTTTTTCAACAATGCTCTTGCTACCAAGATCGGAGTTCCCGTTCCCAAAACGGTGATCCTGCCTTCAAGAGAATTACCTGACGACACCTCAGGCGAATCTTTTTCCAACCTGGCCTACCCTCTTGATTGGAATGGCATATTTGACTATGTGGGTTTTCCGGCATATATGAAACCTTTTGCAGGCGGTGGCTGGAAAAATGTATACAAGCTGAATGACATGGAGGAATTTTTTGCCCGACATGCGGAAACCGGACAACTCGTGATGCTGCTTCAGGAAGAGATCATCTTTGAAGAATATTATCGCTGCTATTGCATCGGGGGCAAACATGTGCGCATCATGCCTTACGAACCGCGCAATCCGCATCATCTTCGGTACATAGCCAGCCACAAGCCATCCAAGGAGTTGCTTAAAACGATGGAAGAAATTGTACTGAAGATCAATCAATATCTGGGATATGATTTCAATACGGTTGAATTGGCAGTAAGAGATGGTATCCCTTATGCCATCGACTTTTGTAATCCGGCTCCAGATGCCGATCTCAACAGTGTGGGTGAGGAAAATTTTGAATGGGTGGTAGAAACAGCAGCCACTTATGCCATTGAAAAAGCAAAACAACAGGAAGACGGAAAAGATAACCTGACCTGGGGAGAATATATCAAGAGAAGCACTACCGGAACAACTTTGATCTAAAAACAAAACCATGATCAATTACAAGATCTTCACTGTTGGGATTGAAGAGGAATATATGGTCATCGATCCCAAAACCAAAGAGCTTATCAGCCACGAACAGAAGATTGTTGCCGAAGGACAAAAGATCATCAGTGAAAAGGTGAAGGCTGAAATGCATCAGGCTGTGGTGGAAGTAGGCACCGATGTTTGTGGCGACATTGAAGAAGCTCGCCATGATATTTTCAACCTGAGAAAAACGATCCATGACATTGCGGGATCACTTGGGTTCAGTGTCGGCGCAGCAGGAACACACCCTTTCAGCACCTGGCGTCAACAGTTGATCACTGATCATGTTAGATACCAGGAGATCGTCAATGAGATGCAGGATGCTGCAAGATCCAATCTGATATTCGGACTGCATGTGCATGTAGGCATGCCATCCAAAGAAATGGCGATCCATATTGCCAACTCTGCAAGATATTTTCTGCCGCATGTATTTGCGCTCAGCACCAATTCTCCTTTCTGGGAAGGAAGGAACACAGGATTCAAATCCTATCGCACCAAGGTGTTTGACAAATTCCCCAGAACAGGTATACCGGATTATTTCGACAGCTATAGTGCATATGAGAACTATGTGAATCTCCTTATCAAGACCAATTGCATTGATAATGCAAAAAAGATCTGGTGGGATCTGAGGGTTCACCCTTTTTACGGAACAGTTGAATTCCGGGTATGTGACGTGCCGTTGACAGTGGATGAAAGCGTCGCCTATGCTGCTCTCTTTCAATGCATCTGTGCCAAATTGTTCAAACTCAGGGCTGCCAATTTGAATTTCATGATCTATCCACGCGCTTTGGTCAATGAGAACAAATGGCGTGCATCCCGATATGGTATTGATGACAAGTTGATCGACTTCGGAAAAGAACAAGAAGTGAATACAAGAGCACTCATACTTGAGCTTTTGGATTTCATCGATGATGTAGTAGATGAACTGGGATGTCGCGAGGCACTCAAAAACGTGAATAAAATTCTCGAGCAGGGAACAGGAGCTGACAGGCAGCTTAAAGTATATCAGGAAAAGAAGGATCTGGTTGAAGTAGCCCATTTCATTGAGTCCAATTTTCTTGGATCGCTTTGATGTACCTTTGCAGCTGAAATGAAAATCATACGCATCGCAATACTGGATCTTTATGACGGACATGCCAATGAGGGTATGCGATGCATCCTTGATATTCTTCAGCAAATAAAAGCATTGCATCAACTCCCCCTGGAATGGGAAATATTTGATATCAGACAAAAACTGCAAATTCCGGACGATTCTTTTGACCTTTATATTTCCTCAGGTGGACCAGGTAGCCCTACCGAAAGTGAAGGCACCGAATGGGATACTCTTTACTTTGAATGGCTTCAATCCATGGTTGCATGGAATAACAATGCAATTCATCTGCACAAGAAATTTGTCTTTTTCATCTGTCATTCCTATCAGCTGGCATGCAGGTTTTTCAGAATTGGTCGGGTTACTAAAAGAAGATCGACAGCTTTCGGTGTTTTCCCTGTACATATGATGGAGAATGCATCCTCAGAACCAGTTTTTTCCGGATTGAATGACCCCTTCTATGGTGTGGACAGCAGAGATTACCAGGTTATACAACCAGATATGGATGCCATTCAAGCAATTGGCGCCCAGATGCTTTGTCTTGAAAAAGAAAGGCCTCATGTTGAACTGGAAAGAGCCATCATGGCCATTCGTTTCAATAATTATATGATCGGTACTCAGTTTCATCCGGAAGCAGATCCGGAAGGAATGAGCCGTTATTTGCTCAAGGAAGAAAAAAAGAGCATTGTGATACAGCAACACGGTGAAGAGAAATGGTCTTCCATGATTGAGCAATTGAATGACCCTGAGAAAATAAAGATGACGTATAGCCATATACTACCCAACTTTATATTACAATCCATCTCAGCTTTACAGCAGCCCTATAGCTTATCATAAATAATATGGTACCAGGTATACGCCAACTTTTCAATGCATCATTCACCAAGGAAAAGTATAGTGCGTTCCTGAACGACCTGGATCAGCAATTTCCGGGCGCCATTGATTTTCGGGTAGCAGAGACGCCCGTATTCATCGGTAAAGAGTTGGGCGATCAAATGATCCAAGCATGTGAATACATCATTGATTTTATCAATGATGATGATTTTCTGAAACTAACTGACCGAGCCATCCCGAAGGAGGAGTACATGCAACATGAAAATGATCATTCTCATTTCATCGCATTTGATTTTGGCATCTGTGAAAATGAAGACAATGAACTCTTTCCAGCGCTGATCGAGATGCAGGGCTTCCCTACCCTTTTTGGATTTCAGGCCTACTATCCTGAAATACTGAAAAAACATTTCCCCATACCGAGTGGATTTTCCAATTATTTCAATGGTCTTGATCAGGAGAAATATCTCCAACTGTTGAAAGATGTCATCATAGGCAATCATGAGAAAGAAGAAGTTGTGTTGCTGGAGATCCGACCACATCAACAAAAGACAAGGATTGACTTTTATTGCACAAAGCAATTTCTCGGCATCAACATCGTTTGCATCACGGAACTGATCAAAGAAGGAAAAGAACTTTACTATCTGAACGATGGCATCAAAACAAAAATCAGAAGAATCTATAACCGGGTGATCACAGATGAGCTGAGCGCGGTAAAATCTGAATTGGGTGACATTATTCAATTTAAGGATGATTTAGATGTTGAGTGGATACCGCATCCCCATTGGTTTTATCGTATTTCTAAATTCACACTCCCCTACCTGCATCATCCCTGTATACCACAAACCTGGTTCCTGAATGAGGTTGTTCAGTTACCAAAAGATCTTGAAAATTATGTTTTGAAACCGCTGTTTTCCTTTGCGGGACAAGGAGTTGTAATTGATGTAACGCCGGAAGAAATCAACAAAATCAATGACCCTGAAAATTGGATCCTTCAGAGAAAAGTTAAATATGCCGCCTGCATCGAAACACCGGATGAGCCAGCAAAAGCAGAGATCAGGCTCATGTATGTCTGGAAAGAGGGAGATCAAAGACCCACACTTGTTACCAATCTTGCCAGACTGAGCAAAGGAAAAATGATTGGCGTACGCTACAACAAGGATAAACAATGGGTTGGCGGATCCGTAGCTTTTTTTGAACAATAAATTTATACCATATGCCACATCTAGATCAGATCAAACCAAAAGAATTGACTTCCGGTATCATTGGCAAATATGTCCATGGAACAGGCATGACTGCCGGCTGGGTAACCATTAAGGCAGGAAGTGATCTTGCGGTTCATCAGCATCCTCATGAACAGATCACCATCGTACTTGAAGGTAAAATGGAAATGATGGTCGGAGCAGAGACACATGTCCTTGAACCAGGTTCCATTCTGGTAATCCCTTCCAACACGCCCCATGGTGCAGTCGCACATACGGATTGTGTATTGATCGATGTTTTCAGTCCTGTACGCGAAGAATACAGATAATGCTATTCTTCTTCGCTGTTCTTCAGGATGCCAAGCAATTTATAGGCATTGTTGAGCACTACACTCCCTTTGGTCACTGATTCCAGTCCGCTTACGATCTCTGTCCTTCCATCCTTTGAAAGGCCGGTCTTCACTGGAATCATCTGGAACTTTGCACTGTCTTTTCTGATGAAAACGTGCTGTGCATTGCCAATCCTGACAATGGCCTCATCGGGCAAAACGGATGCTTCAGCATTCTTAACTGTGATATCAGCCTCTATGTACATGCCTGGAAGCAGGTTCTGAGGATGTCGTTTGAAATGACAGTGTGCGATAGCCGTTCGGTCATCATCCACATCCCTGTTCACCAGGATCACCTCTGCAGGAAAAACAGCAGAACGGTTGTCGTGAAAATGTATCTGCACATCATCACCCTTCTGCACATAGGGAAGGTCCTTCTCAAACAAAGTCAGTGCCGCATGGATGTCATCTGGATCGATGAGCTCAAACATGGTCTCTGTAGGCTGAATGAACTTTCCCGTATTGACATGTACCTTGGAGACATAACCATTGATGGTTGAGCGCAACTGTACCTGTCCGCTGATGTTACCCTCATTCAATGTAAGCGGATCAATCCCGATCAATTTGAGTTTCTCGCCCAGTGAACGCACTGTAATGGATTGTAATCGAACTTCGGCTTCTGCCTGTTGCAGATTCCTTGCCACACCCGCATTGGCCTCTGCCATTGTTCTCTGCCGGCTCAGCTCCATGTTGGCCAATTCAAGTTTTGAACGGGTAGATAAATAATCCTGTTGTAACTGAACAATGCCCTGATCTTCAATAGTAGCAATCACCTCTCCTTTGGATACTTTCATACCCGGTATCAGTTTTGTTTGCTTCAGGTATCCGCCCAGAGGAAAGTTAACGGAGATCAGGTTCTGGGGAGGAAGATCTACCTTGCCCTGCACACGCAAGGTGGTTCCCATGACCGCGAGAGATACATCACCCATTTGCAGAGAAAGAGTTTTCAATTGCTCTGGATTCAGGTTTATCTCATCAGCCTGTTGTTTGTCCTCTTTGGTGATATCGGTATTGCTGACGGACTGACAAGCAACCGTCAAAAGTGAAAGGATCAGTGAATAAAATATTTTAGTGTTCATTTTTACTGATTTTTTTCTGTCAAATATTGATAGTCTGCAATGGCCAATTGCAGGTTAAAAATGGCATCCGCCCATGCTGTATAGGCTTGAAGCTGCTGTGTCAGGATCAGGATTCTCTCAGCAAATGAAATATCGCCTGCAGCAATCCTTATTTTGGTTTGCTCACCAATTTCCAATGCTTTTTTCATGCCCTCCGTTTGATAGTAATCATAGGAAGCCTTTGCTGCTTGATATCTCGAAACAACATCCTTCAATTGTCGGTTCAAAACCAATTGCTGCTGTTGTTTCTCCACACTGGCAATCTCTTCCGCGACCTGAGCAGCATTGAGTCTTGCCTTGGCCGATCCATTGAAGATTGGAAAAGCAATGCCCAGCTGATAAATTCCGAACCGATTGGAAGGACCATAGTATTTCTGGGTAATGCCATCAGGGGATTGCCAACCCTTGATGGTCAGGTTGCTATACCCCAAATTAAGATCAGGCGACAAGCGGTTTCTTTCAAGGGCCGTTAAACTTTTTTTCTCCTCAACCAATGCATCTGCGGTTACCAGCAACGGATGCTGATCCAATAGCAACAAACTCTCCGGCACAACAGATATGGCATAGATGGTTTCGGGGGAAATATTGTTACCGGCATTGACCAATCCGCTCAATTCCTGGATCAAAGAGAATCGATCTGCTTCCAGCTGCCTACGCTGATAAATGAATTGTTGCAGTTGCAATTCGATGGCATTTAAATTGGTAGAATTGTTGTCACCCGCTTTTAGTTGAACCTCTGCTATACGTTTCCATTCAGCAAATGCCGACATGAATCTTTTCAGGTTATCCTCCTTCCTGTTCATATCCATGATCCTGTAACAAAGGGTTCGGATCTTCCAACGGAATGATGCCTTTTCCAATATCAATTTTGATTCCGCCAATCGCAAACTGCTGTTGAGAAAATCTTTCTGCCTGGAGTACACCTTTGGCAATTGAAAAGTCTGGTTAATCAAGAGCCTGTTATCCGCCAAGGCACTATTGATATTTCCATATTCCATCCCCAGATTGGTTTTAGGGATCTCATAGGGGTGCTGTAGCAAGAGTTGCGCAACATCTCTCTGTTTGGAAGCAACCTTTAAAATATTGGCATTCCTCTCTCCCATGGACAATATTGAATCCATGGAAATCACCAGGTATGGCCTTTCCCTGAATCCATGTGCACTCATCATGGCATTTTCTTCCTGTGCTCCAGCGGTCAAGGCGAAAAACACCAATAACACAGATAAAGCTGGTGCCTTTAATGAACCTTTTCTTTTTTCAAACCAAACATACAATACCGGTAAAACGAAGAGGGTTAGCAATGTTGCAGAGATCAATCCTCCTATTACAACCGTTGCCAATGGCCTTTGCACTTCAGCCCCAGAACTGCTACTCAAAGCCATGGGAAGAAATCCCAATGAGGCTACAGCAGCCGTCATGAGCACGGGTCTTAGCCTGGTGGTTGTGCCCTTCAGCACCAGTTCTTTCATTTCCAGTTTGGTTTCATTTTTCAGTCTGTTGAATTCATTGATCAGCACAATTCCGTTCAATACAGCAACACCAAACAACGCAATGAATCCAACCCCAGCGGATATACTGAAAGGCATATCTCTTGCCCAAAGTAATAAAATACCTCCAATGGCCGAAAGCGGAATCGCTGTGTAAATCAGCAATCCATATCGTATTGAACCAAATGAAAAATACAAAATGAGCAGGATCAGAAACAAGGCAATGGGGACGGCAATCATCAATCTGTCTTTTGCTTCTGTAAGATTTTCAAACTGCCCTCCATAGTGTACATAGTAGCCAGCCGGAAGGTTAATTTTTTGAGCTGCCCTTTTACTAACATCCTCGACTACAGATTGAACATCACGATCTCTCACATTGAAGGCTACCGTGATCCTGCGTTTTGCGTCCTCACGCTGGATTTGATTTGGACCCTCTTCAATGGAAATATCGGCTACCTGTTCAAGTGGGATTAGCATTCCTTTTTGATTTGCGATCATAAGTGTCTTAATATCCTCGAGATCAGTTCGATTTTGTTCATTTAATCTTACCACCAGATCGAACCTTCTCTCATTTTCATAGATCTGGCCGGCTGTCTCTCCAGCAAATGATGTCCGAATAACCCTGTTTACATCTGCGATGGAAAGCCCATAGCCTGCAATTGCATTCTTGCGATAGCGTATGACGACCTGAGGCAATCCGGTTACTCTTTCTACAAAAATATCTTTCGCTCCATCCACCGTCCTGATCACTTCTTCAAATTTTCCTGCATAACATGAGAGGGTATCAAGATTTTCTCCAAAAATTTTACAAACCACATCTTGCTTGGCACCGGCGATCAACTCATTGAAACGCATCTGAACAGGATATTGAAATCCACCGGTAAGACCGGGTACCTTGCCAATGGCAGCACTCATCTTATTCGCAAGCTCATCGTAGGAATCTGCACTGGTCCATTCTTTCTTGCTTTTTAGGTTCACGATAATGTCAGTCATTTCAATCGGCATAGGGTCGGTTGGAATCTCACTGGCACCAATTCTTGTGACCACCTTCTCTACTTCAGGAAACTTTTGTAACTCATGTACAGCCTTGGTTGTAGACTCAACCGTTTCCTGGAGTGTACTGCCAGTCATCAACCTGGCATCTATGGCAAAATCTCCCTCTTCCAATTCTGGAATGAATTCACCGCCCAAAGTAGAGGCCACGGCAACAGCTATCAAAAACAAGATAACGGATCCCAGTATCACTTTTACAGGATGGATAATCAATTTTGAAAGCATCTGTTGAAATCCATTCTGCATCCTAAGCATCAGACGTTCTGCAAAACCATCTTCATGTTTGAGTTTCTTACTCAGTACAACGCTTGACATCATCGGTACATAGGTAAGTGATAGGATGAAAGCTCCTACCAAGGCAAATGCAACGGTCTGGGCCATGGGTTTGAACATCTTTCCCTCAATACCGGTAAGACTTAGAATAGGAATATATACAATGAGGATAATGATCTGTCCGAATACTGCTGCTCCCATCATTCTTCCGGCTGATTGCTCAACGGCCATGTCCATCTGATGTTGTCTGAGCAACAATCCTTCATGTTTGTTACTATGAAGCCTGTGCAACACTGCCTCAACAATGATCACTGCTCCATCCACGATCAATCCAAAATCCAATGCACCCAGACTCATAAGATTACCCGATACTCCGAACAGATTCATCATGCTAACTGCAAACAACATGGACAAAGGAATGACCGATGCTACTATCAAGCCGGCTCGCATATTACCGAGGAAAAACACCAGAATGAGCAATACGATCAAAGCCCCCTCAAGGAGATTGGTCTGAACTGTATTTAAAGTCCTGTTGACCATTTTTGTTCTATTCAAAAAGACATCCACTTCAACACCTTCGGGCAGTGTCTTTCTGATCTGATCCATCTTCTTCTCTATATTAGAGATCACCTGCGAAGCATTTTCGCCTTTTAACATGAGGACTACGGCGCCTGATACTTCTCCTTGATCCCTAAAGGTTAATGCACCATAACGAATGGGACTTCCGATACGAACGGTAGCCACATCCCTTACGTAAACGGGAGTTCCAGAAGCTGACTGTGTCACATAGATATTCCCAATATCATCCAGAGAGCCGGCAAGTCCTTCTGTTCTTACAAATAAAAGTGCAGGTCCTTTTTCAATATATGCTGCGCCAGAATTCTGGTTGTTCTTCTCAAGTGCTGTAAACACATCCGAAAGGGTTACCCCTATCCCCCGCATTTTGATAGGGTCGATGGCAACCTCATATTGTTTAAGTTTACCTCCGAAGCTGCTCACATCTGCCACACCAGGCGTACCCAGCAGCTGGCGCCTGATGATCCAGTCCTGAATGGTCCTTAGTTCGGTGAGGTCGTATTTGTTTTCGTAGCCAGGTTTTGGCCTTACGATATACTGATAGATCTCACCAAGTCCCGTAGTCACGGGTGCTAACTCAGGACTACCTGCTTCTTTGGGTATCTCGTCCTTCACCATCACCATCCGCTCTGCCACCTGCTGCCGGCACCAGTAGATATCCTTATCATCATCAAATACAATAGTTACAACAGAAAGTCCGAAACGTGAAATAGACCTGATCTCTTTGATACCTGGGATATTGGACGAAGCTTGTTCTATGGGAAAGGTGATGAGCCGCTCCACTTCCAGTGAACCTAAAGTAGGAGATACAGTAATGATTTGCACCTGATTGGAAGTGATGTCTGGCAATGCATCAACCGGCAACTTGATCAACTCAATTGTTCCCCAGATGATCCAGGCCAATGTAAATAAACCTATGATGAGCTTGTTCCTTACGGAAAAGCGTATGATCGCATTTAACATGTTGTCTGATTTTTAAATTATAAATAAAAAATCAGACTGACTTAGGGGGTTGGAATACAGAGAATTGATCGCATTGTGGCAGCATGCCTTTTCTGATAGGATTGAATGTTTTACTCATGTCGAAAATGAGAAAACCAAGATTCAGGCTTTCAACAGGCAGATGATATACCTGGGCAAATGAAAAAGCTGATTGTCGCAATGGCAGCTTGGCATGTTTTACAGGATCAGATTGCTCGTGGATATTGTCAAAATAATGCGACTGGATGAATTGTGATACGGTTAAAGGATGCTCACTGTTTTTATGTTCCATGTAATGCTGATAGAGATCATCTATTTTGGATAATTCATTGAAAAAATTACCCGAACTGATGATCTGAATGGCTACAATGAAAAAAATGAACTTTTTCACGAACTGAATATAGGAATTTTTCAGGCAGATGGCCTATTTGCAACATTCCTTTTTCATGAAAATACTGCGAAGTAGTTTTACAATAGCGGAAATAAGCTTTTTCATCTTTTTCGTTTACCAAGCTTATTCAAAAGGGTTTTTTCAAAAGAAAGATAGGCTGAAGATCTTGCCATACGGTAAGCGTTCCCTTCAATTTGGAAGCGATAACCCAGGTTCAGTTTACTGCTGCTTTTGAAAATGAGTTGGACTGCAGGAGCCAAATCCATGAAATCGTACTTGCGATCCAGACCTATACCCCCCAACACTTCCATATAAATATTGAAGTTTGTTTGTTCATAGCTCTTATACGTCTTTGGCAACAAGAGGTAACCGGATGATAGTGAATAATTGAATGCTTGATAGCCAAATCTTCTTGGACCTCCGTATTTCAAAAATCTTTCACCATCCAGCACCTGGTGTATGGATCCGGTGGCAGATATTGCCAGTTTATTGATCAATTGTGTTGCAATCAATCCAAACTGAAATGCACTCTGGTCTCCGTCAATCGTTAACTCATCATATAAAAGTGAATTCCTGCTATAAAGTCCTTTGGCGTAAAAAGAGGCCCTGAAATGCTTATGTATTTCATCAACCGACAGAAACCTGTATTTCAAGTATAACGAAACAGATTCAAACTTTTGTTGCTGATCGGGATAGGTGTTATACATATTACCAAACGTAATGGCAGGCCTTAACATCAGATTTTTACTAATACCCATTGAACTTTCCAGCATATGTCTCGATGAAATATGCTCGTGGGCTGGACTCTTTTCTCTCAACCACTTGCCGCCGTATTTGAATGACAATGATCTTGCCGGCACATTGGAAGCCGGCTCACTGTTGACATATAGCTCCTGAGCCTGTAATACAGATCCCAGCAATATCTGCAATAAAAGGAATGAATATTTCATTTGATAACCCTTACACGAATGAACTGATTGTTTGGCTCAGCTGTATCCAACTTAAGAGTGGAAGCAAGTTTCTTATAGTCTTTGGCGGTTAAAAAAGATTTTTCAACTACTTGCACTCTCACAAGTCCCTCTGACTTACCCAGTTTCCCACCAACAATTTCATAGTTTCTTCCATTGAACTTGATTAGGTTTTCATTTTCAATGAATCCCTTGTTGAGCATGAGTTCCAACTGCAACATGGAAACTGAGAAACCAGCATCTTCCACTTTCTTTCTGATCAGATCCGGATCAACAGCGGCACCGCTTCTGAATTTGATGAGAAAAGATGAGGCATTAAGATCTGTATCCACACTGTCTACAAATGGCAAGGCACTTAGGTTGGTGTAAATGGACTTGGCACAGAGTGCACATGTCAATCCACTGGCCTGAAGGGTAGCGCGCGTCACCTGCGCATCAGCAGGATGCATGATCATCGCCAGGCAAAAGCCCAGTATGACAATATATTTCATACAATAAGTTTGGAAATTCCGGGGCGAGGTAACGCCCCGGAATAGTAATCAAGATAAATTAGGCTTTGCAGCAGGCTTTACCTTTTTCACACTTACCGCCCTTGCAGCAAGACTTGTCTTTCTCACAATTGCCTTCCTTGCAACAATCAACTTTTTTATCTGACTGTGCAGAAGCTGATTTGCGCTCATACTGACAGCAACCATGAAGCTTATTGTAAACTTCATCAGGTGCAGTCATGTCCTGGGTATCATATCCTGAAGCAGCGATGCTCTCCTGGATCTTGGTAAGATCTGTTTTGCTGGCCTTGAAGCTAACATTCAGGATCTTTGTTTCCTCGTTCCAGCTGGCTTCTTTGGCACCAGCCTTGATAGCTGCACCTTCGATTACTTTCTTACACATTCCACAGTTACCCCATACTTTGATTTCCTGAGACTTTTGGGCAAATGAATGAACGCTGATGAAAAATATAAGAACTACAATAGAAGTGAATTTCGTTTTCATGACTTAATATTTGATAATGATTGATTAAATTAACGTGTATGCTAAAAATAAATGAATCGTCCGATATGAACCAAAATCAAATTCTAAAATTACAATTAAGGATGTGCAAGGGCGGTCCTTTATAATATTCCTGAAAAGCCAACGGCCTTACTTTAAGTAGGCTTAATATGCTAATTTCTGAAATGCTAAATTCCCTTGGTTGATTCAATAAGGGATCAATTGGCCCAAATGAAAAGCAAATTGATTTTGTAACAGGGGAATCAAATTTAATAATTTGAACCTCATCGTGGCAGCAACCATCTTTATCTTTCATGCCACACTTTCCACAGATGGGACTTTCCTTCTGCTCAAAGCTGATGCCCGAATAATCACCCATACAGAAGTGAATACTCAGAACTGCACCGTTGCCGGCAACAGTATATACCATGAGCAAGAAGAGAACCAATAGCTTTTTCACAACGTAAAGTTACAAATGAAATACTAACAAAAGAGTGTTAAAAAATATCCTCTACCCTGAAACTACTAATTCACGAAATTCCAGAAAATCCCCAGTCTGAAGAGCATTTCGGGTGTTGGATACAAGGGGGAAGCAATATTATTGCGCTTAAAACCAAATCCATATTGGGTTGTAGCCGTATTCAGGTTCTCCAATCGCACAAAGGAAGTGAAACTCCTGATCCTGAAATGCATGAAAGCCGTAACATCTGGGCGATTGGCAATCTGACGCTGATCCTGGAAAAAGAATTGACCGGTGAGGGGCGAATATCCATTGGCCTTGAAGGGACTAAAATACCTGACATCCAGGCCGGTTGAAAGTATGAGGTTTCGGAAAGGCCTACCCTCATAGGCAAATCTGCTCCTGGCATACAACCAGGGCAAATTGATGGGAACATTCTGGGCGACCGATTGAAAGTACAGATCAAGATACCAATGCCAGTGTTTACCTATCAGGGTTTCCCTGCTTATGCCCACCCTCAGGAAATTGAACAGGGGCTTATACTGAGCGGCTGTTCTGAAATCACTAAAATAGGTATAGTTGGATTGCAGAAAATATTCGCCGGTTGCCCTGACCTTCCATTTTTTAAAAAAAAGTGAACCGCTGATCGAAGTAACGTTTTCATTGTTAAAATTGGTGAGCCTCAGTACCGGAAATGCTGTCCGTTCTGTAAAAATTCTGGATGGTGAGCGATTTATATTCTGAAAACCCAACTCGAGATTGCCGATCTTTTCGCCAAGTGATCTTTGCAATTTTGCCTGAACCATGTAATTCCCCGCATCTCTACCGGCTGCATAGAATGCTCCGTAGAGCAACATGTCCCACTTTTTATTTCTAGTGAGATTCCTGTATTCACCGTGGGCTACAACGTTCACAAAAGCGTCTCGAACAGAATCTGGTGATGACTGATAATGAACGAGGCTGGTACCTACCTTAAAAAATTGCAAGAGATTTTTGGCATCGGGATACTGGATGAGAGAAAAATCATTGGACAATATTTTCCATCCACTATTGAGATCGACCGTATCTGGAACGTTGAGATAGCCATAATTTTTCTTGTAAAAATCTGCCGAACCGGAAGACTGCACATCGAAATATCTGAATTGATACCCCTCCGACTGAATGGTATGCTCAACCCTGAGTCGCGGTAAAAAGTAACGGATAACGCTAGAGTCGGTCACAATTGAATCCTTCTTTCCAAAATCATACTGTTGTCTCAACAAAAGATGACGATCAACATATCGGTTGCCAGTAGATAATTTCACATTGAAGAAATTCCTGGATGAGAATGCGGTTGAAGCAAGATTGGTCGGAATATTGAAACGGTCGTCATACGCCGGATTGGGATTAACCAGAAATGATTCATTTTGGATACCTCCATTTTCAGAGGATTGCAATGCATTTGAAAGGAGGATAAGATAGGCGTGATATCGTCTGTTTTTCGAGCTAAAATCAGAATTAAACCGAATATTATTATGGTTGGTATTCTGAGAATTAAAAGTACCCGGCGCATTCACAAGCCGGTAGTGAATCACAAAATTCCAATCGGGAGTTGCATTTTGGGTATGAACGATATTGATTTGCTGTTCTGCCTTACTTCCCACAAGATAACCCAGCTCAGTGTAAGGTTTGGTGGTATTCATGAATCGGGTTTCTGCGATATTGAAAGCAAAGGGATCAAAGGCATGAAACCCAGCATCCCAACCGGGTTGTCGCAATGGAGAATGTAAAGCTGAATAAGAAGCATTACCGTTGAAACCGATCTGTATCAGATCAGGTTTGAGCGGAACCCTTCGGAAATAATCATTGATGGAAGAATCAAATCCGCTGTAGCGAGCTGTATCCAGATATCGGAACCGAACATTCACAGAATCGGCTGCAAAATTTCTTTTTTCAAACGAAAGAGAATCACTTCCTCCCCTTCCGCCACCTCCGCCCATGCTGCTCATCCTCGACCCCATTCCCTGCATACCTCTCATCATACCTCTCATTTGGGCAGACGAAACTTCGGCTAAAGCAAGTGCCAGAAAAAGAAATATGAAAGACCGGATCTGCATCCCTATTGAAGAATCATTTGCTTGATGATAGCGGATAGCTTTGGTGCAGCTGCATTGGCGGCATCCAACACTTCCTGATGTGTGATGATGTTTTCCTCTTCACGTATGCCCAGATCTGTGATCACACTCATGGCAAATACATTCATTCCGCAATGAACTGCTGCAATGACTTCCTGAACAGTACTCATTCCAACAGCATCTGCACCCAGGATATGGATCATCTTGTATTCTGCCCTGGTTTCAAAAGTTGGGCCTGTTACTCCGAAATATACCCCCTCTTTGATATCATATCCCTCTTTTGCAGCAATGGCATAAGCCTTTTTTATCATTGACTTCGAATAGGGTTCACTCATGTCAGGGAACCGAGGTCCCAACTCATCCAGATTTTTGCCCAGCAAAGGATTTATAATAGACATACTGATATGATCCTTGATCACCATGAGATCGCCTACCTTGAAGCCCGGGTTTACGCCACCTGCAGCATTGGATACATACAAATCTTTAACCCCCAACTCATGAAGAACCCTAATGGGGAAAACAACTTCAAGAGGAGTGTACCCCTCGTAAAAATGGAACCTGCCGGACATTACTAGGACGCCTTTATCCTGTATACTGCCAATCAGCAATTTGCCTCCATGTCCTTCAACCGTGGAAACAGGAAAGTGGGGTATATCGCCATATGAGAAGGATTGCTCAACGACTACCTCTTCTGTAAACCCTCCAAGGCCGCTCCCCAGAATTACAGCAGAACTGTAATTCCCCTTATAATTTTTTCTGATAAATGCGGCAGCCTCGTGTATCTTGTCCAATTCTTTCATTACATCGATTTGGACAAAGATACTATCTTATGTGTCTTAACTAATAATCAGAATAGGGTCTGGCTTTCAAGAGCAAGGTTACATTTTTACTCACTGTTTTATCAAACTCTTTTCTTGTCAGTAATTCTTTCCACTGTGGATCATCTCTGAAAGCTGCCCAGTGTGCATCGCGATCTTTCATGTTCTCAAAACTGGTCATGTACATGAGGTTGGGCATGGTAGGACCGCTTATGGTTTCCGCGTAGAAAACAGGATTGAAATTCAGTCGGGAAAAAATATCAATCTCTCCACCCTCATTGAACATTTCAACTTTCTTCAGATATTTCTTTTCAGACGGGCCTTCATAACTCCTCAATTCATAAATATGTTCCTCCAGGGGAGAATTCAGTTTTGGCAACATCAACGCAGGAGCAAATCGAAATCCTTCGAGCAAATAAGTTATCATCCTGGTATAGGCAGGCGACTCCATCCCCGCATTCAAATATTCTGCACCTTTTTCTGCAACTTCCTTATCTGCCATCAATCCTCGGTGCATTTGAGGAATTTGGTTGAGATCCTTGTAAGGAATCAGCACATAGATCCGCTTCAACGCAGCGGTATCGTTGGTGATGGGTGCAAAAACACCAATTTTATGAATACCCTTGCTCTGCATATAAGGCTTGAATGCATCTTTTAAATATTGGTCAATGACAGTCTGCTGTTTTTCAGACTTGTATTCATATACCCTGAGTTCAAAAAAGTTTTTACCGGTTTTTTTGTTCTGGGCAACGGAAAACAAACACAGCAGAGCGAATGGGAAGAAAAAGAGTTTTTTCATGACAAGATTTTAAGAATTCAAATGTAAGTGATTATACCTTTGTCTGCATGCCTGTAAAAGATTACTACCGGATTTTAGGAGTGACACCGGGTACGGATGTTCCTGCCATCAAAAAAGCTTTTCGCAGGCTTGCCATGGAACATCATCCTGATAAGTCCCATACTTCTGCGGAAAACAGTGTTTATTTTCAGGAATTGCAAGAAGCCTACCAGACATTGACAGACCCTTACAAAAGAGAACAGTATCTCTACAACAGGTGGCTGGAAAAATCAATGGGGCACCAGCTTGACCAGGCTATGTCAGCCGAGGAAATCCTTCTTCTTTTCATCAAAGCAGAGCAATACTTCTCCCAAACAGACCATTACAGAACCAATAGCAATCTCTTGCTGCACCAGCTGCTCCAGACATTTAGTGAAAGAAGAATCAATACTATTCTTGAAGGAAAAGATGAACAACAGATCCTGAGTACACTTGATCTTGCAATGAAGCTGTCCAACAGACTGAATGCAAATGAAATGGAGAAATCAATACAACATTTTGGACAATTGCTGGCACAAAAGCCTTATTTGCTCGAACAATGGATGAAGCTCTTGAAAATGAAAAAAAAGGATGAATCAAGAGAAAAATGGACGCTTCCCATGATGCTTTTCATTACAATATTGATTTGCCTTGCCATCTATTGGATCTCAAGATCGTGATCCTTTAAAAAAGGATCAGATCAATCAAGTACCTTTGCGGCATGCACTACGTAACAGCGGAGCATCTTGAGAAATCATTTGGCATTCAACCTCTTTTCAAAGATCTCAGTTTTCATATCAATGAAGGAGACAGAATTGCCCTGGTGGCCAGGAATGGCTCCGGCAAGTCTACCCTGCTCCGCATCCTGGCAGGTATAGAGCCCCCTGATGGTGGGAAGATAAGGATCAACAAGGATGTAAATGTGATCCTGTTTGAACAGGATCCTGCTTTTTTTGAAACCGCATCGATACTAGACAATATTTTCGCACACGACCATCCCATTCTTAATGCCATCAAACGGTATGAAGCTGCGGAAGATTCTGGTGATAGCGAAAAGGTGACTGCCGCAATCATGGAAATGGATGAAAAAGGGGCATGGGATTTTGATGCAAAAGTGAAACAGATTCTTGGCAAGTTGAATATTCATCATCTCGATCAGACTGTCTCCAGTTTGAGTGGTGGCCAAAGAAAAAGGGTTGCCCTGGCCAGAACTTTAATCGACATTGGTTTTGATCAACAACATTGTCTGCTGATCATGGATGAACCGACCAATCATCTTGATGTGGAAATGGTGGAATGGCTGGAACATTATATCGATAAAGAGAATGTGACCCTCCTCCTCGTCACACACGATCGTTATTTTCTGGATTCTGTTTGTCATGAAGTATGGGAACTCGACAACGGCCAATTGTACTCCTACAAAGGGAATTACGAAAACTACATGGAGAAGAAAGCTGCCCGTATGGAAAGCGAAGCAGCCACGATCGACAAGGCCAGAAACACCTACCGCAAAGAATTGGAGTGGATGCGTAAGCAACCCAAAGCTCGCACAACCAAATCCAAAAGCCGTCAGGATGCCTTTTATGAAATTGAAAAAGTAGCAAAGAGGAGAATTGAAGAAAAGAAACTGGAGCTACAGCTCAAAATGAATCGATTGGGTGGAAAAGTAGCTGAACTGAAAAAGGTATACAAGAAGTTTGATCAAAGGATCATACTTTCCGGCTTCGACTATACCTTCAAAAAAGGAGAAAGGATAGGTATCATCGGAAAGAATGGAGCGGGCAAATCAACTTTTGTCAATCTCCTGCAAGGAATCGAAGAACCAGACAGTGGCAAGATCAATATCGGTGATACCGTTGTCTTCGGATATTATTCCCAGCAGGGATTGGCTTTGAAACAGGATATGCGGGTGATTGAATTTGTAAAAAGCATTGCAGAAAGCTTTCCCTTGGCGAAGGGTGGCTCACTTTCTGCCGCCCAGTTCCTTGAACTATTTCTGTTCAGTCCCGATCAGCAATACAGCTTTATCAGCAAACTGAGCGGCGGTGAAAAACGCAGGCTTCAATTGCTTGCGATCCTATTCAAAAATCCAAACTTCCTGGTGCTGGATGAACCCACGAATGACCTTGATCTCCCCACCCTATCTGTGCTCGAACAATTTCTCCTTGATTTTCCAGGATGCCTGCTGATCATCAGTCATGACCGATATTTTATGGATCGTATCGTTGACCACCTGTTTGTTTTTGAAGGAGATGGCATCATCAAGGATTTTCCCGGTAACTATGCATCTTACAGGGAGGAAGAAGAAAACAAAACGATAGAAGTAACTGTTCAACCTAAACAAGAAGAAAAGCCATTTCTTCAGGAATCAGCAACCGTAAAGAAAAAAGCAGGCTTCAAGGAGAAACGGGAGTTTGAATTGCTGGAAAAAGAAATTGAAAAACTGAATGCAGAAAAACATACACTTACGGAACAGCTCTCCTCCGGAACCCTTGACTATCCTTCACTTGAAAAAGCATCGAACAGAATCAAAGAAGTTCATGCTTTGATTGATGAAAAAGAAATGAGATGGCTGGAGTTGAGTGAGATGATGGGTTGAGAGAGGTTGAGGGAAGTTGAAAGAGGTTGAGGGAGGTTGAAATTTTAAATCTATAAACCTCACTACACCTCCCTCAACTTCCCTCAACCTTTATACGCTGCTCTATCCAACCGATCATTGATCGCTCTGCCAATACCCTCATCAGGAAATCTTTCTGCAAGAATGATCTCTGCAGAAGAAGCATCAAGCTGTCGCATCGCAGCAAAGAGTCCAGCTGCGGCTTCTGCCAGATCTCCTTTTGGAGATAAAATAATCTCTGCCGTGGAAAGAATAGAAGGAGATTGTCTAAAGGCCAAGACTCCAATTCGCTTATCCCTATACTCCAGATAATTCTCTTCGATATCACCCAACAAAAGAGGCTTTTGGGTAGCATAATGACTTTTCAATTGCCCCGGTGCAGTTGGGGAAGCATGAGACAATCTCGTCTCAACCCGCATTCCAGTCAATTCTCTTATCTGTTCTGCACTGATAGCACCCAAGCGATGTATGATGATTGAGTCATCTTCAATTCCTACGATGGTGGACTCCAATCCAACATGACAATTACCCCCCTCCAAAATATAGGGAATCTTACCATTCAATCCTTCCAATACATGTGCTGCTGAAACGGGGCTGACATATCCTGATGGATTGGCACTGGGTGCTGCCAGCGGGAAATTCAAACGGGACAATAGCGACAAAGTAACTGTATGATTGGGTATCCTGATGGCAACCCTTGACGAACCTGCAGTCACCAGGTCCGGTACCAGATCAGATTTAGGAAGCAGATAGGTAATGGGGCCAGGAGAAAACATTTCCATGAGCTTGACAAAAGGCTCAGGAATGCTTATTACCAATTTTTTTGCCTGATCGACTGATGCTACATGCAGAATAAGCGGATTGAACTGGGGTCTTTGCTTTGCTTCGTAGATCTTGGCAATGGCTTTTGGATCCAGCCCATTTCCCGCCAGTCCATATACCGTTTCTGTGGGTATGGCCACCAATTCGCCCCCTTTTAATAATGCAAGGGCGTGATCAATATCTGTTCCTATTTGGGTTTCCAGCATAAAAAAATGTCCCGAACGAGTCGGGACAAAGTTAAATCAGTATTGCGACGATCAGGCTTTTGACTTTTCTTTCTTTTCAGTCTTGGGCTTGATGGAGAAAATGATTTTCTGGTTTTCTTTATCAAGATCTGCAATCATCACATCGCCGGGCTTTATACTCATATTGAGGATTTCTTCTGCAAGCGGATCTTCAAGATATTTCTGGATAGCCCGATGCAATGGCCTTGCACCAAATTGAGAATCATATCCTTTATCAGCAATAAAATCTTTTGCATCCGGCGTGAGCTCCATGGTGAATCCAAGAGCAGAAAGTCGCTTCATCACTCCTTTCATAAGGATATCGATGATCTCGAAGATGTGTTCTTTTTCCAGAGAGTTGAAGATGATCACATCGTCTACCCTATTCAGGAATTCAGGCGAGAAAGTTCTCTTAAGCGCCTTTTCGATAACCGCCTTATTGGCCTCTTCAGCATTGGCCTGACGGGCACTGGTGGCAAAACCCACACCTTCACCGAAATCCTTCAATTGGCGAACACCAATATTGGAAGTCATGATGATCAGGGTATTCTTGAAATCTACTTTTCTACCCAATCCATCGGTCAATTGTCCGTCGTCCAGCACCTGGAGCAGGATGTTGTAGATATCCGGATGTGCTTTTTCGATTTCATCCAACAAGATCACTGAATAAGGCTTTCTTCTTACACGCTCTGTGAGTTGTCCGCCTTCTTCATAGCCAACATATCCGGGAGGGGCTCCAATCAAACGACTGACGGTAAATTTCTCCATGTACTCACTCATATCGATACGGATCAATGAATCCTCCGAATCGAACATATGGCGAGAGAGTGCACGGGCCAATTCGGTCTTACCAACGCCTGTTGGACCCAGGAAAATAAACGTACCTATGGGTTTCTTGGGATCTTTCAATCCCACTCTGTTGCGCTGAATGGCTTTGACAACCTTGGTGATGGCTTCGTCTTGTCCTACAACCATGCCTTTCATATCGATCGACATGTTGCGCAACTTTTCCGTTTCCGCCTGCACCATGCGCTTTACGGGAATACCGGTCATCATGCTTACTACTTCAGCAATATCCTCTTCGGAAATTGGATAGCGTTTGTGCTTGGATTCCTCTTCCCATCCGGCTTTCGCAACTTCCAGTTCTTCCTGCAGTTTTTTCTCCGTATCGCGAAGACTGGCAGCTTCCTCGAAACGCTGGCTCTTTACCACACGATTTTTTTCCAGTTTGATATCTTCTATCTTTTTTTCCAATTCAATGATATCATCCGGTACATTGATGTTCTTGAGGTGAACCCTTGCGCCCACTTCATCCAGCACATCGATGGCTTTGTCAGGCAACAAACGATCAGTCATGTAACGATCGCTGAGCTTTACACAAGCCTCAATAGCATCCTGTGCATAATCGACATTGTGATATTCTTCGTAACGGGATTTGATATTGTTGAGGATCTGAATGGTTTCGTCCACGGATGGTGGCTCCACCATCACTTTCTGAAATCTTCTATCGAGAGCTCCATCTTTTTCGATGTGCATGCGGTATTCATCTAAGGTAGAAGCACCAATACATTGCAATTCCCCTCTTGAGAGTGCGGGTTTGAAAATATTGGAGGCATCCAATGATCCGCTGGCGCCACCGGCACCAACAATGGTATGGATCTCATCAATAAAAAG
>Ga0315902_10002113_pt1 | contig 31451 bp, 19 predicted proteins | sample LakEriMetagenome_9_FD_203523 | JGI IMG/M metagenome (GOLD analysis project Ga0315902, IMG submission 203523) | Freshwater fungal communities from buoy surface, Lake Erie, Ohio, United States - Buoy 12 MA117 | ecosystem: Environmental > Aquatic > Freshwater > Lake > Lake biofilm | place: USA...
TTCACATCAGTCAGGAAGTGGGGCCGGGGCTGGCGCTGTGGCTGCCCAAGGGGGCGGTTGTCCGCGGCACCCTCGAAGAGTTCATCAAGCACGAACTGGTCGCCCGGGGCTACACTCCGGTCTATTCTCCCCACGTCGGTCGGGTGGAGATGTACGAGACCAGCGGACACTTTCCGTACTACCGCGACTCGCAGTTCAGTCCGATCTTCGGACATCCCGGCGGGTCGCTGGTCGACCGCTGGATCACGCTGCTGGCCGACAACGGGCTCAACCCGGGCAATGAGCGGAAGTTTCTCGAGTTCGCGCCGTTTCTCGATGTGAAGATCGACAACTACCCGATCGGTGGTTCGGTCGAAGAGAAGCTGGCCGCGCTGCGGGGCTGGCAGGGGATGCAGGAGCGCTACCTGCTCAAGCCGATGAACTGCCCGCACCATGTGCAGATCTACAAGTCGCAGCAGCGCAGCTACCGCGAGCTGCCGGTGCGGCTGGCCGAGTTTGGCACGGTCTACCGGCACGAGCAGTCGGGTGAGCTGAACGGCCTGCTGCGGGTGCGCGGGCTGACCCAGGACGACGCCCACCAGTTCTGCACGCCGGACCAGGTCGAGAACGAGTTTCTCGAAACGGTGAAACTGGTGCAGTTCGTGCTGGGAAGCCTGGGGCTCGACAACTACCGGGTGCAGCTCTCGCTGCGCGATCCCGGCAGCGACAAGTACGTCGGCAGCGAAGAGAACTGGCAGCGGGCCGAGGCCAGTCTGCGGCGGGTGCTGACCGACCTGCAACTGCCGTTCGAGCCTCGTGCCGGGGAGGCTGCGTTCTACGGACCGAAGGCCGACTTCATGGTGAAGGACTGCATCGGCCGGGAATGGCAACTGGGGACGGTGCAGCTTGACTACAACCTGCCCGAGCGGTTCCAGCTGGAATACATCGGGGCCGACAACCGCGCGCACCGCCCGGTGATGATCCACCGCGCGCCGTTCGGCAGCATGGAGCGGTTTGTGGGGGTGCTGATCGAGCACTTCGCCGCCGCCTTCCCGCTGTGGCTGGCTCCCGAGCAGATCCGCATCCTGCCGATCAGCGAGAAGCAGAACGAGTATGCCGGTCAGGTCGAGCAGGCGCTCAAGGGGCGGGGCTTCCGGGCGACGACTGACCTGCGCAGCTCGAAGGTGAACGCCAAGATCCGTGATGCCCAGCTCGAGCTCATTCCCTACATGCTGGTCGTGGGGGGGAAAGAGGCCGAGCAGGGAACCGTGACGATCCGCGACCGCCTCGATCCCGAGCATCAGCAGTCGATTCCGCTGGCGCAGGCGATCGAGCTGTTCCAGACCGAGGTCCGGGAACGGAAGATCCGGCAGACGAAGAAAGTTCCCGAGGCGACCGGTCTGCACGGCGGCGAGGGAGTGGAGGAAAACGCCTACTGAGCGGCAACCCGCGTGTGGTGCCGGGGACCCCGACGGTCCCCGGCACTGCGCGATGTGTCCGTCGTTCAGCCAGAGTCGTTCCGCCCGGAGAGGCGGCTCGCAGGGTGGCGGCGTGTGCCGCGGGTGATTAGCGTGTGAAAGTTCGGCGTCGTTGGTCCGGGTGCTGGGGCCCGGCGGCGGGAGGTGTGCTGCGGTTTCGTTTCCGTCCGAGTGTGCGAAGGTGCCAGGCGATGAACACAACACCCCGGATTGGCGCAGGACATCCCGTTCAGCGGCGCGATCTGCTGCAGGCCGGGATGCTGGGGGCTCTGGGGCTGTCGTCGCTCGACGTGCTGCGGCTGCGGAGTCCGGCACAGGCAGGGCCCGGTTCGGCGCCGACTGGTGTTGCCGGAACGCCTCCTCGGGCGGTGATCTACCTGTTCCTCACCGGCGGTCCGTCACAGCACGACACCTTCGACATGAAGCCGGAAGGGCCGTCGGAGTTCAAGGGGGAGTTCCACCCGATCGCCACGCGCACCCCCGGGATCGAGATCTGCGAGCACCTGCCGCTGCTGGCAGAGCGCAGCGATCGCTGGGCCCTGGTCCGCTCGCTGACCCATACGCGCAACGGGCACGACGACGCGACCTATCTGATGCTGACGGGCAAGTCAAACCTGCCGGCAACGTTTCGGGCGAATCGTCCCCAGTTGGTCGATCTCCCGTCGGTGGCAGCCATTGCCGGTTATTGCCGCGAGAAGCGGAACAACCTTCCCTCCAGCGTGGTCTTGCCCGAGAAGCTGTATCACTCGAACGCGGGGATTTATCCCGGCCAGTTCGCCGGACTGCTGGGGAGCCGGCATGAGCCGTGGTTCATCGAGGCCACCGACAAGCCTCATGCCTACCACAACTATTCGGGAGCGTTTCCGAAGTACCTCTTCAACCTGCACAAGGGAGAGGCGTCGGACAAAGACAGCTGGCGGTTTGAGGTTCCCGCATTGACGCTCCCCGAAGGGGTGTTCGACCAGCGGTTCCGTGAGCGACGTGAGCTGCTGGAACTGGTCGACAGCCAGCGCCGGCAACTCGAAACTCCGCCGCGCGAGGGGGCGTATGACCGCATGCGCGAGTCGGCCGTCTCGCTGATGGCCGATCCGAAAGTCCGGGCCGCGTTCGACGTGCGGAAGTCGGACCCCAAAACACTGGAACGCTACGGCGACAACTCGTTTGGCTGGTCGCTCCTGATGGCCCGCCGGCTGATTGAAGCGGGGGTCAACATGGTGCAGGTCAACATGGGAAACCTCGGCTCGTGGGACCTGCACGGCAACAACTTCCCGCTGCTGAAGAACTTTCTGTTTCCCCCCACCGACCGCGCGGTGTCGGCACTGCTGGATGATCTGCACGAAAGCGGTCTGCTCGACAGCACGCTGGTGGTGATGGCGGGTGAGTTCGGGCGGACTCCCAAAATCACACACATCGCCCCCGAGATCTACAAGCTGCCCGGGCGCGATCACTGGGGACCATGCCAATCGGTCTGGTTCGCGGGCGGGGGAGTGGTGGGGGGGAACGTTATCGGGGCATCCGACCGCAACGGCGCCTACCCGGTCAGCAATCCACAGACCCCCGAGAATTTCGCCGCCACGATCTATCAGGCGTTGGGCATTCCCCCCGACGCGGCGTGGCACGACGTCGAGGGACGCCCCTATCACGTGTACGATGCGAAGCCGATTGAGAAGTTGATGGGGTGAGAGCACCCGGAGTGGGGCGTGGACCGTGCACCGGGGATCATGACAGCGGAGTGCTGCGGTGGGGCCGTTGGGGAGGAGCGAGCGGATGGCGGGGAGGGTGGGGGATGGGCCGCGGTCGGAAGGCAGCCGGTGGCTGCGACGGCTGTTGAGATTCCAGGGAACCGTTGATCTGCTGGCGGTCTTGGTCCCGCTGCTGCCGACGAACACCATCTCCCGCCTGCACGAAGCGGTGGGGCTGGGGTCCTTTCCGAAGAGTCCGATTGCCGATTACCTGGCCCGCAACCTGCCATTGCTGGTGGTGCTGCATGGACTGCTGTTGTGGGGTGTGTCGGCTGATCTGCCGAGGTATCGCCCGCTGATTTCGTTGTTGGGCTGGTCTGCCATCGCGCATGGAGTAGGGCTGGTGGCGATCGATTGGCAGGCGGGGCTGCCTGGCTGGTGGGTGTTGGGGGAAGGCCCCTTGCGCGCCCTGTTGGGAGTGGCCATGCTGCTGTTGCTGCAGTCGGTCCCCCGGAGCAGGCCTGCCGCTGGGGAATGGGGCCCCGACGATAGAAACTCCCCGTGAGGCGCAAGACCGGTGGTCCCGAGTGCGGCAGACCAGCGCCCACCTCAGGCCGCTTGCGAGAAGAATCCCGGAAAGCAGCCACGAGACAAGAATCGGTCCTGCCGCCCGGCGCTCTCAGTCAGACAGGATCAGGCCCAAGTGTTGCCGCCCCACCGTCTCAGCGCGGCAACTGCTTGCTGCCGGATTTGCGCCGGAGTGGTTCGACCGGGAGGGGAGTCTCGGTCTCGACCTCGTCGTCAATCTCGGACAGGTGCCGACTGTTGACCGTGAGGTGTTCTTCCATCGCACGGGCCGCTTCGTCGGCATCCCGGGCGCGGACGGCATCGAGGATCCGCTGATGATGCTGCCAGGCGATCGAGGCGCCGAACCGCCGCAGGGTCTGCAACCGGCTTTCCGTCAACAGGTCGTGGATCGGAGCAAGCACAAGCGAGAAAAAGGGATTGCCCGCAGCTTCGGCCAACGTCGCATGGAAGTCGCCATCGGCCTTCACATGCGCGGCCAGCGACTTGCGCGGCTGGTGCAGAATCTGCTGCAGCCGTTCGAGTTCGCGCAGATGCTCGGGACGCCGATGCTGGGCGGCCAGTGCGGCAATCGAGGTCTCGAGTGTCAGCCGCACGGCGGCCAGATCGGCCAACCGCTCAGGAACCTCCCGCAGCAGACGCTCGTAACCGAGCGCGACCTGACGGCCGTTGGGAGGAGTGACCCGTGTTCCCGAACCCTGCCGGCTTTCGACCAGCCCCAGGCTAGCAAGCCGTCCCAGTGCTTCGCGGACGACCGACCGGCTGACCTGGAACTGGCTGCTCAGCAGCCGCTCGGGAGGCAATCGCTGTCCGGGGAGATATTCCCCCTCGACAATGGCCCGCTCCAGTTGCCGGCTGATGTCGGAAACCCGGTCGAGTGTGTTCGCAGAGACCCCGCTGAGCGGCGGAGTCGACCCGGGAACGACAACCGGAGAAGAATTCGCGGCAGGCCTTCGTGGCCGCGCGACACGGCGGTGGTCGACCTCGTGTCGACCGAACAGAACAGGGCTCATGCCCAGGAACTCACAGACGCGGCACACAGGTTGTCGGTGCTGCTTGACTTGCCTCACGGCAGAATCGAACTTAAAGATTGGTCAGACCAGTTGCAAGCGCGGCCGAGGGAGATGTTCCTGCTGGAACAGCGCCTCTTCCCGCGTTGGCTCCTGGAATTCTCCTGAGTTGCCACTCTCTTTCGATGGCGCCCCGCCCGTGAAACCTGATTCGCCCCCCCCGGCGTTCCCGCTGAATTGCCCCGCCCCCAGGCGACCCACCTCGACGCGGAGAGGCTGGGCCCTGGTCTGTTTGGGACTGTGGGCGAGTGTGGTCTGTGTGCCAGGCGGAGTGTGGGCCGAGGAGCTGCCGGAGACATTCTTCGAAGACCAGGTTGCGAAGATTCTGGAACGGCATTGTGTGCGGTGTCATGGTGAGGAGACAAAGGGGGGGCTGTCGCTCGAGACGCGGGCACTGACACTCCAGGGGGCGACCGCCGGACCTGTGCTCGAACCGGGGGATCCCGACGGGAGTTTGCTGTACGAGGTGATCTCGGGAGACGAGCCCACGATGCCGAAGGGGGCACCGGCACTGGGAAAGGCGGACGTTGAGGTGATTCGCCGCTGGATTGCCGGAGGAGCCCCGTGGCCTGAAAGCCGCACCTTGCGCAATCGGCAGTTTGACGGACAGGCCTGGTGGTCGCTCGAACCCTTGCAACCGGTGGCAGTGCCGTTGGTCGAGCCCAAGTTCGCCTCCCGGGTGCGCAATCCCATCGACGCGTTCATCCTGGCGCGTCTCACTCAGGAGGGATTGGCCCCGTCCCCTGAAGCCGACCGGCCCACGTTGATCCGCCGGCTGTCGTTCGACCTGTTGGGGCTCCCCCCGACTCCCGCCGAGGTTGAGCAATTCGTGAACGATGCCGAGCCGCGGGCCTATGAGCGTCTGGTGGACCGCATGCTGGAATCGCCTCACTACGGCGAGCGCTGGGCCCGGCACTGGCTGGACGTCGTGCACTTTGGCGAAACCCACGGCTACGACAAAGACAAACCCCGCCCGAATGCCTGGCCCTACCGCGATTACGTGATTCGCGCCTTCAACGCCGATCTGCCGTATGGTGAGTTTCTCGAACAGCAGGTGGCGGGGGATGTGCTCTATCCCGGGACGCGTGATGGAATTGAGGCACTGGGGTTTCTCGCGGCGGGGCCGTGGGATTTCATCGGGCATGCCGAAGTGCCCGAATCCAAGATCGACGGTAAGGTGGCCCGGCATCTCGACCGGGATGACATGGTCACCAACACGCTGCAGACCTTCAACAGCCTGACGGTGCAGTGTGCCCAGTGCCACAACCACAAGTTCGATCCGATTCTGCAGGAAGACTATTACAGTCTGCAGGCGGTCTTCGCGGCGATCGACCGGACTGACCGGCGGTACGACGTCGACCCGGCGCATGCCCGGCAGCGGCACGAGCTGCTGGCCCGGCAAGCGGGGCTCGAGCAGACTCGCCGGGAGTTGGAGAATGCGGTCACGGCGCGGGGGGGCGAGCAGCTGAAACAGCTCGACACCCAACTGGCCGAGTTGCGTCCGAAGGCGAAGAGCGCGGCCCGGCAGGGGGTCGAGTTTGGCTACCACAGCGAGATTGCGGCGAAGAATGACCAGGTGAAGTGGGTGCAGGTGGACCTGCCCGAACCCGCGGCGGTCCGCGAGATTGTCTTGCGTCCCTGCTACGACGACTTCGGTGGAATTGGGGCGGGGTTTGGCTTTCCTGTGCGGTACCGCGTCGAAGCGGCCGATGACGCCGCGTTTGAGACCAATGTGCGGGTGCTGGTCGACCAGACGCAGGAAGACCATCCGAACCCCCGGCTCGCGCCCCAGGTCTTCCAGCTGGGGGCGAAGCCCGGGGAGGCGGCGTTGCGGCACATCCGGGTGGTGGCGACCCGGTTGGCGACCCGCTCGAACGACTATATCTTCGCCCTGGCCGAGTTGGAGCTGCGCACCGAGTCGGGCAAGAACGTCGCCCAGGGGGCGAAGGTGCACGGGTTCGATTCGATCGAGGCTCCCCCGCGTTGGCGGGCCAGCAACCTGACCGACGGGCTTTACCCCCAGGACGCGTCGGAGGCGGCCGTGGAGTTGACCCGCGTGGAGGAGGCACGGACGAAGCTGTGGAACAGTCTGGTGGCGCCCGACGAACAGATCCGTCTGCGGGAAACAGCGGCGAGCCTCGACGAGGTCGCACGCGGTTTGGCGCAGTTGCCGCCGCAGGCGGTGGCCTACGTGGGTTCGGTCCATAAGGGAGACGGGGCGTTTCGTGGAACGGGGCACGAGGGAGGGAAGCCCCGTCCCATCTCGATTCTCTCGCGGGGGAACGTGACGCAGCCGCTCAAAGAGGTGGGGCCGGGAGCGATCGTGTCGCTGTCCCCTTTGCCGGGACGGTTTGAGCTGCCCGCCGAAGCGCCGGAAGGGGCGCGGCGAGCGGCACTCGCGAAGTGGCTCTCGAGCCGCGACAACCCGCTGACGTGGCGCTCGATTGTGAATCGTGTCTGGCAGTATCACTTTGGCAGGGGGCTGGTTGAGACACCGGGTGATTTTGGGCGCAATGGCCGGCTGCCGAGTCATCCCGAGCTGCTCGACTGGCTGGCGGTGGATTTCCGCGATGGGGGCCAGAGCCTGAAGCAGTTGCATCGCACCCTGGTCTGCAGTGCGACCTACCGTCAGGTCTCGACTGAGAACCCGGCGGCCGTGGAGACGGATGGAGACAACCGGCTGTTGTCGCGGATGAACCGCCGCCGTCTGGAGGCCGAGGCGATTCGTGATGCGGTACTGGCGGTCTCGGGCCGTCTCGATCCCACGATGGGGGGGCCCAGCTTCCAGGATTTCGTGATCGACAAGCCCGACCATTCGCCGCATTACGAGTACGAACTGGCCGATCCGGAGGATCCGCGTCTGCACCGGCGCAGCGTCTACCGCTTCATCGTGCGGTCGCAGCAGCAGCCCTTCATGACGACGCTCGACTGTGCTGATCCGTCGATGCAGGTCGACCGCCGGAACGAGAGTCTTTCGGCCCTGCAGGCCCTGGCGCTGTTGAACAACGCGTTCATGCTCTCGCACTCGGCGTTTTACGCCCGACGGTTGGAAGCGACGGGAGAATCTCTGGAATCACTGGTCCGGCAGGCGGTGACCGAGTCACTGGGACGGGCTCCGGCTGGCGATGATCTCGTCGAGTTGGTGGCCTACGCCCGCGAGCATGGACTCGCCAATCTTTGCCGGTTGCTGTTCAATCTGAACGAGTTTGTGTTTGTCGACTGAGGGTTTTGTCTGCGGGTAAGAACGCAGGCAGTGAACGTTCGGGGCATCGCCGCGGACCGACCGGGCCCGGACGCGGTTCCGGTCCCCCGGAAACTTCCGGATGCGGTTGGACCAAGATCATCGTTCGGCGGCTTTCTTTTTCGAAGATGTGGGGTCATGATGTCGCGCAGGCCGGGTGACCAGTTCGTGGAGTCAGACACTTCACCGGTGGCCCGGCGGGCGCGGGGGAAGGTCTACCTGCATGTGATCCTGCCGCTGTTCATCACGTCGATCATCGCCTATCTCGACCGGGTCAACCTGAGCTATGCCGGTTTGAAGATGAACGACGACCTGCAGTTCTCGGATGAGGTGTTTGGGTTGGGGGCGGGGATCTTCTTCGCGGGCTATGTGCTGCTGGAGATTCCCGGAGCGCTGATCGCCGAGCGGTACAGTCCCCGCTGGTGGCTGGCCCGGATCATGCTGTCGTGGGGGTTATTGTCGGGACTGATGGCGTTCGTGCAGACGCCGTTCCAGTTCTATGTCGTGCGGTTCTTGCTGGGCGTGGCCGAGGCGAGCCTGTATCCCGTGTTGTATGCCTCGTGCATTCCGCGTTGGTTTCCTCCCGCCGAGCGGCCGCAGGCGATTGCCGTGATGCTGACCTCGCTGCAGATCTCCAGCATCATCGGGGCTCCCCTGGCGGGATGGCTGTTGGGACAGTCGTGGTTGGGCTTCGAGGGGTGGCAGATTCTGTTTCTGGTGGAGGCGATCCCGGCGGTGCTGTTTGCGTTCGTCCTGGTCTGGTGGACGGCCGACACGCCGGCCGAGGCCCGCTGGCTGACCGCCGAAGAACGGCACTATCTCGAAGAGCGGCTCGCCGCGGGTCGGGCGAGCGTCGACAGGCATCCGCGCTACACCGTCGCCCAGGCGTTGGCCAATCGCGAGGTACTCAAGCTCGCGCTGACCTACTTTCTCTGGATCACCGGGTTCTGGGGGGCGACCTACTGGATGCCCAAGGTGCTCAAGGAGCAGTCGGGCTGGTCGAATCTCGCGGTGGGCTGGATGCTGGTGATTCCGATGACCCTGAGCCTGCTGGTGATGCTGGCGATTGCCCGCAGCTCGACCATCACGGGGGAGAAACGCTGGCACGGGGCCTGCGGGCTGTTTGTGGGAGCTGTGGGGCTGATGTTGGGGGCCTGGTCGGGCAGCCAGGTGACCGCCTATGTGGCTCTCTGCCTCGCCTTGATTGGCGTTTACGCTCCGTTTGGGGTCTGGTGGTCTTATCCGACGACGTTTCTCACGGGAGCGGCGGCCGCCGGCGCGATTGGATTGATCAACTCACTGGGAAACGTGGGGGGCTTCGTCGGGCCGTATCTCACCGGCTATCTGAAAGACAAGACCGGCGGTTACAGCGCTGCCTGGATGCTGTTGGCTGCCTCCCTGGCGCTCTCGGGGGGCCTGATGCTGTCGCTGCGACAGGGGTCTCGCGGAGGGGTCGACGAGGGGTGAAACCGGACGTTTGTCGGCAACGGTTTCAGCCGGGCGACGGCTTCCGTCAGTTCTCGTCGGGTTGCGGATTCATCATCGCCTGCACCGGGCCCAGCACGGGGTCACGGTCGGGATGGCGGGCGGCCGTCCCCGCATAAAACAGCGCGGTCAGCCCAGCCGAGAGGGCCGAGGCAACAAACATCGCCAGGAAGCCCCAGTTCCCGGCCTGTGCCAGTTCCCCCACCTGGGCCCCCAGCGTTTCCTCGACCGGCCACTGGTTCCCCCAGTCGATCAGCATGCCCAGCAACGGGGCCGAGAGGGCAAGCCCCACTTCCTGAAAGCCGAGAATGAGAGTGGTTCCGGTTCCCCGATAGGCAACCGGAAACCGGCCCGAGCCAAGTGAGACTACCGCGGGGAACAGCAGGGCGTGCCCGAAACCGCACACCGCTCCGGGCAGACAGAGCCAGAGATTCGAGCGCACGGGGAGAAACAGCAGTTGCCCCAGCGTGAGTCCTGCCAGGCCCCAGAGCACCATCTTGTGACGTCCCACCCGGGTCCCCCAGTCACGCAGGTACCACCGGCAGGTGAAGGCGGTGATCGAGTAGGGCAAGAAGAACGGAGCGATCCCTCCCAGGCCCGCGGCTGAGACATACCGGCTGAGGAACACCGTGGTGACTGCGAAGCTGGTCCCCATAGCCATCGAAACCAGCAGCACTGCGCCCGGCCAATAGTGCCGCAGCAGTTTGAGCGGGCCGATAAAGTGAGGCGGAGCCTCATGCCGTTCCTGCCGGGTCAGTTCCAGCACAAGCAGGGTGTGCAGGATGCCTCCCAGCAGGGTACTGCCAAAGGTGATCAGGAAGGGGAGTTGACCGTTCGGCCAGAGATGAAAGATCAGATCACCGAGGTTCGTCCCCAGAATGGTGCCAATGAAGCCGCTGCTCCCCAGGCTGCCGATGACCTCGGTCCGGCGCTGGGGTGGGACCTGATCCTGGATGTTCACGATCGAGCAGGTGAACATGCCCGCGATCCCCAGTTGCTGGGCGATGCGGGCGATCCAGAGCCAGGGGCTGACGGAGGTCGCTCCCAGATGGGCGGCACACCCCAGGAACAGCAGTGACGACGAGGTCAGCCAGACCCGGCGCGGGCCGTAGCGGTCAATCGCCCGACCCAGAACGAGGCGGAACAGGATCGCGGCGATGAGGCCGGACTGCACAATCCACCCCGTCAGCGTCTTGGTGCCGCCGAAGAACGCCACGTAGTCGGCGAACCGGAACGTGAGGGAATTGGCGGTCACCAGGGCGAGATTGGCGGCATACGCCAGCCAGAACTCGCGGGTGTAGATCGAAGTGACTTCGAGAGGAGACGAGACGTCAGCGGCGGGAGGCATGGTGGTGTAGCGATCATAGGGGGCCGGGGGAGAACGGGGCAATGTGTGTTCTGGACCCAAAAACCCGATCTTGAGGCACTGGGCCCAATCTGCTACGACGACTCGCGAATGGGAGCCTTGGTCGAGCGACCAGCGGGCCCTTCGCCAAGTTGAGTCTTCGTTCCGGCCAAACAGACAACTCCCGGCACGACATTTCAGGGGAACCAGCTTGTGTCGCGTCTGATGTGGGGACTGTTGCTGTGGGGGGCGGTGAGCGGTTGTGCCGCCCTGGCCCCGCCCGCCCCTCAGGCGTCGGCCGCCAGCCATCTGTTGGAGGCGGCCAGGGCGAAGATCGGGAATCGGTCTCCCTCGTACAGTCTGCGGGGCGATCAGGCTGAGGCGATGCCCCAGGGTTCCCGATGCGTGATTGAAACCAATGACATGGATCCTGTGCGGGTGGTGACGGGCACGGTTCTGCGCCTCGATGGCGACGTAGTGGTCTTGCGGGATGGGGTGGAACGCCGTCTGTCCCGCGATTGGGAGTTGGCTGCGATGACGGGAGACCAGCGCGAAGCCGATCGCCACTCCATGCAGGAGCGGGTATTCGCCGAGTTGCGGCTGCCGTTGAATGAGATTCGTGGGGTGGACGTGTATTTGAACGCCGAGCAGGCGAATTGGACCCGGATGGACGATGGCTGGCAGCCCGCCGGCCAGCGGCAGCGACAGCCGGTCTCCGGCGGGGCTCCCAGCGATCCGTAAAGACCAACCGGGGGCCGGTGGGGGTGGCCTACCATGGATTGCCGTCTGGTCATTCCCCCGAAACCGGGAAACTGTGGTCTCAATCATTGCCGACCGGGGTGGGGTCGGGTAACCTTTTGAGCCTCTCCTGTGTCCAACTCCCATGCAGTCTGGGGGGGGGCAGACGACTCGGTAGCTCAGCTGGTAGAGCAACGGACTTTTAATCCGTAGGTCCTGGGTTCGAATCCCAGCCGAGTCATTTTGTGTTTGGATGCAATCGTGGTAACAAATGTTCCCTGTGGGGCTTGTCCCACCCAAGCAGCGAAAGGATCGCGCTGAACTCTTGGTTCAATATCTGACTTTGGGATCATAAATGCCTGAATACATGTTCCCAGAGGACTGTACGTATGGTAAAATCTAAAAAGACGGCTGACGGATGGGTCGAGTCTGTGTCGCACCGGTGACGGCGTGGGAGTGGATCGATGCCGAAGTTGAATCGCGGTCGGGTAACCCGGCTGGATGACATGCAGGGGCTGACTGCCGAGGAGTTGGCCGAGAGGGCGACCCAGATGGAAGCCCAGGCGAATGATCCCCAGTCGACCGATGACCCCGCCTGGTTGCGGCGCTGGGCCGGGAAGCTGCGTCAACTGGCAGTCCGCAAAGCGCGGGCCCGCGACCGCAAGTCGCGAGGCAGAGACGTGCGGAGCGAAGTGGCCACTCCCCTCGACAGCGAGTGATTGTTGGGGCGGCAGGAACTGGTTGCGGTTTCTGCAAGACAGCGTGGTCTTGAGTTTCTGTTGTGGAGTGAATGGACTGGTGATTGACTCGCGTGGTGGGGACTCGCGAACATCGTTGCGACTGAGCGCTCAGCCAGTGACTTTCGTTCCGGATGGGAAATGACACTTTCGACGTCCTCGCGCCGCCAGGCGGGTGTGTTGCTGCATCTCACCTCATTGCCGGGCGAGTTGGGCAGCGGCGATCTGGGGAGCCCCGCTTTCGCGTTTCTCGACTGGCTTGAGCGGGCTGGCCAGACGATCTGGCAGATCCTGCCCCTCAGTCCCCCGGCGTGTGGTGGTTCTCCCTACACCGCGTTTTCGGCCTTCGCAGGGAATCCCCTGTTGATCAGCCCGGAGAAACTGGTGCGCGAGGGGCTGTTGCAGGCCGACGACCTGTCGCCGGGTCCAGGAGGGCGGGCGGACCGGGTCGATTTCGAGCATGTGGGGGCCTGGCGACGCCGTCTGTTGCGACTTGCCTGGCGGAATTTTCAGGCCAGGCCTGCTGACGAACGGCAGGTGCTGTGGGACTTCGGTTATCACCACGCCTGGTGGCTCGACGACTTCGCGTTGTTCCTGGCGCTCCGCGACAACCTGCCCGACAGCGACTGGACTGGCTGGCCGGAACCGTTTCGTCATCGGGACTCCCACGCGCTATGGCAGGCCAAGGAGCAATTCGCCGACGATTTCGGCTTTCATCAGTTTTGCCAGTATCTGTTTTTCACCCAGTGGGGCGAGTTGCGCGCGCACGCTCGGCAACGGGGCGTGGAAATTCTGGGTGATGTCCCCATCTTTGTGGCCCACAACAGCTCCGACGTCTGGGCCCGCCAGGACCTGTTTCAACTGGATTCCGATGGACGACCGACGGTTGTGGCGGGTGTTCCGCCGGACTACTTCAGCGAGACCGGGCAGCGGTGGGGGAACCCACTGTATCGTTGGGACCGGTTGGAGGCAGAAGGCTATCGGTGGTGGATCGACCGCATCCGCATGACGCTGGCCTGTGTCGACCTGTTGAGGATCGATCATTTTCGCGGATTCGAAGCGTACTGGGAGATTCCCGCTGAGGCAGAGACGGCCCAGACCGGTCAATGGATTCCCGGACCGGGGAAACCCTTCTTCGAAGCGCTGCGGAGCGCGCTGGGAACATTGCCGATCATCGCGGAAGACCTCGGACTGATTACCGCGGGGGTCGAGCAACTGCGGGATGACCTGGGGCTGCCGGGCATGCGGGTGCTGCAGTTCGCCTTCGCGGACGACTCGGGTACCAGCTGTCATTGGCCGCACACCTGGGTGCGGAACTGTGTTGCCTACACCGGCACTCATGACAACGACACCTCGCGGGGCTGGTACGAGGCGGAGCCGGGGCCGACGGAAACCCCCGAGGGCTGGCAGGCCGAACGGCAACGGGCCCGCGACTACCTCGCCAGTGACGGGACCGCAATGTCACAGGATCTGATCCGGGCGGTGTATGCGTCGGTGGCCGATCGCTGTGTCATCCCTTTGCAGGACCTGCTCGATCTCGACACCACCGCCCGCATGAACATTCCAGGAGTCGCCGAAGGAAACTGGGGCTGGCGGGTACGCGGGGACCAATTGTCGGCGGAGCTGGCTCACCGGTTGCGACATCTCGTGCGAACGTACGCGCGTGAGGGACGTTGAGGGACCGCGGCCCAGCAGGGTCTCACACGCCCCGTGCATCAGGCCAGGGTCGTCGTCAATCACAGTGTCGCGATCGAACGGTTGGCAGCGGCGGGGAACCCCGTGAAACATACCACCGCCTGTCCGGGGGCAGTATGATCCCCGACATGTGGGGTGGGCTGGATCCCGAATGTTTGGAAAGGACCTGCTGTGATGGGACTGTGGAGCGCTGTGACGGGAACCGGACGTCTGTGGAGATTGGGATTCCTGGTCGCAACCGGATTGTGCCTTGGACTTGCCCCGGATTCTGCCAGGGCCCAGGCCCTGACCCAAACCCGTCCTGAATCGGTTGGATTGTCGTCCGAGCGGCTGGCCCGGCTGGGTCGGCAACTCGACGAGTATGCTGAAAAGAAACAACTCGCCGGCGGTGTCGCCCTCATCGCCCGCAAGGGACAGGTGGCCTTCGTGAAAGCGTTTGGCCAGCGCGATATGGAAGCCAGTGATGCCATGCGTGAAGACAGCATCTTTCGCATCGCCTCGCAGACGAAAGGCATCGTCAGCGTAGCGGCGATGATCCTACAGGAGCAGGGAAAGCTCCTGATCACCGATCCCGTCGGGAAATACATCCCCGAATTCCAGGAAACGACCGTCGCCGTTCCCAAAGACGGCGGGGGTTACGATGTGGTCAAGGCGAAGCGTCCCATCACCATCCGGGACCTGCTGACCCACACCAGCGGTGTCGGGTATGGCGGAGGAATCGCCAAGGACAAATGGGAAGCCGCCAGGATCACTGGCTACTACTTCGCCGACCGCGATGAGCCCATTGGCGCCACCGTGGCCCGCATGGGGAAACTGCCATTCGATGCCCAGCCGGGTGAGGCATACATCTACGGCTACAACACCGACATCCTCGGCGTGGTTGTTGAACGGGCCAGCGGCCAGCCGCTCGATCAGTTTTTGCAGACGGCCCTCTTCGAACCGCTCGGCATGACCGACACCCACTTTTACCTGCCAGAAAACAAGAGTGACCGGTTGGCCGTGGTCTATGCCCCGACTGGACCGACGGGGCTTAAGAAGGCGCCGGATGGGGGAAGTGATGGCCAGGGAGCCTATGTCGCCGGACCGCGGAAGAGTTTTTCCGGCGGTGCGGGCCTGCTCTCGACCGCCCGGGACTATGGCCGGTTTCTGCAGATGCTGCTCAACGGGGGGGAGCTGGATGGACAGCGTATTCTCTCGCGCAAGACGGTAGAGCTGATGACGGTCAATCATCTGGCCGGGGTGAAATTCCCCTGGTCGACCGGCGTGGGATTTGGTCTGGGCTTTTCGGTTTTGGAAGATGTGGGAGCCCGGGGGACTCCCGGGAGCCGTGGGGAATTCGGGTGGGGCGGAGCCTATCACTCGACCTACTGGGTGGATCCCCGCGAGCAATTGGTCGTGGTGTACTTCACCCAGTTGATCCCCGCGGGTGGGATCGATGACCATGGCAAACTGCGAGCCTTGGTCTACCAGTCCATCATCGACTGACTGTCGAGCGTGCCGTCCCATGTGGCCCTTCAGCTCCGCTCATCGCGCCGTGTCCCCGCCGAGCCAACCGTCCGCGGTTGGTGTGGTGTGGTCTGCCATGCGGAGCGCGAATCTGGGCATCCGGTCGCTGCTGATGTGGTTTGTGGTGATTGCCGGGATAGGGTCTCCCGACCTTGCCCCGGCCGACGAAGCCCCGGCCGGGGCGGGCGGGGTGGCGATCCAGCGGGTCTCATCGGACCGTAAGTACGAATTGGGAACCGTCCGCCTGCGGGCTGAACCCTACATTGACCGCAAGTATGTGATTCGCAAGCTGCCGGATCGGCTGGTCGAGGCCCGAATGGTTCGGACCTCGATGGATGACGACTACGTCGCCAACGACGACCATCTGCGACTCGAACTTCGAGCGACCACCGAGGTGATTGTCGCGGTCGACGCCTACGGGGAACGACTGGCCGGCTGGATGAAACCGTGGTCGCTCTGTGAAGAAACGCTGGCGGTCGACAACATCGAGTACCGGCTCTACCGGCGGATCGTACCGGCAGGGACGGTCACTCTGGGGGGTAATGACCGTCGCAGTACGGGGGCCCGCAGCAATTACTTTGTGCTGCTGTTGCCGTCGCGGGAGATTCCCGAGACGCTCTCGCCTCCGTTTGCTGTCGAGCAGTTTGAACAGCAGGTGTGGCCGCTGTTGCAGCGGCGCTGCCACGGCTGTCATGGAGCCGACCTGCAGGAAGGGGGCCTGCGTCTCGATGTACGGTCCCGCGCCTTGCAGGGAGGCGACACCGCCGTCGCGATCGCACCGGGGTCCGGTGAAAGGGGCGAACTGTTTGCCCGTCTGACAACCGACGATCCCGCCCGCCGGATGCCCCAGGGGGAGGATCCTCTGTCCGCAAACGAGATCTCGCTGTTGAAGTCCTGGATCGAGGGGGGGGCCCCCTGGCCCGATTCCCTCGCTGGCCGCGAAGCCCCCTCCCCACACTGGGCCTATCAGCCGATTGGCAATCCCGCCATCCCCGACGTTCGCACGGCAGATTGGGTCCGTACTCCCATCGATGCGTTTGTGTTGTCCCGGCTGGAAGAGGCGGGCCTCAACCCCTCTCCGCAAGCCGACCGGGCCACACTCATTCGCCGCCTCAGCCTCGATCTGCGAGGCATTCCCCCCTCTCCCGAAGAAGTGCGGGCGTTTGTGGCCGACACGTCCCCCGAGGCCTGGAACCAACTGGTGGATCGATTCCTGGCGGCGCCGCAGTTTGGCGAACGCTGGGCCCGGCACTGGCTCGATCTCGCACGGTTTGCCGAGAGTGACGGCTACGAGAACGACAATCCCCGCCCCCATGCATGGCGGTTCCGCGACTGGGTGATCGACGCCACCAATGCCGATCTTCGCTTCGACCAGTTCACGATCGAGCAACTCGCCGGAGATCTCGTCGAAGGTGCGAACGCCAGCTCACGGGTCGCCACCGGGTTCCACCGCAACACGCTGCACAACTCGGCGGGTGGTGCCGATGGCGAAGAGTTCCGGACGCGTGCGGTCAAAGATCGGACGGCCGTCACGGCGACTGTCTGGCTGGGACTGACCTGGCAATGTGCCGAGTGCCACACGCACAAGTACGATCCGATCGCCCAGCGTGAGTACTACCAGCTCTATGCGTTCTTCAACAACACTGATCACGCCGAGGAGGGTGAAGCGGCCACTCTCCGGGAATCGGAACGGGTGACGAGAGTTCATCGGCGGGGGAACTTTCTCGAGCCGGCGGCCGAGGTGCGTCCTGGAGTTCCCGCGTTTCTTCCCGGCCTGACGCCGCGGAGAGCGCGGGCAGATCGGCTCGACCTGGCCCGCTGGTTGGTCTCGGATGAGCAACCGCTCACACCGCGTGTCACGGTGAATGCGATCTGGCAGCATCTGTTCGGAGTGGGGCTGGTGCCGACGGCTGACAATTTCGGAGTGCGGGGCGAACCTCCCTCGCATCCCGGGTTGCTCGACTGGCTGGCGGGAGAATTCGCTGGTCGGAAGGAGGCTGAGGGCTGGACCGAAATGTGGAGCCGCAAGGGGTTGATCCGGCTGATTGTCACCTCGGCGGTCTATCAGCAGTCATCCCGGCAACCGGCGGAACCGCCGATAGCCGACCCGGCCAATCGCCTGCTTTGGCGGCAGAACCGCCTGCGTCTCGAGTCGGAAGCAGTGCGTGACATCGCGCTCGCGGCGAGTGGACTGCTGGTCGCGCAGATGGGCGGACCTTCGATTCAGCCGGTGCTGCCGAAAGGATTGGGTCAGTTGTCGGAACTGAAGAATGAACGCTTTCAGGAGACCTCGGGAAATCCCTACCGGCGTGGTTTGTATGTGCATACACAGCGGACCTATCCGTACCCGATGTTCGCCACATTTGACGGTGCCGACGGAAATGCGTGCCTCGTGCTGCGGGACCGATCCACCACACCGCTGCAGGCTCTGACACTGTTGAACGATCCGGCCATTGACGAGTGCGCCCGACGACTGGGCGAGCGGCTGCGGCACGCGACACTCGACGAGACGAGCCGCCTGGTGCTGGGATGCGAGCTCTGTGTCTCGCGGGCGCCTGAAGCACACGAATGGGAGATTTTGCAGGGACTGGCAGCGGAGTTGCGGGGACTGTCGGCCACTGAGGAGGAAGTGTGGTATGGCGTCGCACGGGCCCTGTTGAACCTCGAAGAAACAATCACCCGGGAGTAGTGAGATGACCACGACGGGGGATCGCCTCGCAGCCAACGCCGGCAACCTGCGACACATCACGCAGACCCGCCGCGATTTCTTCACGGCATCCGCCGGCGGGGGAGTGGCCGGGCTGGCCGCCCTGGCGGGGCTGCTGCAGCATGATGGAGTCAGGGCGGTTGAGTCGGTACCGCGTGCGAATTCGCTTGCCCCCCGGCCTCCGCACGGTTTCGGGCGTGCGAAAAACTGCATCCTGATCTTCCTTGCCGGAGGAACGAGCCACCTCGAACTGTTCGATCCCAAGCCGCGTCTCGCCGAGTTGGACGGCCAGCCCATTCCGGAGTCGTTCCTCAAGGGGGTCCGGTTTTCGTTTGTGAAGCCCGGTCAGTCCGTGCTGATGGCCAGCCGGCATGGCTTTCGCAAGTATGGCGAGTCGGGCCTCGAACTGTCAGAACTGTTGCCGCACATCGGGGCGTGTGCCGACGACATCGGGCTGGTCCGCTCGATGCATCACGGCGCGTTCGATCATGCTCCGGGTGAGCTGGAGATGTTGACGGGGCGCGATCAGCCCGGCCGGCCGAGCCTGGGGGCATGGTTGACCTATGGACTGGGGAGTGAATCGCAGAATCTGCCAGGCTTCGTCGCGCTGGTGAATCAGCGGGGTCCCGTGGCGCGGGCGATGGCGTGGGGAGCGGGTTACCTGCCGTCGGTCCACCAGGGAGTTTTGTTGCGGGGAGAGGGCGAACCGATCCTGAACCTGGCCACTCCGGAGGGAATCGCCTCCCGCCAGCACCGAGCGCAGCTCGACGCCATCCGGCGAATGAACGAGGTGAATGCAGGCCGGGCACGCGATCCCGAGATCGAGACACGGATTGCGGCTTATGAGCTTGCCTTCCGCATGCAGTCGGCGGCCCCCGAATTGATTGATTTGGCGAGCGAGTCCCGGGAGACACGTGAACTGTACGGCGTCGATCGGGCCGGTCAACCGGGGGCTTTCGCGCGGAACTGCCTGCTGGCCCGCCGGCTGGTGGAACGGGGCGTCAGAATGGTGACCCTGTTTCAGCGGACGTGGGACCATCACAAGAATCTCGACGGCGATCTGCAAAGCCAGTGCCGCGAGGTCGATCAGCCGATTGGCGGATTGCTGCGTGATCTGAAACGTCGGGGATTGCTGGAATCGACTCTGGTGATCTGGGGAACAGAATTTGGCAGGACGGCCATCACGGAAAACGCCCGGCCCGGGAAGGAGGCAGGACGCGACCATCATCCCCACTGTTTCAGCCTGTGGTTGGCGGGTGGCGGGGTGCGTGGGGGAACAGTGGTGGGGGCGAGTGATGAACTGGGTTGGCACCCGGTGAGCGATCCCGTGCACACGCATGATTTTCATGCGACCGTCTTGCACCTTTTGGGACTCGATCACACCCGGCTGACGTACCGGTATCGGGGGCTGGAGCAGCGGTTGACGGATGTGGCTGGTCGGGTGGTGCAGCCTTTGCTGGGGTGATGAACCTTTGCAACTCTCGGGGAGGAATACCGGCTCGGCTCGCACCCGGTTCACTGCCAATCACCGGAGGATCTTTTGACAAGCCGGGGATGTTCACTGGCAGGAATCGTGGAGAGTGATGGGAGAGTCCGGTCCGAGAGATTCTCGCCCGCATTCCCCGGGTCTGAATGGCAATTGAACAGGAAAAGGCAACCCAGAGACGTGATCTCCGGTTCGCGTTGTTCCTTTCCGGACTGCCACGTGGACTCGTCTTGAAGTTCAACACGAGTGTTCGATGAATGGCGGCTGTGCACCGGGTGTGACCTGTTCCGACACATGGCATCCTTCACTGTTCCGGGTGGATGGCCCTTTGCCCGCTGTTCCGGTCCTCGGGCTCCGGCCGCACAACGACGGTTCCGTCATACAGAATCACCCAGCATCGATGTGGACCTTCTGAGCCTGCTCCACGCAACGAGTGAACTCCGAATCAAGACCTGCCAAGACGAACCATGCGATTGGCTCGAGGGGCGCTGGAACGCTCGGGTTGCAGAGACAGGCTGGCGAATCGCTCTGAACGACCATTCCCAGTCATATAATCAGGCACTTCAGCCCTGCTGAAAACGAAACCTGTCAAGGGTTCGCTCGCATGGGCGTGATCATTTCAATTTCGACTACAATACACCTGTGTGTTTCCGCTTCCCGAATCAGGGGGGCCGATTCTTGTCGGGATGACCAACGCCGTGTTTCGCGACTGTTCCTGCTGCCTTGGCCCCAACTCACTGTCCGTTCTCAGGGTGTTCTGCGGATCGATTCTGAGTCTGGCTCTGCTGGGTTGCCGTCCGCCAGCCCCTTCGACCACGGCCACTCGTGAACAACGCCCCTTCGACGGTCAACAGGCCTCGTTGTTCGTCCCGGCGGGTAGTGGCTTTACTGAACTGTGGGATCCCGCTCTGCAGGAATGGAGAGTCCAGACCGGGGGGCAGATCTCTCTCCGGGAGTATTCACTGAACGATGCCAATTCCTTGTGGAACTCGATCGATCAGTCGTCCCAGCCAGCCGTCTGTCTGGTTCCCTATGCGTGGTTGGCAGATGGCTTGACCAGCCGGGATCTCGAGCGAATTCCCGATGCGGCCCTGTCGGTGGAGTCGGGAATCTCCTGGGAAGACCTTCTGCAGGGGGTGCGCGAGCGTATCGGGGGACCTCGTCGAAAGCCCCAACTCATGCCACTGCAGGCTCCTGTTCTGGTTTGCTATTACCGGAAGGATTTGCTGGAAAGAGCGGGCTTGAAAGCCCCAGTCACGTGGGAAGAGTACTCGCGGTTGGTCGAGCGGGCTTCCGAATGGGGTGGAGGACTTCCCGTCGTCGAGCCTTGGGAGGAATCGTTCCGTGTCACCTGGTTTCTGTCGCGTGCCATAGCCGCAGCCCGGCACCCAGACAACTTTTCAGTGTTCGTGGATCTGGAGACACTGCAGCCGATGATCGACAATCCGGCGTTCGTCGCCACACTGGAGCGGGCTCGGGCCGATCTGGTGCACCTGCCCGACGAGGTCTGGCAACTCAGTCCGCTGGAGTGCCGACAGCGGGTGCTCGAAGGCCGAGCTTGCCTTGCGATTGGCATTGAGCCGCCCGGGGGAACGCATCCGAGCTCTGGCACACCCGTTGCTCAGAGAGGGGAGGGGATTTCCCTGGGGGTTTGTCCCCTGCCAGCCTCATCTGTGGTTTACAACCCCTCCACCAGGATTCTCGAGGAGGGAACCAGTCGGGGAGGACTCCGACTCTACCGTTCGAGTCTGACCGGCTGGCAAGGAATGGTGGCCTGCGTCTTTCAGAAGAAAGTCGAGGGTTCGTCGGTCCCCGCATGGAATGCCTTGGCCCAAGTGGCCGGGCCTGATTTTCTGAATCGCTTTCCCCCGGGGCTGGCGGGTCTGACCCGAGAGTCGCAACTTGGCGACGCCAGCCTGATCATCGGCCCGGAATTGACGGGAACGGAATCGGCCGAGTTTCTGGGCGCGACTGCCGACGTGCTGCGGGACGGTGGTTTGGTGCTGGAACTGCCATTTCCCCGTCGCACGGAGTTTGCCAATCGGCTCAAGGGACCTTTGACCGCCGCGTTACGGGGAGGCGTGCCGGCCAATGAAGCGCTGCGCCAGGTCGCTCAGGATTGGTCGGCACTGATTGAAGAGATCGGTTCTGAGCCATTCCGGAGGGCTTATCGCCAAATCCTGGGGCTGACATCCCGACCTTTTTCTACATCTTCCAATTCCGGTCCCTCCGCCAGGACTCCCGGTTCCCGATAGTTTTTCTCGCACCTGGTTCTAAACCGGTTTCGATGGAGGAAACGCACTTTCTCCAGGTGTCAACGCCTGGTGTGCGATGAAAACATAAGGACGATGGATTCTCTGGAACCGCATGTTGCGATAAGAGAGGGAGTGCGCTGATCAGTGTGGGGACGAAATTCTTCGTCCCAAGCCAATCGACCAAGTCTGGTGCGTTGTTCGAGTCGGCAACATGCCTGGGAAGTTCACTCATGAAAACCTCGCTCTGCCACGGATATTGATCACGACAACTGAGTTGATCGGCACACCTGTTCGGGTTCTGGATCGGAGGTTGGAAGTCCAACCGGCGGGCAACCCCCTCCGAGCGAAGAGCGGGGTTGACTCGTTCGTTAGCGGTGATCGGTGGCCCCAGCCGAGGGGTGATGATGGAAGGGCAGGAGTCGGCATCGCACAGAACACCCGAGAGAACTGGACGACCTGTCTGGCATTGCCGGGTTATCGATGACCTCCGAGAGGCTGCAGTTCAAGGGCGAACCGATGCTGACTCTGGAATACGCCGCAAAAGCGGGGGTGATGCCCCCTCCCGGTAGCGGCACATCGTCCTCACCCGCGACTCGCCGGACTGATCGCCTATTCAGTCCGACGAATCCGGGGGCAGGCGCTGGATTTCGCGGGCCAAACAACGTGTGAAAAAAATCCCGGAATTGTGTGTTGCGCTCGGCCCATTCCTGCGCTTGCAGGGGTGTGGACGAGTTTCTTCGTCCCTGGTCAATCCTGACCGCTCGGGCCGATCGGCCTACCCTTCGCACCTCTGGGGTTTTCGATAATGAAGTTCGCCTCTCTGCCGGTCCTGTTTCTGTTGGCCATCGTGAATGCCGGTTATCCGGTCCAGTTGTTCGCCCAGGGATTCGGGTTTCAGTTGAAGGGGAATCCCCAGTTGGGGGGTGGGGGTGGCGTTCAGGCCCCGATGCCACGGGGAAACCACCAGGGACAGTTGCCACAAGCGTCCTTTTTGCCGACCGCCCCGGAGCGACAGCATTTTCCGGCTGACAGCCAGGTGGTCCAATCGCAGGTTGCTCCGCAGTCGCAAACCCGCCTCCGGGCTCCCCAACAGACTCAAATTCCTCTGCAGACCATCCTGAAGGCCCCGCCGGCGAACACCATCCGGCCGCAGGTTCACCAACCAGCGACGACCTCTCCTCTCACCCAGGGACACAAGGGGGGCACCGATCAGCCACCGGTGATTCGTGTGCCGCAGGTGGGAGGGAATGGCCAGAAACCGGCCCCCATCGCGGGCACGACATCGCCGAGCCTGAAGATCAGTCCGGGACTGCCAGCCATCAAGCAGTCCCCGACCGAGGCCCGGACAAGTCCCAAGCTTCCATCCCTTCGCCCGGGAGGCCAGCGCAGCACTCCACCGGCCACGATTGGGGCCGTCTCCGGATCGACGGCGAAGCTCCCCACCCCCGTTAAGCCGCTGATTCCAAACGTGAAAGGACCGGCAGGACGTCCTGGCATCGCACATCCCCCACTGGGCATCGGCAAGCCGGGTTCCAGCGGCCCCAGGCTGAAATCTCCCGAGGCGATTCGTGACCTGCTGGCGGGGGGGATTGATGTCTCTGGGATTCCCAGCCCAGTACCGGGTTCGGGAGGGAGTGGACCCGGCGGTGGTGCTTCCGGCGGTGGTGGTGTGGGGGGCGGTGGTGTGGGTCCCGGCGGTCTGCCCCCGGGTGGCATCGCTCCGGGTGGAGTTGGCCCGGGGGGTGGGGCTCCTGGAGGTGGTGGTCCTGGAGGTGGGGCTCCCGGAGGTGGCGGTCCCGGAGGTGGCGGTCCCGGAGGCGGCGGTCCCGGAGGCGGCGGTCCCGGAGGCGGCGGTCCCGGTGGCGTCGATATCGACATCAACATCGGCCTTGGGGTTGGTATTGGAATCCCGCTGCCGATCTGCCCTCCCTACAGTCCTCCTCTCTTGCCGATTGATGTCATCCCCTGCCCGATCGTGTTCCAGCACTGGTGCTGGTATCCCGGATTCGAGCAGTGCTATGGCTACACGAATGGCGTGGGGCTCCCCATGATCCAGGAGCAGGCGATCATCGCCGAACTCCCGGTGGCTGAAGTCGTGACTCGTCGTTTGGTGGTGCAGATCGTTCCGGGGACGACGGTCAAGGCGACCATCGTGACCGAGGCGGAAGCGGGCCAGGTACTGCTGCAGTACGGCGAGGTCGCCCTTCCGGCAGAAGTGGTGGACTGGCAGTCGGGAGAAGTGACCTTCACCGTCCCGACGGTCGCCCTGAAGTCTCCGGTCCCGGTCGAGTTGATCTTCATCAACTCCCGGGGTGGACTGATCGAGAAGGTTTCTTGCGAACTGGTGGCCGCCGCGGTGGTGGCAGCCACCCCCTGACCCGAAGGCAGAGATTACCCCGCTTCCCCACTGACGAGGCGTGCGACGCCGTGGCGATCGGAAAAGAACGCCACGGCGTCAGTTCGCGCCCCGTCCCGAGGAATGTCGACTGTTCTACATTTCGCGGAACAGCCAACTGCCGGCGTCGGTTGAAGAATCCTGCGAGTCAGACGATGGGGCGGCGATCAGCAACAGAGTCTGGAGGTCTCTCTGCAGGGCCCGAAAGATTAGCAGCGCCATCCCCAATCCCAACACCCCTCCCCCCGCCAGCAGGATGAGGGCCGTCCCCCGCGAGGTCCCCAGCATCGCGAGAATTGCCACGGAGGCGAAGGGAACAAACGCCGCCAGCAGCAGAAAGAACCACGACCACCGGCGCAGCGACCGCAATTCCTGGCGGTCCTCACGTGTCAGCCGTTGCAGCTCAACAAGTGCCGGGTAGAAAACAGACGCCGACAGCCACGCGATGCCGAAGAAGGAATAGGCAACCGCGATCAGTCCGCAGAGGAACAATGAGGCCGAGAACTCAAAGGGTGGGTCGCGGTGCGGGCCATTGAGCCAGATGACCAAGGGGCATACGACAGCCACCAGCAGCCAGGTGCCGAGGCTGGTCGTGGCGGCATCCGTTCCCATCCCCAGGCAGCGCGACCGCACGGACCGGACAGGCGAACCGCTGCTGCCGACGGCGGGCAGAGGCCGCTGCATCGACCTGAGAACCGGCCAGCTGCGCCACGCGAGGACCACCGCTGCGAGCGGAAACGCCAGCAACTGGATGAGGGTGTAGGCCACAATCGCCCCTCCGAGCTGCTGCCCGGCAAGACCATCGACGATGCGGTCGCGATTCACGAAGCCATTGAACACGGCGACCACGAGATTGGGAAGGACCGCCAGCACCAGCAGCGCGATGACACCGCGCCGTCGCAAAATGCTCCGCCATTCGTGCGGATGCGGTGTCAGCAGTTGCATGGTCCCCGGTTCGAGGCACAGATCCAGCTGGCGGGACAGCTCCAGCCCCGTCGGATAGCGGTCTCCCGCCTCGGGAGAAAGCAATCGGCGCAGGACCTGCGCGAGCCCCGGCGGCCAGAACCGGGAATGCTCATGCAGCAACCCGGGCGACAATCCCTCGCGTCGGACTGCAGTCATCCGGTGGAGGACGCGTGCCCAGTCACCGTCGAAGGCATCAGCCGGAAATGGCCGGTGTCCCACCAGAAGTTCCCAGAGGGTGACCCCGAGTGAAAACAGGTCGCTGCGTCCGTCCAGCGTATCCGCTTCACGGGGGTGGGCCGGGTTGTACGCCTCGAGCTGCTCGGGAGACATGTAGGCCAGGCTGCCGCCGAAAAACGATTCGGCCACCAGGCTTGTCGACTTGGCATTGAAACTCACATTGAAGTCGGCCAGCTTCGGATTGCCCTCGGCGGTCAACAGGATGTTGGCCGGCTTGAGATCGCGGTGTAGCACCCCGGCCCGGTGTGCGTGCGCCAACCCGCGTGCCAGGCGCGAGCCCAGCCAGCAGACCACCTCAGGCCAGGTGGCTGACTCGAACCGTTCCCGCAGCGGGGCCTCGATCGACAAGGGCTCCTGTCGGGCAGCCAACTGCGCGTCAATCATCTGGAATAACAGCTGGCCTGTCCGATTCTGGGGGGGCCGTTGTTTGACGAAGTCCACGACATGCCGCAGTGTCCCGCCGGGGAGATACTCCATGTAAAGCAGCCGCCACCCCCGGTCGGCCAGCAGACGCTGGTCAAAGATCCGGACGATGTTGGGATGGTCAAACTGGGCCAGCGTCGCGTGCTCTTCGCCCCTCGGCGAAGTGATCTTGAGCGCCACCCGCCGCTGCATGGAGAACTGGCGGGCGAGAAACACCGTCGCGAACGCTCCCTGCCCCAGATGCGCGAGTATCCGGAAATCGTCGAACGCATCCCCCGGCTTCACCCGGCTGCCAGGCACCCCTCGTTCCAGCCCGAACAATTTCATCGAGACCGTCGCGGCACCTCGACCGCCGAACAGGTGTCGAAGTTCCTCGGCCTGGCGGGGATAGGTCGCAAGATACGACTCCCACGAGACCAATTCGCCCGCCTGATTGCGGATATGGTATTCCTCGTAGATGAGGTCGGCTGAAAGATTGCCTTCCAGTTCGGGAAATTCGACCACATAGTCCGACAACAGCTTTCTCAGTCCGCAGTTCCAGCGGTATTCAAGATCCAGCTTGATCAGCTCGATGAGTGTCAGGCGTCGCAGGCTGAGAGGTTCGACCGGCAAAAAATCGCCGATGAAGGGAGGCTCGCTGAATTCTTTCCAGGCGTGCGTGAATCGCTCCGCCTGGTCAGAGAGGTGCTGCCAGGCGAGCGATGTGTCGTCGTCCGGTTGAAGTGTGAAACCGGTGGAAGAATCGTCCGGAATGCGGCCCACGATCTGGCTGGTTTCCCTGGCGACTTCAGCGTCTGACACGCCGTCTGATTGTGGGCAATGGACCGGTCTCCCTAGAATCAGTCACGCCGGGTGCTGGCCCCGGTCACTTCGGAACGTCCCTGATTTTATTGCAGGCGAGCCCCCCGTGGAACCAACTCCAGAGTCACTCCTGCAACGGATGCGGGCTGGCGAAGCGGCCGCTGTTGCTGAATACTTCGAAACCAACCGCCACTCGCTGCTGGGCTACATCCAAAGCCGTCTGGGTCCCTCGCTGAAGTCCCGCGTCGAGCCGGAAGACATCCTGCAGGAAGTCTCCATGGTGGCCCTTAAACGTCTGGCCGACCTCGCCGTTCCCGGCCGCGAGCCGTTCCCCTGGTTCTGTCACATCGCCGAGCAGAAGATCATCGACACTCATCGCCGACTCATCGGGACCCAGAAACGGGCCGGTGACAGGCAGGTTTCCCTGGGGACCCAAAACGGCGATGCCTCGCACCTCGCGTTCGAGGAGATGCTTGTTGCCTCCATGACCACTCCCAGCGAGGCTCTGTCCCGCAACCAGAAACTGATGCGGCTCCTCGCGGCCATCCAGCAACTCCCCCCCAAGAAGCAGGAAATCCTGAAGTTGCGGTACATGGAAGGCCTGACCACCCGCGAAATCGCCGAACGGGTGGGGAGCAGCGACGCCGCGATCCGCGTGCTGCTCAGCCGGGCCGTCGCGCAACTGCAGGAGATTCTCGAAAAGACGTGAGACTTTGCTCCAGGTCTCCCGAATCCCGAGCTGCCACTCACTGGCCGGAAAACACCACGGATCTTCCCCTCCCTCATCTCACAGAACCCGCCTCGACACCCGCCAGGGTCCAGCAAACCGTTCCACAGCCTACCCCCGTATCACCGACAACTCACCGGGATAATCTCTTCGAACCGGTTTTCACCGGTCACCTTTCACCAGTGGTCCGCCGAATTTGTTCTTGAACCGAATCGCAAATGACTGTCTGGTGTTGGATCCTTGGGGAGTTGACGCCTCAGGCGACTTCCAAAAGACGAGTTCCACTGCCACCTGAAACCCGGGAATGGACTGGATCCGTGTGCCGGACCCCGAAAAGTCATGAACCACATGTCGCGTGTTGTCGGAATGCTTGTTCCGGTCCTGTGCAGTCTTGCTCCGCTCGTCTTTGCTTCTGAGACCGGATGGACCGTGCTGACGCTTCCCGCCGCCCGGCAAGACGAACAGACGCTGCAGTCATGTCTCGGCAAACGCGCCACAGTCGTGGTCTTCCTGTCGACCGAGTGCCCCATTTCGAATGGGTATCTCCCCACGCTCAACCGGCTGTCGAGGGATGGAAAAGAGACCGGGGTGACGGTGCTCGGCATCAATTCCAACCAGTCGCAGACGCTGCAGGCGATGACCCGGCACGCGCGCGAATTCTCGATTGGTTTCCCCGTCTTTCGCGACCCGGCCGGAGAGGTGGCCCGGGCCCTGAAGGCCACCACCTGCCCGGAAGTGATCTTGCTCGATACTGACCAGAAGATCGCCTACCGGGGACGGATCGATGACCGCTACACCCGGCGCGGCGGGGGCTCCCGCACTGTCGGTCGGGCTGACCTCGAACTGGCCCTGCAAAGCCTGCTCGCCGGCACGCCGATCGAGGTGACCGAAACGAAGGTGACCGGCTGTCCCATCGTTCGTGGCGACGACACAGACAGCCCGGCCATGCCTCCCGATGACGTTCCGACCTACAACCGCGAGATCGCCCCACTGCTGCAGAACCACTGCGTCGAGTGTCACCGCTCCGGAGGAATCGGTCCGTTCGCCCTGCAGGATTACGCCGCCGCCCGCCGCTGGGCTGACGACATTGCCAGCTTTACCGCCAGCCGGGCCATGCCACCCTGGAAGGCAACACCCGGCTTTGGCGACCTCGCCGGGTCGCGTCACATGCCCCAGTTTGCGATCGACACAATCGCCGCCTGGGTCCGCGGCGGAACGCCCGAGGGGGACCCCTCCCACCTCCCCTCTCCGCGCGAATTCACATCGGCCTGGAAACTGGGAAGGGAACCTGATCTGTTGCTCGACTGTCCGGACTACAGTCTCGGTGCCGAAGGGCCAGACGAATACCGCTGCTTTGTCATCCCCACCGACCTGGCCGGCGACCAGTATGTCACAGCCCTGGAAGTTCGCCCGGGGAATGCCCGGGTGGTTCACCATGTGCTGACCTTTCTCGATGTAACGGGGCGGGCCCGGGCCCTCGACCAGCGGCACGAAGGACCGGGGTATTTCACCAGCGCCGGTTATCCGGGGTTCCTCCCCTCGGGCAACCTTGGTGGCTGGGCCCCCGGCATGCAGGTGCGCGAACTCCCTTCCGGCATCGTCCGGCTGTTGCCGCGCAAGGCCGACGTCGTGGTGCAGGTGCACTATCATCGCTCTGGCCGGGTCGAAAACGATCGCACCCAGATCGGCCTCTATTTCGCCCAGAACCCCCCCGAGCGCTGTGTCCAGAATGTGCCAGTGCTCCCCTGGTCGGGGCCCCTGGGTGAGTTCGAGATTCCCGCCGGGAGTGCCCGCCATGAAGTCCGCACCTCCTTTGTCCTTCCCAAGGCAATGGAAGCGGTCGCGATCACTCCCCACATGCACCTTCTGGGGCGAGACATGGAAGTCACCGCCCGACTCCCCGATGGCACCATCACCAACCTCGTGCAGATCCGTGACTGGGACTTCAACTGGCAGGAAACCTACCAGTTCCAGGCACCCGTCCCGTTACCCCGCCTGACCCGCATCGAAGTGGTCGCCCATTTCGACAACTCGGAAGACAACCCGGCCAATCCTTTCCGGCCAGTCCGGGCGGTCCGCTGGGGAGAGTCGACCGATGAAGAGATGTGCATTGCGTTCATCGAGATGGTTCCCCAGCCGGGGGAACAGGGCCCGCTCAAGCCCCCGACTCGTGCCGAGCGAATGCAGTTCTTCCTGCAGAGCCAATGGCTCGACGACAGTCGTCCCGCAGGCGAGAAGCTCAAGCTGATCCAGCGGATGGGAGCCCGGCTGAAACAGCTCGACGAATCGGGCGGTCTGATGCCCGATTTGAACCCGCCGGAACGCCGCTGAGCCGCGTCGGACACTGGCAGCCGTTCGGAATTCAAGCTTCGGGGTTCCCGGCCCCCGTTCAACGGCTCGTGAATTGGTGCTTCCAGCCCAGCGGCGCGAGCGACTCGTGCCGGCCGTCGGCATGGCACAAACCGAGACCGGGCTCGCGGGTGATCTCTCCGATGTGGTACACCGCGACACCGGCCGGGAGATCTGCGAGCAGCTTCTGGCCATCTTTTGGAGCCAGAGTGAAGATCAGCTCAAAATCTTCCCCGTCGGCCAATGCATGCAGCAGAGGAGAACGGCCATCCGTCCGCGACATCTCGTGCGCCGCCGGCGAGATGGGAATCGACTCCGCGCGCAACACCGCACCGACATGACTCTCTTCGAGGATGTGCCCCAGATCGGCGGCCAGCCCATCACTGAGGTCAATCAGGCTGTGCAGCGTGGTCGCCGCGTGCAGAGCCTGCGCCTCGCGCACTCGGGGCGTAAAGTCGAGGTGGTGCCCCAGCAAACTTCCTCCCAACGGCCCGGTGACGCAGATCCAGTCGCCGGGACGGGCCCCCGATCGCAGGACCGGCCCCCGGCCCGTCGGTTCCCCCAGTACCGTGATGCTCAACACCAGCGGGCCCTGCCAGGTGTTCGTGTCGCCTCCCGCGAGAGCCACTCCAAATTCCTCAGCCAGCGGCAGCAACCCGTTCGTCAGACGCTGCCCCAACTCAAGTCCCCCCGACTGAGGCAGGGCCAGAGCGACGACACACGCGACCGGTCGACCCGCCATCGCCGCGATATCGCTGAGGTTGACCGCCAGCGCCTTGCGCCCGATCCGTTCGGGGGTCGCCATATCAAGTGTGAAATCAACCCCCTCCATCAGCATGTCGACCGTCACCATGCAGTCGGGGCGTGACGACCAGTCGAGCACCGCCGCGTCATCACCAATCCCGACGGTCAGGCGCGGTGAAGGACGCGTCTGACGGCGAATCTGTGAGATGAGGTCGAATTCGTGCAACATGACAACCGCCAGGAGGAACACCGCCCGTCACGAACGTGTCGAAAAGAACGTGTCGCAGCGAATGTACGGAGGAAATGTGGGTGCGAAAAGACCCGCCCAGGCCGGGCGGGAAGAAGAGGAAAGTCCGGCACCCAAAACGTCTCCCGGGAGTGTAGTGAGGAGCGCCGGTGGCTGTCGTCCCGTGTCAGAAAAACTGCAGCTCGCGCGGAAACCATCACGAGTGACGCGGCAGGGCAACCGTCAGGTCAACAACAGAGCAATGCGGCTCGCGAGTTCTTCGCGAGCGAGGCCAGTGATGAGAAACTTCTTCTGGCTGCTGGTTTCACCCGAGAGCAGAGTCACCTGTGACTTTTTCAGTCCCAGCGACCTGGCGAGCACCTCGACCAGCGCCTTGTTCGCCTTGCCCTTCTCGGGCTTCTGTGTCACAGACACCTTGAGCCGACCGTCATGTTCCCCCATGACACCAGGGCTTCCAACATGAACGCCCCTATCGTAACTTGACGGATGAGAACCAAGAGCTGGAGCTCTGGGCAGTCGACATGGAGGTGCGTGAAGATGGCTCTTTCTCCGTTGTTTGAGACGTTCATCGAG
>Ga0315902_10002118_pt1 | contig 31414 bp, 36 predicted proteins | sample LakEriMetagenome_9_FD_203523 | JGI IMG/M metagenome (GOLD analysis project Ga0315902, IMG submission 203523) | Freshwater fungal communities from buoy surface, Lake Erie, Ohio, United States - Buoy 12 MA117 | ecosystem: Environmental > Aquatic > Freshwater > Lake > Lake biofilm | place: USA...
CTTGCTTGTTGATAAATATACTTAGACTCGAAATCATTTAGAGATTTTCTCTCCATATTGACCAGCAAATGATCACCCATGTGTACTACTGCTTTCGATCCATCACGCCATACGCCATTACCACGTAGGTTCATGTGATTGAAAACGCCTTTCTTCTCGCATTGGCGTTGTACCCAATCACTTGCTTTATCCCAGTCAATGCCTCTTTCTGTCGGGAACGCAAGTTTCCAAAGGCTATCACTAGCAAGCATGCGCAAGTTACCCTTACCTAGATCACTGCTGTTAAGCTCCAGTACCTGAAGCCTATTAGTAGGAAAGAAATATAACTTAGTCTTGTCAAACCCTAACGGCTTGACAGCCTTACGCAAGACTTCTAGTACGTTCTCTAACTGTTCCTCTTGCACTTCGTTATGATCTACTAAATGCTCATCAATAAAGGTTTCTAGATCTTCACCATCATAATCTGCTACGTCCCACGCATCAGGATGCTCATCTGGATGCTGAAACATAAACACCGAGCCACTTGCTTGCTTTGCTATATACTGCATTGCTTCACGGCCAGGCTTATCATTATCAGGGCATAAGATCAAGGTCTTGCCCTTTAATGCTTTCCAATTTGATTTCTTAACGCTTTGTGCGCCACCTACCCATGTAACAACTGAAGCACCTGGGATCTTGTCTACGACTGCTTGCCATGTTTTTTCACCTTCAACTACGTACACCGTTTTGTTGATAGTATTGATAGTATGCAACCCAAATAGCGGCCACGGTTCATAGGGTAATGTTCCCTGCGCCCAACCCTTACGAGTGTAAAAAATCCTATGCGTGTTCTTATCTGCCTTACGGCCTAGATAACCAATGATCTTACCGTCTTGCTGTAACCACGGCCAAATGTACTCATACTGATGACTCTGTGGCTTATCATCTTTGTTTAGCAATGAGATATACTGCCCTGGTGTATAGTCCAGTGGCTTAGGAGCGGGGATTATAAATTTACTTTCTTGTTCTTTCATGCCTAAATGATCTCCTACTAGTCTCAATGCTTCTATAAAATCTATGTTCTTGACCTTCTGGATCAATGTCCAGCCATCACCAGGCTCACAATTTCTACAAAAGTAATTTCCCTTCTCAAATTTATTCGTGTAATTAAAGCGATCTTCACCACCGCAAATCGGACAAGGAACCCCCTTGCCCGACATTTCTTCATCAGATAGTCCTAGAACGGATTGCAATACGCTCTTCCAACGATTACCGATCTCACGCTCTAAATCTTCTCGTCTCAACATTAGAATGATATCTCTTCCTGTGTCTCTAATATCACAACTGGCTTAAACTTCAAGCTCAGATATTCAGCACCTGCTTTGGTAGTGTTACCCCAGCAACTGATGTAATATTCCTTGCCATCAATCTTGCACTTGCCTTTCTTGTGTGGGCTTGTCTCACGATCACGCTTATCATTCTCAAATAAGCTACCCTCACCATCTCTTAATTCATACGCCATTTCTCGATCTCCTTTTCTATATTGTCATTGTCGTACACTATCCCGCTTATGCCGCCTTTGGAGCGGATAAACTTGATAAAATTTTCTTGTTCTATACTGGCTTTTCCACGGCCTTTCTTAACTTCAAAAGCTGTGAAAATCGGCAATCGCTTACCGACCATGCTCTCATCAATCTCCACCTCAGTAAATCCAATAAGATCAGAAATACCAACCCCGAGACCATAACGGAAACCGATATAATTACCGCCAATCTTATGATATGCAAATCCATTGTCATTTATCCACAACCTCCCTTTGTTGTTAAAATCTCTTGCTAGAATTTTTTGAATATTTTTTTCGTTGTACATAACTTTGTCCTCCATTACGTCTTTTAAGAACTTCATATGCCCAACCTGACTTATATCCTAATTGCTTACCTAACTTCTGTAATTCATCTAGTGTATGACATCTGGCCGCCAATTTATCAAGCTCTGGCTGTGGTACTGTACCGTACTTTGTCTTCTGGATTTTAAACTCTTCACCATCTACAGTAATTTCAATTAGATTAAAATTTACTATTTTGGTCTTGTTCTTTTTGATTTTAACCAATGGTACAAAGCCACACTCGGTACACTCATCACCAGTAAAAACAGCAAAGCACCGCTCACAAGTTTTAATCTTAACTTCTTCACTTTCGCTCTTCTTGTTCTTGCTCTTACCTTCAAGAGTCCATTCCCTAACCTCACACGGTAGTCCATGCCTAGTATAATTCCCGACATGATCTAACACAATCGTAGGGTTTTCACTCGGTCTCAAACCTCTGCCGATCATCTGAAGGTATAAGCTCAGGCTCTTGGTAGGTCTCAGCATGATAACGCCATCACAATCAGGGACATCAAACCCCTCGCTAATCAAGTTACAATTACATAAGACCTTGATACCACCAGTACGAAACCGTTCTATAACGCTTTCACGTTCAGATTTTGGTGTCTTACCATCTAAATGAGCGGCCGATATCCCTTCAACAGTAAACAACTCTACTAGCTCTTCACTATGCTTGATACGCTGACAAAACACAATCGCTTTCTTACCGTTCAAATGTTGCTTATAGTGTCCAACTGCATCACCGACAATTCCAGCTTCTTCAATCGCTTTTTGTAACTGCTCTTGATCGAAGTCACCCATCTTGGTCTTGATACCGCTTACATCTAACATCTTAGGCACACTATAATACCGATAGCGATTTAAATGACCCTCTTCAATTAAACTCTTAACAGTAGGTCCTGTTACGATTGCATTGAAAATATCTTTCAAACCCTTGCCATCTAGTCTAATCGGCGTTGCTGTCAAACCCAGTACAAATGCCTGTGGATACCGCTCTAGTATCTTCTGATACTGACCAGCCGTAGCGTGATGCGCCTCATCAATCACAATTAAATCAGGTACGAAATCTGACTCTCTACGGTTCAATGTCTGCACCATTGCAAGCTGAATATCAGCTTCACCAGCAGGAAATCCAGCCGCTATGATGCCGTGCTTGATATCACCAAATGTTGATAGTTTAGCACTTGTCTGTTCAATCAACTCTTTCAAATGCACCAGAAACAACACCTTCTTACCTTTGGCAACCGCGTTCTGCATGATATAACAAGCAATGATTGTCTTACCACCACCAGTAGGGACCTGCAAGCAAACACGCTTATTAGCCACTAGCGATTGTCTGACCTTATCAATGACTGTGCTTTGATATGTCCGCAGTGAGATCATTGTATTTCTCCTGAATCAGTCTCTCAATGATTTGATTGTTAGGGATATTAAGCTCATAGCCTACATCCTTTTGCAATCCCTCCACGTATAAACGCTTGATGAAATCAAACATCTCTGCAGATTTTCCCTTTACATTAAACTGTCTTACTAGCATTTCTTATCTCCTTTTGTCTCTCACTAAATCTCTTCTTAACTGTCTCCAACTGCTCTGCCGTTAGGTCTAGTTCAGATTTGATAAACTCTCGCTGTGTAATCAAGCTCTCAATCGTACTAGCGTTGTTGAGCCCGTCTAAAACAGTTTGAAAATCATCACCATCTTCAACCTTAAACTTAACCACCTCTGGCTCTACCACTGGCTCTACCACTGGCTCTACCACTGGCTCTGCAATGACAGCTTCAATCACTGTATTCTGTGCCTGTACCTTAGCCTTGATAGCATCTAGTCCACTGTTATCCACCACTACCTGAGGCTGATACACTGTTTCAAGCTCATCAGATTCATTATACGTAGCAGTTAGAAACACATCAGCGCAATACCACTTGGCTCCATTGGATAGGGCTCTTGCAAATAGCATGTTCTTTGGGTGTTTCTTCCAGTTATCCTTAGCCGCCAATCCCGCTTGCTGAGCTTCTTTCATACTGAACTCACTAGTACCAATCGACTGCCACTGTTCACCCCACTTCTCATAGAACTCCAGCTTACACGCTTGCTCACTATGCTCCAGCACTTTATAGTTATACCTACCAGACTTCTTAATCAATCCAGCTTGTAAACTAGCGTTCATGCGAGGCTTGCCCTGCACGATATCTATCCCCTGCATTGCCGCAAAGGGTTCGAGTCCTAGCTCTAACCCCGCTTGTACCTTGACGATTGCTTGTGCTTCTGATTTCAAATCAGGGAATAACCCCGAGTCTTTAAAAGCCTTAGCAATCGCTGTCTGTTCTTCGAATCTTACTATGTTACTCATTATTTTTTTCCTTTTGTTTTACTAGTAGAAAAATCTTTTTCTTTCCTTTCTTCATCTTGGATTAAATACATAATCGCCTCTTTTTCTTTTTGTTTTTTTGTATGGTTTCATTGGTGGCATAAATCCCTACCCAATAAGGCTTATCAATATCAACCACAGTATCACCATCAAAAACAACAGCGCATTTCGGGATTATGATAAACATATCGTCCTCAAATAGTAGATAACAATCTCTTGTTCCCGTAGTCAAAGCCCCTCTATTTAGTAACTCTGTATACAGTTCTTCAATGTTATTTTTTTTAACATAATGGTTAAAATGCGATGCTTTTGATTTATAAAATACTCTTTCAAGTTCGCCCCAGTCATATATGTTCATAACTTAATCACCTCCTCTTGATACCCATTCCATACACCACTATCTAAGCACATCTTGTAGGTCTCAAGCAACTGCAAGCGTCTTTCATGCGCTCTATCAATCGACATCTGATCGAGTTCATACACTTGGATAGCAAACGGTGCTTCTGTCTCTTGCACTACAAACACAAACGCAGGGACCGCCACCGTGCCCGTTGTAGCCCTGATACCAGCTTGATAATGAGCCGCCTGTAAGTAGTAGCCCATTGACTTCGCTTTGTAAGCGTTGAAGCTCGCAGGGCTAGCATCATGCGCTGTCTTGTAGTCCACCACTACGTTGCTATCTAGATACCTATCCAGCTTACCCTTGCAAGTAACATTGGCTTCTTGCCAGTAAAGCTCATGCTCGTTCTTGCCAGTCGAGTGTAACAGTAATTCCCTAGCTAAGCCATGTCTCTCAAGCTCGGTTACCATGCCTAGGATACGGTCATAGTCATCTTGCTTCAAGATACTCTTGCCCTGGTTCTGAAGCGCGAACTCTTTGTACTCTTTGCTTGCCCTTGTACCCTCGCCCTTGTAAACAGCGTAACGGGTGTTGAAAAACGCGGTCTCTAAGACCATTGTATGAGCCGCAGTACCAAACTCCATTGCAGGTGTCGGTTCTATTGGGTTCTGGACTAGGTAATTGTAATGCGCTGGGCTTCTGTCTAGCTGTACTAGCTGAGTCCCTGATAGACCAGGCTTATCTCTGTAATTCACAACGCACCCCCTCTATAACATTAGCCAGCATACGAGTGTTCTCGATAAGAGTCAAGAGCTCTTCATCAAACACTATGTCATCTTCTACAATATCAGCTTCATAGAATGACCCAAAGCTATCACCGTAACTGACCCAAGAGCCCTTATTGCCCTCGTGTGTATAGGTACCCTCGATATAGCCATTTTGGCTAATCGTAATACGCACACTCTCGTTGTCATGCTCACTGCTTAGCAAAATGAGTGGCTTCTCACTCGTAAGCTCTTCACTTAAATCGCTTACTAGCGTCATGCCAAACGTTTGCTCCAAACGAGTCTCCAGTAACTCGTAGCAACTGTTAAGCTGCTGAATAGCCCGATTGACTTGAAAAGCCATATCGAGTAATGTTTCTTTATCATAAATTGTCATAAATTTAACCTTCCTTTTGATAGCATTGTACCACAGATAAGTTAAGAATATGCCTAGAATATAATTAATTTATTTTAATCTATATTGTGGGTATATGTATGCGCCAATCGAGTGTTGATAGTAGTTCTTACCTAGCACGCACACGGGCGCGCACTGGTAGAATTTGGGTAGGCTAAAAAGCCTTGCAAACACTGGGTAAAACTGGGCTTAGCTAAGCAAAAGCCAAAAACCCATACCAGGCATAGCAAAAAAAAGCGGGCACTCAGTCCCGCCTTGATATTACGCCAATTAACTGGGCTAGCTTGCTTTAATCCCATTGTAAAGCGCGTTGATTAAGTCTATAGAATACCTATAGCCGCCAATTTTCTCTAGGGTATCCTGAATTAAACTGCTATAGCTAAACCATTCCTCGCCATTGTCAAACTTGCTAACACACGCGCTAATGACCACGCTAGGCGTATCTTTTGCAGGTGTTAGCACGTGCTCCTTGCCCTTGAAAATAACTCTTATTGTTTTCTTATTGACTTTAAGAACTTGTAAGCTATCTAGTGCTGGATACCTTTGGCTAGTCGTGTTTTCAAAACCGATATTAAGAGACTTAATAGCATTGTCAAGACTATCGCCAAAAGCTATATATTTCATTTTATTCTTTTCAATTAACCACGCTAGCATTACCCTAACTCCTTTACACCATTTTTAGTTTCTATCCAGTTGATATCGCGCCTGAGCCAAACAAGTTGGTTTTCAATATCGTCGATAGTCTCGCGTATCATAGCAAAATCTTTTTCTGCATAATACTGACCTAGCTTGAAATTAAGCCCGTTTATGCACTGGATATTTTGTTTTATTTCTTTGTTTACGCTGTATATGTTTGTCATTATTCTGCCTCCCCGTTGTCATAGTCTAGAATGTCCACGGTAAAATCTTCATCTGCTAAAAATTCCCCTAGTTCAATTAAGCTATAAAATTTACCGCTAAAGACCAGCTCTCGGTCTTTATCGTAAATGTTAACTTTTATATTGTATATCATATTTGTACCTCCTTTAAAAACCCGTGCGCGACTAGTATGTCTATGACTTCCTGGTCAAGTAGTTCACCGTTGCAAGTAGTCGTGACCTCGTCGTTCATTAAGTCATACTCTGTTATTAGTTCTAATTGATGTCTGATAAATACGTCTTGTAGTTTCATTATCTCCCCTCCCGTTGTCTACGCTTCAATTCACGCTTCGCCACTTCTAAGCGATGGTTATCCTCTTCTGTGTTTAAAAACAGGCTCACAGAGCTACTGAGAGCCTTTACCAGGTTCTTTAGCTCCCATGTACTGGAACGCTTATAAATGTCTTCGTATGTTTTCATTTTTTACCTTCTTTTTTGTTTAAACCTAGCACGCGCTAAGCCCTATGCTGGGCATTGTTGATAGTAATGCCCAGGGTAGGGATTAGTTATAGCCCTCGATTAGCCCTAAAACACACATGCACACGCATGTGCTAATGATGAATAATTCCATTATATCCACCTGTGCCTTATTGTTAATCCCGCGCCTAGTTCACGTAATAGCGTATGTACTACGTGAAAACCTACGTCCATACCGCATCCCTTAACTATTAAACCATCAAAAAATTTATTAAACCTATAGCCTAACAATTTTGCTATGTCGTGGTTTATATAGTGAATATCCCCATTTTTTATAATAAAAAAGCTAATTGAGCGTGATAACCCGCTCTTGCTCGCACTGCGTAAGACAGTGTAAATGGTATCGGTATCTTGCAATAAACTAATTAATTGGTCTTTTGCTGTTTCTGTTTCTGTTGTCATATTGTCCTTCTTTTGTTTCTTACCACTAGCACTTACTAGTGGCTTGTGTCCATTACTACTTGCCTGCATGTCAACGCGTGCTCTATCATGCCATGAGCGGCGCGTAAAGCATCAAGGCGCCCGCGATTATAATCGGTGCTATCTTGTGCTTGGATTAACGCGGTAAGGCGCTCTAATTCCTCTAGAACGCTTATTACGTGATATTCTAAATTGTTCATTGTTATCCCTTTTTTTAATACCGCTAGCACGCGCTAGGGGCTTGTGTTGATAGTTTTAGATAGCTTCTTGATTTACCAAATCAATTAACGCCTGCAAAGCCTGGTCATATATTTCTGGTGTATCTTTATAAAAGAACTCCCTGTTACCATGAGCCTTGACTATAAGTTCAAGCGGGCTTTTGTCTGTGTGAATTAATTTAAGATTTACGTATTCGAATTTTAATTTGTCTAGTATGCTATTTAGCAACACTAATTCTGGGTTATAGTTCTTTACTGAGTCAAGTGTAATCATGTCTTATCCTTTTCATTTGGTCAATCCCTTGATTAACCTTGATATCTTAGTTATACCATATTATCGACAGAAATATACACTAAATACATTAAGAAAATATAAAGAATTTATATAACATGTTATTATCTACATTAAACTACAATTAAGAGCGAATTATCCGCATGGTTACGCCGTTTTGATTTTTTTGTAGTGTAGTAGGCGGGGAGACACCTCTTTTTTACGATTGGGAAAATAAAAAGTTGCCTTTCTTCTTCTTCTTCTTCTTCTCTTAAAAAAAATACAAATAAATAAAAGAGGGGCATTTTCTTTAATAGTGGCGCTGATTTTTGCTTGTAGAAGGCATTTCTACAACGGCGTAGTTATGCGGGTTTTTTGCCCTACAAGTCCAATACAAGGTTCTACAAAAGCTATATTATTCCAATTGTATTATATCGGCGTTATGCGATTTTTAGTCTTATCTAACCAATATTATCACCCAATCGATTAAGACTTACGCGCGTAAGACCCTTACATTTGTAGGTTTTGCCACCTAGGGGGGATAGAATACGGCTCAACCACGCCGTTTCTACACTTTCTGGCGGACTTTGGCATAAAATCAACGTTTTCGGCCCCGCCCACGGCCCCTAGGGGTATCCCCCCACCCCGCCCGTCAACGCAGGGGGGAATATCCCCCTCCCGCAAAAATATGTAATTTTTTACTTTTAGTTGTCTTTACCTATTTTTTTGTTGACATTACGCCATTTTTATGCTATTATTGCAATCGAGTGCAGATCTGCTATTGCAAAAGCAGGTAAACTGGCAGGAGTTTGTGAGCGGCTCCAACCTAGCATAAATAGTGCGACAGAGCATAAAAAAGCTAGCAACGCTAATGGAGAAATGACTTGAGCACAGAGAAGATGCGGGTAGCTTTGCGCCCATATTTACAGAAGATTTTAAATGACATCCCAACGGACCGAGTAGTAACGGAAGAGATATTTGATGAGTATTGCGATTGTGTTATGTCTTGGTTGTCTAATCGGATAGGTGTTATGCCTGAGATTGGCCAGCGTGTTTTGTGTTTTTATTTAGTTGGTATGAGTGCTGAGGAGGCGATTTCTCGGGTTGAGATGCCGCTTGAGGAGATGAAGCGTTATATCAAGGTGAAGCGTGATGAGTTTCGGAACATTTGTATAGAGCTAGGCAGGAAGCTGTTGGTAGGGAATGTTCAGGTTAGGGAGTATTTAGAGCCAATTGTGAGGCGATTGGGTAGGAAGGCTTTTGCTGATGTGCATGAATTGACTCCTAAGGAGAGCGTTAAGGCCTTTTTAGAGATGGGTAGGTTATTAGGTCAAATGACAGGGGAGTTGGTAGAGCGTAAGGAAGTGCAGATTAGCGCAGTTGAGAGCTATGGTAAGCTGTTGAGCTTTAGGCCTGAGGATAGCGAGGAGTTTAAGGCGATTGTGATTGAGCCAATAGTGGAGCGTAAGCTGATTGAATAATGAGAATATTAAGCTAGTGCAATTTGCCAAATGGCGTGATAGCTTTTGGGATTGGTATTGCGACTGTGTTTGGACTAGAGACGAGGGTGATTTAGCGAACCCTATTAAGCGAGCTCCTCAATATCGGTATCTGAAGGAGTTAAGTGCATGTATTGAGAACAACAAGACGGTAGTGGTAGAGAAGAGCCGTCAGATGTTTGTAACGCATTTTATGAGTGCTTACTACATGTGGCTGTTGTTGTTTAAGCCTGCGATCCGTTGCGGTATTATGAGCCAGAACGAGGAGCAGGTGGTGGACTTATTGGCGACCCGTATTGTGCCGATTTATCAGGCATTACCAGAGGGTTATCCGTGGCCTGAGTTAGAGATCAAGCGTTTATTGGTACGTAATGTGCTAACGGGTGGTTTGATTGAGGGTCATACGAGTGGTGCTAACAGGACTAGGGGTAAGACTTACTCATTTGTATGGCTAGATGAATTTGGGTTTCAAGAGAACCAAGAGGATACGCTTAGAGCTGCTATCCCTGCGACTGGCGGTAAGGACGCTAAGCTGGTGATTGTAAGCACTCCAGCTCCAGATACGTTGTATGAGGCAATCGTAGTGAAAGAGCGAGATTGGGGAGTCCCTGCTATTGAGCGAATGCAGGGTTTTACGGAATATCGGACTACTAGGGGTTATTGTGTTGCGAGCTTGCATCATACCGCCGATCCCAATCGTAGAAGCGATGAGTGGCGTGCCGAGAAGATTAGAGAGATTGGGCAAAGGGCTTTTGATGTTGAGCATGATTTGAAATGGGTTATCCCAGTGGGTAAGGCGGTGTTTGGGGATTTTAGTAAGCGTTTGTATTGTGATGCGTATGATCGGTTTGGGATTTTGAACCGTGTCCCATTGCATATCGGGGTAGATTTCGGGGGGCATTTCCCTGCTGCGGTTATCATGCAGAAAGACCCTTTAGGGCGTTGTGTAGTACATAGAGCGTTTATGCTTGAAGATGCCGAGTTTTATCACTTTTGTGATGAGTTGAAGGACGTGTTGGAGACGGAGTTTGCTGGTATGGAGTATCACTTATACTGTGATCCTGCTGGTGCGAGTAAGAATTTGCAGGGTACAGCTCCTCCAGTGCAGTTGTTGATGCAGAAGTATTTTGGTAAGCCTGTGCGTTATCTGTTTAGTAAGCCTGCAGATCGTGTAAGAGCGATTCAAATTTTAATGAGCCGAGTAATAGGCGGAGAGCCTGGTTTGATATTAAACCCTAGACTAGGCGAGTTTGTTAGTAAGACTGGCGAGATTCAAGAAGGGGTTATGATTCGAGGTTTTGAAAGCGGGTTAGTATATGAGAAGCCTAGATTAGCGGGTGGGTATCGTAGTTTAGCTTATAAGAAGGACGGTTTTTACGAGCATCTGTTTGATGCTTTTGGTTATGCTTTTATCTTTTTATTCCCTGGATTTTTTAAGACTGAAGACGATAGCAAACCGAAGAGTAATACTCCTGCTCGCAGATTATTACGCAGATGATGTTTTTGTGGTATAGTAAGGGCATGGGAACATATCAAAACGTAGGCGCACCAGAAATTCAATTAGCTAACTGTATCAACGCAGTAGGCGCAAGTGAGCGCAGTATCAACGCAGCAAGTGATGACTCGACCAAGATTTTCATAGGTGCAACGACCAATAAGAAGGTAGCATTTATAGGCCAAGGTGGCGTAACATACGGTCTTAAGCCGCAGTTAGTATATGAGTTTCACGTAGGAACTGATGGTGGCGCTAACGGTACTTATACGCTAAGAGGAAGCGGCCCAATCCCTGCAGATTTTGTTGTAACCCAAGGTAATTTTTTTGTTAAGGAAGTGTTTACTGGAGCTGGTACTGTTTCTTTAGGAACTGCGACTGGTACTCCTGCTAACATTTTAGCTGCAACCGCAATCGGTACTATGGGTACTGCAGGTTCTAAGGCTACGATTCCAATCCTAGCTACTGTAGGTACTCACATTAGCGTAACGGCTGAGAGCGAGCCTGTATTAGTAGTAGCAAGCGGGCCATTAACGGCTGGTGCTTTGACATTAGTATTAGAAGGGTATTTCACAGCGATTGACAGTCTTGTATAATGGCAGATCAAGTAACAAGTTTATTAAACGGAGTTAATCCTGCGACCGCAGGTACATTTTACAGCAGCGCATTTGATACGAAAGACTATAGGGATTTCGCTTTTGTTTTGCGTATGCCTAGCACTGGTAACACTGGTGCTGGTAGTGTAGTGTTTTATATTGAAGCTAGTAGCCAGAGTACCTTTGCTGATGCACAAAGGATTCGTACTTTGACTCTTACTAGTTCTACTGGAACACAACAGACGGTTTTTAACACAGTTGCGAACAATACGACTTTACCAGCAGATACTAACACGACTACGACTTTACGCCAGCATTGGAACGTTAATGACAAGAATATAGATAGGTATATTAGAGTTAGGTATGTAGTAACTGGTACGGCCGCAGATTATACCAATATTACATTAGATGTGTTGGTGAACAGGCGTGTTTAAGCAGATAGACTTTAAGGACCAGAAGCAATCGGAGTTAGTTGAGAAGCTAATACTCCAGCTTAAGGCTGATATGTTTGATAGGGTAGACTTTGACTACCGTAGATGGCAAATGGATATGGCTTTGAAGCAAGAGTTTATGGACTCGGCTTTTGTCAAAGGAGCTTATAATGCTTATAATCTTGATACTACGACTATCCAAGAACTTACAGGCTTTGAGAATAATCCTGAGTTTGATGCTGATGTCTATAGCGATTTGTATTTGCCCTTGTTATTGAAATATTTTAGAGCTTATTTAGTGAACATGAGCAATATCTGTTTCCCTGCAAACGGAGATTGGCTTAATATTACCAGACAGTTTAGTGAGTATTTTTTCAAGACTGGTATCGAGGATTTCCTACCTTTTATAAATGATGCTTGGGTAGATATTGTTAAGACCGAAAACCAGCGTTTTAATCTTAAAGAAAAGTATAAGATGGCAATGGCAGAGCTTATTGCATATGGTAACACTTGCGTGGGACATACTTATAACGCTCAATTACACTACGTAGAGCCTTTTGTACCTGGAATTGGCTGTTCTGGTATCTATCCAGCTAACAGTGATTGGAGACGTAGTAACTTAGGGTTTTATTATGATATTAATTATTCAGAGTTATTAGATAGAACAGACTTTGATTTAGAGGTATTAGCTAAGATCGAGCCTCAAATGGCGCATGTTGATACAGGCACAAATGAAGGTAGAGGCTCTACGAGTGTTAAGCAATTAGAAGAGATAACGGTTCCTTATGGCAAGGTGCGTTTATATGACTTTTTTATGCCTAGTATCTACTTGAAAGACGGGGAAGATACGCTTATAGCTAAGAATGTATATATAACGGCTGCTATTGATCCAATGGGTGATTTAGACAAGAGTGTTTATATCTTGAAGGTAACACCTGATATTAATCCAGTAGAGCATGGTTTATTATTTGCGGCATTTGGGACTGCAATGCCTGGGGTATTTTATCAACAAGGACCATTACAACCCTTTTTGCCGCACCAATATACAGCTAATCAAATCTTTAGTCAGATAAGCCGTGGAGTAGGTATGATAACCGACCCACCTTTGACTGCTAACCCTGGAGCTGGTTCTATATTCGACCCGAATGAGACCCCATTACCAGCGTTTAAGCCTGGTAGTCTTTATCCGAATGTTACGGTAACGCCTATTATTGATTCAGGTAGTATCAGTAACGCTTTGAATACTTTCCTATCTTATATGAGTTTCTTTGACCGTGCTTTAGAAGAGGGTACTGGTATTAGTAAAGCTCAGACAGGGGTTATCAACCAAGGCCGTAAGAGTGCGACTGAGATTAAGGAAGCCTATTCAGGTGGACAGCTTAATATAGTAGAAGCTAGTGCTAGATATGACGAGCAAGTCCCGAGACCTAGTATTGTATGCAGAATTGCTGCAACTCAACTGATATTACAAGAGCAAGTTAAGGCTGCGGTAGTCGCTGCAATGGAAGCAGATCCTAGCCTTGATGAAGCTGCTGCTTATGAGCAAGAGCTACTTATTAATGAGTTATTCCAGAGATTGTTGAACTATTCAGGTATTGAGTATTCGTACCGTAACTTCTATAAGAAGCGCATGGCAGATTTCTTAGATGACCAGAATATAATCCAAGAGATGGAGTCAATGGGCAAGCAGATCATGTCTATGATTGACTTTGCAGATGCACCACCAATGCCAGCTCCAATGATCCCTCAAATTGAAGATCCGACTACTGGTAGAGCAGTTCCAACAGCAGAAGAGATTAGCCAGATACAACAACAGTTTTTGCAAGAGCAAATGGCTAAGAAAGAAGAAACTCGCCAACAAGCAAAACAAATGGAACTTGAATTACAGCGCAAGAAATTAACATTTAAAGATGTAACCGAACCACCAGAGCCAAGCCGCAAGGTGTTTTTTGATATGCTAACAGCTCCAATCGGAGATAGCGATATCGTTGTAACAGGTGCTATGACTACTACTAGTAAGGAATTAGCAAGAGAAAACTTGTTGATGTTGTTGCAATCGCTACCAGCGTTCCCGCAACAAACTTTACAGAAAGTAGATTATGATGGTGTGCTAATGTTATTAGCAAGAGCTAATGATATTCCAATGAGAGATTTGCTAAAAGATCAGTCAGAGATAATGAGAGAGGAGGAAGCGGCACAAGAGCAGGCGCAATATAATCAACAATTACAAATGCAAATGGCACAAAACCCAGGCGCACAAATACCTGTTATACCGCAATAGATTATGAGTAGATATGCAATGAGTCAAAAAGACTTCAGCAAATTTGATAACGATTTAAACCGTGCAGTAAAAAGAATTAAAGACAGATCCCCAGAAGATTGGGAAACTGTTATGGCTTATCTTCGCTCCTTAGCGTTACCGATTGAGATTGACCCAGATCGTGAAGAGCTGGTAAAGTATCATTATCATACGAAAACTATGGCAGTGAAGATTGTCAAAAGACTTAGTGGATTAGAAGAGATAGGAGAACAAAATGGATACAGATAACACACCAATAGAAACAACCGAAGAAGTAGTAGTAGAAACTGAAGCAAACCCAGTCCAGGATACGGCTGCGGAGCCAGCACCAGTAGAGCAAGTAGCTGAAGATAACAGTCTAGATATCAACTTTGATGATTTTGCTCCAGAGGCATACGTGCCACAGCAAACAGCTCAAGATGATGATATCGTAGAGAGAATAGCCGAGAGATTAGCTAACAGGATTCAACCTACGCCATCTCCAGTAGTGCAACCAGCTCATGAGCAATCAGGCAATGAAGAGGTAGTAACGAAAGCGGACTTACAAGCAATGTTTGCGCAAATGCAAGAACAGCAAGAAGCGCAACGTATGATTCAAAATACAATCGCTGAAGCTACCAAGGTTCAAAATAACTACGTAGAAAAATTAACGCAAACTTTAAGCAACAATGGCATTGATTTACAAGCAGATGCCGCTTTGCAAACAGCGTGTGATTTGTTATATCGTCATATGTACCAGCAAAAAGTCGAACAACTAGGACGCTCTGCTCCAGTTTTAACTCCAGCTGAAACTCATGAACTTGTTCAAGAGCATTTTAAAACTTTTAACAAAATTTTTTTACAAAACAAAATTCAAAAAAAACCGCAAGCAAATCAAAATCTTAGTCCTGCTGGCAATGCCGCTCCCCATCAGGGACAGACGGCTAAGGCTCCTGATGAGTTTGCACAATTTTTGGAGAAGAAAAAAAATGGCACTGTTACAATGAGTGATCTGGCAAATTTATTAGCTAGACCTACACAAAAAAAATAGTGTGCTATATTAAGGGCAAAGGAAATTAATTTATGGTATTAGCATCAAACAACGCAGCAACTTTCGATTCACCAGCAGCAAAACTGGAAATTTTAGAGTCATTAGTCAAATCGGCAAAGGTATATGCCCCAGTCGTTCAGACCTATATGAAGACAACCCCATCAATGGGAACTAGAATTGAGTGGTTCGATCAAAACTTAGGCAACGGAACAGTAACACTTTCATCTGGTTATACAGCAGGTGCAGGTTCAATGGTAATAAGCGCAAGCTCTCTTGTGTCTCCTTACCAAATCAAAGCGAATATTCACCAAGTACAAACCCAAAACGGTTCAGCTACTTACAATATCACCGCTTATAACTCAGGAACTAACACTCTAACCATCACTCTAGCGCAAGGTTCAGATGCTAACTTAGCTTCTGGAACAACTTTGTTCTTGATTAGAGATGTAAATCTTGGTGCTAACGCAAACTCTGATCCAGATTTGTGGACTGTAACTTCAGATTTCAACTACATTTCAAACTTTGCTTTTACAATCAAACTAGCAAATCCAAACAAAAACGGACAACTTAGCTATCACTTAGATGACCTAAGCTTCGCTAACCAACTTGAGAACTTGATGCCAGAGGCAGTAAGAACTCTTGAGCGTAGAGTTATCAAAGACACTAGAGCACAAGGTTCTGGAGCAGCAGCTAGAAATGGTAACGCTATCCAATCTGGTAACGGTTCTAGAGCGGGTGGTATCATCAGCTTAGCTAACGCAAGAGGTCTTTATACAGCTTCTTCTGGATCTGCTGGTCTATCTGAAGACATTTTGACAACTGACATGCTAACTCTTAGAGAGCGTGGAGCGTTTTCAACAGTATCTGAAAAGACTAGAGACATGGGTCTTTCTTACTGTAAAGCGTTCTGCAACAACCAAGTAATTGGTGATGTGAACAAGCTAATCAGAATTGGTAGAGATGCAGCAGCGTTCTTTGGCCCTAATGACAAAATTGGTGGCAAAGGCGGTACTTTCGGTAATGTTCTTGTTGCTGATGGTGTAGCGATTGAATTTATACCTTCTGACGGTATGGCTGATAACGAGATCCTATACGTACCAGATGATAACCTAATCGAGGTTAGAGTCCTTCGTATGATGGAAGAGCAAGAGCCAATCCCTGGTGGTGATAACGAAACTAGAATGTACACTGTTACATACTCTACTTGCGTTAAGTCTCCATGGAAACTTGGTTACAGAAGCAACCTAATCAGAATTTAACCTGACATGAAATCCGTAAGGCCCTCGCAAGAGGGCTTTATTTTTTGATATAATTTGAGTAGAAAGGAATAGAAAGGAGAAGACAATATGCCATTTTGCACAACTGAAGGTAGTAAAGTAATTAACTGGGACATAACTTATGACCGTTATGATCCAAAAACTGGAGATAAAATCTCAGAAGGAAACGGGCTCAAGAAGCTAGTTTTAACAAATGTTGAACATTTTGATTTTCAACCAAATGGAGAACATGCGCAAGAGTTAATTTTAAGAGGGCAACCAAACCCTGTTGATATGAACTTCCGCAGCGATAGCGCAGTTTTCAGAATTTTAACCAATAGATTTGAGTCAGGCTTTGAGCCAAATGATCCCCCAACTTCGGATTGGCATAGATTTATGCGTGATTACGAACGTGAGATCAATCCTAGACCTAATCAATCTAGAACAATTTTCTTTGAGCCTTCGATTGATGATATCCGCGTTGATAAGGATAGAAATTTTCACTTCCCGCTATGGGTTATTGAGAAACTAATCGCATTGGGTCAATTTGATGAAGCGTTAAGAACAAATAAAATCAATGATCCTACGCAAATGAAGTTACGTCCAGATGGTTATGAGCGTATAATGAAAGAGATAGAACTTCGCAGAGCGGAGTCTAAAAAGGAAGCAGTAATTGGTAACGTATCTGGATCTCCTAAATCGAGCAAGAGCTAGACAGGGTTCAACCCCGATTTCGGCTCTAGCTATTGGCGACAATAGTGGTGATTCATTACAAGGCGTAGCGGCTGTGAGTGCAGCAGTAGCAGGCTTCTATGAGAATACTTATGACTTAGATGCAAGCGATAAGATAGCTAGTATCACCACATCTTCGGGGACTTCTCTCCTAACACCCCCAGGGGATACATGGGACACGAACGTGATTAAGGCTGTAAAATATCTCGACAGCAGTAACAACACTCTTGTCCCGTTATCCCTAATTGATCCGATTACAGCAGAAGATTATAAGCTTTTGACATACAATAGCAATGAGCCTCAGTATTGGTGGGTTAATCAAATGCAGGTATATGTCCTACCAGTACCAGTTACAACTTACAACTTGAAAGTTTTTTATCAGGCTTTATACCCTGATATTACTAGCTCTAATATGACAAATACGGTAATGTTGCCAGATAGCGCATTGAAAACGCTTGTAGATGGCATTTATGCTCGTTTAAGAGAGCAGATTGGTGATCCACAATGGGGCACTTACTACCAGATATTTGAGCAAAATGTTTTGAAATACCACACCGCTCGTAATAAATATACTTACAAGCGTCAGGGCTTTCAAAAGTTTAAAATTTTCCCAAGATTCGCAGATAGGAGATTATAGTCATGTACCCACAACAATTTAATTACAATAATTTATATCAAGGAGCAAGTCCTATGATAACTCCTGGTTTATTCAATAATTTTAATCCTTACAATGATTTATTCTCAGGCTTTCAAACCAAGCTAGATGATTTGTTTAAAAATTACCAAACACAGTTAAATGCTAATGCAGTTCAACAACAATCAATCGCTAGTGAAAACGCTGCAGCACCAGCATTAACTAAAAAACCAACAAATGCACAAAATAAACAAACAGCAACTACTGGTGTCGTAAAAGCTCCTGCAGCTAAACCTAATGTTCAGTATGGTGGTTCAAGACCAAGACCAGCGCAGGGTATAACTCCCGCAGTAATGCCAGGGCAACCTAATGCTCAAATAGGCAGTCTTTTTGGAAGCACTGGTACTGGTGTTGCAAAAAATCCTAATTCCCCAATGATGAATCCTAGATTTAGATAATGGCAGACTTAGAAGCTACACAAAGTTTAGAATATAAATTTTTTCGAGGGCTAAATTTTCGAGATGATGAGAACAATTTGCCAATCGGACAAACGCCTTTTGCCCAAAACTTTGAAATCACAAAACTAACAGGCCTTAAAAAGCGTGCTGGTTTCGCTGATAAATTTGAAGAGTTTAATTTTTCATATAGCTTCATGGGTGCTAATAACTACCGCAATCTCAACAATGATCAGTTTTACGTATCAGTTTCATATCCTAATCTAATGCTCCACAATCGTCAAAATGGCTTTACTACTACGATTGATAGCACATTGACTAGTGATGGCAACCCTTATTTTATCCCTCTTAACTTGGGGCAAATGCTCGTAGTAGATGGCGCGAATAGGCCTAGGCTTATCAACAACGGAGCTGCTAGTGCTGTAACATGGCCCCCAGTTTACACTGTTCAAAACAATACGCTTCTAAATGAGTCTAATAACGCCACACAGGCGAACCCTGCAGCTTTGGGTAGCGATATCGGCTTTCCATCTTTTGGAGCGTTATACGAGAACAGAGCATGGTTAGCGGGTGATAAACTTGCCCCTTATCGTATCTATGTCTCTAAGATACTAAATTATTCAGAGTTTGGTAATAACGGTGGTGCTACTTACGATATCGCTTTCTTTGTAGATGTCCCTACTGAATCACCAATTACAGCTCTTAAAGTTATAAGCGATAAGTATATGGTCATTTACTGCGAGCGTGAGATCTTAATACTTAGTGGTAAATTTCCGCCAGGGACAGCATATCCGCAACCACACTTCTCAATCGACAGTTTAAATCAGTTCGTAGGCTGCCTAGGGCCTAATCTAGTTACAGAAAAGGGTAATAACGACCATTTCTTCATAGCTAACAATGGAGCTGTTTATACACTGACAAATACCGATAACTTTCAAGATGTCAGACCAAGCGGCTTAAGTGGTAAGATATTCCCGCTTTTTAAAGATCTTGATAATGACACTCTCAAGCGAGGTAGGCTTGTTAATCATAAGCTCAAAGGGGAATTACACTTCTGGTATCCAGATCAAAACTATAGATCATATCCAACCGATAGGCTTGTCTATAGCTATAGCAAATCTGGAGAAGAAGAAGAGTGGAGCCAAGATGCGGGCTTTGGAGAGTTTTATCTACGGGATAGCTTTATTGATGATGAGACAAATGAACTCATAATTATTACCCCTACTAAATTTTTAACTGGAGATAGTGGCGGTACTTATGACGGGCAAAGTATCGACATGATTTATCAGTTATCAACGCTTGATTTTGGAAACCCAGACTTACGCAAAGAAATAACGCAAATCACAGTTTACGTATCCAATGACAGCGCAAGTGATACTAAGGCTTTCCTATACCACCTTTGGGATAGCGACCAATCAAGTTACACGCAATTTACCATACCTAGTAGTCAAACGGCTCAATATAACAGCGCAATTTATAACACAAGTAAATATGGTGCTTTTGCTGGGAAAAGCTTTAATAAAGTGGATTTCCAGATTTCTAATAAGCATGGTAAGATTTTTAAATGCAGGATAAGACACACAGAAGACGCACCGATTTTTATACATTCGATTGTTTTCAGGTACAAAATCTTAGGAAAGTAGCATAATATAGGTATGGCAGCACCACAAACAACTCAAAAAGCAGGGGCAGTAACAGATGTAATGTCTAATATCCCTTGGGATAAAATGGCGCAATTTGCAGGTCCAATGTTTCAGTACATGGCAACCGCCAATAAGGCTCCTGCCATTTCCTCACAATCGGTTTATACACCTGAAATGTTGAATCAATACTTAAACAGCATGGGTCAGTACATGAATACACAAAATGCGTTTTATGGAGCGCCTTATCAAGGCCCTGGCGGTGTTAGCGTTAGTCAGCCTCGAGAAATGAGCAGACAAGAAACAGTAGGAGAAGCCTATACTAATTATTTAGTTTCAAAGGGATATTCTAGAGAAAACGCTCAGAAGAAAACTAATCAAATTATTGCCGATAAAAAACTTGCTTTTAAATCAGATAAAGGTTTTAAAAATTACATCAACAAAGGCAATGCTCCTGGCTTAAAAGTAGGTTCTGGAGGCGGTATTCAAGCAGCTAAAAAGTTCACCCAGGGTGGAATCCAAAGTGGTGCACCTGGGATTGGTGCTCAGGTGCAAGGCTTGGGGCAAGAGTCTCTAGCAGCAGCAGCAGGCTTGCCTACAATGTTTGCTCAAGATCTAGCTCGTTCACTAAAGGCTAAAGAGCAACTACAAGGACAGATTGGAAATTTTTTACAGCAAGGGTTTGGACCTAGTGGCTTAACTCCTCAAGAGCAAGCAAATTATGATGCGACAAAAGCCAAGTATATGCAAGACTATGGTGATTTGTACCGAGATACAATGCAAAGCACAACAGGACAGCTTGTAGATAGCGGATTTGCATCTAGTAACTTAGCGGCTGGTGCATTACAGCGTGGTGCTTATGATGCTCAAAGCCGTTTCTTAACAGGCGCAATGGGTGAATTAGCAGCTAAGGAAAATGACCTTATTAACTCTAGGTTTACTAGACAATCTCAAAATTTAAACAATTTACTCAATACATACGGAACACTAGGAGCTAATCAGGGTATTGGCTCTGTGCTTAGTGGTTTCATATCTCCAGGACAAGGTGGCTACTTAACAGAGGCGCAATCTGCAGCGTTATTGGCAGAAATGCAACAAAATCAAGCTAGAAACAGACAGACAGATCAGTCTATGATGAATACTGCTTTAGGCACTCCTTTGCAAATGCTACCTAGTAAAGGTGGTAGCAAAGCTGGCGGCGCGTTAAGCGGTGCTGCTAGTGGTGCATTAGCAGGTGCTCAATTTGGGCCTAAAGGCGCGTTGATAGGTGCAGGAATTGGAGCCCTTGGGGGATTATTCAAATGAAATATAATGTAAGTCAATTAGGTGATGTTCAAGGCGCACAAGCGGCTATTAATGACCAATATCAAAAACAAATCAATCAAGCTCGCTTTCAAGGATTAAGCAATTTAGTACAAGGACAACAAACTCGCAAGCGTATGGGTTCAATGGCAGCAGAAGCTAGAATCCAAGCTATGAACGAAAAGCTAGATCCTAGTATTAGAAGTGCTTATAGTAGAGAAGCACAAATGTATGACATGCTAGGCGAACAATTACCATATATAGAGCCTGAAAAACAAGGTGATTTTTATTACCGTACTATGGCCACAGTCGAAGATCCTCGTAGATTAGCCAATGAGCTACGCAAAATACAAATGCAAAATGAAGCAGAGCTAACAAAAGCTAGAATTTACGCAGGCGCACAAGGTAGTGGTCGTAATCAAGACGAAATGTTAGAACAAGAATATCAATATCTTTTCAATAACCCAATCCAATCTAATACTACTTATTCGACATCTAGTGGCACAAAGCCAAAAACCCCTTGGTATCAACAAGCTGGTCAAGCAATAGGACAAGTTGGACAAGGACTAGGCACGCTACTTGCTCCTCGTACGATTGATCAGCCAGTACCTGCTATAACAAGCCCTTATCAAGGACAGCCAATGCTACCTATGGGTCAAGGCATAATGAGAAAAGCTCCTAGTTTATTTCAATATCCAGACCTGATAGGAGGTTTTAGCCGTTAATGGTTTTCACCAATGCTATTAACAATCAGATCCCTAATAGTGTTCTAAGAGGGCAAGGCTATGATAGCTTTAATATTTCTCCTGCAAGAAAGAGAGAGATAGCGACCGAAGAAGAATTTGCCCCAATAGCAGCATTAACATCTGGTTTTCTTGCTGGTAATACTCTTGTAGCACCATTGCTTGATATTGCTCTTACGAACGCACAAGGCTTAGGAAAAGGCCTTTCTGTTATCCCAGGGCTAGGCCCAGAGTTTGCTAAAGGTGTAGAACGCACTATCCCAGAGCCTTTTGTACAAAAAGCTCTTGAAAACGCTTTATTATTTGGACAAAGAGAAGATATCGCTCGCACAGCAGGCGAATTGCCTTTTATGCTTGGTGAACTTGGTGGTGCTATTACCAGTGGTGCTGGTCTTGCTAAAACAGTTCCTCAAGTAGGGGGATTATTTGGCACTGCTTTTGACATTGCAAGTGGTACTCCAGGTGCGACAGGTTTCTTAGAAGGTGCTACAACAGCAGGACAAGCAATAGGCCGAGGTGCTGCTATAGGTGCAGCAGGCTCAGTATTGCCAGCGATAGATGTTGCCTATAACGCACAACAAGGTATTATAGACCCGATGGCAGGGCTAGGAACCCTTGGGTTTGGTGCTGCTCTTGGCGGAGCAATCCCAGCCGTTCCAATAGGTGCTGCTAAAGGCAAGCAATTTCTTGATGATATAGCGCAAACAGTTCGAAAGAGAATTATTAATTCCGATACAGTAAAAACAGAGCAACAGTTAGCGCAACAACAATTTGAAGCACAACAAGCGCAACAGATGGCCGTTCAAAAACAAATGGAACAAATGCCGTTTGAAAATCCGCTTGCGCCAAAAATTGAAGAACAAGCTCCTGAAGTAGCATTACCACAAGAAGATATCCCTTTTGAATCAACTCTTGATGAAAATGAGTCAATCACTTTGACTATTTATAAAAATACTGAAAGAAACTATAACGAGCTTGAAGCGCAACAAAAACAATATGTGCAACAACAAAAAGAATTGCAAAATCAAATTGCAGAAATTAAAAAAACACAAACACAAGAGCCCGAGGTTCTTAATATTAAAAAAGTTCCTGAACGAGATTTATTTGAACAGGGCGATGTTGTTGAAAATGAAATAGCAAGATGGTTTGGCGATAAACCACGTGGAAGAATTAATAAAGAATCAGTAGAAAAGATTATTGGTAAAATTGATGATAGAAACTTATCAGCAACTTATTTTAAACGTAAAGAAAATTTTAAACAGCTTGAAAAATCTAAAAAAAATAAAGAGCCTAATATTGGCAACTTATACGAAGGCGTAGGCGTCGATGAAGCTGCTCAAGAGATTAAAGCTATTTTGGAAAGTAGAGGCAATGGTGTATTTGATGAAGCAGATATCGCTGAGAGAATAGCAAGTTTTATGACTGACAATCCTAGCGCAGTTCCTGGTTATAAGAAAAAACTATTTGAAAGATATTCAGAATTTAGAAAAGGTGAAAATGAACAATTTGCAGCACGAGCAGATAACGATATTACACTACTTGAAAATCAAGCAAACGAACTTCAACGTATAATTGATACCCAAAATGAACAACTACAAAATCGTGATGTTAGTCTTGATGAAATTTTAAATGATGCTCCTAGGCTTAGAGAATATTTACGACCACAAGCTGTTGAGCCTAAGCCACAAACCATACAACAAGAAGCCCAAACAGAAGGCCCAGAGTTAAAAATTGCTAAAGGCCCTGAAGGTCAAATGAAATTAAAATCAACAGCAGAAGCAGAAACCCCAGGAGCTTCAGTAGAAGAAAAAATTAGATATTCAGCTAAAAATTCTGTTAATAGAATCAGTCCTATTACAAATATGATTTCTAGGTTAAGCAAAAAAGTCGGTGCAGCATTTAATGACTTTGCAGTTCGTCCTGGTATCTATAAAAACGAATTTTTAAACCAATTAAAACCATTGGTTGATGTTGTTAAAAAATATGCTAAAGATCCGACTGTAATGAAAAATCTCGGTAATGTCAATCGTGTTGGATATGAGGCATTGCCGCAAGATCTAGCACAAGTATTAGAAGCAGCACAGCCTATTTTTAGAAATGAAGCAGAAGCCTTAAACAAAAAAGGTATGGATATTAGCCTAACAGATGAAATTTATTTCCCAAGAGGCTGGAACAATATAGACGAACTGCAAACTAGACTTGGCACTATTACTCAAAGAGAGTCTGAATTTAGAAATGCTCCAATAGCAATGAAAAACCGTATGCTTAGTAGAGAGCTAGAGAAATCTAAGACTATCCCAGAAGTGACAGATGATATTGTTGATTTATTTGATCCAATGCAAGGTATTGCAAACTGGATTGAAAACACAGCAGAGAAAAAAGCAGAAGTAGATCTATTTGGTAACGCAACTGGTAAGTATGAAGAAAACATATCAAACTTATTGCTTAAGTATAAAGATGATTTCAAATCACCACAAGATATTCAAAAGACTATGGATATAATGATAAAAGCATTTGAAAGTCAAAATATAAGTTCTTCTTCTGCTTTTAAATTATATTCAGGATTAGGTTCAGCAGCTATTTTCACAGGTGATACGACAGCATTATCACAGTTTAATGATGTCTTTTTATCAATGGCTAGAAATGGCTTATTGAATTCTTTTTCAGGGATTGCACAAACTATTACATCTTTATTCCCAGGTTACAAAGGCCCAATGAAAGATATACTCAAGCGTACAGGCATGTCTGAGTCAGTCGCTGCTTATACCGATATTGGACAACTAGATAAATTTGCTGATTTCTTTGGGCTTCTAAAGAAAAAACAATTTGCAGAGGCGATAGGAGCTGCTGCTGGAAATGCAGGACTCGCTCTTAATAAAGTAAATTTCTGGAGAACAAGAATTACAGATGCAATCGGTAAAAAAGGTAATCTTATAGGTCGTCATGAGCGTTTGAAAAACAATCCAAATTTAATATGGGACGATATTGGTGAGTTTCAACCAGATCCTCAAAAGCAACAAGAGATATTTAATTACTATAAAGATCTAAAAGATAATTATAAGATTGCAAAATATAAATCAATGCCTTCTGATGTAGTAGCTTATTTACTTAATAGTGGTTTGAAATACCATGTTAAAACACAGTTTGACAGAAATATTGGCTCTATAACTGGCAATGATATTGAAAGAATGGCTAACTTTACAATGAGCTTTGGTAATAAATTTGCAGCAACTTTAAAAGATGATTTTGTAAAATTGAGCAAAGAAGTTATTACCAGTAAAAATCCTGCTAAGACTGCTAAAAAGTTATTAGAAGCGGCCGCTGGTGCTTCTGTTGTTATTGGTGGTGGTATTGCTCTTGCTCTAATGAAAGGTGGCTATAATATTGGTTTTGGCGAAGAAGGCTTGCCTACTACTCCAGAAGCGATCCAAAAAGCAGGTGTTGAGTTTATAGCAGGTTCAACTGCCCCAATGGAAACAAGACTTGTTAAATCATACCAAGGTATAAAGGAAGCAAATGCACCAGATAGCAAAACAGCAGCAGTAGTTAATTCTTTATTCCCAGGTTTACCAACGGTTTCTAAGGCTTATGCTGATGCAATCCAAACGTTTTCAGAAGGCGGGCTAGCTGATGTTTATAACCCTAATTTAAACCCTTCTTTCCGCTATATGCCTCCTCGTATCGTAACCGATTATCTTTATAGTCAAAGTGATGAATTTAAGAGAAATATGGCTAAGAAATCAACACAGTTACAAGTACAGCCATATCAAAAGCAAAAGACGATTGATGATTTGATCGCTAGGGCTAATAATGTTTTACAATACAAATCGGTACTTGATCCAGAAAATGTCAAATTGGTAGAAACAAGAGAAGTAGGCAGCAATGCTTACAGAACAGGACTCAAGCGACTCGAAGAAGAAAAGAGAAACCTCGGCACTTATGGTACAAATGATCCGCAAATAGTAGCTAACGCTCAGACAAAGAAATTACTTGTAGATGCGCAGATAACCCGCGAAGAAGCTAGATTAAGAGAATTAGCGCAACAAGGTGCGATAACTCAAGACCAATTTGTTAGAGCTATGAAATATAACAGAAACAGAAAAAGACGGCTAGGTATCAGATGAGTAACAAGGCACTTAAAAAGATGTACAATATTAGATAATGGTAGTTACTAAAACAGATATCAGCAACAATAAACCCGTCAATAGTCAACTTACACAGGTTAGTGCTGGCGATGTAGTAACAGCCGAGATTGAAAATGCAAATAATTTATTACTATTTCAAGCATTGGTTTTAGCTTATAACTGGATCATAGACTCAGGTGTTGAGCTTAACGCAACTAATATTTTCACAGCAGTACAACAATTTGCAGCAGGTATCAAAACCTATCAGATTGACCCTTTAAATGCAAATGGTGATATTCTAATCAACTCTGGTACTGGTGGTGTATATAAAAACACGATTACAGCTTTGAATAAATATTTAACATCACAAGAAGTAACAGCGTTAGTAGCTGGAGCTAGTGGTGTAACAGATGGCGACAAGGGTGATATCACAATTAGTGGTGGTGCTACACAGTTTAATATTGATACTGGTGCGGTAACAGAAGCTAAACTAGCTACTAATGCAGTTACAACCAATAAGATAGCTGATGGCACAATAACAGCCAATAAATTAGGTTTTACTGTTGCTGGTACACTAGTTAAAAACACAGAAGCAACATTAGGCTCTGATTCGGTAATAACAGCTACAACTGCAACTGCAAGTGGTCTTAGTATTGCTTACACACCTATTACTTCTACCAATGACAGATATATAGCTGGCTATTTTGACTGGAACGTAAATGACCCTGATGGCTCTGCTGCAGAAGGCTTTTTAGAGCTTCAATATTCAACTGATAACAGCACCTGGAGTACGTTAAGAACTCTTACAAGAAAAGCAGATCTTGGAGCTGGTTGGAAAGAAGTTAAGGTAACAGAAGCTAGCTTAGGTAGTGATGTTTCAACTTCATCTGGTACATTTCAGACAACTGGTTTAAGTATTGCTTATACTCCTATCAATGGAGCTAATGTAAGATATATTGAAATTCAAGCAAATACACAATGTAGTGATACAGATACTAGTGCTTCAAATCAAGTGCAAGTTCAATATTCAGATGATAATGCTACTTGGACGGCTATTTCAACTTCAACTAATAGCCAAAACTCTGGCAGTACGACACAATCTATGCAACTTTTAACGCATTATAATTCTATAAGACATGTAGTAACAACAAATACTCCTTATTATAGAGTAATGCATAGATCAGGTACTTCAGGTACAGCAAATGGTACTTCAACTTTTTACGGTGGTTCATTTCTTAGAGTGCGTGAAGTAGCAGAACAATTTGTAATAGACAACAGAAGTCCTGCATTTTTCTTTGTTAAACACAATGCAAATACTACTACTCCTTATTATCGTATCGCTCATAGAGTTACTTCTGGAGACCAATCTACAATCTATGCAGGTTCAACTCTTAGAGTAATGGAGTTTAGCTTATGACAAATGATTTAATTGATATTGGAATTTATTTTTCACAAGGTAGAGAGTTTACAATCGCTAATAACACTTTGACATTTAGTGATGGTTTTGAACCGACAGAAGCTCAGAAGCAAGAAGCACTATTAGAAATAGCCAAGAAGCGTAAGTTTCAAGAAATTGAAAATAAATACAGCGTTCAAAGAGCTAAGTATCTGACAGATGGAGCTTTAATGTCATTAGTATATTCAATCAAATCCCAAGAGGCAAAAGATTGTTTAGCTAATAAGCCAGGGGAATATCCATTACTTGAGGCTTCTGTTGCTGCTGGAGAAGCGCAAACATTACAAGAGGCAGCACAGATTATCATAGGTAAAGAAACCGCTCTAATGACAGTTTTAAAGCAATTAGAAACAGAAAGACTAGCAGCTAAACTAGCTGTTAAAAACGCTACAAGCATAGGAGAAATCAATGGCGGACAAGAAGTACTCGGCTAAAGTAAACGGCAAGACTAGAAGCTTTGGTGCTAAGGGTTATTCAATAGCTCCTGGTACTGCAAAAGGTGATAACTATTGTGCTAGAAGTTCTGGTATCAAGAAGTGTAAAGAACCGCCTTGCGCAAATGACCTAAGCAGAAAGGCTTGGGGTTGCGTAGGTAAGAAAAGCGTTAAGTCAAAAGCAAGTCTACCAAAGGGAACTAAAAGGAAGTAGTATGCCAAGAGACTATAAAAAAGAATATAACAACTACCACGGCAAGCCTGACCAGATCAAGAAGCGTGCTTCTCGAGTGCAAGCTCGTAGAGACATGGAGAAGACTGGCAAGGTAAGCAAGGGAGATGGTAAAGATGTCGATCATAAAAATGGCAATCCAAAAGATAATAGGCCATCAAACTTAAGAGTTCAAAGTAAATCACAAAATAGATCTTTCCCACGGGATAGAAATGCAAAAAAGAGGTAGAATAACAGTATGGGACAAGCATATGATAATAATGGTCAAGTAGTAAATAACACATGGGTTCCGCTCGGTAGTCCTGTTATTGTGGCTACTGGAACTGCGAGTAACGCATTTTTAAAGAATACTTTCGTAGAGATAGCAGCTAGAACTGCTGAGTGTTTTTACATTGTTGGGACAGGTACGCTAACAGCAACTGCAAATGATAATCCTTTGTCAGTAGGCGGTTCTAGACAGATCAAGATCCCACAAGGTAGTAAGATTGCTAACACTGGTGGAGAGTTAAGGGTAACGGTTCTAGGCGCAGACAACGAGACTAGAAGTTTATACTATGCGTAATTTATGGGCATATTATCACATGGCTTTGGACGTTTCATTGATTTAACTGATGTTCCATCAAGTTATGTAGGTAGTGCTGGTAAGTATTTAAAAGTTAATGCTAGCGCAACAGGTTTAGAGTTTTTCACAGGGACTACTGGTGGATCATACGACCGTATTGATTTTAATACTGGCTATACTTCAACTGGTACTGAAGCGGCTGGTAGTTTATATTGGGATTCTACAGAGGGTACACTAGCAAGTGTTTTAACAGGCGGTAATGTTAAAGCCTATTTAGGAACACAGTTATACGCAAGGGTTCGTAACGTAGAAGCTACAACTTTAACAGCAGGTGAAGTAGTTTATTTATATGGCAGTACAGGTAATAGAGCAACTGTCAAAAGAGCTTCTAATACTGGAGACCCTACTAGTTCTAAGACATTAGGAATTGTAGCGGAGTCGATTGCTGCTAACCAAGTAGGCTATGTAATAACCCAAGGTGTTATTGACAAGATGAGCCTAGGTTCACCTTATGTAGAAGGCGATATATTGTGGCTTGGTTCGACTCCTGGGACGTTTACAAGGACAAAGCCTACTCAGCCTAACCATTTAGTTTTTATAGGCGTTGTAGAGCGTGCTAACGCTGGTAACGGTCAGATCTATGTCAAACCTCAAAACGGTTATGAGATAAATGAATTACATGATGTTTTGATTACTAGTCCTGTCAATGGACAAAGTCTTGTATGGGACGGAACAGCTTCTCTTTGGAAAAACCAAGCGGTATTAGGATATACATTTGAAGCAATAAACAAAAATTTATCAGCCTATGCAGCGACATTGGCTTATAATGTCTTTGGAGATTTAAGCACTATAATTTATACGGTTCCTAGTGGCACAATTACAAAGACTTTTAACTATACAGCAGGCGATTTAACTAGTATAGTATTAAGTGGGAACACACCTTCTGGTATTAATCTAACTAAGACTTTGACTTATACCACAGGTAATCTAACAGGAGTAAGCTATAGCTAATGGCAGGCGAAATTATACCAGAAGATAATATAATCCCTAGTCCTAGTGGTTCTACGGGTACAAATTATAGTTATGTTATTTCTGATACCAATCTAGCAGTATTAGCTCCAACTGCACAATCTAGCTTATTAGCAGCAGCTAATTTAGGTTCTGCTGTAACATCTGTTATTAATTCTAGTTTAGATTTAATTAGAAGCTATGAAGATTTACAAACTTATTTATTAGATAATTCATTGCTTAATTCTTTAGCTAGTGGTTCTGCAACTAGCAACTATGCTTATACTAATACTAGTAATAAATTTGTTAGAGTAATAATTATTTTAGGGACTATGACACCAGCCGCAGCAACTCCAAAAGTTTTATTGCGTAAAGGTACTGATGTATATGAGATTGTAATCCCTAGTGGTACTGACCAAAAACGAATTGAGTTTAACAATATTCCTATTGCGTTTATATCTTCTTTCCAGGTCGAAAATCAGACAGGAACTACTTTTGCAAGTAGTGGGAATAGTATTATAGTACAAGGTTTATAAATGCCAACCATCAGTTCATCAGCCAATATAGACCAGGTAACTTTCACATCTTCCTTTGGCAATGAAGATGTAACCATCAATCGTGGTGTTACTGTAACAGTAAACTCTGACAATTATCACGCTCAATGCAGTAGAATTTGGGGTACAACTGTAAGTATTAATGGCAATCTCACAGTAGACGGTCGAGAGGTTTGGTGGATTCCGTTTGACGCTTCAAGCGGTACTATACCAGCACTTCCGACTTTTGGAACTAACGATGTAACAGTAGGCGGCACTCCAGTAGGCGAGTTTCTTGGTATCTGGAGCGACATTGGCGTAACTGTCCCAATGGTAGCGGGCTTTACAATGCCTACTACTGGCTATGTCAAACTCCGCAAGAAAGTAGCAAACATCGCAGACAATGATGTTTTAACTTTTGCTAACGGTGCAACTGCTACAGTCAATTCAGCAACTGGCGGTCAACGAGGGTGGATAACTTTTTCAGGCCCAAAAATTCAAAATTTTGCTATTACCCACAGAAGCTCAGTAACTCAGTTTTTGGGTGATTGGTTTCAATTAGGTACTTGCAATGGTAGTGCTGGTCAGACCATGCAGTATTACGTTAATGACGCTATCCCAGCGATTCAAGTAGAAACTGGCGCAGGGACTGGTGTTTATGAATGGTGGTGCGCAGTAGGCAATAGATCACACTTCACAACTACTTGGTTTGATACATCGACTCGTTCAAAAGTTTTTGATGTAACAGCGAATGGCTTGATAACTTTTAACGGTGTAGGCGGGACAGTAGGACAGCTTCCTCCAAATGGCGCACGAGTCAGGGTTCCTAATATTCATATTTTTAATTACACAGACTTTGGTTCTGGCTCGGCATTGTTTTATGGCCGTCAAATGGCTGGCA